>Ga0209249_1001010_pt1 | contig 29726 bp, 21 predicted proteins | sample SaaInlV_200m_DNA_4_FD_184653 | JGI IMG/M metagenome (GOLD analysis project Ga0209249, IMG submission 184653) | Marine microbial communities from expanding oxygen minimum zones in the Saanich Inlet - SI037_S3LV_200m_DNA (SPAdes) (version 2) | ecosystem: Environmental > Aquatic > Marine >...
CCATAAAGCAATTGACTGGGTATCATTTGAAACAGATCTGCACAAACAGCTTAACTATGCTTCATATAACGATAGTGCATATTTGAATATCAGGGAGTTATTTTTTAAACTGCCGGATGCAAGAATAAACATCATCTCTGGCAAGGATCAGAAGTTGATGAAAGAAACGACAGGCGGATATTGTGGTTTTGAAGTTTCACGTGATGAGTCAGATCAATGTATCATTATTAAGGTTGACAGCATGTCGGATGCCTGGTCCAGAGGTTTGCGACCCGGCAATAAAATCCTTGGCTGGAACGGGACACCTGTACAAGAAGTTCTTCAAAATAAATGCTTAATCTGGGGTTACCATCCGGCAGATAAAGAATTCAGACATATTCTTCAGGATTACTATCTCACGAGGGGACCTGTTGGTTCAAGTGTAGAGTTATTCTATGAAACTGAAACAGGTAACAATCGTGGTTTGAGACTTGACTTTGTACCAAAGGAAATAATATTCAGACCTCAACATATCGGCATTCCCACTGGCATACCTGACAAGAATTTCAAAATAATTAATGAGCGTACTGGAATATGGACAATATCTGCTTTCAGTCCATCAAGCTTATATGAATTCAAAAATGAGATCCTACCCAAATTATCTCAGTGTCAAAACCTGATCATTGATTTGAGGGAAAATCAGGGTGGAAATGATGCCATCGCAGCAGATCTGGCCGGATATTTCATTTCAGAAGAGAGATTATATGAAGAAACGCTGGTACGTCTGGCAGATACAAATACCTGGAATAAGCTGGGTCATATCCATGCTGAACCTAAGGAACTAATATACGAAAAGTCAATTATCATTCTGATTGGACCATTGTGTTCAGGGGCTGGTGAAGGTTTTGCGCGAGTAATCGCAGATGAAGAGAATATTCAAACTCTAGGCCTCTGGAGCACCTATGGCTCATTCAGCTATCCGGGAGGGGAAATAAAAATCCCTGGCTATTTCAGCATTCATTATCCTATTGGAATGTCATTAGATGAAAATGAAGTTATCCTGATTGAGTCACCCGGAGACTATGGTGGAGGTATTTATCCTGATATCAGAATACCTGTAAGCTCTGATCTATTAATTGCATTATCAGCTGGATATGACCTCTTGCTTGATGAAGCCATTATGCATTTGGGTAGATAATCAAAGTGCACGAATATATTCTGCCACCTCTTCCATTAGCCACTGGGGAGTAGATGTAGCTCCGCTTATTCCAACGCTCTGGCCTGCGGTAAACCATTCAGGCAATATTTCCTCAACAGCATTTAGCTTGTAACTATTATGGTTTACCAACTTACATTGAGCATGCAATACCTTACCATTTGAACTTTCTGATCCGGCAACCATAATCAGGACATCACTCTGCATCGCAAATTCCTGTAACTTCTTTTTCCTCCCGGATACCTGACGGCAAACTGTATCCTTAAGAACAACCTCATAACCCAGCTTCACCAGCTCATCTTCCTTAGCATACAATTCCTCAGTATCCTTTGTTGTTTGGCTGTACAATACCACCCTATTTGGCAGTTTATCAAAATCCAGATCCTGTACATTCTCAAAAGCCTGAACATTCTCAAAGATTTGCCCGAGCAAACCCTTCACCTCAGGATGACTTTTTTTTCCAAATATCAGAATATAGTCACCATCAGTATGAGTTTGTCGAATACGATCTTGTAGTTTCAGAACTACCGGACAACTGGCTTCAATAAGGATGTTATTATTCTTTTCTATAAGATCATAGGTTGAGGGAGGCTCTCCATGAGCTCGTATCAGAATGGTTTTTCCATGTAAATCCTGCAAATCATCATGATTTATAGTTTTCATACCCATACCCTCCAGTCGGTTCACCTCCATGTGATTGTGCACAATATGGCCAAGACAATATACCTGGTCAACCTGACTTAGTGCTTTTTCGACCTTCTGAACAGCTTTTTTTACGCCAAAACAGAAGCCTGAATCCGGATCTATCGTGACTATAAGGTTTAATGGCATATGAGATTGTTAATTAATACTTAATACATCGCACCGAGAATCCATTCTCTTTATCCTGATAGTTTCGCTCAATATCGCTGCGATTATAAAAGAACAATCTTGACCATGCTTTGGTTGCAGAATAATCATCAGCTTCCCAAAAATAGGCGAAACTCCCAATTTTAGAAAAGGAAGCAAACGCGGTTCTGAAACTTGCTGGTAATGCATTAAAACCACTGGAATTATTGCCATTGTGGTCTGCGGTCCACCCATAATCTGATCGAAGCTGATCATTTGGATTAGCACCTACAAAGCTTATTAATTGATCCCAATCATCAGATGATGGGAGTTTCCATCCGGCAGGACAGATATTTCCTGCTGTATGCCAATTATATAATTTTCCGTAAGTTTCGCAGTTCTCATCCAAATTGGAATGGCACCATGAACCATCTAATGATTCATAATTCAAATTCTCTGCCATCCACAACTGGTCTCCGATTTTAACTGTATTGTAGCTCTGCTCATCTCTTTGATCAAACAGAATCAAATCACTCACATTCACAAATTCAATAGCTTTAGCACTTAATCCTTCTGAATCCTTTACTTCAAGAGTGATCGGGTAAACACCTGCATTCAAATAACGCTTTCTTTTGACAGGGTCAGATAGCCAATCAGTATCCCAACTACCATCTGACTCCCAGTCCCATCTGTAATTCAGCAAGGCCTGCAAATCTTCTGCATCCGAAGATTCAGAAGCATCCATTGTGAAACTGGTTTCTATGGTACCATCAACAGGCGCTATTTTGAATTGCGCACTGGGATGGGTGTTTTCAATCACTTCAGGACCGCATGAAGCCACAATCAATAAAATGACAAATAAGTATAAAATTCTCATGACAATTAGTAATAAATGAGGGAGGACAAACAAATGTAATAAATTGGCCTCAAATAATCAGGCATTATAAAACAAGTTTTAGAATTATGTTTGTTAGCGAATATTGTAGAGGCTTGATTCACTATATTTGTTCCTCAAACCACATTTGATGGACAAGAATCAACTGAAAAAGACAATTTCCTATCTGAAAAAACAATTCAGACATGAATTTAGTAAAGAGTCACAACTTTCTGATTTAGTTGTTCATTATTTGATAACAGCGAGTTACCTCACACTATCGAAGAATCAAAAGCAAAGCGACGAAGCTTATCTGACGAGTTTAGCAGAGAGAGCTATGAAAATGTATTCTACGGATCAGGAATCTATTAGAATGTTTGTTTCAGGCCCCGGGCAAGCTGATGTTACAGATATACCGGCCACATTGGTGCAATTTTCTGAATGTTCTGATGAATTGAAAGAATTACATAAATGCATAATGGAGCTTAGTGCTGAATTCAGAAAAGTGTTATTTTATTCGGCTGCCGGACATGATCCAAAAATAATCTGTGAATCATTGGGATATAGTAAGCCAAACCAATTCTGGCAGATTAAGGAAACTGCCCATGAGGAGTTGGCTAAGAAACTCGAAAAAGATCCCGTGGACAGTCTGATCAACAAGCTGCACGAATATTTATCTGAGCTTTCTGAGAGTTATATGGAGACATCCGATCTTGTAGATGAATGTACAGAAAGACAATCCGGTAAAACCTCCTGGAAGCTAATTGCAGGAATCTCCTTCGTGATAATTCTCACCACCTATATCTTTCTGGGTACATTTATTATACCTCCGGATGGGGAGAAATTATTCAACCAATACTTTGATCCTGAAACTTTTGAGCAATTATATGCTGACTCGATATTATTGCGTGATGATGCAATAGCTGGTCTGTCATTTGAGCAAATTGACTTGCTATTAGAGTTTTTCGAAGATGAGAAACTTTTCGCAGATGAATTCCCCTCATATAAGCAGTGGCTTGAAGGCCTGCTGAATGTTAAAAAGGAATCCTTTCTGATGTCGCGCAAACTTCTCAAAGATTTAAAAGCCTATGATATTGATTATTATCGTGCGCACGCAAAAGGCATGATCTGGAGAATAAGAGTGATTCAATGAACATAATGTTTGTTGATGTTTGTTGATATTTAGTATATTTGCTTGTCCCCTTTACTGAACCAGAATATTATAATGTCTCATTTTTCTTACCGGAATTTGTTTATTCTGACTATAATGGGTCTGCTGTTTTCATGTGAAGCTGAGAACCTTCCTCCTGTTGCATGCTTTTCTTTATCTCCGGATCAGGGCGATAGCCTTACTGTTTTCTATTTTGACGCCCGTGAAAGTTATGATCCTGAAACTCCAGGCTTTGGCATGCGTTTGCGTTGGGACTGGAATGGAGATTCAATTTGGGATACTGATTACATCAAAGAAAAAGAATATGTGCGTCGCTTTAAGACAGGGAGCTGGCATCAGGTGATAATGGAAGCCACTGATCAGGATGGACTGGTTTCTCTCTATTCCGACTCCCTCTTAATCTTTGAAGGAAATGGATTCGTCGACTCTATAATTGATCCCCGGGATGGACAGGTATATTCAATTGCCCGAATTAATTATCAGTGGGTTATGACTGAAAATCTTCGTTTTGGCACAGCCCTCGACATCTCTGTTCAACCAGAGAACAATGGAATAACTGAGTTCTACAACTATCAGAATAATCCGGAATATGCTCATTATGGGGGCTTGTATAATTGGGATGAAACAATGAATTACAAGGCTGAAGAAGGGAATCAGGGAATTTGCCCACCTGGCTGGCATGTTCCTAAACTTACTGAGTGGAAAGATATGCTTGGAATATTTCCATCCAAAGGGGCAGATATGAATTATTATTGGGGAAAGGAATCGCCTAGCGGATTTAATCTTGAATTACTTGGATTCATGTATTACACCCTGCCTCCTGACTCCTTGTTATCCTGGTATCCGAAAAACACGGTTGCCTGGTGGTGTTCTGATGAACCAGCCGATTATCTTCAAGATCCGGATGACTTTGTTTATTCCATACGATTTTTTATGAGTAGGTGGGAAATGAGAAGAATGATTTATCGCTTTGATTATTTTTGGGATGAGCGCAGTTTATTAAAGTTTGCATGCTACTTACGCTGTTTTAAAGACATGGACTAATGAAAAGCTATCTTCTTTTATTTTCTTTTCTGGGCTTATTCATTTCTTGTGAAACAGATTTCGATCCAATTTATCGATCCGCACCAATACCTGTCTGTTACGCATTCCTTGATGCGGAAGATAGCATAGCACGGGTTCGATTATCAAAAACATTTATTCTGGAGGATGCATTTAAACAAGATAACATACCTTCTGATTCTCTTGAATTTCCTGATGCCAGAGTTTGGCTCGAAAGATGGAATGGAGATTATCTCTATCTCAGAGCCGAGCTAATGCAATCTTACCAGGCCAGAGAGCCCGGACTATTTCCAAGCTCTCCAAACCCTATTTTCATCCTACCTAAAGATGAGAATACTGCCCGCATCTTTGATCCGCCGAATCAAAAAGATTTGATCAAACTAATTATTGATATACCCGGATATCCACTGGTTTACTCTCAGCTTTCTCCACTTCGTCCGGCATCAATAAGTTTTCCAAGAAAAAATGGAGAAAGAATTACATTTTATAGTATTGAAGGTTTTATGCCTAAATGTAAAGTTTATAGCTATTACCAGGAAGGTTGGATTGGAATTGAATACACCGATCATTATGCAGATTCTGATATTCTGAGAACTGCATGGTGGCGGGAATATCATTCTGACTCAAGCATGTTTAATCCTCCTCCTTTCAAAGTAACATCAGAAGAGTTTCTAATGAAAGCAGGGATCTTTATCCCGGATGACGATGCTGTACGCTACCGTACTTTCCATAAAGTATGGATCAAAATATTTGGGGCCGATCGGAATTACTACGAATACAATTTAAGAGCTCAGGTCTCCCCTATTGACCAGTCTGGTCTCCCCTATTCTAACCTGGTTAATGCAATTGGACTTTTTGCTGCTACGAGTTCAACCAAAAAATGGGGTGTTCTTAACTACTTCATGAAAGACTCACTGTGCTATAGCCAATATACCCGACATTTAAAATTCACACCATGGTAGAAGGGGGACGGGGACTGGGGACAAGGGACTGGGGACTGGGACTGGGGACGAGTCAAGGCAGAATTTTGAATTTATATTGTTTTTTCTTGCACTTACAAAATATTGACAGGTGATTATTCCCAGGGCTAAATACAATGGTTATATTTAACTGAGTCTTTTTTTACTAAACCTTTGTTGACTTAACTTTTATTGACTGAACCTTTATTGACAAAACAAAACAAAACATGAATAACAATACTGGGGGTCTTAGATTTAACAAGCCCGAATGGAATTTCAGATATTTTCTATTTCTGTTTATTATAATTATTTGTATCAGTTGTGAAAATACTCTTCATATTCATGCCCCTGGCGAAGCTACACCAATTGTTTACGGATTGTTGAGTCCTGATAAACCCTTTCAGCAGGTCAGAATCGGGAGAAGCTACCAATCCGGCAGATCACAAATGAATCAACAAGACCTTACTGATTCAACTGTATGGAATCTTCCTATTGAAGTATACATGGAGGAATGGACTGATGGCTATCCGTCGAAAATTATTTATTTTAATCCCTTCACAGGAGTAAAAAAAGATACTGGATTCTTTCCGACTGAAAACCTGCGAGTATATCAGGCTAACTATCAGGTAAAACTAGAAACAAAATATTACTTGTATGTTTATTTTCCTGATACTGAACGCATAGCATCAGGATGGACGATTGTCCCGGGGCGACCCGATATTGAAGATCCGAAAGAGGTACCGGGCAGAAAAATGACAATACTTCCCGACCGCAGTTATACACTGAGGTGGAAACCCGCAAAAAATGGAAATTTGTATCAGGGAGAATTTTCTGTTTATATCCGGCAGGAACTGCAAGAAGGCTGGACGACCCAAATGATCAAAGTGCCAACTAAGCTCTTCATTGAAATGAATCCGATGAATTTGGTAAGTAACTCACTGAACGGCAGAAGATTTTATGATTCTTTCATAGATCAGCTAGAAACTGATCCTGATGTTACAAGACGAATTTTCTCGGTCGATTATCGTTTTTATACCGGGGGCACAGAGCTGGCATTTTATGTTATGGGTCAGAGCGGAGATTCTGAAAGCTTTGCCAGCATCCAGGAATATAGCAATATAAATAATGGGGTTGGAGTATTCTCAAGTATACTTATCGATGTAGTACCAAATCTCGAATTTTCGAATATTACCCTTGACACACTGGCACATCATGAACTAACAAAACACTTAGGATTTGTTGACCACAAGGGGGAATAAAGGAAGACCAAAGACCAAAGACCGAAGACCAATGACAAAGGACTAAAGACTAATGACCAATGACTAATGACTAATGACCAACGACCAATGACCAACAACCAATGACCAACAACCAAAAATGAAGCAAATCGAAATAATACTCATTCTTCTTTTGATTTCAGGACTCTCTGCTTGTGAGCCAGAGGAAATCCCTGGAGGAGGTGGAGGCGAAAATATTGATTTGACAACTGGTCGTGCTGAATTTGATTTCACTTTTCAGGATTTCAGGGTGCCAGCTTCAGGCTTGCACCGGATTGATTTAAGTTTGTCAAAAGATGCAATAAGTTTGTATCGTGGTGAATTTCTTGCTGCAGCTAATGTTTCAGATGTTAAAAATATATACATAATTAAATTACCTCCCGGAGATTACTATTGGCAGGCTGGCATCACCTGCTCCAGCAAGGGAGATACATGCCTTTGGGGTGGTTTCCCAGGAGGCAGATATGGAGCCAAATGGACTATGGGAAAGATTGAAATAATCAAAGGTGAAACTACGAGCAAGAAAATCAATTTTCAGTAAATGAAGAGCAGGAGATACATATTATTAATTGCTTTCATCCTTACAGTCTTAAGTTTAGGAATAGCAAATTGCGAAAAAGTGGATCAGGATGCCATTCCTGATATGCTGATTGAAATTGAACCTGCCTCAGGTAAGACAACTACATATTTCAACATTTCACTAACAAATCCAACATCATCAAAACAAGATAAAGACCTTTACTTCAGATGGGATTGGGATGGAGATTCTCTCTGGGATACACCCTTTTCAAATGCAGCATCAGTTCAGCACAGATTTTACCAGGCTGGCAATTATCCAGTGAGGGTTCAGGTTGCCATGGGCAAAGGTCCTACCCGACAATTCAAGCTAAATATGGATGTTGAACAAGGCTATTCTATGCCCAAAGTTTTTTTCACTGCCCTCCCGGATACCGGGAATCGATTCACGCAATTCTATTTTGATGCATCTGATACTTACGATGATGAAGACTCTATTGAACAACTGCAGTTCAGATGGGATTTTGGAAACGATGGTTATTTTGACACCCCCTTTAATTCTGATCCGGTGATTAGTCATCAGTTCATGGGTGTTAGAAATTACGAAGTGCGTCTTCAGGTAAAAGATCCTTCCAATAAAATTGCGACTGCAAGCCGATGGATAACTGTTAATAAGATTGATCCGGGAATTATAGCTGATTTCTCATGGGAGTCAGAGTTGGGTCGTGTAGGTGATCCCTTCATTTTCGATGCTTCACCAAGTTTTCACATAGATAACAGTACTCAAAGCTTTAATTACTCCTGGAAATTTAGCTATCTGGCCTGGACTGAACCCAGTGAAGATCCTTTTGCTGAGCATATTTTTTCAAAAGTTGGTGGGAATGTCGTTGAGTTGAAAGTTAGTTCACTTAATCATGATCTTTTCAATACAGTGAGGAAAGTTATATTTGTTGGTGAGGAAAATCGACCACCAGAACCTCATATCAGAATCAGTATTCCACACGGAAATATTCATACTCAGTTTTATTTCAATACCTGGGGGTCAAAAGATGATCACGTTGGCGCCTCTGAGTTGCTTTACAGGTGGGACTTTGATGGAGATGGATACTGGGACACCCAATTTAGCAATGACATGGAGGTTCACCATCAATATATACTGGCCGGTGAGTATTCAGTCATTCTGGAGGCGGCTGATCCGGGAGGAGAAAAAAATCGTGTTAGTGAGAAAATCCTGGTTTCCCCTTATTCCAACGAAACAAGCTTTTTTGTTGATGGAAGGGATTTGCAGATATATGGAACCGTTAAAATCGGTAATCAATGGTGGATGGCTGAGAATCTGAATTACTTTGTACCCCAAAAACTAACTACAGGCTTGTATACCTGGTTATGTTTATTTGAGCAGGATCACTGGTGCAAGGAAGTTGGACGGATGTATCATGTTTCAGCAATTACGGAAAACAGAAACGACTATGAATTCCTTACTGTATGCCCACCGGGTTGGCATTTACCAGATGAAAACGAATTTGAAGAACTATTCTCCTCCATTGGAGGGGATGATCAGGTAAAGGAACTTGCTCTTGGTGGAGCTTTTGACTTCAATGCCAAATATTTGGGATATGCTGATTACTATTTTATTATGGAGAACATGTTCACCGTAAAAGATACTGTATATCGTTTCAAGGAGAGTTTTAAGTCATTTTACTATCCTTCATCATCAATTCCCTACGATATCAATGATATCCGTACAGGCATATGGATGATGGGAGTTACAAAGGAATCGGGCGAACTATGGAAAGGTTATCGCAGTCCCCGGATGTATGTACCAGTGCGCTGCGTAAAGGATTAATGGGATTAATCAAGGGTCTAAAAAGAAAGAGGGGACAAAATTACTTGCCCCCTTAACTTTCCGAGCCATAACACAATCATCTTAATACGCTGATCCTTTTTGATTCAACCTGATGATTATACATTAATTTCATAAAATACATACCACTTGACAGATCTTCAGCAGAGAATTGCAAACGGTGAGTACCTTCGCTAAATTCCTGATCAGCAACAAGCTGTACTTGTTTTCCTGTCATATCATATATCGCAATTTGTACATAATCCGTGTCGGGGATACTGAATTCAACAGTAGCCATATCGAAAACCGGATTCGGATATGTATTAACTTGAATTTCATTTTGATCAATAGTACTTTGATCACTACTTCCTTTAGCAAAACGCAGGTTTTTAATGTCTATAGAAAATTCCTGCCAGTTCTGACCATCTCCAATCACATTAAACACAACTGATAGTACATCTTCTGCTGAAAAAGTACCGCTTGCCATTGCTGCCTTCATGTGAGTTAAGTCAATACTTAGAGTTTGCTCATTTGCTGTGAGATTGAAACTGGTTCTGAACTGTCCACTCCATGTATCGATAGATTCTTTCGCCACAATAAGTTCAACCTGGCCATTGCCACTTGCTTCAAATTCCAGGCGATTATAGCCAGTAAGGTCTACAGATCTGTTACCTGCTTTCAATGCCCTGAATAAGCTTGCATAAGTGCGAACCTGACCAGTCATATATACATTTCTCTCCAAAACCATAGCATCTGCAAATTGTTCTCCTGAGTATTCCTGCGTGGTAAATTCACTAATCCAGGCACCTTCATCTTCAAATGATTTGCCCCATGGACCATCCGCGAAATACAATGCATCAGACACATCTGACTGGTTGCTTGTCAGTCCGAAACCAATATCAAATATGTATCCGACAGGAAATTCAACCTGTATGTATTCTTCATCAGTGGCATTTATTTCAATATCATGGCTGAATGATTCTCTGACAGCTCCTTCATAACGGGTAAGGTTACCCTTAATGTGCAGCATATCAGTCTGTCCATTGGTTTTGAGATTAGCTTTAATTACGCCATTCTCATAGTAGCCATTCACAAGGTATGTACCTGGTAAACTATTATCAGAGTCAATGAATTCCAATTCATTTTCATCACTTAATCGGGATATTACTTCTTCGGTGAGTGCAATTGTTGATTGAGCAGTTACTGACCATACCTGGAAATTAAAAACTGTTGCATCATTTGCAGGATTGTATTCCTCAATATTCCACCTGTTATCAATCATCATCTTTCCGTCTTCTTCCCAAACAATAAAGCTAAGAGAGTAATCCACATCACCATTTGGCTGAACCAGCTTACTCATTACAAAGTCTTTTCCGTTAATCTGTTCAACTCTTGCCAAATCAAGAGATGCACCGTTCATCCTGTCGCAAACCAATTTAGTATGACTGTATACATCTCCATTTTGGGTAGTCAGAGCCAGAATTGCTCCCATTCTCTTTTGATAATTATCAAAGTAATCAACTGAGAATACCTCTAATGCATTGGTGATACCAAGTAAATCATCCGGAGTACTTACAAATGCCTGGGAGCCGAAAGGACCTAATTCTGGAAATAGTTCAATCAGAGAACTGCTTCCCTTCAGCATACTGGCTGAAGTGATCGTTCTGTTCATAGCCTTCTCTTCAGAAAAGCTAATCATACTTGTTGCTTCAGAAAAGAGGTTCTTTATATCAGTTTTTGATCTGTTGTAATTCCTGACAGCTATTTTTTCAGCCATACTGCCTTCACTTTCCAAACCACCATTATTACCTCCTGATGAGCCAGAAACTGTAACAGAAGCAATATCATCGTCGTTATTAGGATTATTATCTACCTGATCAAGGTTGATCAGACTGGCAATATTATCAGCCGAACCATTAACTGTAACCGACATATCCATAGTAACTGTTTGTCCCGGATAAATTATCGGAATGCTCCAAATACCTGTATTCGCATCATAAGATCCATGCGATTCACTGGAATATTTATAAAGCAGATTTGCATCGAGTATATCCTCTATTTCTACATTAGTAGCTGAGATTGTTGCACTAAGGTTGCTTACAGTAATTGTAAACACGCTTTGCCCTCCCACCTGGGGTACAGCATTATATACATCCTTTGATACGGCCAGGTCGAGTTCATCTGCTTCCCTGGGATTCAGACAAATAGTAAACTTATTATTCTTACCGTTTGTATCAGACTGATTCACTGCAATCAAAGTTGCAGCGTTGCAAACTCTATCGAGAGTCGTCACTTTAACAAGCATTTCCAGGGTTTCGGTTTGATTGGCCAAAACAGTACCTACATTCCAAACTCCCGAATTCGCATCGTATGATCCAACTGAAGGATCAGAGGATTGATACACTAAACCCGATTCTAATATATCCTCCACTTCAACTCCGCTGGCATCATGCGTATCTGAAAGATTTGTTACGCTTATTGTAAATGTCACATACGATCCAATCGCAGGTTCCATATTGCTAGCTGATTTCTCGACAATAAGGTCTAGAAAAGTTTGACTTACACCCTGCATTGGAATTAGTGAAAGAATAACTCCGATCAGGAAAATCTGTAGTAATGATGAAATTTTATTTTTCATGGCTCTTGGTATTTATAATCACCTTTTTTATACCAACAACATGCCAAAGAAGCTTATATTTTGATCTCTTGATACTTACAAAGATTGAGTCGATTAATTATTGTTCCGCTTTCAGGAATATCACCCATTTGCTGGAATTATTCTGAGCATAAGTGGTTTTCCATATAATTACAAATTCATATTTTTGCAAGATGCACCCTGAGCTCTTATTCAAATACATTGATATCCATTCTCATGGTTTGAATACTCAGAGTACAGATCTGATAAGGATTCAAAATATCTTCTACCAGGATTTCTCAAAAACCAGGGATGAGCAGTTTTATGCATCGGTGGGATTGCATCCATGGCATACTGCTGATCATTCAATTAATGATCAGGAATTCATTAAATATATTACGCATCCTCGTATAGTGGCAATCGGTGAAATTGGGCTTGACAAAATCAGAAATGTACGTTTCGACAGGCAAGTTGAGGTTCTTTTGCAACAAATTCGTTTGGCTCAGGAATTTACAAACAAGCCATTAATAATTCATTGCGTTAAAGCCTTTGCAGAATTATTAGCCATTAAAAAGAATTCCAACTCAAAACAGACATGGATTATTCATGGTTTCAGTGGAAAAGCCGGATTGGCCAATCAACTGATTCAGGCTGGCTTTATTTTATCTTTTGGAGAATCTTTATTATCCGCTTCTTACAAGCATCAGGAAGCTTTTAAGGCTACTCCGATTGAGCATTTATTTCTTGAGACAGATGAAAGCCAGATTGGAATTGAAGCAATATATGAGAAAGCTGCTCAACTGAAATGCCTGTCAATACATGAGCTAAAGAAAAGAATAAACCAAAATTTCCAAAAATACTTTTCCAAATGAGTACTCCTGAATGGTTGTCAAGAACTGAATTACTTCTTGGAGAGAGCAAATTGTCAATCTTGCAGAAGTCACATGTGTTGGTGGTAGGTTTGGGTGGTGTTGGTGCCTATGCTGCAGAAATGCTTTGTCGGGCCGGAGTCGGAAAACTAAGCATTATTGATGGAGACTGCATTGAGACAAGTAATATAAACCGTCAGTTAATTGCCTTGCGTTCAACAGAAGGTAAATCAAAAGCTCACTTAATGGCTGATCGCCTCAGGGATATTAATCCGGATATCGAACTAATAGTCATTGACAAATACATTCATGGCGATACTATAACTGAAGTTCTGGATGGTGAATTTGACTATGTTGTCGATGCCATTGACACTTTGGTTCCCAAAATATTCCTGATTTATCATTCAGTCACCAAGGGATTAAAGATTGCCAGCTCAATGGGTTCAGGTGGAAAACATGACCCAACTCAAATACAGATTACTGATATATCAAAATCCTACAATTGCAAACTAGCCGCCATTCTCAGAAAACGACTACATCGTTTGGGGGTATATTCAGGAGTAAAAGTTGTATTTTCGCCTGAGAAAATAAATAAAGAAGCTGTGATCCTCACTGAAGGAGAACAAAACAAAAAATCAAATGTCGGAACTATCAGCTACATGCCTCCGGCTTTTGGCTGCTTTCTTGCATCAATAGTTATAAACGACCTGCTCGAAAACAAGGAAAGCGGATAAACGAAAGCTGTTGCATGCTACAGCTCGTCAAGCATAAATAAACAACAAAGCTAAACTGTAACACCCAACAGTACAACGTAAAGTAAAAAACCATCAAATGAAAAAACTCCTAACTGCCTCCGCTATTATTATTATCGCTTTGTTAAGCTCATGTACAGCGGACAAACAACCCAACATAATCTACATTCTGGCTGATGATCTTGGCTATGGCGAACTGGGTTCATACGGACAAGAGAAGATTGAAACCCCTCATATTGATCTGCTCGCTGAAACTGGCATGCGGTTCACCGATCATTATGCTGGTTCAGCTGTATGTGCACCTTCACGTTGTATCCTTTTAACTGGCAAACATGGCGGTCATGCACACATACGGGGAAATCATGAATGGGGAGAAAGAGGTCCGGTTTGGGATATGACCAAATCAGTGGATGATCCAAATCTTGAAGGACAATACCCAATGAACCCTGAGGAAGTTACTATAGGAGAAAAGCTTCAGGAAGCCGGATATACCACTGGAATGATTGGCAAATGGGGTCTTGGTGGCCCATTGAGTGAGAGCGTTCCCAACACACAGGGCTTTGATTTTTTCTGCGGATTTAATTGTCAGCGTCAGGCTCATACTTATTATCCTAAACATCTTTGGCTGAATGAGGAAAAGCTTAAAATGAATAATAAGTTAGTCATACCAGGCACTAAGCTGGCGAAAGATGCTGACATTCTGGACCCGGCCAGTTATGCTGATTATACTCTGGAGGAATATGCGCCTGACATCATGCATCGGGAGGCGATGAAATTTATCCGGGAATCGGGTGAACAGCCTTTCTTTCTCTATTATGCAACTCCAATTCCTCACGCTGCAATTCAAGCTCCTGAAGAATGGGTTCAGAGGTATATCGACAAATTTGGTGATGAGGAACCTTACCTGGGTAATCGTGGCTATTTTCCACATCGCAATCCACATGCTGGCTATGCTGCAATGGTAGCTTATCTTGACCATCAGGTAGGAGAAATGGTTGACCTGCTTAAAGAATTAGAGAAATATGAGAATACTATCATAATGTTCACAAGTGATAATGGTCCCACATATAACGGTGGTACCGATTCACCCTGGTTCAATAGTGGTGGTCCCTTCAATGAATCACAAGGATGGGGAAAAGGATACCTTCATGAAGGTGGTATTCGTGTTCCCATGGTAGTTTCATGGCCAGGTAAAATCGAAGCCGGCTCAACGAATGATCATCCATCTGTTTTTTATGATGTCTTCCCCACTCTATGTGAAATTGCCGGAGTAGATGCTGGTACTGAAACTGACGGACTCAGTTTCCTTCCAACTATGTTGGGTAAGAATCAGGATGTTGCAGATTTTCTCTTTTGGGAATTCCCTTCTTATGCCGGCCAGCAGGCTGTTCGTATGGGATCGTGGAAAGGTATTCGTAAAAACATCCTCAAAGGAAATATGGAGATTGAACTTTACAATCTTGAAAATGACATCCGGGAGGAGAATAATATTGCAGATAAACACCCGGATATCGTTGAAAAGATTGCTGAAATTATGGAAACCGAGCACGAGCAAGCTGAACTAGAACGATTCAGAATGGAAGCTCTCGGGGACAATAAATAGGGAATCGGGATTCGGGATTCGGGATTCGGGATTCGGGAATCGGGAATCGGGGCAGGCGGGAGTCATTCGTATCTTAGGGATTCTACTGGATTTTTGTTTGCTACTCGTATTACCTGGAATATTACTGTAAGCAGAGCGATTGAAACAGCGATACATCCGGCAGGGATAAACATCCACCAGCTCAGATTTGTTTTATAGGCGAAATTTGCCAGCCATTTTGCCATAACCCAATAAGCAGGTATTGCCCCGATCGGTATTGCTATCAAAGTCCATTTTGTTATTGACCACACCAGTGTACCTGTCACGGCCGATATACTTCCGCCCAAAACTTTTCGCACACCAATTTCTTTGGTACGATCTTGAATTGAAAAAAGGCTTAAGGCAAACAGGCCCATAACTGACAGTATAATTGCTAATAGAGCGCCTGCCAGCAGAATTCTGGATAATTGCTGCTCCTGATTATATCTGTTTCGTATCTGATTGTCAAGAAAACTTATACTGACCTCTTGCTGGGAGTCAAACCCAGCCAACACTTCCCTCACCTTCTTCATCACAACAGCCTCATTTCCAGGCAATGCCTTAACCATGAAAATATAAATGGCTGGATTATAAAAAGTAAAAACCAAAGGCCCAATATTCGACTTCAGGCTCCTGAAATGGAAATCTTTAACCACTCCGATAACTTCGACCGGATCAGCAAACATGGCCACTCTGCTTCCAATTGGGTTGTCTAAACCAAGCCGTTGAACTGCTGTCTCATTAAGAATAACACATTTGCTATCATATTCTGATCCCTCTCTGAAAAATCGTCCGGCAAGCAGTTCGATTCCGAGGGTTTCAAAATAACCTGATCGAACACGCTCCTCCGCAATGGATATCGCTGTTTCCGGAGTTTCTCCAAATTTATATATCAACTGTCCGCTTTTCCCTGATGCCGGACTTCCCTGAGAGGCTCCTGCATACTCCACGTCCGGGATTGCCACAAGTGCTTCTTTAATTGCATCCTGGTTATTGACAAGGGTGGAATTCAGGTTTGATATCATCAACACTCCTTTGGCATCAAAGCCGAGAGGTACAGTGCTGATATAATTCATCTGCTTATATAAAAATCCAATACCTGTAATAAGAAAAACTGTTATAGAAAACTGAAATACCACAGCAATGCGCATTAGACGATTCTTCCTTGAACCACCCTGACCGGATGAAAAAATCGCTCGAACCGGATTAAGTCGCGAGAGATAGAATGCCGGATACAGACCCGCAAGAGCTGCCGTGATCAGCATCAGAAGACAAACTTTTAAATAGAATCCGGGGTCAGACCAAATTTCAGGATCAAGAGAGAGCAAAAAGGTTGTCCTGATCCAGTTTGCTGTGGAGTGTAGCAGAATCAGAGCGAGGATAAAAGATATTAGGGTGATCCCCAGTGATTCTCCAAAGAAAAGTCCCAAAAGGCGCTTTTGTCCACTACCCGATGCTTTTCTGATACCGATCTCAAGCGACCGGTTTTCACTATGTACGAGAAAAAGATTTATATAGTTAGATAGGGCAAGTATCAGTATTAATATAGCTAACAGAGTGAGTGACAAAATTATCGTTACATCTCCGTTTGGTGATAAATCATAGCCAGCTGTGGTAAATAAATGAATTCTCGTGAGAGGCTCCATATCAGCTCCCAGCTCAGCCTTTATTTGTTGAAACTGTTGCTTCACCAGCCCCTCATAAAAGTCAGATGCTTTTTCGACCGCCCTTTCCAAATCAACACCCTCCCTGAATAAGGTGTAAGTAAAAAACTCGAGACCGCCCATCCTTGATAAATAATCAACATCAACCATCGCAGCCAGAAAATCAAATTTGAAATGAGTGTTGTAAGGAAATTCCTCCATTACCGCCTCTACAGAGTATTCCATTTCATTTACTACCAGATTTTTTCCAATCGGATTGTCAGTCCCAAACAGTATTCTGGCTAAACGGTCGGTGATCACAAGAGTGCCAGGTGATGAAAGAGCCGATCTTATGTCACCAGCAATTTGCTTTGGCGTAAAGACATCAACAAATTCCGGATCAGCATATAACATACGCTTTGACTTAAATAACTGGTCTCCTATTCTGATATCCGGACGGCCACCTCTATATATTTGAACAACAGACTCTACTTCAGGGAGAGCCTCTGTAGATCCTTCATACAACGACCGTAAACAAATCGGATTAATTCCAATTGAACTGCCCTCTTTCCAGGTAGTCAGGGAACGATATATACGATCAGAGTTCTTAAAATGTGAATCGTAGCTAAACTCCTGATCAGCATATACCATCAATAAAGTAGCAACAGCCACTCCAATAGTCAAACCAAGAAGCTTAATCCCGGTAACAACAGGACGTTTTAACAAAAGACTTATACTCAAACGAAGATTCAATAAAAACATAATAAATAGTATTACAAGAACATAAAATTCAACTCAAGCCTCCATCCCTCATCCCCACAATTCTATGGGCATAAGCTGCATCAATTTGTGAATGAGTAACCATAATAATTGTCTTACCTTCCTGATTCAACTCGGCCAACAATTCCATCACCTGCTCACCGTTCTTTGAATCAAGATTTCCTGTAGGTTCATCAGCCAGTATAAGCAAGGGATCCCCTACTATCGCACGAGCTACAGCAGCACGTTGTTGTTGTCCACCCGATAGCTGTTGCGGACGATGCATGCTCCTGTGTCCAATTCCCATTCTGTCTAATACCTCATTTACACGGTCTTTTCGCTTTTTGGCCGACCACTTCTTGTAAAATAATGGGAGTTGTACATTATCGAAAATCGTGAGATCGTCAATCAGATTGAACTTCTGAAAAACAAATCCCAGTCCACTCTTTAACAAAAGATTACGTTGATGAATGCTAGCTGGGAAAGCAGACATACCATTAAATATATATTGCCCATGATCAGGTTCATCCAGCAAGCCCAAAATATGCAGCAATGTAGATTTCCCACAGCCTGATGGCCCCATAATTGCAATAAAATCACCTTCATCTACGCGTAATGTAACATCATTTAAGGCTCTTGTCTCAACTTCAAATGATTTGAATATTCTTGTCACATTCTTAATATCTACCAGATGCATATTCTTGAATTTATTTGATCCACCAGTGCCAATACGGTACCAAAACCCGCAAACACCTAATACACTGACTGTTTCATTTATTTATATACTCTTCATATTTTGACTAAGTCAATGAATTTGACGATATACTGTAAAATAATTTGACAGTCTTTTTGAATCTATACACTTTGTAGCTTAACTTTATCATGTCTTATTAAAAATGAGAATGAAAGGAACAATAGTTATAGTTGATGATAATCGTCCGGTTTTAGACTCCCTCCGGTTCATTTTGAAGAATGATTTCACTTCAATCCACACATTGCTCTCTCCCGACCGCTTGCCATCCCTCTGTATTGAAAAGGACGTAGATGTTGTACTTCTCGATATGAATTACAGTACTGGCAAACAAAGTGGACAAGAAGGGCTCTACTGGCTGAATCGTATTCAGGATGCATGTCCTGAAACAAGTATTGTGATAATAACAGCATATGGAGATGTTGACCTGGCTGTCGATACTCTCAAGAGAGGAGCTGTTGATTTCGTTGTAAAACCATGGACGAATGACAAATTGCTGGCTACAGTACATTCAGCCTACAAGCTTTCTCGATCAAAGAAAGAAATTCTAAGGTTGAAGAAACGTGAGGAGATTCTTAAAGCCAGCCTGATAAAGGAGGCCCCTGATTTAATCGGAAGCTCAGCTGCAATGAAAGAGGTAAGAAAGCTCATCTCAAAAGTGGCAATTACTGATGCCAATGTTCTGATTCTTGGAGCTAATGGAACCGGAAAAGAATTGGTAGCCCGTCAGATTCATGCTTTATCAAAACGATGTAAAGAGCTATTACTTAGTGTTGATTTGGGAGCCTTACCTCCCGGATTATTTGAAAGTGAATTATTCGGACACAGTAAAGGAGCTTTTACTGATGCGCGAACAGACAGAGCAGGAAAATTTGAGGCAGCATCAGGAGGAACGCTTTTTCTCGATGAAATTGGTAATGTTCCACTGGAGGCCCAGGCAAAATTACTGGCAGCTTTGCAAAACAGAGAAGTTACCCGCTTAGGTTCCAACAAAATCATCCCTGTTGATATTCGTTTAATATCAGCAACAAATAAGAATCCTGAAAAAATGGTACAAGAAGGATTATTCAGAGAAGATCTTCTGTACCGACTCAATACCATAATAATTGACATCCCTCCTTTGAGGCAAAGAGGCAGAGACATTATCCTGCTGGCTTCTCACTTTTTAAAGATCTATTCCAAGAAGTATGAGAAAACCGAGCTCTCAATTAGCAAAGAGGCAGAGGAAAAACTATTAAAGCACAATTGGCCGGGGAATGTTAGAGAGTTACAGCACAGCATAGAAAAAGCAGTGATTTTATGCGACGAGAAAATATTAGGGCCTAACAATTTCTCTTTCAGATCCGGTATGCAGCCCCGGCAAGACCTACAAAATCTGTCTCTTGAAGAAATGGAAGCTACTATGATTACTCAGGCAATTGAACGCTGCAACGGAAACATGTCGGCTGCAGCAGAACTACTGGGGATATCAAGGCAGACGCTTTATAATAAAAAGCGGGAATCGGGAGTCGGGAATCGGGATTCGGGGACCAACGACCAATGACCAATGACCAAGGACATCTTTTCATGAAAAAATATAACCTCATATTTCGTCTTGTTTTTTTAGTTATAACTACGATTTTATTTTCGTACTTATTGTTTAATGGTTTTGTATTCTATTGGCCCTTGTTGGTTTTTCTTACTCTGATTTTGCAGATTATCTGGATATTGTCAGTTCAAAATATCTTGAATCGTCAGATAGCTCAGTTTTTTCGTTCGGTTCGCAATTCTGATCATGGTTTTGTTTTTACTTTCAACTCTGAAAATCAGTCAATTCGTGACATCCATGCCGAGATGGAGCGTATCAATGTATTAGTAAGGGATCTGAAGCGTGACCTGGTGACTCAGGAAAGATACTACCAGGTTTTGTTAGAACGTGTATCAAGCGGAATTATGACTATCGATTCACAAGGCTTCATCAAGCTTGCAAATCAGGCCGCACATCGTATTCTCAACTGTTCTGTTCTAAGCCATCTCGATCATATTGAACGTATAGATATACGTTTGTTCAATCATCTGAAAAACAAGCAACCGAAAGAACGAATAGTTTTGTCAAAGTCTGACACAAAAGGATCAAAAGATATTTCAATTATTACCCAAAGGCTTACTGTCAGAGATGAAGCCCTGTTATTGGTAATACTTCAAGATATAAGAACTGAACTGGATGAGAAAGAGTTAGATTCCTGGATTCGTCTTATCCGTGTGCAGGCTCATGAGATTCGAAATTCCATGGCTCCGATAGCAGCCATCACAGAATCACTTATTTCCACATCAAAAAATGACACGGTAAAAGAAGGTTTGAATATTATTCTCGACAGGAGTCGCCATTTGACCAAATTTGTAGATTCATATCGTCAGCTCACCCATTTACCTGATCCTGAAAAGTCCAGAATCAATATTTCTGAACTAATCGACCGTGTAAGAATCCTCTTAAGTGATCAGCCAAATTTCAAGGATGTAAAATTCAAACAGGTATCAGGAGATGCCTCAATTTATTGTAATGCTGATCCCAACCAGCTCACTCAGGTATTGATTAACCTGCTTCGCAATGCATACGAGGCACTACAAAGCCAGGCATCTCCTGAACTATCTATAAAACTTGAGCAAAATAAGGGCACAATAACTATACGCATTATTGACAATGGTCCCGGTATTCCAAGCGACCAGCTCGAAGAAATATTCATCCCCTTCTTCACCACAAAACCCACAGGAACAGGAGTAGGATTAAGCCTCTCAAAGCAAATCATAAGAAAACACGGAGGAGAACTAACAGTCCAATCCAAACAAGAAAAAGGCAGTACCTTCACAATCGAACTATAGACCAAGGACTAACGACTAGCGACTAACGACCTCATATAAAATGCATCACAACCATCATGACCTGTGCATCCTTTCGGAGATTCGATCTGTTTGAACCCGAATTTCTCATACAAACCTCTAGCTGCATGCATATTTGTTAAAGTCTCGAGATACATCTTTTTATAGCCCAGTTTTTTTGCCTCCTCAATACATAATTCAAGCATTATTTTCCCCAGGCCCAGTCCTCTCATTTCGGGCAGGTAATACATCTTTACAAACTCACAAGTACTCTCTTCATCAGGCAGGGGAGCCACTCCGGCACCTCCAACAATTTTGCAATTATCACATGAACTGCATTCTTCAGAACAAGCGTACAACAAAGTAAAATAGATTCGTCCGGGCGATTGATAAGCCTCGTACATACTCTGAGTTTCAGAATCATTACAGGCAAATCCATCACCAGAAGCTCCAAATTCAAGCAAGCTATTAACAATAATCTCTTTCAGAGCCGCATTATCACCGGGCTTCACCTGCCGGATAATAAACCGGCCATTTATTATATTAATTTCCATAAGAGCATCCATATATATGCAAAGATAAAACCTTCTTGCACAAGACACCCACACCCACACCCACATCCACACTCACACTCACACCCACACCCACACCCACTTCGGGGTGTAGCGCAGCTAGCAGCATATTTCTTCCATGTCTCCTTTACTAACCCTTATGGTTATTTTCTTAAACCATTTCTGGCTTTCTTAAAAACTTTTGCAAAATATCTCACTTTACTAATTCAAGTATTGCTATTCTCGTATTATCTTGATTATAATGCTTCAGAATGATTCACTTATAATTGGAAGTGATCAGCGACTTAAACCGCATTAAGACAGACTTCACTAATTGCAGAAGAATATGAACTAGCTCTGTCTCAAGTAACAATCTTCACATTGAGGCATTTCATCAACCTATTATGTTATAAGAATGAATTGAAAGCTCCCCCAGATGACGATAACTAAAACCTATCTTTTTCAGATCCGACTTGTTTTCATGAACAAGCAAATCAGCCATATTTAGATTATTGTGTTGTTGGAATGCAGCCAATTAAAACGATTTGAAGGCCTGGCGGTATATTTTTCTCTTCGGCAACTTAATAACTATTCCTTGTTCTTTATTGGTAACTGTTATCCAGAATTTCCCATCCTGTTTAACTAAGTCTGGATAGGAAAGTCTGCCTCTTTCGTAAGATTTATCCTGGCGATAAATTATTGGGATCGGCTGGGACCATTTCATCTCTCCATCGATCCACCTGCCTCCTGCGATCCATCCAGGGTTACGATCTGCAAAACCTGTACCTCCATGATTGTGGTACCAGATTAAGTATTTGTTATCATCAATTTTCCATATTCTTGGACATGCTCTGGGATTAAGCAGGGGATTACCGCTCAGGTAATGAGCTGAGTCTGGCAAAGTCCAGGATTTTCCGCGATTGTATGAGCTTGATTCAGCAATAAATCCAAGATCTGTTCTATAAACTGAGTAAAGTGTATCTTCGGTAATGGAGACCAAATTGAATTCTTCCTGCACAGATCCATAAGCTGGATGTCTGACTCCATCCATTCCATCCGGTAGTAAAACCCAGTTAATATTATCTGGATTCCTTTCTGTCTGGATATTATCGGATTGGAAAAACCAACCTTCTCCGAGGTCAAGCATGTATTTCCCAAGTTTTGTAAATCCTAATGTCATGTAGTTGCCATGATCAATCGGTTTACCGATTCCCCAAAAAATCTGCACATCTCCATTCCAATCATTCTTTAAGTCGGCATTTGTCTTCCTCATGGGAATTCTATAGCGATCAGACCAAGTCAAACCATTATCATCACTAAATTTATAGCAGTACCAACCCAGCATATCATTTCGTATTGAATTGCCATTCAGAGTTTTAACATTGCCCCCATTGAATGAATAGAAAACATAGACCCGCCCATAAGGTGTAATATAGGGCATGGCCCAAGAAGCAGTCGGTCCTGTTGGGGACTCGATTTCTATTGGATTTATCCAAGATTTTCCTTTATCCCTACTTGTCATTGACACAATATGCTGCCCTGAACTTCCTTCGATTTTTGCAGAAGTGGTAAATGTGCATAACCAACTGCCATCTTGAAGAATTACCACATAGGGCTGATCAACATATCCGTTTTCATATATTGAAGATCCTTTATCGAAATCAAGTGGCTTCTGAATAGAGCAGGAAAATAGCAGTATTAGAATGCATGTGATGGTGAAATAGGGTATGGATACAGGTTTCATCTTTATTTTATATGGTTTGTGGAGCTATGAGAGATCGGGCACGCTCAAGAAAATTTATTTGAAAAACCCATGCATAATCACATAGCCTGTTTTCTTGTGTCTGATATTTTTCTGGAAGATGTATTACTAAGCTATTATTAAAAAAGTATTCTTACGAGGGCATGCCCAAAAGACATTGAATTAATATTTGTTCCGCTTTTCACCTTATGCAAGATAGAGATACTTATCAGTGTCAGTACCACTATACCAAAATATTTGATAAAAAGACGATTCAATCTAATATCTTAACATGTACTAAGGTGATTTACTTAACAGCTGCCGGACTGGCACTTGGTTTTGTTGGACTTATGTCTGGCATTAAACAAGGGAGTGTTTGTGCCTCAGGTATTGCCGGTATCGGTGCAGGTCACAACATTTTTGGTAAAACAATGGTACTTGCTGTCTTTCCAGAATTGTATGCAATCATCGCCTTTGCAGCCACATTCTTAATTGCAGCAGGTTTGTAATCTCTCAAAGACATCAGACTCCGGGAGATTGTTGGGTGGACCTATCTAAGTACCAGCAGATCTAATGTATTCAGCTACATTTATCTACTATGATGAAATAAGATTTCTAGTTATTTCCCTTTGGGATCAATACTAACGCAACCCCAATCGTCTCCATATGTGTTAATAGCAATCAAGGAAAACATGAAATTATGATTGCAGAAAATATTCCTTGAATTGTTTATTTTCTTACTAATGAGAATTTGTAATATTTCATCGGACCATCGCCTCCATATGCTCCTGCACAATATGCGCCAAATAGGAATTCGATTGAATCCTTGTTGGATTGAGTATAAAATGAAAGCTCTGGATCTCCATTTGGTAGACTCAAATCCACGAGTATTCTATCCAAAATTGGTGGAGTTTCGTATGTTACTATACTCCATGTAAAGTCTAGTTCTCCGCAAGTGATATATCGAATTGAATTCTTAAAGAAACCAGTACTGTCTTCATTAAAAGTGATTTCTCCAGTTTCTGAAAATTCTTGCCTAATATGTAGGGTTTCCCGCCAAGGGCCTTGCATAAACACGCTATCGATCTTAACGATACGCCAAGATCCAGTCAATCCTGTTTCTGGTGTGGATTCTTTGTGGCAACCAGCTACAATGAGAATCAAGATAAGTACGAATAATAATTGTCTCATAATGATATTTCTATTATTGCTATCACTCATCACTTCATCATTTTTCGGGTTTCCATTTTTTGCAAATTAAGTTCCCTGTTCATTTCATAATAAAATCCACTCCTGGTATCACCCAATTTTCTTAATCTTATCGCTTTCGCTTGAATACAGATCTTAGTCTTTCGAAGAACTTTTTCTTTTTCTCTTCTTGCTGTTTTCTAACTGCCGGATCCTTTAGTTGGCGGGTTTTCGTGGTATCTGATTTGATAAATCCATCGAAGAGTTTTTCCAGCATCGTCATGTCGGGATCTTCAAGAGAATAATCAGGGCAACTCATTCTGGCTAATAAATCATCCGGTAGGGGAGGAAATTTAATCGTAGCAATAGAATTAAAGGCCGGATCACGTTCTACTTTTTGCATGAAGCGGGCAAACATGGGTAAACCTGTATGGGATCCTTGCCCTAATGTTGTGGTTCTGAAATGAATACCCGGATTATCTGCCCCAACCCAGGCACCTGCTACCAGAGAGGGATTGTAGCCAATGAACCAGCCATCAGCATTATCCTGGGTTGTTCCTGTTTTGCCTGCCAGATCAGCCTTAAGGCCAAATAGAGTACGCAGGGATTTACCGGTACCACGCTCAACCACGCCACTCATAAGATGAACCATGGCCTGTGCGGTTTCACGATCGAAAACTGAATCCATTGGCTCAGGCATCTCTCGCTCCCATAATAAATTACCTTGCCAGTCTTCAATTTTCAATATAACAACTGGCCGTACTGGCTGTCCGAGATTCGCGAATGAGGTGTATGAACTTACCATCTCGTAAAGAGATAAATCTGCTGTGCCAAGAGAAATCGATGGAACCCCTGGGATTTTCGAAGTAATACCCATCCGGTAGGCTAAATCAATAACCGGCTGAGTACCAATCTCATCAATTAACTTTGCTGATATTGTATTTACCGAATTGACCAGACCTCCCTTTAGCGAATAGAATCCTTCATGTTCACCATCTGAATTCTCGGGTGTCCAATCTTGATAATCTTCGTATGTTGCTAATTCATTTGAGATAAATTCACAAGGATCAATTCCTCCGGATAATGCTGTGGCGTATAGGATGGGCTTGAAAGTAGAACCTACCTGTCGCGCTGATTTCACATGATCATATTTGAAGAACTGGAAATTTCGTCCGCCAACCCAGGCCTTCACATGTCCGTTAGATGGGTCCATGGCAAAAAAACCAGCCTGTAGAGTGGTGAGAGTTTGCTGGATGGAATCGAGAGATGAGATCTTTCTCAATATGCCTTTCCCTGTTTCCCAATCAAACACTGTGGTCTCACGCCACTTCTTCATCTCAGCTATTGCTTCGCTGTGCTTCATGCCGGATTGCACGAGACTTTTGTAGCGGACAGATGATCGGATAGCTGAGTTCAGTATTTCAGGGTCTCCTTCCCAGGCATCCCTACCCGACCAGTGAATAGTAAATTCATTCTGCAGCTGCTTCAGATGAACAGCTACAGCCCTATTGGCATATTCCTGCAAAGTTGAATCAATACTCGTTGTTATCCTGAGTCCGTCAGTATAGATATTGTATTTATCGTCGAAGAGATCATCAAGAATCTCCTGTACTTTTGGGCGAATATGCTCGAGGAAATAGGGAGCCGGACCGTTATTGTAATCCAGTTTACGATAATTAAGCCTGATGGGCTGATTCTGATATTTTTTCGCTTCTTCCTGACTTATAACACCTTGAGAGGCCATCCTGTCTAATACAATATTCCTTCTTTGCAATGACTTTTCAGGATTTACTCTGGGATTATAAGCTGTATTAGCAGCTAGCATACCGACAATGGTAGCGGCCTCGGCCGGATTTAGCTGAGCAGAGGCTTTACCGAAAAAACGTTGAGAGGCAACCTCAATGCCGTAAGTATTGTCGCCAAATGGTACAGTGTTCAGATAAAGAGCCAGAACCTCATCTTTGGAGTATACTTTTTCGAGACGTGCCGAAATAAATATTTCACGTACCTTATTGATTGGCAGAGTAAATTTTCCATAATCCGATCGATGATATAGATTCCGTGCCAGTTGTTGAGAAATAGTACTTCCCCCTCCCTGAGACCTGTCTCCTAAAACAATTGTTTTAACAAAAACCCTGGCAAGACTTCTGATATCCAAGCCCCTGTGTCGGAAGAATCGGCTGTCCTCAGTGGCAACCAGGGCATCTTTTACATACTGTGAAATATTCTCCTCTCCGATAGTCATCCGGTTCTGTAGAAAATACTTCCCTACCATACGGTGATCATGTGAGTAAACCAGAGTGGCTGAATTGTTTTTCACCCTGCTCAGAGTGGCTTTTGTTGGGATTGGTCCGAATAGTCCCAGGTAAACTGAGAAAACAAAGAAGAACACCAGGCAAGTGAGCACAACAGCTGACTTAAACAAGAAGATTAGAAATCTGCTTCTCGCCGATTTCTTTTTGCCCTTTCTTTTACTGACACTCTTTCTGGAAGGTTTCCTTTTAACTTTTGTCTTGGCCATTTATTATCAAAATCGAAGCCTAAAAATAGTTGATTAAGCGATGGTATCATCAATATTTGATGATTTTATCTCAAGGCTCAGGACTCAGGTCACTAAGCAGAAGAACCTAGTATCGGTGAAAAGGTAGATTTATAGTGATAATATAAAACCTTATTGATTTTCAATTGTCAACTGATTCCAAAGCAAGGTGCAATAAAAAGTACAGATAAATGAATAACAAAGAAATAGATAAAATCCGGGAGATTGAAAACAGGGAGTGGATAGAATCATTGGATTATATTATTGATAAAGGAGGACCTGAGCGTGCTAAAGAAATTCTACTATTACTTCAGTCCCGATCGCAGTTAAAGGGAATTGATTTCACCTACCAGGGAAATACTCCGTATACAAACACCATTCCTGTTATTAAGGAATCGCCATACCCGGGTAGCAGGGAACTTGAGCGGAAGATAAAAAGTATAATCAGATGGAACGCGATGGCCATGGTGGTGCGTGCAAATAAAGAGGAAGATGGTATTGGAGGTCATATTTCCACTTTTGCTTCAAGCGCATCACTGTATGAAGTAGGCTTCAATCATTTCTTCAAAGGGGGAGATTCAGGACAGCCAGCTGACATTATTTATTTTCAGGGTCATGCAGCCCCGGGCATTTATGCCAGATCATTTCTCGAAGGGCGACTGACGGAAAAGGATCTGGAAAATTTCAGAAGGGAATTAAAGCCAGATGGAGGATTGTCGTCGTACCCTCATCCACGTTCTATGCCCGGATATTGGCAATTCCCCACTGTTTCAATGGGATTAGGACCTCTGATGGCAATTTATCAGGCCCGATTCAATCAGTATATGATAGATAAAGGACTGATAGCCAAATCAAACCAGAAAGTTTGGGCTTTCTTAGGAGATGGTGAGATGGACGAACCGGAATCAATGGGAGCATTGACACTTGCTTCCCGAGAGGGATTGGACAATCTGATTTTTGTAGTTAATTGTAATCTACAAAGGCTTGATGGTCCGGTGAGGGGAAATGGGTCCATCATAAATGAACTGGAATCGGCTTTTCACGGTGCTGGCTGGAATGTTATTAAAGTCATTCATGGTCAGGATTGGGATCCGCTATTTGAAAAAGATCAAGATGGTCTTTTAGCCAAGCGATTTGGAGAACTCGTGGACGGGCAACGACAAAAATATGTCGTTTCTGACGGGGATTACATCCGGCAGGACTTTTTTGGAAAATATGAAGCAACCCTGAAGATGGTTGAGCATTATTCTGATGAACAATTACAGAAGTTAAGACGTGGAGGACATGATCCACTTAAGATTTATAATGCCTTCAAAAGTGCTGTCAATCACAAAGGGGCTCCAACTGTAATTCTGGCATCCACCATAAAAGGATATGGATTGGGTGAAGCAGGTGAAGGAAGAAATATTACTCATCAGCAGAAAAAACTGAATGAGGAGGAGATGAAATATTTCCGTGGACGCTTTGGCATTCCGATTTCAGATGAAGAAATAGGGAAAGCCCCTTTTTATAAGCCTGATAAAGATAGTGAAGAAATTAAATATCTCTTGGAAAAGAGGGAGCAGTTGGGTGGATTTTTACCTAAAAGAAATGCTGAAAAAGTAAGATTTACCATGCCTGATCATTCCATATTTGATGCTTACTCAAAAGATAGTGGAGATAAGGAGGTGGCTACGACTATGGTCATGGTTCAGATTCTTGGGAAGCTTCTGAAAGATAAGAATGTAGGCAAACTGATTGTTCCAATTGTGCCGGATGAATCGAGAACTTTTGGAATGGATGCATTATTCAGACAAGCCGGCATTTATGCTCATACCGGGCAGCTTTATGAACCGGTTGACCGGGATAGCCTGATGTATTACAAAGAAGCTAAAGACGGAGCCATTTTGGAGGAAGGGATTAATGAAGCTGGCTCAATGTCATCGTTTATTGCAGCAGGAACCAGTCATGCCACTCATGGAGTGAATAATATTCCATTTTTTATTTTCTATTCAATGTTTGGATTTCAACGTGTAGGTGACCTGATATGGGCAGCTTCTGATATAAGGGCACGTGGTTTTATGATTGGAGGAACTTCAGGGCGAACCACTTTGGCA
>Ga0209249_1001020_pt1 | contig 29594 bp, 23 predicted proteins | sample SaaInlV_200m_DNA_4_FD_184653 | JGI IMG/M metagenome (GOLD analysis project Ga0209249, IMG submission 184653) | Marine microbial communities from expanding oxygen minimum zones in the Saanich Inlet - SI037_S3LV_200m_DNA (SPAdes) (version 2) | ecosystem: Environmental > Aquatic > Marine >...
ACTTCTTTGACAATAGGAGCACCAATGCTTCTGCTGAATCTTTCAATGCTAAACTTAAAGCTTTTAGAGCTGCATTAAGAGGTGTTGTGGATATTGAATTTTTCCTTTTTAGAGTTGCTAAAATTTTTGCTTAAAAACAAAACCAACCCGAATTATGAAGTGAGCCGATAAATACACCCCTTATATCTTTACTTGTACTAATTGGTTCGTGAAGCATCCCATATTTTTTTGATGCTACACCTCCCACATCATCAAAAAGGGGAAATTTAATTTTTTGTGATCCACGCTTTTTATAATCCAATTCTTCCAGATGTGCCACCCACATTTTATGTTGCTCGACATTGTCGGTTGAAATAACCGCAATTTTTACTCCCAACCTGTCAAAATCGTTTTGCATAAATGCAAGTTCTAAAAGTTCGGACGAACAAACCGGTGTAAAATCTTGTGGGTGACTGAAGAGAATTTTCCAATTATCCCCAAAACTTTCAGGAAAAGTTATTTTACCATCAGTTGATTTAGCTGTAAAAGATGGTGCTTTTGAACCAATTAGAGGAATTTTACTACTTTGTGAGAAAATTGATCCTGCGATAAATGATACCGCGACAAATGTTAATAATAATTTTTTCATTGTTGTAATTTTTAAAAGTTTTCTGTTTAACAGTGGCAAATTACAACGAGAGGATGAGATAAATCTATGCTGAACAACATAAATAATTTGAATAAAAATTATTAGGATTTTATAAATTCCAATTATTATCGATGATTTAAATTCAATTTATAACAAAAAGAATAAAAATATTAACAAATCGTAAAAAACATGACAATAGTCATGTCGATCTGGGATTGTTGGGGTTTCGTATATTAAGACCTTTTGGTGTTTTTTTAACAAGTATTTAACATATTTACTAAACATTGCAGAACAATCTGTTCGAATGTTTTAATTTTTAGGGTAAACTGGAATATAATAATGATTTGACAACAAAATGTTCCAAACTTTCACTTTGTTCAGTTCTGCTTCTTTATTGTATTATTATCTGCAGTAACAATTGTAACTTCAAAATTTGCTATGCGGTATTTTGAAGAACAATTGATATTCCTAGTCGAAACAAAAAAAGGAAAAACATCACATTATCAGACTCTTAATCGAAATATTTATGAATTTAGTTATCGACTATGGCCAATAAACAGACAGGTTTGCTATTTGAATTCTGTTATTTGATGGTTGATATTAAAAATTGCTGACGCTGTGGTCAGAAAATATTAATCTTTTTAGTTTGCTGCAAATTTTTAAAAGAAATCGTTAAAATCGGAAGGTGTTTGTTCATTTTGCTCATTTTCGTCGCAATCTAGATTTAAATTGAAATTAAGGGGTTTTTTAAATTCCATCTCTTCGGTGATGCCCAGTGATTCATCGGCCAAAACTTTTTTCATAAAATAACCCCAAATAGGGAGTGCCATGTTTGCCCCTTGCCCACTTGTTAAGGTACGAAAATGAATACTTCGCAAATCGGCACCAGTCCAAACTCCGGCCGAGAGTTTTGGAGTAGTTCCAATAAACCATCCATCAGAATGGTTCTGGGTAGTTCCGGTTTTGCCTGCTATAGGCATCCTAAATTGTCCGTATTCTTCGCGATTCCTTAACCTTATGCCAGTTCCCTGGTCAATAACACCACGCATTAAATTCAGCATTAAATATGCCGATTGTTCATCGATGGCTTCGTGTCGTTCGGGCTGAAAGCTTGCAACCACATTTCCCCGCCGATCTTCAATCCGCGTAACAAAATAAGGCTTGATAAAAACACCCTGGTTGGCGTAGGTAGTAAAAGCTCCCACCATTTCGTACAATGTAATATCCGAAGTCCCCAGAAATAAAGAAGGGACAGGATCAATCGGGCTGTAAACACCCAACCTTTTCATAACCTCGACTACTGCTTGTGGATTGAATTGTTGCATTACCCATGCCGATATTTTATTTTTTGAATTAGCAAGCCCCCATTTTAAAGTTACCAGCTTTCCTTCGTTTTCTTCATCAATTTCAGAATCTTTAGGTTCCCAAACAGAACCATCGGGCAATTGAAATTGCTGGCTGACATATGGTACTTTTGTGCAAGGTGTTAACCCGTTTTGCATAGCCAGTGTGTACAAAAATGGTTTTACTGTGGAACCGACCTGGCGCTTTCCACCTTTTACCATGTCGTACATAAAATGTTTGTAGTTGGGTCCGCCAACATAAGCCTTAACTTTTCCGGTTTCGGTTTCCATGGCCATAAACGACGACTTGAAATAACGCAAATACCATTTTATCGAATCTATTGGAGACATAAGAGTGTCAATTTCCCCTTTCCATGAAAAAATGGTCATTTCAACCGGTTGATTAAAATTTTCTTTTATCTCGTTGAAATTTTTCCCTTGTTCGCTTAAAACCCTAAACCGTTCACTCTGGCGGATTGATCTGTCGAGCAACGTTTCAACCTCTTCAGTTGTCATGTTGTTGGCAAAAGGCGGATTGTCCAGATCTTTTATACTTCCATCAAATTCAGGTTGAAGATCCAGCTTTAAATGTTGCTCAATTGATTCAACTGCATATTTTTGCATCCTCGAATCAATGGTAGTAAAAACCCGAAGCCCATCAGAATAGAGGTTGTAATTTTCCCCGTTGGGTTTTACATTTTTTTGGCACCATCCAAAAAGCGGGTTGTTTTCCCACTCATCCAAATCTTCGATATATTTTTGCTCTTGCCACGAAGCATAATTTTTTCGTTCGGGTTTATTTGCGATAATTGTTAATCTTAAATATTCGCGCAAATAAGGTGCCGGGCCACTTTTGTAATCTACTTTATTATAGGCGAGATCTAATGGCAATTGTTTTACTGAATCCCTGACTTCTTTTGAAATATAACCATATTTTTCCATTTGGTTTAATACCACATTCCGACGTTGTTGAACCATTTCGGGCCGGCGAACAGGATTGTACAACGATGAGTTCTTGGCCATTCCAACCAACATTGCTGATTGGTGCAATTTCAATGAATCGGGAGGGATACTGAAATATACTTGTGCTGCCGATTTAATGCCTACGGCATTATTTAAATAATCGTATTTATTCAAATACATTAAAATAATTTCCTCTTTTGTGTAGCTGCGTTCAAGTTTTACTGCAATTACCCATTCTTTAAATTTTCGCAGGGCTAATTGAAGGCTATTTTCAAGGCGATTACGGGGAAAAAGCATTTTAGCCAACTGCTGACTTAAAGTACTTCCACCACCCGAACTGGTATTGTTGGTAATTATTCCTTTAACTACACGGACCAGTCCTCTTAAATCAATTCCTGAGTGACTAAAAAAACGTACATCTTCAGTAGCAATTAGTGCATCTATTAATTTGGGGGGCAGATTTTTAAAATCAACGTAAGTGCGATTTTCGCGAATAAAATATTTGTCCAGTACTTTTCCGTCAGCTGAATAAATTTCAGAGGCCAAAACGTTCCTTGGGTTTTCAAGCTCTTCGAAACTTGGCATAAAACCGAGTGCCCCAATTGCAATCAGGAAGAATAGGATTACGTTGCCAGCAACCAGAAAGGCAACAAAAGACCAAAATCCAACTATGTATTTTTTGAATTCAATTTTCTTTTTATCCATAAATTTATGGTATTAATTACCTCTGCAAATATATATGATTCTGCCTTTGCAGCAATCGTTTAAACGACCTGAAACCTATTAATATTATAAGTCATCAAAAATAAATTCATCATTATCAATTAAATAGAATTGAAAAAATAGCTACAGAAATTTTGATCTTAGCGATTCATTTTCTTTAATTTGCAGAAAATTTTTCAAAAAGAGTAGAAAGCTTATGCAAGAAAATCTTGTAATTGTTGAGTCGCCGGCGAAGGCAAAAACCATAGAAAAATTCCTTGGCAAAGGATATATGGTTACTTCCAGCATGGGACATGTTAGGGATTTGGAAAAGAAAGATTTTGGTATTGACCTCGAAAATAAATACCAACCCAAATACATTGTGTCGCCCGACAAAAAGAAAATTGTGGCGGAATTGAAAAAGCTGGCAAAGGAAAGCAAAACAGTTTGGCTTGCGGCTGACGAGGACCGGGAAGGTGAGGCCATTGCATGGCATTTAAAAGAGGTATTAAAGTTAAAGCCCGAAAAAACAAAACGGATTGTTTTTCACGAAATTACAAAAGATGCTATAACAAAGGCCATCGAGAACCCGCGAAACCTTGATGATAATTTAGTAAATGCCCAGCAGGCCCGCCGTGTACTCGATCGGATTGTTGGATTTAAATTATCGCCGGTATTGTGGAAGAAAATTAAACCCTCGCTTTCTGCAGGAAGGGTTCAGTCGGTTGCGGTCCGGTTTATTGTTGAACGGGAGCGAGAGATTATGAACTTTAAAAGTGAATTTGCTTACCGTGTAAATGGCTATTTTTTAGTCGCAGGCGATGATGGAAAAACTACCGAGTTGAAATCAGAGTTGTCAAAACGATTTAACACTCAAGAAGAAGCAAATTCTTTTTTAGAAAAATGTAAAACTGCAAAATTTAATATTGAGGATGTTGTAAAAAAGCCGGGAAAAAGATCGCCAGCACAACCATTTACGACATCAACATTACAACAGGAAGCAAGCCGAAAAATGGGATTTTCAGTTTCGCAAACAATGGCAGTAGCACAAAGGTTGTACGAAAATGGAAAAATTACTTACATGCGTACCGACTCTGTTAATTTATCGGGACTGGCCTTAAATACAGCAAAACAAAAAATTAAGGATTTACATGGCGATAAATATGTAAAAACCCGTAAATACAAAACTAAAGCAAAAGGGGCCCAGGAAGCTCACGAAGCTATTCGGCCCACCTATTTGAATAACGAAACAGTTGACGGTTCAAGCCAGGAAAAACGCTTGTATGAATTAATATGGAAAAGGACTATTGCATCGCAGATGGCCGATGCTAAATTGGAAAGAACAACTGTTTCTATTTCAATTTCAAATACACCAGAAAAATTTATTGCCAATGGGGAAGTACTTATTTTTGATGGATTTTTAAAAGTTTATATCGAATCAACCGACGACGAAAATGGAAATAACCGAAATGGGCAGGTAATAATCCCACCTTTGAAAGTAAACGATTCTTTACAAATGGCCTCGGTTGTTGCTACAAAACGGTTTTCACAACGACCAGCCAGGTTCACCGAAGCTTCTTTGGTAAAGCGCATGGAAGAGCTGGGAATCGGACGGCCCTCTACTTATGCACCTACCATTACAACTATTCAAAACAGGAATTATGTAATAAAAGAAGACCGCCCCGGAGTTGAAAGGAGATTTGATATTCTTACTTTAAGTGCCGGGAAAATTACCAAACAAAATAAAGTTGAAATTACAGGAGCCGAAAAATCAAAACTTTTCCCTACCGACATTGGAATGGTAGTGAATGATTTTTTGGTAGATAATTTCGAGCAGATCATGGATTTTAATTTTACCGCAAGTGTTGAAAAAGAATTTGACGACATCGCAGATGGTAAAAAAATCTGGAATGAAATGATCGATAAATTTTACAAGCCCTTTCATAAGAAAGTAGAAAAAACATTGAAACACTCGGAACGGTCGAAAGGGGAACGTATCCTTGGAGATGACCCTAAAACCGGGAAACAGGTTTCAGTAAAAATTGGGCGGTTTGGTCCCCTTGCACAATTGGGCGAAGGCACTGCCAATGGAGAAGGGGAAAAACCACAGTTTGCAAGTTTGCGTGTCGGGCAGCACCTCGAAACGATTACCCTTGACGAAGCCCTCGAGTTATTTAAACTTCCGCGCGAATTAGGCGAGTTTGAAAATAAAAAAGTTACTGTTGCTATTGGGCGGTTTGGCCCATATGTCAGGCACGACAATAAATTTGTTTCCCTAGGAAAAGAAGACGATCCGTATGTGGTTAAATTCGATCGTGCCATTGAATTAATTGAAGCAAAACGCGAGAAAGACAGAAAAGCTGTAATTAATATTTTTGAAGAAGAACCCGAGTTAAAGGTTTTAAATGGAAGATGGGGACCTTACATTTCGTACAAAAAGAAAAATTATAAAATCCCGAAAAACACAAAGGCCGAAGAGCTCTCCTTAAACGATTGCCTAAAAATTATTAAGGAGGCACCAGAACCAAAATCAAAACGTTCAAAAAAGAAATAGTAAAAAAAGGCAGGTGAATTCAACATTTGCCTTTATTTTTGTACAAATTTTGATTATGGACATTCGCCACTATTTTAATCCTGTAAATTTTTTGAAGTTGCCTGAATTGTGTACTTCAAAATATTCATTGGGCAGGGTAATTAAAAACTTTACATCAAAATTGACGATTTCAAATATCAAAAATATTGAAGTTGTTATTATCGGCGTTCCAATCAAAAGTGGAAATAAGGGAAAGGATCTCGTTGAGTCACCTGATATAATCAGGGAGGAATTATACCAGTTGACAGATTTGAACGATAAATTGAATATTGTTGATTTTGGGAACTTAAAAGAAGCAAAAAGTCAAAAAGGTACTTATCTGGCGTTGAGAGATGTAATTGAATATTTTAATGAGCTGAACATTACAACAATTGTAATTGGGGGAAGCCAGGATTTAACAGTTGGCATTTGCGATGCATTTAAAAACGAAAGGTTTTTTACGCTAGCCGTTATTGATGCTTTGCTCGATGTTAAAAAAGGGAAAGAAACATTTGGGCAATCCAATTTTTTAACCAGGATTTTTAAAACAAATCTAAATCTGTTTCAATTCAGTTTGCTCGCTTATCAAAGCCATTTTGTTGCCTCTGAGCAAATCTCAAAAACAAAAGGAATAGGAGAACATTTAAGGTTAGGGCTTTTACGCGATGATCTAACGGAGGCTGAACCTATTATCAGAAATGCGCACGTGCTGTCTTTCGATATAGGTGCGATTAAATATATCGAGGCACCTGGAAGGAGCATTGTAACGCCAAATGGCTTGCGAGGTGAAGAAGCGTGCCAATTGGCTAAATATGCCGGGAGTAGCAGCAGATTAAAAGTTTTTGGATTATTTGAAGCAGATGCGCAAAAAGACAAAAGCGGGTTAACTGTTAAGCTATCGGCACAAATAATCTGGTATTTTTTAAATGGTTATACAACCCGTCAAATTGAAAAAATTGAATCAGTTGAAAACAAAATAATTTACAAAGTAGAAGTTAAAGATGTAGATAAACCATTGGTATTTTATAAGCACTCAAGATCAAATCGCTGGTGGTTGGAAATTGAATTATTAAGTGGGGAAAAAGTAAATGTGGCATGTTCTGAAAGAGAATATAGGCTTGCTTCAAATAATGATATCCCTGAGTTGTGGTTGAAATATGTCCAAAAAATAGATAGTTTATCAAAATAATAATAAATTGTCAACGTTCTTTGCATACCAAACTAACAGAAGTTTGTTATAAACAACATTTTTTTATTTCTTTAGCATAGTTTGAAAAGGCTTTAATGCCGCACCTAAAGAGGAGTATGAAAAAAATTATTTCTTTTTTATTTCTAGTATTTATAGTTAAATTAGCGGCTTATTGTCAGCATGATCCGCAATTTACAAATAACATGTATTACAAGTTAGGTGTGAATCCCGGTTTTGCTGGTGCTGAGAACGCAATTAACGGTTTAATTTTGAATCGTTATCAATGGGAAGGGTTTAAAGGAGCTCCAAAAACATTAGTGTTTAGCGTAGATGCAGCTGTTAATGCATTTGGATCTCCTGGAGGAATCGGTTTAAATATTGTAAGCGACCAGTTGGGGTTTGAAAAAAACACATTTGTCAACGTTAGTTATGCCTATAAAAAGCCGTTAAGTTTTGGAAACCTTGGAGTAGGTTTATCATTAGGGTTATTTAATAAAAGCATAAATGGCGAATGGGAAATACCTGAAAACGAATTGGGCATTTATACACAACCCAGTTCCGATCCGGCAATCCCGCAAGGCGAAATAAGCCAGATGGCAATTGATGCCGGGTTTGGGTTGTATCTTTCTTCGAACCATTACTTTTTGGGAGCTTCGCTTACCCATTTAAACCAGGCTTCAATTAAATATGCCGACCTTGCAAGTACGTATTTGTCAAGGCATTATTATTTAATGGGAGGATACAATATTAAATTAGCAGACCCGTTATTTGAATTGCGGCCTTCGTTCTTGTTAAAATCCGATATTGCCAGTTGGCAGTTGGATATTAACGCTAATATTGTTTTCGATGAACGGTTTTGGGGAGGAATCTCCTACCGCTTTCAAGATGCAGTTGCCCTTTTAATGGGGATGGAAATGGTTAATGGGTTGAGGGTTGGTTATTCGTTCGACCTTGTAACTTCTGCGATTGGACGCTATGGTTACGGGTCCCATGAGATATTCATCAGTTATTCGGTGGATTTGGAGAGGACACGAAGTCAAAAATACAAAAGTGTAAGATTTTTATAAGATAAGCCATTATTTGTTGAGCTATGAAAAAATTTCTATTTATTGGAGCTGTGCTCTGGAGTATAATTGGTTTTACCAGTTGTAATAAGTCGTCTAGTAATGGAGAACTTATTGGGGTACAAAACAGGGCCAAATGGAGTGAAACCCAACCCTACGGAATGGTCTATGTCCGCAGGGGGAGTTTTAACATAGGCTCTAGCGATGAAGATGCCAGCATGTCTGGTGTCCCGACCAAAACAGTTTCGAACGATGCATTTTGGATGGACGATACCGAAATTACTAATAATGAATACCGGCAGTTTGTGCAGTGGGTAAAAGATTCAATTGCACGTAAAATGCTTGGGGATCAATATCCCGAATTTTTAATAACCGAAGACAGGGAAGGTAATCCTATTGACCCACCAAACATAAACTGGCGCGAAAGGATTGATTGGGAGGATCCAGATTTTCAAATGGCCATGGAGGACATGTATATTTCCGAAAACGAAAGGTTTTTTGGGAAAAAAGAAATTGACACACGCAAACTATTTTACGAATATTGGTGGATTGACCTTCAGCAGGCAGCTAAACGGAGCAACAGTTATAACTTCGAAACACAACGTTACGATGGAAATGTTTACAATGCTCTTGGCGAGCTTGAGCCAATTGAAAACCGATCATCGTTTATTATGCAAAATCAGGTAAATGTATATCCCGACACTTTGTGTTGGATAAGAGATTTTACTTATTCATATAACGAACCCTGGGCAACCCGTTATTTCTGGCATCCCGGTTTTGATGATTATCCATTGGTCGGTGTTACTTGGGAACAAGCCCGCGCTTTTAGTAATTGGAGGACAAAAATACAAACAGATTTTATGTCTTCAAAAGGTGAGCCTTCGCTCCAGGCATACAGATTGCCTTCTGAAGTTGAATGGGAATATGCTGCACGAGGTGGCAAAAGTTTCTCGATGTACCCATGGGGAGGATATTATACAAGGGATGATGAAGGAGTTTTTCTTGCCAATTTTAAACCGCTCCGTGGAAATTATGTTGATGACGGAGGGATTGCGTCTATGAAAGTGGGTAGTTATAATTCTAATGAATATGGCTTGTACGATATGTCGGGCAACGTGGGCGAATGGACCGAAACAGCATACGACGAAGCCGGGTACAACTATTTTAACGATTTAAACCCAACTTTTAATTATAATGCCAAACCTGATGATCCCCCTGTTATGAAACGGAAAGTTGTCAGGGGCGGTTCATGGAAAGATATTGCTCATTTTATTCAAACATCAACCCGAAGCTTTGAATATCAGGACACCACTAAATCATACATTGGATTTCGGTGCGTCCGTTCAACTTTTGGTGGAGAATTTTAGACATATTAACTTATTTCACAAAAGACAATGAATATAGGTGAATTATTTAGGACAAAGCGTTGGAAAACATTCATGGGGTATATTTATGGATGGGGTGCTGCTATTGTAATGATCGGGGCACTTTTTAAACTGCAACACTGGAATTATTCCGGACTTTTTCTGACTATTGGATTGGTTACCGAAGCATTTATTTTCTTCTTATCTGCCTTTGAACCAACTCTTGAAGTGCCAGAATGGAGTAAAGTTCATCCTGAATTACGGGATGATTATGAAATTATTGATTTTGACGAAATTAAACCCAAAACCAATAAAGGGATAAGTGAATTATTTTCTAGTACAGAACTAACGCCCGAACTATTGGATCAGGTAGGAAGGGGTTTAAACGAATTAAGCCTTACTGCCAAGGGTATGAAGGATATTTCTTCGGCCACTTTTGCAACCGAGATGTATGTTAAGAACCTTGGTTCTGCATCTGAGGCAATGGGTGCTTTCTCCGAAATAAATAATCGCGCCAACGAATCGATAAACAGTTCAGTTGAAGTTTTGGTCGATTCTTATTCAACAACAGCACAGCAACTTACACAATCGGGTAAAAGTGCTATGGAGAAGATGCATAAAAGTGGCGAAGAATTTACAGCAAAATTGTCAGAAACCAGTAAACAGTTGGCGAAAACCTACGATGTATCTTCAGTTTCTCTTTCAAACGATATTAAAAACATTGGGGAAAGCTCGAAAAAATATACAAGCAGCCTTGGGAAATTAAATGGGAATATCGACATTTTAAATACTAGTTTCGAATCGCAACTGAAAGGCACAGAAGAACAATTCAAAGCGAGCCAAAAATTCAGCACCGATTTAACGAATATGAATGAAGTCCTAAATTCATCGGTTGATGAACTTAAAAAGTACAAGGAAAACGCAGAACAACTCAATAAACATCTTGAAGCATTGAATACCATTTATGGTAATATGCTGGGGGCAATGAGTTACAGAAAGTAATAATTATTAGAAGTAACATTAACTATGGGTTCAAAAAATTGCCCGGAAAGCCCGAGGCAAAAAATGATAAACATGATGTATCTTGTGCTTACTGCAATGTTGGCGTTAAACGTTGCAGCCGAAGTTCTTGATGCATTTAAAGTTGTCGATTTTAGCCTCTTGCAAACTGTTAAAACGCTCGATATTAAAAATGATCAAATTTATTCCTCATTTGAACAGGCTTTTGTCGAAAATCCAACTAAGGTTGAAGAGTGGAAAATAAAAGCTGATGAAGTCAGGCAAAAAACAGATTCCCTGAAGTCGTACATTTCCCAATTAAAGGAAGAACTTGTAAGGGTTTCCGGGAGTGAATTGATTAATCAAGAAAATCCGTTGACATCTGAAGATTTTTATGTTGTGACAGAAAAAGGCGATACCCTTAAAATCAAAAAAGAAGACGATTTAAATTCACCATCAGAATTAATGGTTACTCAAAAAAGAGCCGAAGAATTAAAAGGGAAAATAATAGAATTCAAAAACGAACTAATTACTTTTATTTCAGAAGATGACGTTGAATTAAAAGAAACCATTTTAAGAGAATTGGAGACACCCGATCCACCGGCTAATTTGAAAGAAGGGACAGAAAGCAAATCGTGGGAAATACAATATTTTTTAGACAAGCCATTAGTAGCAGTTTTAACCCTGCTTACAAAAATGGAAATTGATGTGAAAAATTCGGAAGCAAATTTAATTAATTACCTCTATGCACAGATCGATGCAGGATCGTTTAAATTTAATAAGCTGGGGGCCAGGGTAATTGCAAATTCAAATTTAATTTTACAAGGCGATGAGTATTTTGCAGAAGTATTTTTAGCCGCTGAAGATACCACAGAGCAACCTGAAATTTTTATTAATAACCGGCCAGTAGAAGTTAACAATGGCAAAGCAATTTACAGGGTAAAAGCAAACGAGGCTGGCAATTTTAGCTGGGGGGGATTAATAAAATATAAAACACCCGCAGGTATTGTTAAAAATTACGAATTTGAACAGCCATACCAGGTTACCAAACCAAGTGTAACAATGTCGGCAACTCAAATGAACGTATTTTATCGTGGCCTGGATAATCCTTTTGATATTGGTGGTGGAGGTATTCCAAAAGAAAACCTGGAAGTTAGAATGACTAATGGAACAGTTATAGAATCGGGCGACAGTTATTTAATAAGGCCAGATGAATTAGATGAACTAGGCAGAAGAACTACGGTTTCGGTGTATGCAAATGTAGGAGGCGAAAGCCGTTTGGTAGATACAACTCCATGGAGGGTTAAAAAAGTACCCGATCCTGTTGCACAGGTAGCCGGCCAATCGGGGGGAGCAATTCCTAAAGAACGGCTCTTAATTGAAGATGGTGTAATGGCTGTACTTGAAGATTTTGATTTTAATTTTAAATATACTGTTACTGAATTTACACTTGAAGCAACTGGGCAGGGAGGATATACAAATCCATGGAATGCCGTAACAAATCGTTTTACAAACGATCAAAAAGATCAAATAAGGCGATTAAACCCGGGAAATTCTGTGTTTATTACTAATATAAAAGCAGTTGGAGATGATGGTGTCGAAACAAACCTTGACCCAATAATTTTTAAATTACGTTAATTATGAAAAAGTTAGTTGTTTATTTTGGGATAGTTGTGTTCCTGTTTACATTGGCAGGAAAACAATCTAATGCACAAATTATAAATGGTGCCTTCAAACGTACCGATGTTTATCAAAAAAAGCCAATGCCATTACCTTCAGTCCGGGAAGCAGATGTTTTTTGGTCGAAAAAAATCTGGCGGATTATCGATATGCGTGAAAAAATGAACCAGCCACTTTATTACCCATCTGAAGAAATGGATGGCAGGGTAAACTTAATATCATTATTATTGGAAGGTATTAATACCGGGCAGATAACACCTTATGATGCACGTGTGGACGACGATTTTAAAGTACCAATGACTTTTGCGCAAGTCCAGGAATCGTTTGGTGCCGAAACTACAACCGAAGAAAAAATTGATTTTGATACAGGTGAACGAACAACTGTTGCTGTACAAGGAGAAATCAGGGCAAACGACATAAAACAGTACATGGTTAAGGAGGAGTGGTATTTCGACAAACAGAATTCTACCCTAAATGTTAGAATTATTGGAATATGCCCAATTCGTGAGTACGTCCGCGAAGGAGATGTTTCCGGAGAAGTAATGCGACAAAAAGTATTTTGGGTCTATTATCCCGAAGCCAGGGAATTGTTTTCAACAAACCTGGTTTTAAATCCATACAACGATGCCCGCCAAATGTCATTCGACGATTTATTCATAAAACGATTCTTCAATAGTTACATTGTCCAGGAATCAAATGTTTATAATAACCGGTTAATTAGCGATTATTTAAGTGGAAAAGAAGCAATGCTTGAATCTAAGCGGATCGAGGACGAGATGTTTACATTTGAACAAGACCTCTGGGAGTATTAGAAACAGGGTAAAAGTTTAGTTAAGCCTTATGTTTTCATAAGGCTTTTTTATTAAACAATTCAACAAGAAAACATTATTCGTTTTATTACTATTTTATAAAAATTAGGATAATTTTAGAAATGAGAAAAGCAACAATATATTTAAGTATTGCCCTTGGGTTGCTTTTCTATTCGTGCCAAAAACCGAACATATATCTGCCTGGCGAAGAAAGAAAAAATGAAGCATGGTTTGAGCCAACCCCATTTGGGATGGTTTATGTTCAGCGGGGGGCTTATCTGATTGGCCCATCCGACGATGAGGTACTACAAACCAGCACGCCTTCTAAAACTGTTTCGGCAGAAGCATTTTGGATGGATGATACTGAAATCACCAATAATGAATATCGGCAATTTGTTTATTGGGTACGAGATTCCATTGCACGCAGGTTATTGGGCGAAACTTATGCCGACTTTTTAATTACTGAAACTTCGAGGGGTGTTCCTTTAAAAGAAGCCAGGCTAAATTGGGAAGAAAAAATTGATTGGAAAGATTCAGAATACCAAATGGCCATGGAAGAGTTGTTCATCCCGGAAGGGGAGCACTTTGTTTTTAACAAGGAAATTGATACACGTAATTTGGTCTATGATTATTATTGGGTAGATTATAAACAAGCTGCAAAAAGACAGAATAGTTTTGATTTTGAAACACAAAGTTATAACGGAAATATAATAAACCAGGATGGAGAAATAACACCAATTGAAAATAGGGGAACATTTCTGATGCACGAAAGAATTCCTGTTTATCCTGATACTTTAAGCTGGATACGCGATTTTACCTATACATATAACGATCCCTATACCATGAAATATTTCTCGCATGTCGGTTTTGATAATTATCCGGTTGTTGGTGTAACCTGGGATCAGGCAAACGCATTTTGCAATTGGCGAACAAATTTACAAATCAAATATAGTAAACGATTAAATGAAACACCTGCACACGATTACCGCCTACCCACGGAAACAGAATGGGAATTAGCTGCCCGTGGAGGACTGAATAATACCATTTATCCGTGGGGAACTTATTACACGAGAAATGTACAAGGATGTTTTGTGGCAAATTTTAAACCTTTACGGGGAAATTATGTGTCCGACAGTCCCACTACTACAACTGCGATGAGGACTGGTGAATTTGATCCGAATAATTACGGCTTGTACGATATGGCTGGTAACGTTGCCGAATGGACAAGCACTGCATTCTTTGAAGCTGGTTATGATATTATCGACGATATCAACCCGGAGGTGCAATACGATGCAAAACCAGACGATCCTGCTGTTATGAAACGAAAAGTTATCCGGGGAGGATCGTGGAAAGACATTGCTTATTTTATTCGGACTTCAACCAGAAGTTTTGAATACCAGGACACCACAAAATCGTACATTGGTTTTCGTTGTGTACGTACTTCATTTAGGAATGATCTTCAAAACAGATAATTCTTACTTTTTCGAAAACATTTTTTTGTAATGATCAGAGTCGGTTAAAACACCTCCACTCTTCGAATAATAATCTTCGTCCAGTTCAAATACTCCGTTTTTAGTTTTTCTCCATTCTGCTTCTGAAAATGGATGGTACGTTTCCATTTCAGCCCACTTTTTGTAATTCTGATGACCATTGGTTTCTAAAAGTCCTGTTCCTAAACCAGGAAACGGATCGAGTCGGGCAGCAACACTTTTGTTCCAATCAATTAAAATTGGGTTTACAGTTAAATCGGCACAAAAACAAGGCACTCCATTTTGTTTTGCTACATTGGCAATTTTCATGGTCATGCTCAGGGTTTTTGCAATGGCTTTTAAAGCAATGGCTTTGTATCCCATTTGAATGCGAATCAAAGCATCCTCATCGGTGTGAGCACTTTCATCTGCAGCCAAACGAATCGGAATATCCGAAACATCTATTTCGGCATGTTCAGGAAACGGTTCTTCAATTATCGCAATTTGTTCGAATGCTCCAATTTTTTTTGCGTGGTCGATTAATTTTAGAAGTGTTTCTTTTTTCTCATATCTGCCGTTTGCATCAAAATAGTAGGGGAGTTTACCATCTTCAGAATGTTCTGTACGGTAATGTCCGATTGCTTTATGAATTTCTGTTAACCGTGCTTTGTCTTTTTCCAGCATTTCATTCTGTGTGCCGGGCTGACCAATTTTTATTTTCATGAAAAAATAACCATCGTCGGCAGCTTGTTTTATTTCTGAAATTGGAATAGAATAAGCCATTAAAGGAATACTTGCAACTGTTTTATGGTGGTGCGAAAGTGCAGGACGATATTCTTCCGGAATCATCTCGTCGAACGATGTTATCCCGTTTTCGGCAGCAAAAAGCATCCATGCCGCATTGTCAATTCCTACCAAAGCATTTAACGCAAATGTTTTTCGTAGATCAGGATTGTCAGTTATTTTTTTTCCATAAGAGTAAACATCTTCTGAAATATCTTCCAACATTTTTACAGGAGATGTAAAAGAGTATCCTTTTAATTGATTTAAGGCATAGTCAGTCATTGCATACATAACTGAATTTCCTCCACTTTCAGAAAAATTACCAAAAACATTGGCGTCTGACCAAAGTACATTTTGAGTACACAAACCTACTTTTTCAGTTCCTGAACCCGATTTCATCCAGGCAGCGGTTTGCCAGATTTCCGACATGTACCCGCCTTTAAAACCGAAAGGGCGAATCAGTGGCTCACGCTCAAAATTCGAATTGGTTGCTTCAATTTTTATGGTTTTTTGCGTTTTCATCATATTCGAATTTAGCGAAAGTGAAGGCACTGCGACAAGTGTTCCACCAGCGGCTCCAGCCGTTTTTATAAAATTTCTTCTGCTCCAGTTTGTCATTACAATCCGTATTTTTCAAATTGATTTTTAAGAAAAGTAATATCTTTTTTCAACCACAAGTTAATCTCTTCTAAACTCATTGTTGGATTACGATCACCGTGTTCGGCACCCCCCAAATCATACTCGTAATGAATAGAAACCGGGGCTTCAATATTCAATGATTTATATAATTCAAAATAAGTTTTATAGTCAACCATTCCTTCACCGAGCGGGACATTTTTAACCTTCCATTGTCCCTTTTCATTTTTCGCCCAGATAAAGTCTTTAATATCGGTGGTTTTAATCCAGGGTGCTAAAAGTTTCATGCCAATTGGCCACGAAATCCCGCCTTCGGCAGTTGCATGTCGAACATCGTATTGAACACCAATAAATTCGGGGTCGCGATCTTTTAACAAATGATATAAATCCCAAACCGGACCGCCAACTCTTTGTCCTGAATGGTTTTGATAACCTCCGTGAACATTGTATTTTCGGTTAAGCGTTTCCAGTTTTTCAAATGCAGTTTTATGCATATCAAGGTTTTCGACAATCGATTTTTTATCGTCGTAAGCCAGATAACCCATTCGGTAATATTTGATGCCCAAATCGGCCATCGTTTTTAATGTACGTGCTGCAAATGGATCGTCAGCATCATTGATTTTTGTTACAATCATATTTGAGTCAACACCAGCTTTTCTTAGTGCTTTTACGGCTTTGGGCAGGTCAGTCTCTACATTTTCGGGTAAAACCTGTCCACCTGTCCGAACAGCTAAATCTGCCCCATCGAAACCATTTTTTGCAAGCACTTCTGCGATTTCATCGTAATTAAGAAACTGCAAACATTTTGTAAAAACATGAATCGGGCGTTTTGTTTCAGGCACTGATAAAACAGAGGCAGAAACACCATTTGCCAATGTTATTCCTGCGGCTCCAACAGCACTTGTTTTTATGAAATTTCTTCTCGAATTCATTTTAATTGTTCTAATAATTAGAATTAAATTATTTTAAAAGTTCTTACAATTTCCATGGTTTACGATATTCGTAGCTTAACAATTTATTTGCTTCTTTGCTGTTGGTGAATTTCTCGTTTACCGAATCCCACTGTAAGCGCTCTTTAGTAGCAAGTGCGATATTTGCCAAATGTGCAAAAGAGGTTGATCTGTGCCCATCTTCGAGTGTACAAAGCGGGGTTTCGCGCGATTTCACACAATCAAGGAAATTACCAATTAATCCCGAAGTACTATCTGCTGAACTGCCATCGTCTAAATTCCGGTTTGGATTATCAAATTCTTCGGGTTCAATCAGGTTCTCCCATGTTTGAAACTGGCCACTTTTTGCCGGGATTATTTGATAACCTCGTTCGTTGGCATATAAATTACCTTTGGTTCCCATTAATTCAAGTTCACCGTATGGGAATAATTTTCCACTGCCTCCTTCATAAATACTAAATGAAATCATCGATCCCGATGCAAATTCGAAACAGACCTGCATTGTATCCGGAATATCGCCATCGTGATCTAAAGCATATTTTCCGCCATTTGCGCTAATTGCAACCGGGGCTGTTTCGCCCAACATCCAGCGAATAACATCCATATAATGTACTCCCCAGTTCCCCATTTGCGACGAAAAATCGCTCCACCATCGGAAATAATAGGGCGCAATATTATATTGGTAAGGACGGATACCACGGGGTCCCAACCACATATCCCAATTAAAATCTTTCGGTGGTTGTTCCGGGGCCATTTTGCCAATTCCATTTGGAAACATATTGCTTACCCTGGCAGCCCTTGCAACAGTTACCTTGCCAATTTTACCATTTGGTATATCTTTGGCCAACTTTTGATAAACAGATGACCCCCTGCGATTTAATCCGACTGCAACCACCTGTTTACTTGTAGCCTGGGTTTCAACCATTTTACGTCCTTCGTAAATTGTAGCTGTTAAAGGCTTTTCAACATAAATATCTTTGCCTGCCTGAATAGAATGGACTGTTTGCAAAGCATGCCAGTGATCTGGTGTCGCAATACAAACACCATCGATATCTTTGTCCTCAAGTAGCTTTTGATAATCGTTATAAATTTTTGGTTGTTTCGGAAATTTCTCGCCCATTTTTGGGATTCGTCCACCCAGCAATTCGGTAAAGCGTGGACTGACCTGACTTCGGTCGCGGGTGGTATAAGGTTCGTAAACATCGCACAAGGCAGCTACTTCGCAATTTTTATTTTGCATAAACAGGTTCAATAATTGCGATCCACGGTTTCCAATACCTATAAAACCCATTCTTACTTTGTCGTTGGCTCCAAAAATCCGGGAAGTTTGTGCTGAACTAAATGCATTTAATCCGACTGATACACCAGCAACAGCAGTCGTACTTTTTGTAATAAATTCGCGACGGGTATTTTTTTTCATTGGTTTAGAATTTTGATTTAGGCTGTTAAGATAATGAAAAGAAAACAAAATCTCTTTGATGTGATTATCCAAAGAGCAGTAAAATTTGTTTAAAAAAAGAGGCGCTAAAATTGCACCTCTTTAAATCGTATTAAATTTTTTTCAGAACGTCAGGTTTATTCCTGAAAAAACTGTTGTACCCGGCATTGTATAATATCGGTTTACAACATAATTTTGATTTAAAAGGTTTTCGCCGCTAACATAAAACTTTAAATTTTTAGTTAGATTATACATTGCTTTTGCTTTTACGAGGGTGTAATTTTCTTTGAAAGTAATCGGTGAAGGATCGCTGTCGAGATTTATTATTTGTTGAATATTTCCTATTAATTGGAGTTTTTTAATTCTGTAATTAAGGTTAAAAAACAACTGATGTTCGGGTGTGGCAAAAATCGGATTTTTCATGTTAATGTAACTGTACGTTGCATTAAATGTCAGTTTTTCAGTTGGCGCAGCATTCAGTGCCATTTCAATTCCCTTGTTTGAAATTTCTCCGGAATTAAGATACCCCTGCATTGGAATATTAACAATTAAATTGTCGCCGGTTACTGCAAATAAAGTAATCTCAGCATTCATTTTTTTGTTGAAAAAAGATTTGGAAACACCCGTTTCGTAATTAATTATGGTTTCCGGATTTAACGCAGGATTTGGCCCCCACAAAAATAGTTCTCGAATTGTCGGGCTTCTGAAACCTTTCGAAATTGTTCCTTTCCATGTGGTTAGTTCACTAATTTTATATGCGAACCCAACCGATGGAATCCAGTTATTTCCGTAAACGCTGTGGTTTTGGTAGCGCAATCCGGCATTTAGTGTTAACTTTTCAGCCAGGGTTTGTTGAACAAAACCGTAAATCCCAACTTCGTTAACAGTGGTGTCAGCAAATACAATTCCGTTTCCATTCATTGCAAAAAGGTTCTCAGCAATGCCACCATAATTCATGTAATCGGCTCCAATTGTAATATTGTTTCCTTCAAAAAGTCGAAACGATTCGTGCCAGTTAATTCCGTAGTTGTGGTCTTTTGAGTGAAATCCATCAGTAATGTCATGTTCACCAAAATTGTAAAATAGTTTTAGTGCACCCGATGATTTGTCAAATTCGTTTTGCAAAGTAAATGCCCAATATCCCCGGAATATGTCAATTCTCTGTCCCGGATTTGCATTCAAAGTATCAGGCCCCGGATCGGCTGCATCAAAATTAGCCAAACTAATATCACTCGTAGCATAAAAATGATTGTTTATTTCGTAGGCTAATTTTAGATAACCATTGTTTATGTTGAAATCAGAATTTTCTCGGTGGCCGTTAGTTTGATCGTGGTTACCTGAAATTATTGCGCTAAATTTATTTTTCCTGAATCCGGTGGAAGCCATGTATTTTTGAGTGTTAAACGAACCGTACGAAACCCGGGCATTTCCATGAAATCCTTGGGCAGATTGTTTTTTAGTAATAATATTTATAACACCTCCCATTGCATTCGAGCCGTATAAAATAGATGCAGGACCTCGAATAACTTCTACTCGTTCAACATCCGAAGCAACATAAGAATCAGGGAGCGGGTGTCCCATAATTCCCATAAATTGCGGATGCCCGTCAATTAACATTAAAACACCGGTTGTTGGGTTTCCCCCAATCCCTCGAATTGAAATTTGCCCGGCAGAACCGGCAGCAACACCAAATCCTGTTACACCACGTTCGGTAACAAAAAGCCCGGGCACTTTGCCATTCAAAATAGGCAACAAAGCCGATTCGTCGGTTTCTTCGATTTGGGCACGTGTTACTACTGAAATTGACATTGGCACATTGTTCCTGCTAACTTTTACTGGTGTTCCGGTTACCACAACTTCCTCAATTTGAATTGTGTCGGTAATTGATAACTGTGCATTTGCAGAAGTTTGGGCAAATAGTAATATTGAAAGGACTACGCCAATTGAAAGGATTTTATTGATTTTCATTTTAACAGAAATAGTGTCACCTAATTTTAGATTCGTGTTACTTGTTGTACAAATTTTTTTATTGAGCTTTGCTCATTACCAATTTTCCATGCTGAATTCCTTTGATACTTATAAGTTTTTCTGAAACTTCGGTCAGTCGTTTCGACGGACCAGTTACAGCAATAATTTCGAGGTAGTTTAATTCGTTTAAATAAAATCCCTGAACCGAAAGAATTACATCGTTGTATTCAGATTGTATCTCCGATGATTTTTTAAGAATATCTTTTTTCTGATTATTAAAAACTAAAACTACTGCCCCGGCCACAATGTTATCGCATTTCCATTTTTCTTCCACCATATTTTTTTCAATAAGATGGCGGATGGCTTGCGATCGGTTTGCAAAACCATTGTCTGAAGCAAAATGGTCGAGTGCTTTTAACAAGTCTTCATCTAACGAAACCCCAAATCTGGAAACCGACATTGTGTTACTTAATTTTTAATTCGTGTCACGAATATATAAAATTGCACCAATACTCAATGTATAAAAGTGAAATTTTTTATAATTTCTGTTCTACTAAAAACTGCGACTGAAAACTGTAACTGAAAACTAATCCCCTTTTCTACTTTTCCCAAATAAGTTTTTTCCCAAAACCAAGCCGGTTGTCGGTCATTTTAATGTAATTGATTTTCAGTATCCAAAGCGAAGTTTTCATAAGTACGGCAAATGGAAACCGTTTTAGGTAGGCTTTTTTTGTTTTTGAGGACAATTCTTTTTCCGGTTTTTCCATAATTCCCCGAAACTGAATTCCCTGGATTTTTCCCACAACACTGGTTTCGAGCACAACACTCCCTGCAACATCGGCATTTTTTTGTATATCGTCAACGTGTTTTGTTGTATCGTCGGAAGTAAAAACGAAACAGTTTTCTTCTTCCAAATAAACATAAAAACAGTTGGCACACCATGGATTATTCTCCGTACAGGTTGCCAGGGTAAGAACGTGATGTTCGTTAATAAAATCAACGACACGTTTTTCAGGTTTATTCATGTTTAGAATTTGTCTTTTAAAAATTTGTAAATATTATTATGTTACAGCTTGATAATTTTTTGTTCGAACAATTTTGTTGAAGTTTTTAATTGAATAATATAGGCTCCTTTTGGAATGGACGACAAATCGAATGTAGTTTTTTCTCCAGAAAATTCGGCTATCAATTTACCTTCGGTCGAATAAAGTTTGATAGTTTCAAGCAGTTGATCTGATGGGATAAAAACTGTAATTTTTTCAGAAAAGGGATTTGGATAGATTACAATTTCACCCGTATCTTCAATCCAGGGAACTTTTACTATTTCTGAAGTTTTGGAAACCAGCCAATAGTCAGGGTCTATTTTGATTTCTGAAACTTCAAAACCAGGTTCAACCTCGAATTTTTGATTATTTGAAGTGTGGTTTAACCTGAAATCGATTGAATCGGTTTTTCCTGGATTGTACGCACGCACAGGTACCGGCATTTCAAAAAAATCTACAGAAGGGTGCGATGAATTTTGTGAAAGGTTAATTATCACTGTGCCAAACCCATTTTGCATAAACTGTGCTGAGTAAATTGGGAATCCTTCGCCAAAGTACCAATCATCGAAAAACCCTGTTAAACTGGTATCCCCTGCAATTTCCATATGTTTAACAAATTGATAGTTCCGGGCAAACCCATTTGCAATTTCCGGGTCTTCAAAATAGTTTTTTAATCCCTTAAAAAACAAATCATCACCTAAAACCCATCGTAACATGTGTAACAAATAAGCACCTTTCGAGTACGAGAGCCTTCCGCTAAAAATCATAGAAATATTGCTTGTATCGTTTACAAAAACCGAACCTCCCGGATCGCTGACAATTCGTTCAACATTTAAACTTTTCCAGCGAGGCCACCAAACACCGTCGAGTAAATTTTCGTAAGATAAACCTGTGAGATAAGTTGCAAATCCTTCGTTAAGCCAAATATCCTGCCAGCTACCTGTGGTTATGTAATCGCCAAACCACTGGTGAGCTAATTCGTGGGCAACTAATTCAAAATTAAAGCTGCCCATAAAACTCATCGTTTGGTGTTCCATTCCACCCCCCCAACCAAATTGGGCATGTCCGTATTTTTCGCTGGCAAAAGGATACTCTCCAATTATGTTGTTAAATAGCTCAATAATTTCAGCCGTTACCGGTGTTTTTGCCTGTGCTATTGAAAGATATTCGGGATAAACGTAATTCAGGATTTCGATTTTCCGGCCATCGCCCAAATCCAAAAAATCAGAATAATCGACATAATTAGTTACGGCAATTGCCACTAAATATGTTGCAATTGGGTAGCGGTGTTTCCAGTGCATTTTTCGATGCCCGTTTTCCACAGTTTCGAAAACAAGTATTCCATTACTGGCTGTTCGATAAGGTTCCGGCGAATTAACAATAATATCAATCGAATCAATTTTGTCGGCAAGCGATTGCTTGCATGGCCACCATTCCAAAGCCCCGTACGGTTCAGAAAGGGTCCAGATAATTGGAACTCCTTCGTGCTCCTCTTTCGAAAAAGCACCAAAACCTGGATCGCCCGGTTCTCCCTGGTAATAAATACTTACCGAGTCGAGTTGCTGCTCGTGAATTGAATTATTTAATTGAAATTTAATTTTATTATCAATCCGGCTAAAATTAATTTTTTGCGAATTTTGAAATACAGAATCAACGGTCATTAATGTGTGAAGGTCAAATTCAATTTCATTTAAATTATTTATTTTGCTTACAAAATACGATGTAACTTTTCCTTTAATGTATTTTACGTTTGGGTTTATTTCCCATTCCATGCGTTGATAAACTAAATCGTAAAGTGCAAAATTCAGGCTCTCCTTAAAAGTTGATTTTTGAATAAAATTTTTACTTTCCTGCATGGCCATTTTATCCGAAAAATTTGGATCGGGCTGTTGCGCAACGGTTGAAATAATAACCATGGCAACAATAATTAATGAAAGTGCAAACTTGTACATGGGTCAAAATTACAAAATGCTTGTGGAATATTAATAATTTTTAAACAATGTCTTAGTTGATTAACAAAAACGCTATCACAAAAAAAGCGGACTTTGTAAAAAAGCACGCTTCGTTTTAACACTATTTGTGAAAATTTTATTTATCCAATTCCTTCCAAACCAATGCACTGGCCCCAACAATTGCAGCATCGCCAGCTTTTAATTGAGAAGGCAAAATTTTAATTTTGTCTTTAAAAATTGGCAGGAGGTGTTTTTCCATGTTTTCTTTGGTCGGCTTAAAAATATAATCGCCTGCAGCAGTCGGCCCCCCAAAAAGGAAAACAGCTTCCGGGCTTAAATGGTGTACCGTGTCGGCCAACCCTTGCCCCAACCAGGCACCGGTTTTTTCGAAAACTTCTAAAGCTATTTTATCTCCTTTTTCAGCGGCATCGAATATCATTTTAGAATCTAATTCTTTAAACGATTTGTCGGCCAACAAACTGTCGGCTGCATTGTAATGTGCCATTAATTCGAATGCAGTTCTTTTCATCCCGGGAGCTGAGCAATATGCTTCTAAATGGCCCAATGCCGAACATCCACATGGCCGACCTCCAGGAACCAATGTTGTGTGCCCACATTCGCCTGCAAATCCATCGCTTCCATAAACAAGATCTCCGTTTACAACCAAACCACTACCTACCCCGGTTCCCAAAGTAAACATTACAAAGTTCTGCATTCCTTTTGCTCCACCATAAATCATTTCGCCAATGGCTGCAGCATTTGCATCGTTTGTTAAAGCCAAAGCTTCCATGGCAGGGAAATGATTACGAAGTAATTTTATTAAATGTACAACTCCCTGAAACGACAGGTTTGGAGCATACTCAATTGTTCCGTTGTAGTAATTGCCGTTTGGTGCCCCAATGCCAATTCCTAATACTTCTACCTCTTCGTTCAGTAATTTTACCGAATTTATTTGCTCTTTTATGGCTATTGCCAAATCCGAAATATAACGGTCAATGTCGCCGTGCGATGGTGTTTCTATGTTATTTTTCACCAATACATTTCCACTCTGATCGACCACGCCTATTGCGGTATTTGTTCCGCCAATATCAACACCAATTGCAACTTTTTTTGCCATTTTTTTATATTTAATTGTTTTTTTTGAATTATACCTTTTTTAAGGTTGCTCGCAAATTTAAAAATATTATATGGTTCTTCTTGCTTATAATAAGCCTATTCCGCTTATTTATTCTGAATAAAAACTAGTATTTTGACCTTCAAAAGGATTTATTCAAATTAGTTTGGATCTGGTTCGCTTTTTTGAATTGTTTCGCTCAAAAACAAACCTGCCAAACAGAACATTAAAAACATATAAAACCCAACTTGCAGATTGGTCCCATTAGTTGTTAAAATCTCGACATATTTGTTTGTATTACTAAGATGAGACAATTGATCGCCAATAATTCCGTTAAAACCGATAAAAGCCATAAAAAGTGCAACAACAAATACATCGGCCATCGACCATTTACCCGATTTATAAGTAAAAAAATAAACCCATTTTAACCGCGCTGTTTTTTGGGGAAACCGGATGGTAAAATAGCTGCATGCTAATTTTGTGACCGGGAATAATACGCTGAATGTGAAAATTAAAAATCCTACAAATATCATGTCAATTTTTCTGGTAGAAATTAATATCCAAACAACATCGATTATCGACTTCCTCTGAAAAAATAGCACTTGATTTTCAAAAATGATATTTTCTCCCATTAACTGAAATGTTAAACGGCTGATTTTTGCTTCAATATCAATCATTGGGATGGTGATTCCGTTTAAAAGAAAGATAAATGCTACCAAAAGCAAAAACAGTAAACGGGATTGCCTGTTTTTAGTCGCGAAAAAAATATTTATCCCGAAAATAAAAGATAGAAAAATTATTAGCAGCAAAGCATCGATACGCAATTTGTTTGTAGTTTGATTTGTTAGTTGTTCCAAATATGCCGAAGTAATATTTCTATCACCTCTTTCGTATTCTCCCAACAGTAGATTTAGTTTTACTTGTTCGTCATTGTTAAAAGTTTCGGCCACAAAACTGTCGAGTTTCCCGAGAACATATTCGTTTAAGTTTTCTTTGTTTTCTGGTTTTGCCATTTCTTCAAGCAAAGCTTCGGCAAGTTCGGGGACATTTTCTTTTAGCTTTTCCAGGTCAACAAAAGCATTCATCACGAAACGTTTTATTCTTCCCATGTCATTTTGAAGTATTTTATCTACCTCATCAAGCAAACGGTACAGAAGATTCTCAATCTGTGTTTGCAACTGTTCCTGGTTTTCCGGAGTAAGCTGAAATTCATTTATTTTTTGGGTAAGTATTTCAGCCAGGTAATATTTCCATTCATCGGCATTTAGCAATCCGTAGCGGATATTATTAATTTCTGCCATGTCAATTCTATATTCCTGATTTTGTTTAGCAAGGAAAATTAATCTTCTGCTTAAAAATAGCGACAGCAGCAAAAAGACAATACTTGCTGCAATTACAATTTTGTTTGAATTAGTTTTCAATCGGTTTAATTTAAATTGAGTTTAAAAATAACAATTCAACAATTTATTTTCAAACCAATTGCAAATTACTTTATTTGATGTTTCAAACTACAATCAATTTTAATCCAAATTTTTACAAAAAGTTTTAATGTGAAATTTATTGTATTTTCGCCAGATATAATTTATTAAATGCAAGGCATCGGAAAAGCAATATTAAAATTGTTGGGGTGGATTCTCCTGATTCCGGTATTTATTTATAAATATGGAATTTCGCCTTTAACTCCGGCATCGTGCCGGCATTTCCCAACTTGTTCGGAATATGCTGTTGAAGCCATAAAAATTCATGGGCCTTTTAAAGGGTTCTGGATGGCGACAAAAAGAATTTCGAAATGCCATCCCTGGGGAACGCATGGTTACGATCCGGTTCCGCCAAACGAGAAAATAAAAACAAAAAAGATGAACTTTTAATCTCTTGTCTTTTTTATAAAAGTTTAAACTAAATTTGTGTTTCCTTGTTTAAAAAGCATATTTTTAATTGAAAAGAATGAAGAAAATTATTTTGATATTTATTGTTACCACGATTTTATTCTCGTGCAACCCGGGTAAAACGAAAAAAGAAGAAACGGGTAAAAAAGTGATTACCGTAAGTATTTTACCCCAAAAAATATTTGTTGAAAAAATTGCGGGAGACGATTTCGAGGTAAATGTATTAATTCCTACAGGAGCCAGTCCGGCAGCTTACACATTGCTTCCGTCGCAGTTAAAAGAGATTTCAAAATCGGTTATTTGGTTTCGCATTGGTTACATTGGTTTTGAGTATTCATGGAAAGAAAAAATAGAGCAGGCAAATACAAATATGCTGGTAGTTGATCTTTCTGAAGGTCTCGATTTAATTGCTGATGAAAAAGAACAACATGGCGATCATATTCACATGGGCGGCGTTGACCCACACGTTTGGATGTCGCCGGTTTTGGTAAAACAAATGGCTAAACGTATTACAGATGTATTAACCAATTTGAATCCAGATAAAGGTGCAGATTACAAAGTAAATTATTTGAAATTTGTAAAGGAAATAGATCAACTCAATATTCAAATCAAAAATGCTTTAAGTGAATTTGAAGGTGAAAAAATAATAGTTTATCATCCCAGCCTTTCCTATTACGCACGCGATTACGGTTTGGTTCAATATTCGTTGGAACCCGGTGGAAAAGAGACAACTCCTCAGCACATGGCGAACATTGTTGATATTGCCAACGAAGAAAATATTAAGATAATTTATATTCAGAGTGAATTCGACCGTGAACATGCCCGCGTTTTTGCCGAAGAAATTAAAGGTGAAGTTATTCAGGTGTGGCCCCTGAATCCTGCTTGGGAAGATAATTTGCTTGAAATAACAAATATTCTTGTAGATAATTTTTAATGGAACCTTTAATTAAAATACAAAATCTTACGGTTGGCTACGATAAACTTCCGGTACTTAAAAAGGTAAATTTTGAAATTTTTGAAAAGGATTTTATAGGTGTAATTGGACCAAATGGTGGAGGAAAAACTACTCTTTTAAAAGCTGTTCTTGGTTTGCTAAATCCTGTTGAAGGAAAAATCGAATTTAGAAAAGATATAAACGGGAGGAAAAAAAGTATTGGTTATCTTCCACAGGTCAGGCACATCGACCGTAAATTTCCGATTACAGTGTTCGATGTGGTACGTTCCGGTTCGCTAATGCACAGCCAGACAAAAATTGGAGGGGGTGATTTAAGGCAGAAAGTTGAGGAATTACTTTCAGAAATGGGGATTTCAAACATTCGAAACAAGGCGATTGGCGAACTTTCGGGTGGGCAAATGCAGCGTGTATTTTTATGCCGGGCTTTATTAAGCGATCCAAAAATCCTAATTTTGGACGAACCCGATACTTTTGTAGATAACCGGTTTGAAGGGGAGTTATACGAGAAGCTGAGGTTTTTAAATCAGGAAGTGGCAATAATTTTGGTGTCTCACGATTTAGGGACCATTTCGAGTTATGTAAAAACTATTGCATGTGTAAATGGTAATTTGCATTATCATCAAAGTAATTCAATAACACAAGATCAATTAGACGGTTATAATTGTCCGATACAAATAATAACTCACGGCGAAATTCCACATACCGTATTAAAACACCATCATTAAAATGAACGCAATTATTGAACTGTGGAATACAATTGTTGAACTTTTTGCCTACGATTTTTTTAAGAAAGCTTTCCTGGCAGCAGTTTTTGCCAGTATTTCGTGTGGAATAATTGGAAGTTACATCGTGTCGAAGCGAATAGTTTTTATAAGTGGCGGAATAACCCACGCCTCGTTTGGAGGAATTGGGTTGGCATTTTTGCTTGGATTTAACCCGCTACTTGGAGCTGTTATTTTTGCCGTTTTGTCGGCCTTGGGAATTCAGTTTTTTACCAAAGTTGCCGAAATCCGCGAAGATTCTTCCATTGCAATCTGGTGGTCGTTGGGAATGGCCCTGGGAATAATTTTTATATTCCTTACCCCCGGTTACACCCCAAATTTAATGAGCTATCTTTTTGGGAATATCCTTACGGTAACCAATTCGGAATTGTGGTGGATGTTTGCCTTGAATATTGTAATTATTGCATTTTTTATTTTGCTTTTCAGAAAAATATTGTACATCGCATTCGACGAGGAATTCGCCCGTGCTGCAGGTTTGCGCGTGTCACTGTTCAATTATTTAACAATTACTTTAATTGCTTTAACCGTTGTTTTAAATATTCGGGTGGTTGGAATTATCCTTATTCTTTCGTTGTTGACTATCCCGCAAGCCACAGCAAATTTATTTACCAACGATTTCAAAAAACTGCTTATCCTCTCGTCTGTTTTTGCTTTTATCGGCACAATCTCAGGATTATTTATTTCGTATTTTTTAAATATTCCCTCCGGCGCTGCCATTATTTTTACGCTGGTAACTATATTCGGTATTCTAAGGTTGTTAAAATACTTTTTATAAAATGCTGGGTGCACGGAAAGAAAAAATTTATACTTGTTCAGCGTGTGAATTCCGGTTTTCTAATTTAGATGTGGACAGAACCTGTAGTAACTGTTTTGCATGCACCGGATGCGAAATTTATTTATGCCCTGCATGCGGTTTAGAAGTTGTAATTAAACCAATGAAACCAATGAAAAGAAACAACTCCATTTAAATTCTACTACTTTTATTTTGTTAAATAATATTTTTGAAATAAAAAAATTTGCGTAGAGTTATTACAGGCAAAAAACAAATAATAGAGTAAAAATAGTTTGTTTTAAAATAAAGAAAATGTATTTTCGGTGTGTGTTTACACAAATCAATTCGGGATTATTTTGTGAAACTGCCTATCCAAAATTTGGAAGGCAGTTTCTTTTTTTAGTAAAGTTAAGGCTCACTTCATAATTCGGGTTGGTTTTGTTTTTAAGCATAAATTTTAGCAACTCTAAAAAGGAAAAATTCAATATCCACAACACCTCTTAATGCAGCTCTAAAAGCTTTAAGTTTAGCAT
>Ga0209249_1001021_pt1 | contig 29593 bp, 29 predicted proteins | sample SaaInlV_200m_DNA_4_FD_184653 | JGI IMG/M metagenome (GOLD analysis project Ga0209249, IMG submission 184653) | Marine microbial communities from expanding oxygen minimum zones in the Saanich Inlet - SI037_S3LV_200m_DNA (SPAdes) (version 2) | ecosystem: Environmental > Aquatic > Marine >...
AAATTAATAGAAATTAGAATGAAAGAAAGAAAGAATGTGATAGATAATTTAACAGATTTTCAAAAGGATTTACTAATTTTTCTAGCATTATTTGGTCACGAATATAAGAATTTAGATTACAATTCTCAAACAGTTTATGATTTAGAAGAGATTAGAGAATATGAAAAAAAAGGGTTTAAAGTAAAAGAATTAGAAAAAGAAGGTTGGATTGAGAGAAAGTTAATTCCAGAATATTTAGGTTCTTGTTCACCTCAAAATATTTGGAATATGACTAAAAAAATTTCTGAAAAAACTAACTGGATTGAAGTTGATAAAAAAGAATATCAAGACAAAATTAAGAAAAGAAAACATGAAAAGACTTTTTGGAGACTAAAAAGAGGAATTAAAACTCAAAGAGATTTGATAAAGAGTTTTGCACTAAGTAGTTCAAATATTAAAGAGGCAAAAAGATATCTTAACCTATTGCCAAAGAGCTTCAAATATATTCATGAGGATCGTTCTTGGATAAAAATATTTAGTCATTCAGAGTATTATAAAAAACAAGAAAAAAGGACAATTAAAAAAGGGCTATATCTCTCAAGTTATCCCTTATTAAAAGAAGAGTATTTAGTAAATTTTTATGAAGAAGCTGAAGAATTATCTTCAGAATGTATTAGGAGATTAAAACTGCATCTAAATTTTTTTGAAGAACAAAATAGAAATGAGAGAGTAATATTAAAAATATCAAAGGAAAGGTTAAACAAAATGAAAAAAACAAGCAGGAGGTCAAAGAAATAGCATTGTTATACCCGTTGAGTTATTAGTCCGGCGGGGGCACTTAATACTTACTTTCTAAGGTTATATTTTAAATTTCTTATTATTTTGTTATGGTCCAGCTAACATAGAAACTTCTATTCTAATTCAAATTCTTGACTGAGGAGGATGAAAAAATAAAAATTAAACTTTTGATTCTCGAGCTTGTTCAATTAGTTTCTTACCTAAATCCAAATAATCTTTTTTTATTTTCTCCAAGAAGTCAATTAATTTATCAATTGTTGCAATATACGGAGCTGAATAAGTTCCACGCATTGCTTTAGTTTTAATTAAATTCAGTTCAGCTATAAATTTATTTGCTTGCCTTATTGAAATTGGAATTTCCTCTATAAAATTTTTACTTCTAGGTTTAAATTCACCTGTTTCTTTAAATTCTAGCATATTAACATAGTAAGTATAAGAAAAATTTTCAATTTCTTTAAATATAGAAGAATAATGAGTTACACGTTCTTTGTCTGTATTCATAGCGAACTCTAAAAACATATCTGAGTCTGGATCATTTCCAAATCCAATTTCTTTTATTGCTCTCATTAAATTTTCTTCTGGATCTATATCAGGTAGCACATTATGAATTAAACTTTTAAATGACCAACTTAGTCCTCCAATTGCTGAAGGGACATAACCTTTCTCCTTTATTCTATTATAAACTGCAGATTCAATTGTTTGTTCTTCAGAAATTTCAATAGGAATAATTTTAGCTTTTCCAGGATTTTTATTCCTTAAGTTCTTAATAGCACCTAAAATTTCAGCATTTTCTGTTAGTTTTAATCTTCCCAAAATAAAGGTATCAGAAGGAAGCAAGCTAAAAATTTGTATATAAATATCCTTTAGAGGGATTAGTATAGCATATTTTCTTTTGTTAAATTTATTATCTGTATGATTTGAAACTGTTGAATTTAAAGTAAAATGTATCGTTTCACGAGGGAAATAAATTTTTTCTCTGTAATATTTAAAAGGATAATGCCCTGTAGGATAAATAATTCCATCTTCTGGAAAAGTATCAGTGAGGTGTACAGCAATAATGGCTTCTTTGTTTAATCTTTTATAAGTTTTAATTATATTTTTTTCTCTAGCATTAGCTAAAGCTTGAGCTTTTTCAGAAAATGAGTATTGTTGTTCTAATGCCTTTCTCGCATCTTCTAATTCAGCAGGTGTTAAAACCATTATAATTTCTTTGTTTAAAATATATATAAATCTTTCCTTCAAAAAGTTCTATTAAAAAAGAATTTAAAATAATAATCTTTTAAAGGATGTTAAAAGAAAGAAATAAAGTATAAACTCTTAAATTTTTAAAAATAAAAAAATAATTCAAAACCAAAAACATATAAACTATAATAAACAAAGATAAAAAATGGATATAGGTTTTCTTGTAATAATTGTCACATTTTTGATTTACTATTTTTCATTAGTTATTATAGAAAGAAAATTAGTTTCAGAACCTAAAGATATTATTGACAAATTTTTTTCAGTAACCTTAACTTATGCTGGAATTTCTTTAATTTATTTTTCTATTACAGGACAACCATTTTTAACAGATTCGGAGTCAAGTTATAATGTATATATTTTCATAATAGGTTTTGTGGCTGTTCTTTGGGCTATTCCTCATTTGTTAAAAGAATTTAAAACCTTTAGGTCATTTTTTAAAATTAAAAAGAAAAAGTAAAATCTTACTAAAAATATATTTATAATTTCTCAATCCTCAAGCTTTAAATATAAGTTAAATTTTTATCCTGCATATAATGAAAGAAAAAATATTATTAGGTTTAGTTCCAATTGTCCTTTCTTGTAATAATTATTGTGACACAGCAGATAGAATTACTATAGAAGACGTAAATATAAATATTCAAAAAATTGATACAACTGATTTCGAAGTAATAATAGGCGCACCTGAACCTGTTTATGGAATGTATTTAATAACAAAAAATTCTAATTATGAAGCAGACCAAGTTAATTGTAAATATAGTCCAAATTATACAGCTTGCACTTGGAATTTAAAAAATGATTCTCCCTTAGGTGTAAGAATTTATGAAACTTGTCAGGAACCTCTTGAAATTCTATTTTAATTCTTCAAAAAGTATATAAAATGATAAAAAATAATTCTATTATGAAAAAATCTTTTTTAATACCTTCTGAAGTTCTTGAAACTGTATATCAATTTGCTTTTAAAGAATCTCAAAGTAATTTCTTAATTAGAGCAAGTTCAATTGATGAAGGTTTAAAATATGAAAAAATGTATATGTTTGATGATGGACATACACCTTTAATTTATGATGGTAGATTTCAAACACAAAGAAAAAAAGCAGAGGCCTTAAATCAAGTTCTAATAGCATGTCACACACATCCTATTTTAGAAGGTGAATTAATTTCCCCATATAGTTGCGGATGGACTATTAAAAGAGATAAAATCTTAAGGAATTATAGGGACCAAATATTGAGATCTTATAGTGAATCTCAAACTTTTTTTGAAGAAAGAAGAGAGTTATTGGATAAAATTAAAGCAACAAAATTAGGTGAATTTAGAAGAGAAAAACTAAAAGCAGGATTAATTGGACAACCAAATATGGAAGTTGCTAATTTAATTAGTATTTCTGGTATTTCTTTTTATATTACAAATGGAATTCCATTTAATTATCTCCATACTAAAGCAGAGCTTGATGAAGGGTTGGAAGAAGATATAACTATTGATTATGAAGGGGATTTTAATTTAGTTCCAAGATATTTAAAGTCAAGAGTTCCATATTTAGGATTATTACATTTTAAACCTGAATTAGTTTTAACACAAGCTTCAAAAGAAAAATTAAACTTTAGTATTCTTAAGATAAATGCTAGAGGTCATGAATCAGTTGAAGGTCTTGAACTAAAAATTATTTAATTCAAATCCAAAACCATTACACAACTATTAGATCTTTCTAAATTTTTAATAACTTTAAAACCATTTTTTTTATAAAATTTTAAAGCCGGATTTTCATTAAAAACAAAAACTTTAATTTGTTTAGCATTTAATTCTTTACACTTAGAAATGGCAATATTTAAGATCTCAGTACCATAACCTAATCCTTGAAATATTTTTGAAACATGAATATCATTAATTATATAAGAACTCTCTTCCTTAATTTCAGGGTTAAAAGTTACATATCCAACAAACAAATCTTTGATAAAAAATAATTTAACATAACCATTAGCAACAACTTTAAAGAATTTATCACGACATAGTTCATCTGACCAACCACCAAAGTTATCCATAAAATATTTTTTCATATGCATTTTAGTAATCTCTTTGATATATTTCTCATAATCTCCACCAATAAAATCTCTCATTTCAAGTTTTACCATAAGATATATGTCAAAAGAACTAATATTTAAGATTGTTTATTTTCTATAATTCACAAAGAAACTAATTTTCTCATTCCTTTCCATTTTCTTAATTTTATATTCTAATTTAGCAGCTTCACTTTTATCTTTAACCTGAATAGTATGTAATAATTGCTTAAATCTCTTCCACTTCACATACTTACTTCCAGTTCCTTTTTTATGTGCTTCCATCCTTTTCTCAACATTATTTGAAATACCTGTATAAAGAGAATCATCTTGACATTCTAAAATATATACAAACCATGGATTTTGAATCATAAGAATTAAATATTTCAAAGATATAAATAGTTTTATCTTTTCTTAAGTTTAATTATCTAAATCCTTACTAGAATGCTCAACTAATTTATTCAAAGTATCCAACTCTTCTTTACTAAAATCTCTGTAACTACCAATAGGGATATCTAACTTTATATTCATAATTCTAACTCTTTTTAATTTTATAACTTCATATCCTAAATATTCACACATCCTTCTAATCTGTCTATTAAGTCCTTCAGTTAAAATTATTTTAAAGGATTTTTTACCTATCCTCTCAACTTTACAGTTTTGTGTAATTGTATCTAAAATTGGAACACCATTGCTCATCTTATCAATAAATTTCGAAGTTACAGATTTATCTACTGTGACCAAATATTCTTTCTCATGATTATTTTGTGCTCTCAAGATTTTGTTCACAATATCTCCATCATTTGTAAGAAAAATAAGACCTTCAGAAGGCTTATCTAATCTACCAATTGGGAAAATTCGTGTAGGATAATTAATATAGTCAATAATATTATTTTTTTCATATCTTGTATCTGTAGTACAAACAATACCAACTGGCTTATTGAAAGCAAGATAAACTTTCTTTTTTGTAGAATGTACAATTTTACCATCAACTCTTATCTCATCCTCTTCAGAAATCTTCTCTCCAATTGGAGGAACTTTTCCATTAACTGTTAACTTTCCTTGCTCAATTAATTTATCTGCTGCTCTACGTGAACAATATCCTATCTCAGAGAGATACTTATTTACTCGAACAAGTCTTTTTTCCATCTTCTTTGGAATAATTTAGACTTATTTAATATTAACTAATTTATTTTTTTTAATTAATCCTACCTAGAACATATTTTTTTCTTTCTTCTATTTGAAGGTAAGGTACATTTATTACATCAAATCTAAGTCTCTCAAAAACTTCACAAATTTTATCATGTATTATTTTTGCTTCTTCAATACTTTCTTTTCTTTCACTATCTTTTTGATAATCAGTCAAGAGATCTAAAATAAACACTTTTTCATAGTTAGCATTTTTTATATCTTCAATAATATTTTCTCCAAAATCAATATTTTCTAATTCACCATAAGCAATATTATCTGGTAGGCCTCTATCTAGAAATACAATCTCTTCTTCTTTCAATTCAAATTCTTTAATTTTTTGTCTTTTTATTACTTTTATTTGAAACTCTTTTACATCAGTCCAAGGTAACTTTCCCCTTTTTTTAATCTTCTCTTCCTCAATAATTTCTCTAGCTGCTTCAGAAATTGTAGAATAACCATCTTCAGCAAGACTTTTTAAAAGACTAGTTTTTCCAGAACATGGCCCGCCACTAATGATAATCTTTCTCATTAAATATTAAGAAAAAATATTTACTATATAAGGTCTTGTTGAGGAAAAGTCTACAACTAACTCATTTTAAACCTACATATTAGAAAAACATTTAAATTAATTTTTTAGTTATTATTGGAATGGAAACTATAAATAATTTAATTAAAGCTTATATTGGTGAATGCCAGGCAAGAAATAGATATACCTTTTATGCTAAGATTGCAAAGAAAGAATCTTTTGAATTAGTATCTTCTATTTTTCTAGAAACTGCTGAGCAAGAAAAAGTTCATGCAAAGAGATTATTTGAGCATATTCAAGAACTAAAAAAGGAAGAAGAAATAAATTTAGAAGTTACTGTTCCTTTAGTATATTCTAAAACAAAAGAAAATTTGAAAGCAGCAATAAATGGAGAAAATTTTGAACATACAAAAATGTACCCTGAATTTGCAGATATTGCTGAAAAAGAAGGTTTTGAAAAAATTGCAAAAAGACTAAGAAGTATTGCAAAAGCAGAAGAACATCATGAGCAGAGGTTTCAGAGATTATTAGAATTAATTGAAAATAATAAGATGTTTAAGCGTGATGAAGAACAAGTATGGATTTGTAGAGAATGTGGATATATACATAATGGTATTGAAGCTCCTGAAGATTGTCCTTCTTGTGATCATCCAAGAGCATATTATCAAATTCAGAATGAAAATTATTAATTTTTTTTAATTTTAATAATAACCAATAATTAAACCTTCAGCAGAACTATTTTGAATTCTTTCAAAAGTACTTTTTAAAAAACGTTCTCTAGATTCTGGATCATGTTCAGGATTATTTTTAATTCTTCTTTTCATCATATCCCATTCATCTTCAATACTATAATCATGTTTTGCTAATCTTTCATCTCTTTTTTCTAAATCTTTTGCAAGTTCAGTTTCAAGATTATTTTTTGGAGCTACTGGCTGGAACATAAAAATTAATGGATTTGTAATATAATCCCAACCTCTAACATCTTCCAGATTTTCAACAACAGAACTTCCTAATTGTGTTTCTCTATCTATAGCCATAGGCTTATACTCTCTTGATCTAATTTCATCAATATACTCATCCATAATTGGTGCAACTAAATTTATTTCTTCTCTAGATAATTCATTTTCATAACGTACAACTAGAACCATATCAGCTTCATTATAAGAAGAAAGACCAACAATTTTACCAGGGACTAGTTCATTCATTCTTTCAATATATGTCATAGTTTCAAAAGGATGAATAATAGGTAATTTCTGAATTTTTCTTCCTTGACCACAAGTATGTCTAAGGAATAATTTTTTAGGTTCAGCTCCATCTTCTATTAATCTCCTTAATTTAAAATCATCAAATGCTATTATAACAAGATCGTCTGAATTTTGACCATGAATAAATCTTTTCCATTTAGGTTTATTTTCAACTTTAATAGCCCAATCTTCCCAAGTACCGTGACCAGCTACGACCATATAATCTACAGACTTATCATTTACTACATTTTTAATTTCAGCTAATCTAGCATGTTTATGGACCTCTGGTTTAATACCAAAATGTAAACCAATAGAAGTTGTATAAAAATCATGTAATCCAGGAACAGCATAAGCAATCTGATCTAAACGACTAATAGGATCAGCAATCAAAATACTTAATTTTCCATCTTCAACTTCAGGTAACTTAGATTCAACTATCTTTACTCCTCCCCAAAGTGCAGAATAAGTTAATCCCCATAATGCAGTTCTCTTAGTCCAAAGACCTAATCTTCTAATCATAAAAAAAAGAAATTTTAAACTCTTTAAAAAACTTTGTATTACATAATCTTATATACTCTCTCCACCAAAATTTTTAACTTGAATAGCAACTCAACTGAACTTCGTGCAAGAGTGGCATTAGGTGATTATTGTTTTACAGATTGTAAGGCATATTGTTGTAGAAAGGGTTATATCGATTTAACACCAAAAGAATATGAATTAATTTTTAAGATTGATAAAAAAAATAAACCTAAAGAGAAAATATCAGCTTTTTTAGGAGATTCATGCCCTGCATTAAGTACTGATTTTAAATGTAATATTCGTAATGACCCATTACATCCAAAAACTTGTAAGGAATATCCCATTTTTATTAGAGGAAAAAAAGTTATTTTATCTGGAAATTGTTTAGCTGTAATTAATAATAAATTTTATCCATTTATTAGTGAATGGCTTTCTCAAGATTTTGAAATTATTATAAGTAATAGTAGAGAAGGTAATAATTTAAAGTAAATTTAATCTAAGAATAACATATGTTCTCTAAACAAGTTCATCCACTTTGGAACTTTATTTACACTATTAATTCTATTTTTATATTTTCTTTTTAATTTTTCAGCTTCAATTTGACTTAAACCAGAATTTAATTCATAAGAAATCTTAGGATCTAAAATTGTTCTTTCCATTTTTTTAATTTTATTAATACCATAACTTTTAGGATTGTTATACACATCAGATCCTTCTTGTAATCCAAAAGTTGCAGGAGATACAAGATCAATATTATTAGAATTTCGTTCTAAAAATTTAACACTCTCTAAAAACTCTTTTTCACTCTCACTCGGAAAACCAAAAATCATATACACAACATTCTTTATCCCCATCTCTTTAGAATTTTTCAAAACCTCTTCTATATCTTCAACATTAGTTCCTTTCTTAATTAACTTTAAAATTCTATTTGAACCCGATTCAATACCCCACAAAACAACTCGAAGTCCACTTAAATATAATTCTTTCAAAGTATCTTCATCCCAAGTTTTATCAGGTTTTAATTGACACATCCACTCAATATTTAATTCTTTCATAATTTTAGCAATTTTAAGAAGCCTTACTTTATGGTTCATATCGTCTATTAAAAACACTTTCTTAGCTTTTGATTTGACTAAGCTTTCTTTTATTTCCTCTAAAGAGGATTCTTCATATTTTAAATTTCCATGATGAGTACAAAAACTACATTTCTGATAATAGCAAGTATTTACAGTTTTTATTGGAACTACAATTTCAGGAATAAAATAATTCTTATAATCTGAAAAATCTAAAACTCTTTCTTTATTATTATTAAGAAGTTCTATTTCTTTAAGCAACTCATCTTCATTTTTTAAAAATTTTCCAAATTCTAAGAGTTTATGGTTAACAGCAGGACCTCCAACAATACATTTAATTCCTTTTTTATTTAATTCTTTAAGAAGTGCATAGCTATAGAAGCATTGACTTGAATAAACAACACTAAAAGCAATACAATCAACTTTTTTACTTACAATTAAATCAACAAAATATTTTAAAAATTCAGGATCATCTCCTCTTATTACTTTCTTATTTTCTAAAGAATAAACTTCTGTACTTTCTATAAAATATTTTTCTATATCTTTATTATTTTGAAAAGCTTCTTTAGCTTTAGGGAATTTTTTTCTATGATAAACAATATTTAGATCTAAGATTTCTACATCATATTCAGAATTTGCTTTGATTGCTGATGCTAAATGGGTCACTGAATAAGGTGGACTTACTGGTGAACAAGATGCAGGATAAATTAGTAGTATTTTCATATTCTATTTTAGAAACTAATTCTATTAAAAACTATTGATTATTTTTAAACCGAACCTTTATAAAGAGGAAATTAGCCAGAATACTGATGATAAAAATCAAAGGTCATGAAATAAATCCTGTAGTTGCAAAAAACTCTTTTGATAGAAGATCTCTGCAATATAGAAATAAGATAGTGACTACTTTGAGAAGAATTGGTATTCATGAAGATGATGTTGATATTCCTATGGAAAGATTTTCAATAAAAAATGTTCCAAGTTCTGCAACCTTTTGGTTTGCTAATTATAGATTATATTATAGCTATGCACGAGCTAATAGATTTGTAGACAATCTTTATATTGTTCAAAAAATCATTGAGCTTGAAGTTGAAGAATTACTTTCAGGAGAAAAGACTGAACAAGAATTTTGTCATATTTTTTCTGAAGATAAAGATGTTAATGAACAAAGAAAAGAAGCTAGAAAATTAATTGGTGTTGATGAAGATTGTATTGATATGGAAGAAATTAATCAAAAATACAAAGTTTTAGCAAAAAAGTGTCATCCTGATATGCCTGATGGTAATATTGAAATTTTTCAAAAATTAAACAAAGCACATAAATTACTAAGAAGAGAATTACAATAACTTTATTCTGAAAATAAAACATTCTTTTGATCTTTTTTCTCTCTAAAACTTCTAGCAACATAAACTTTCTCATTAGTTAGAGGATTTTCTTCTGTATAATAAATAGCTGTAGACATAGTCCCAGGAGTTGGTGTAAATACTTGTGTTAAATTAACATAAAATTTATTTTTATCACAATATCTCCTTAATTCTTCCATATCTTCCATTCTTGAACCAGGGTGTGCAGCTATAAAATAAGGAATTAATTTATTATTAGTTGTTTTCCTATACAGCTTTAAAAATTTCTCAAATGATTTTTTATCAGATTTATTCATTTGTTTTAGAACTGATTCTGAAACATGTTCTGGAGCAATCTTTAATCTTTTTGCAAATTGCATAATCTTCTTAAACAATCTTTCTTGTTCTAAAATAATGTCATGTCTAATTGCACTCCTAAGTTCCAATTCTTTACCTTTAAACTTTCTTTGAACTTCTTCTACACCTTCTAAAATAGAAAATAAATCTTCACTAATTACTCTATTTTTACAGCCAACACAATTTTGATCACAATATTCCTTTTTATTAAATACTTTAATTTTTTCATTAATCACTGGAGAATAAATTTCTTCAGGAGAATTATACAAAGAACAATATGAACCATACATATTTATTGTTGGCAAAGTCAAATCATTAATTACACTATATCCATCATTATACAACTTTTCAATTTCTTTCAAAATACTAGCCTTACTTCTTTTAGCAACATTCTTCCCTTGTACTAAAGGTATCACACAAAAATTACAAGATCCCCAACATCCTCTTCCAATAATTACAGAAGTTTTAAATCTAATAATCATTCCTTTTGCTGTATTATAATTTCGAGTATTTTTATGTAGTTCTCTAGTAAATGGAAGTTCGTATACATAATCCAATTCTTTTTCTTGCATTGTGTGTTGTGCTCTATTATGCTGTATAAAACCTAAACCACAAGCTTCTAAGAAAGCAACTTCAGGCATAAGATAATGTATTTTTGTTAACAAAGAAAATTTCTTTTTATCTTCAACACATTCTTCAAAACTAGGCAACTTTTTCACTCTTTTATTAATTTCATCTTTTTTAATTCTATAAGCAATTCCATTAATTGATTTCAAATCTAAACCTTCTCTATATCCATCAAAATCCTTATTACTTTTCTTTTTATTTATTCTTTTGATTCTTTCTAAAAGAATTAACAAACTTCTATCAGCATTTCCAAATGCAAGAATATCTGCTTTAGTATCATTTAAAATTCCACACCTCAATTTATTTGTTCTATAATCAAAATGAGTGAATCTTCTTATTGTTGCTTCAACTCCTCCAAGAATTGTCATACATCCTTTGTAAGCTTGTTTAATTTTTTGAGTATAAACCATCAAAGCTCTCTCAGGAACATAAACATCATCTCTCTGGTGAAGCATAGGGGTATAATTTGCAAGCATTGAATCTAAAAGCCCAGAACTAATACAGAAAAAATATTTAGCTCTACCACATGCCTGATAATCTTCATCATAGATTGGTTGAGGAATAATTCCTACTCGATATCCTTTACTATCTAAAAGTCTAGCTAATATAGAAACACCATTTAATGGATGGTCATAATATGGATCTCCAGATATAAAAATGACATCAAATCCTTTGAAATTCTTATAATACTCCGTACCTTCTCTATATGAGGTCGGGAGGAAAGCTCGTCTCATAATCATTTCACCAAATTACTTCTTTATAAAGCTATCTTATAGGTATTTATATATATCTCTTTAATATTACATTATTATGAATAGAATAAGCAGAACCTTAACTGGAACTATTACAATTATTTTAGGGCTTTATTTATCCTTATTAGGTATTTCAAATTATTGGCTATTATTTTATGGGATCCCTTTAATCATTATTGGAATATTTATTTTATTTAATAAAAATGAAGACAAAATTGAAAAAATAAAACGGAGAAAAAAATAAAATGGCAGATATAATTGTAACAAATGGAGAAGAAATTCCTGGAAAAAAGATTATTAAAATTCTTGGACTTGTAAAAGGAAGTACAGTAAGATCAAGAAATATTGGTAGAGACATTGGAGCTATGTTTAAGAACATTGTAGGTGGAGAAGTAAAAACTTACACAGAGATGACCAAAAATTCAAGAGATGAAGCATATAACAGAATGGTTAATGAGGCAGTTGATTTGAAAGCAGATGCAATAATTAATGTAAGATTTACAACCTCAATGGTAATGGCTGGTGCTTCAGAAATGCTTGCATATGGAACTGCTATAAAGATAAGTTAGATCTAAATTCTTATTTTTTATAATGGCTTATCACAAATTAACTTCTTTACCATTAATTTCTAAAATACTTCTCAAATTCATATCACCTCTATTACTAGTGGTAAATTTAATCCGATCACCTTCATCTAAGAATAAATCTGCTTTTCTTGCACTATGATCTCCATAAATAGAAAACATAGCATCAGTTCCTGAAATTGTAAAACTGTATATATCAGAAGAACTATTCCAAAAACTATCTCTAGCTACAAAACTTTCATTTGTAATTCGTCCTTCATATTCTTTTCCACAACCCATAATTCCTGCAGAAATAACTGCTCCTAATATATAATCTCTTAATCTCATAAAATCCTCTAAAAAACCTTCCATATATAAATCTTACGAAGAGAAACACTTTTAAAATAAAAAAACATAGAACTCATATGGCAAAAGAGAGTGTTGAAGCAATTGAATTAACTGAATTAGCTTTGATTAGACAAGAATTAAAAAGTCTTTCTAAAATATTAACCAATTTACAATCAACTAAAGATGCACAATTACAAGGAAATCCTGAACTTGTTCAAGCAAATATTAAAAAAATACTTTCACAAATGAGTGGTTCTTTTTTTGGAGGGGAAGAAAAAATTATTAATAAAATTCAACAACAATTTTTAAAATTAAAAACTGAAATTTCATATCTTGAAGCAATTATGGATAAAAAACATCATAACGAAGTTACTGAAATAAAACAATTAATATTATCTTCAGAACAAATGAATAATAACTTATTTGAACTAGGGAAAAAGGATGGAATTATAGAAAAAAAATTAGAGGAATTAAAGAAAGATCCAACCAAAATTACAGACCTTGAACAGATTATACAAAAAACAATACCAGCTTTACAAAATTACATGAGCATATTAACTACATTAATTCAAAAAACTCATACTTTAGAAGAAATTTATAAGACCATAAAAATAGGTTCAACTGATTATGGTCCAATTATGACTTCTCCTGAAACAGACTTAGATTTAAAATATAGTCTACAAAATATTACTTATGATCCTTTACGATATTTAATAGAAACAGCTATTATTGGTTTTTTAACAGCTCTTGATGATCATGATGGTGTAAGAGTAGCTGCAATAATAAAAGCAAAAGATGGAAAAGTTTTAAGGGTATTTAATGATTATTCTCATTTTCTAGGACATGCTGAAGTTGAAGGAATTGTAAAAGCAGCAAAAGAAGGTATAGATTTATCCGGTTCAGAAATTTATGTCACAGATCAGTGTTGTTATTTTGTTGATAATTTTGAAATTATTGATAAAGGTAATGGTGTAACAGAAGAAAAATTTATTAGTTCAACTGATAAAAGAGGTTCAGCTGTAAAAGCAGGTCAATCAATAATTATTGAAACATTAAAAGAAAAAAAAGTTGGTGATGTAATAGAAATAAAAGAGAAATATATTAATCCTGTTCTTGGTGAAGTGACAAGAAAAGTCATTAAAAAACCTACACAAAATGGTTACCTTTTATATTTCAATTATAAAGGGGTTAACATTCCAAGAGAATATGTAGAAATTTATGAGAAAGATGGGAAAAAATATGGCTTAAGACACAGGGGTTGTGCAGTAACATTAAGTTTCAATAATATTGGAAAAATTCATTATATTGTAAAGGAAGATTTATACACAGAAGGAAACAAATTTTGTACTTCTCACGGAATTTCTATTCACGAAGTAGAAAGTGCTCGATTAAATAATATTTGTCATATCATTAAAGATCAAAATATTGTCTATAATAGTCAGGATACAGATATCCCAAAAAAAGAAAGAATAAAAAGATTAAATAAATCCTCCAAAAAATTTTCAGAAGCTATTCAAGAATTAATTGAACTTGACAGGATTTTCGGTTATTCTATTTTAAAAGGCTATAAAAGATTCAAAAAGTTATTTTCTGATTTAAATGAATATAAAATAATTGTTGAAAAAGAAAAACCGTCTTCAATCGAAGTTAAGATAAACAAAGATTTAACTAGAGCAATGAAAAAAAAGGATAAATTAGAAATTAATTCAATAAGAAATATATTAAACAAGGTTCATTATGCAGAATTAGATAAAAGAGAAGAACAAGCTGGAACCTTACATCCTGGAAATATAAAAACAGAATTACAGAGAATAAAAGTGAAACTAAATGATAAAGAAATTTTAGAAATAATAGCTAAAGTTGTAAAAGAAAATGAAAAAATTATTAAAAATTCTTTTGGAGAAATAAGTGCACAAATAAAAGAAATTCAAGAAAGGTATCAAGAAGCTAGTGCTCAAGAAAAAGCTTTATTAAATCATGAGTTAAGACTTCTTGAAAATGAAATAAAGTATGCACAAAATAAAACTACAAACAAATCCTCAGATTATTTAGCTTCTATTATTTATGAAAATGTATTATTAACACAATATTTACCTAGAAAGTTTTCAAAAGAAGAAACAGAAGTAATTGTAAAGAAGATAATCCAAGAAAATCTTGGTCTAATAAATAAAATGGGATCTGGAAGATCATTGGGTCCACTTATTGGAAAAACGATGAAAACATATGGTAAAGATAAGATTGATGGTAATTTATTAAGAAATACTTTATCAGAATTATTGGCTGCTTAACTTTTCACTATAAATTAATAATCTTTGTCTAAATATACTCTCTTCTTGAGGAAAAAAATCATCTTCTTTTTCAACAAATCCTAAATTTTCAATCCCAATAATTCTTCTATCTTGGCCATTAAATCTTATTTCTTGGTATAAGCTAGGATATGAATTTAAAAACCCTCTTCCAAGAGAGTAAATATTTAAATCGAATGAAGTTAATTCATAACAAACAGAATATTCTCCACCAAATTTTTTCCCTATAAATGGAACTAATTCAGGAACATCTAATTTTCCATCATAAACTTTTCCTTCATATTGATCTAATCCTTTAATTGCTTCATCATTTACTAATAAAACTAATCCTTTATTCTTGTTTAATTCAAAATTTCTAGAAACAAATAATTTTTCATAAGGTAAATTTTCTAAATCAACATTTTCTAAAGGTGTACTTACATTAATACTTGTAATTTTACCATAATCATCTCTTAAAATTTTAACTAATCTATAGTCATCAGAAATTAATTCAATACTTTTAGATTCATTTATCAACCCATCTTTAACTAATTGATTCCAAATTTCAGCTGCTTTATCATAACTTAAATCTAAACCTTCAATCCCTTGCATTTTTATTCTTTGAATTATTGTAATTTCACCTACCATTAACAAATTTCTCCTTTAAAATATCTACTTGCTTCAGATATAAATGACTTAGATATAACTGATTCTGAACCGTCATTATATCTTCTGGAATGATGGAATAAAACTAATTTTTTAACACCTAATTCACTTGCTAGCATTCCTGCTTGACCAGCAGTTAAATGATAATTCTCTTTTGCATTTATATGTTCACTAGAAAGAAAATTTGCTTCACAATAAAATTCATCAGCTCCTTTAGCAATATTTAATAATTTTCCAATATTATCAACAGAATAAATAAAGTCAGTAGCATAAACAATCTTTCTACCTTGATTTAAAACTACCATGTCAATTAATTTATGTGTTTCAATATATTCTCCAAAATAATCAATGACACTTCTAGGCTGATTAAATTTTACTTTTAATTCTTCTAACCAAGCTCCTGGATTTAAACCTGATTCTAATAATTTTTGTTTATCAATATTAACATAATCTTTTTCAGAAAAAGCATAAGCAATTGAAGGAATACTATGATCTAAAGATGTAAAACGAATCTTATAATCACCAAAATTAAGTACTTCTTTTTGATCAACTTTTTTAATCTCATATTTTTGATCAAGATTAAAAGGGAAACGAAGTGAAGCAAATAATAATTTATCTTCAATAATTTCATAAACATCCAATTTAATATCATCTTCTTTAATTAGATTCCAATTATAAGCCATAACCTTTGCAATAACTCTTTGGATATTGCCTTCTGGTCCAATAACTTTTATTGGATTTTCATGATATAAGCTTAATGGAATTAATGGATCAAATCCAGAAAAATGGTCATAATGATGATGGCTAATAAATACTGCTTTTAATTTGTTAAAATCACTTTTACTTAATAGCCCATCACCACAATCAAAAATAAAATTTTCTCCTCCTCTTTTTAAAATCATTCCAGGATTTCCAAATTTCCCTGCAAATAATCTAGTTTCAATACTTTCCATATAAAAAAATCTTTAGATTCTCTTTATAAATCTTTCCTAATATTTACTATTCAACAAGGATGAATATTTACAAAAATAAAAACTCTTTTAAAAGCTTAAAAAACTCTTTTTAAACAACATGTGTGGAATAATTGGAATATTCGGAGAAAATTCAAAGATTCAAGTAGAGAAATCTCTAGAATTATTAAAAAATCGAGGAAAAGATAACCAAGATATTTATGAAGGGGATAATTTTACTTTAGGTCACACATTACATTCTGTAGTAGGATTCACTAAACAACCAATTACAGGAAGAGGTATTTTAACTGCAAACTGTGAGATTTACAATTGGAAAGAATTAGGGAATGAAGAGAGCGATTCAAAAGTTTTATTCAATTTATTAGAAAACAATGAGATTGAAGAAGTTTTAAAAAAATTAGATGGTGTTTTTGCTTTCGCTTACTACAAAGATAATCAAATTTACTTAGCAAGAGACATAATTGGAATCAAACCTCTTTGGTATACTCACACAGATACATTTGCTTTCGCATCTGAGAAAAAAGTTTTAGAAAATTTAGGTTACTTAAATATTCAAGAATTAAATCCTAGAGAGATATTAATTTACAACAAAGAAGAAGATAAAATAACAATTAAAAAAAGAAAATTCTTCACAATTAAACCAGAAAATCAAGATTCAAAAGAAATTATCTTAAAAGATTTAGAAAATTATTTTCTTAATGCAATTAAAAAAAGAATTCCAAGCAAAAAATTTGGAGTTTTATTCTCTGGGGGAATTGACAGCACTATATTATCTCACATAATTAAAAATAATGGACATAATTTCACTTGTTACCTTTCAGTTTTTGACGATCCTGACCTAAAAGAACCAGAAGATTTAACTTATGCTCAAGAAATTGCAAAGGAATTAAACTTCAACTTAGAAATTGTAAAAATAAAATTAGATGAAGTAGAATCATTACTAAAAACTATTGTACCTTTAATTGAAGATTCAAATGTTGTTAAAGTAGGTGTTGCATTAACATTTTATGCTGCATGTAAAAAGGCTAAGGAAGATGGATGTAAAGTCATTTTCTCTGGTTTAGGTTCAGAAGAAATATTTGCAGGTTATGAACGACACAAAAATTCTAGAAATGCAAATGAAGAATGTATCTCTGGATTACTAAAAATGTATGAAAGGGACACTTACAGAGACGATGTAATTACAATGTTTAATGAATTAGAATTAAGACTTCCTTTCTTAGATAAAGAATTAGTAAACTATGCTCTTAAAATTCCAGAGAAATACAAAATCAATGAAGAACAATCTAAAATTATCTTAAGAGATTTAGCAATCAAATTAAAACTTCCAGAAAGATTCTCACAAAGGAAAAAAAGAGCAGCACAATATGGTTCAAACTTTCACAAAGCACTAAAAAAATTAACAAAGAAAGAGAATCATAAATTTATCTCTTCTTATCTAAAACAATTTTATCCTCAAAAGAATTTAAAATTAGCAGCTTTGGTTAGTTCAGGTAAAGACGGGATTTATGCAATGTACACAATGATGAAACAAAATTATGAGATTTCTTGTATGATAACAATCAAGAGTAAAAATTTAGATTCATATATGTACCACACTCCAGCTGTAGATATTGTAAAACTTCAATCAGAATCAACAGGAATTCCTTTAATGATCCAAGAAACAGAAGGAGAAAAAGAAAAAGAATTAGAAGATTTAAAAATAATTCTTAAGGAAGCAAAAGAAAAATACCAGATTGATGGAATTATCACTGGAGCTTTATTTTCAAATTACCAAAGAGAAAGAATAGAAAAAGTTGCAGACTCATTATCATTAAAAATCTTCTCACCACTCTGGCACATGAATCAAGAGACTGAAGTTAGAGAAATAATTAACAAAGATTTTAAATTTATAATTACAAAAGTTGCTGCAGATGGTTTAGAGAAATCTTGGTTAAACAAAATAATTACAGAAGACCACTTACAAAAATTAATTCAATTAAACGAAAAAATAGGTTTTAATATCGCTGGTGAAGGTGGTGAATTTGAATCTTTAATGATTGATGGCCCTATTTTTAATAAAAAAATTCAAATTGAAGATTTTGAAATTGAAGAAGATGGTATTGTTGCAACATTAATCATAAAAAAAGCTAAATTAGTCTAATTTTTATTATTTAATTTCTTTTTTTAAACCAATCAGTTTAATTTTCTTTAAATGGATAGGTTTAATTTTTCTATACTGTTGAGTAGTTACAAAAACAAATATTTATAAATAAGAAGAAAAATTTTTTAATAGATAAAAATGACAATAATCGACCCGAGTGTGATAAAAACTCATTTTCCATATCAAACTGGAAGAATAGAGATAGATCTTGATGCAAATAAAACAGATAGAATATTTCTTGATAATACTGCATCAACACAACTTCCATTATCTGTTTATCAGAATTTAGGGGAATTTCTTTTTACATATGCAAATGTTCACAGAGGTGAATATGATGCTTCTCAAGTTATGACTGAAGAATTTGAAAGAGCATATAACATGACAGCTAACTTAGTAAATGCAAATTCATGGAGATAAATTATTCTTGGAAGAAACACTTCTGAAATGATGAATTTAGTTATGAGATCTTTAGAAAATGAATTCAGAAATGGAGATAACATTGTTACAACTTTACTTGAGCACAATTCAAATTACGTACCTTGGTATGCATTACAAAATATTTTAGCTAGAAGAGGAATTGATATTGAACTAAGGGTTGCTGGATTTGATCCACTGACTGGAGAACTTGATATTGACCAATTAGCTTCAATGGTTGACAGCAAAACAAAACTTGTTACAACAACTGGTGCATCAAACTTTTTAGGTTACAAACCAGACTTAAATAGAATTGGAGATATTGCTCATTCAAGTGGCTATCAACAACCAAGATTAGATTCTTTTAGAGGTTCATACTTTTTAGTAGATGGAGCTCAATTAGTTCCAGGAACACCAGTAGATGTTCAAAAAATTAATTGTGACTTTTTAGCTTGGTCATTTCACAAAATGGGATTACCTCTAGGTGTTGGTGGTCTTTATGGTAAAAAAGAAGTTTTAGAATCAATGGATCCATTTTTATATGGTGGTGATATGATTAGTGATGTTAAACTTGGAAAGGTAGAATACAATGATCTTCCTTGGAAATTTACAGCAGGTACTCCAAATATTTTAGGTATTGCAGCAACAGGAAGAGGAATTTCTTATATGATCAATATGGGTCTTGGAAATTTATTTATTAAAGGAAAAATTTCTGAACCTGAAAGAATTGCAAAAGAAGGAAGACAATTAGTAACTGATATTTTAATGAACACTCCAAGAGGAGATTTTGAAATTACAAAGCAATTAACAGATGCTGAAAATAATTTATATGATCAATTTGAAGAAATAGATCCTGATCGACTTGAAGTTTTATATGATGCTAATGAAAGATTAATGGCAACAAGAAGTGTTGTAACAGAAGCTATGACTAATATTATGCAACATGAAGAAAAATTAACTCAAGCAGCAATTGATTCTTTATCAAAAATTCCAGGTGTAAAATTATATGGTCCAAGAAATGCTGAACAAAGAAGTGGATTAATAGCATTTTCTCTTGAAGGAATGCAACATCAAAATCTTGCTTTCGAATTAAATAGAAAAGGGATTGAAGCTAGAAATGGAACTCATTGTGCATCTCTTGCTCATGAAGCTTTAGAACTTGATGGAACAGTTAGACTTAGTTTTTATGTTTACAATTCAATGGATGAAGTTGAAAAAGCAGTAGCAGCTGTAGATGAAATTGCAAAAGGGAGATAAAAATGAAAGATCATAAAGAAGAATTATTAAGGAAATTTAATCAAAAGCAATGTGCAGATCCATTAGATAAAATAGGAAAAACATTGGTTTCAACATTTGGTATTAATGAAAATAAACCTACTGAAGATCCAAATATGGAATTGGGATTAGGAAGAGCTACAAATTTTTTGAATAGAGTATGTGATACTTTTGAAGATCCAAAACATATGATTGATATTGCACCTTATGCTTATGTATCATTAGGTACAGATCTTTTTAATCAAACTATGGAAGTAGTTTTAACAAGGGCAAAAGATAATCCTGAAGATCAAGCAGTCCTTGATGAAATTTTATCAGCAACAGTTTTAGTTGCACCTGAATTAAGATAATCTTTTTTAGAACAAATGAGAGAAGTTGAAGAATTAGATGATGGTGTTTTTGGTATAAGCGATTACATGGCTTTAACTGATCCAAACTTAGAAACTAGAGATGCATCTGAATATCCTGTAGAATTTGAAACTTCAGATCCTAAAACAGTATTAGAAAAATTAGGAATATTTTTACAGTTAGGTTTATTTAATCCAGGGGCTGGTTTTGTAGATGACTTTTCTGCAATCTCAGAAAAAATGGGCGGATTTTCATATTTAACAAAAAGAGCAAATGAACAACTAGGTCTTTTAATTAGTTCAAAAGATTATAGAGGAAGAAGAGATCTTAAGTTAGATTTTGAATTTACTTCAAATTATAATGCTAGACCAAATAGTACTGAAGAGAATCCAAGTATAGTAATTGTAAGTGAAGCTGTTTCTCCAGAGAAAGTAAAAATGCTTTATCCTCAATCAACATTAGTATATTTTGGACAAAAAGATAATCTTTCAGAAATTGAAGAAGCTTTAGGCAATCATTCACTTTTATTAGTAAATAATTCAAATGGAGAATTTATAACTGAATTATATGAAACTGTAAATTATATCCGTTCACAAAGAAGAGAAGGTATTACAGATCTTGAAGAAATGCTTAGAGCAGAATTACAAATGACTGAAGAATTTGCAGCGACTGGAAATGAAGCTTATTATACTAAAAGAGATTTGTTAAGAGAACTTGGAAAAGTACATTTAGTAAAAGAAATGATGAAAAGAACTGGCTACAAGGCTCCTCTAAGAACAAATCCAGACAATGTAATGTTATTATCTGATGATAAACAAGTTATAGGTTTCCAAAGAAGAAATAAAAGAGTTTCACATTTCAGAGTACTTCCACCAATAGAAGAAGAAGGATTACCTTTAGCAATTATAACTGATAAAGCTATATCACAAACTGAAATTGAAAAAGCATATCCAAATACGCCTGTTATTTATTTAGCTAAAAATGATAAAGCAGAAAGAAATATTCAAGATGCAAACAAAGGAAATGAAATTTTTGTTATGGATTTAGAATATTCTGATAGAAAAACAAGAAGATCTTCTTTAGGTGATCTTGTTGGTAAAATGTTTTTTGATAAAATTGCAGAATCAAAAAAGAAAGGTATTACTCAAATGCCAGAAATTGTAAAAGAAATTTCTTCAGAAATTCAGGATCTACGAGATAAATTATTATTTTCAAGTAGAATGGGAAATTATGATGTAGGAACTTATCTTTATAGAGCTCAAGAGAGATACGAAATAACTCCTCTTGTTAGTCAATTGAATGATGGAGTATTAATGGATGCATGTCCAACTGGTGGATGTTTTAAATTAGGAAGAATCGACCACGGTGGATGTTGTGGAGGAGGAAATGTTCCTGAGGTATTCATTAGATTTGCAATGGAATATAGAAGAACAATAGGTGACGAAAAATTTAATGCAGCATTAAAACAATTTAATGGTGGAAAAGAAATTGAGCCTTGGTATTTTAATACTAGAACCTACCAAAGAGAATTTACTGATCTTGGTGGAGCGAAAAAGACTAGAAAAAGAATAGGAAGAGTTTTTTAAAAAAATATATTGGAGAGAATAAAAATGGTTAAAAAAATAAAGCAAAAAAAAGCAAAGGCAACAACCCCTTGTGGTAGAGAAAGACCTGAAGATAGAAAGGCAGAACAAGACGTAAAGGCAGCACCTTTAAATTTAGAAGAATTAGCAGATATGCCAATTTCTTTAGTAACATATCCTGGTTGTATTGAAGGAGATAGAATTACATTTTCAACAAAAGGAAGAGATAGAGCAGTATTAGCTTACGGTTCAGCAGCAGACATTGCAAATTACGCAGTTGGAAAAGATGTAACATTAGGAGATTCTGTTCCAAAAACATATAGAGGAGAATATAGCAGAAATGTTCCAAGAAAACAAAATGAAGCAGTATCCAGATTATTACAAGAAATGACTGGTGAAGGAGATGTAGCTGATCTTGTTAAAGAAAAACAAGGAAGATTCGGTGGATATACTTTAGCTGTTAATGGTGAAAGAGTAAAATCAGATGCAGTAATTAGTTCATATTTTGTAGAAATGACAATTATAATGGAAGGAAAAAAACCAAGATCAATTCCTTCTGCAGATGTAACTGAAGAACACACTGTTTACAAAAGACAAGGAAATCCAATTAAAACAATGGGTGGAGTAGAATTAGTAGTTTCAGCTATTATTATCCCTGGTGGATATGAAAGCTTAGACGCTAAATTATAAAAACATGTCAGGACTAGAAAGCTTTTTGGATATGCTTGCTGAAAGGCAGGCTTCATTTATTTTATTAGATGGAAGAGCATATAGTCTTGCAGAAACTAATACAAATCCAGATTTTTTAAGAACTGGTGGAATTAGATTTGATTTAATTCCTTCTTTAACTTTTTTAGAATTAGAAAACTTAAGTGAAAAATTACAAACTGAAAGAATTGAAACTTATTGTACAGAATATATTAAAGCTAGAATTGATCAAAAAATAAAAAGACAAGATGAAATTGATAGAGAGGGATCAAGATTAAAATCATTAGATTATGCAATGTCAGAACTTTTACCTTTCTTATTAAGTAAAAAATATGATGATGATGATAATTTATTACTTTCATTAATTTCTGATGATGATGATTTAGTAGATGAAATTACACCTCAAGAAAGAGCAAAAAAAGAGATCCAAGAAATATTAAAAAGTCGTTTTGGTGAAGTCGAAGGTAATGAGGAAGAAATAAATTTAGCTGAGGAAATGAGATTATCTCTTTTAAGAGAAGAAAAAAATAATCTAGAATCTGAGATTGGTTTTGATTATAATGAACATGTAGGTTCTCTTTATGAGTTCTCTATTGATACACCTCTATTTATTTCAAACAATTTAGTTTATTCCTTAATAAAAATTGAGAATCCCAAAGAAGACGAAAGTATAATCCATGTTAATAATGAAAGTTATAGGATGCATGCTAGAGCAGATATGCATGTGAGTGATTTATCAGAAAGATTATTAGATAAAAGAAAAAATATTTGGAGAATTGCTGCATTAGAAAGAACTCAAACAGCATTTGATGAAATCAATAATAGAAAAAGAGAAAAAGATGCTTCAAAACAATATATGAGAAAATTAGCAGAATTAGATGAATTAAATTTAGATAATTTATGTGGATTTTTTATAAAAAGTGGGGATTTATATGTTTACACTCAAGTTCCAAAGTTTGCAACTCAAGATAGTAGAGATGTTAATAGGTTTTGGCCTTATGATTCAACAAAAGTAGCAATAAGACTTAATTGGAGTAGAGGACAAATATATTCTTCTGATAGTCCAATTATTGTTGAACCTAGAGAACACCATCCTTGTTTAAGAAATAGAACAAGTGGAAATTCTAGTATTTGTAATTTAAGTAGAGATTCTGGAGATTATGGTCACACAAAAATAGATTTAGTAAGAAAAATTAGTGATGCTGCAACAGCTTTAATGGAACCATTAAATCCTGGAAGTTTAAAGAGTCACCCTGGACCAAACCATAGATTTTTTGGTGATCCTGTAGATGATATACTTGGTGGTAATGAAAGATCACTAACAAGAAAACAAGCACATGAACAAGGTTACATGATTGTTGAAGTAGTAGAAAGAGGATATACTGGAGAAGAATAAAAATGAATAAAGATAATGATAATAAAGATTGCCCAGACGGAACTTGCCCAATAAATGGTCCAGCTTCTGGTGGATACGATGATGATGATTTTGGAGATGAATTACTAGGATCTTTATTAGGTGATGAAGAAGAAGAAGAAACAAGAGAAGAAATTTTAAGATTAGCTGATTTACTTCCAAAAGAATTTACAATAACAGATAGAGCAATTAAATTAGGTCAGAGGATTGGACCTCTTGTTCAAGAACAAGATAAAAAAGGTGCACTATATGGCAGAGCATTAGAAGTAGGTGGTTTTTTTGTTGCTGAAAGAGATGATATAACCAATTTTAGAGATTTTATTGTTCCAAGAAAACTTCATGTTACTACAGGTGCAATTTTAATTGCAGAACAATATGATTTTGCTGCAAGAGAATTAAAAGCAAGAAATGAAAAAAATAATACTCATCAAAGATTAGCTGCTATGTTTCACATACATCCATCAAAAAATGGAGGCTTACATCATTCACCACAAGATGATAAAGAGTTAGTTAAGCTTACTAGTAAAATGGCAAAAACTACTAGACAAATTTTTGAATCACCCTATAGTTTTATTGAAGATAGAATTAGAAAAGAATATGGTGAAGATCAACTTTGTCTAAAAGGAGATGAACTCTCAGATGCAATTCAAAGATTTATTTATCCACATGATGAAGCATTTTTTTCAGCATTACAACATTTTGATATAAATCCTGACCCAAATGCTTTCAACAAAGCAGAATTTTTAGCTCAGATTTTAGATTTAATTGATCAACAAACTTTTGAACCAAGATTAATTAATTATGGTGTAAGTATAGTTTTCAATAATGGTGGAGGATTTCCTTATATTAAAATTGGAGCAGAAGAAAAATTTGCTTTTTCAGGTAAAAAAAATTATGATTCCTTTGAAAATATTCCTATTAGAGTAATTGAACATGGAATAAATATACCTACTTATGAAGAAATTGAAGATTTAATTTCAGCAAGAGTTATTTTTCCAGAAAGATTTGTTAAAAAAGCAGGAAAAGCAGTTAGAAGAGCACTTCGAAAACCTGCAGCAACAGCAAGTAATGCAGCAATTCCAGCAACAGCTTATGGAACAAATACTGCATGGGGTAATTGGCAAAATCCTGGTGCTATAACAACAAATTATTACACAGCTTTATCTTTAAGTAAACGTCTTGAATTAATACAAACACAAAATGAAGAAGTTGATGAGGGAGATTCAGATTTACTTGAATCACTAACTACAGGTTCTAGTGTTAGATCAGCACCATCAAAAAAATTAATAACTGAAGATAAAATTTCTAATGCAGTTTATAGATATACAGAGATAGCAACAATGTTTACTCTTGCAGCACAAATGTACATGACTAAACATAGACAAACATTTTGTGAATATTCAACTTTCATGCAAGAACTTTCAAAAACTTTATGTTCACACCCAGCAAGTACCTGGCATAAAGGTAGACAAGAATATGATCCATTAGGTCTTAGAACTTCTATTGAAATTGTTGGAGAAATTCTTCCAGATAACTTACAAATTGTTGAAGCTCATTTAATAAATTTGGACTATAGATTAGGAAATGCAGTAAAAAATATTCGAAATGAATTATTAGAATGGGACGTAGATCATGCTGAAACAATAGATTTTATGTTGCGATTTTCTCATGCACAAATAGGTGCACAAAATAAACTTTTAGAAACCTATGCAGAAAGTGTATTGAATACATATAAGGCTCCAAAAAAATAAAATGACAAAAGAAGAAACAATAATTATTGAGGAAGATCGTTATAAAAGGCAAACTCTTTTATGGGGAGACGACGGTCAAGCTAAATTAAATAATGCAAGAGTTGCAGTAATTGGTTTAGGTCCTCAGGGAATTTATGCTTCTTTATGTCTAGCATCACTTGGTGTTGGAAATATTGTTTTAATTGATGGTCAAGATGCAAAAGAAAATGAACTTTTCTTAGATATGCCATTTGCAAAAGGTCCAAAAGCAAAATCACTTCCAGGCTTATTATCTCAAATTAATAGACAAATCAATGTTGAAGGCTATGCAACTGATCTTGAATCAAGATTAGATCAATTAGCTCTAAAAGGTACTGATGTTATTATTGATGCAACTAATTCAATTTCTTCAAAACAGTTAGCTATTGCTTATGGAAGAGAAAAAAATATTCCTGTTTTAAGCACATCTTCAAAATGGGCTTACACAAAATTGATATTATGTGATCCAAATACAAACAACCCACATTTTTTAATGCCTAACTTCGAAGCTCAAGAACAGGATCCATTAATGGCATTAGCTTTATCTGGTATTATTACAGAAGAAGTAAAAAAATTAATTTTCAAAGATCAAAACTTCTTAAAAAATCCAATTAGGTACAGATTAGGTTCTGGCTATAGATTTGGTTTCCCTGAAAAAGGTGAAGAATTAGAAAGACCTGATTCCGAAATTTATTCCAAATTAAAAGTTGCTTTCTTAGGTGGAGGAGCTTTAGGATGTTGGGGTGCAATTGCTGCTTCAATGATGGGTTTTGAAAGATTAGATGTTTTTGATTACGATATTTTTGAATCTCACAATATTAACAGACAAGTTTTAGCTTATGATGGTGTAGATAAAGAAAAAGCATTACATATTGCAGAAAAAATTCTAGCAATGAGTCATGGAAAAACTGCATCAACTGGATTCAATCAAAAAATCTTACCTGGTTTTACAACTGAAGAAAAATATGATTTAGTTTTTGATTTTGTTGACAATAGGTATACAAGAGCAGTAAATTCAGCTTACGGAATTAATACAAAAACACCTTTGATCAGTGCAGGAGCATTACCAAATAGTGCAAGATGGGATGTTCATTTAGAAGGAAAAACACAATGTATGGATCACTTATTTAATATTTATGAAGAGGGTAGAAGAGAAGAAATGATTAGAAGAGCAAGTTGTGCATTAAATCCCAATCCTTCAGTTGTAATGAGTAATGCAATTGCAGCTGTATGCGCAGTATTAGATACTTATACTATTTTTGAATCTGAAAAATTTGGTGAACCTTTCAATGGTGAACAAACTTATAGATCAGATTTATCAAAAAGATTTGGAACAAATCCATTAAAAGATACTTGTGATTGTTATTCAAAACCAGTACCAGATTTAATTGTAACCGATGAACAAGTTAAGGCTTTTGCTGCAACTACTGAAACAACAGATTAGGAGAAACAAATGACAAAAGATGAAATGTATGATGATGAAGATGATTTTGATTTAGATGCATTATTAGAAGCTTCATTAGAAGAAGAAGTAGTAGAAGAACATCTAGATTGGACTCCTCAAGCAACAACAAATACTCATAGAGTTTCAAGATTTGTAAAACCTAGAAGAATAGAACTAGAATTAGATAATGGAATAGATCCAATTACATCCACATTATTAAATCATCTCTCACCTTCTCAAGAAATTGCAAATGTATATGTTAGTAATTTTTATTCTCATGGAATAAATCCTTCCGAAACTGTCTCATTAATTTTAACTCAATCTGCTTTAGAAAATAATTCCCCACAATTAATTAAGAAAGTTGAATCTTTAGAAAAATATTTAGAAATAACAGGAAAAGCATTTGCAGAAAGACTTCATAAAATGATTTCATTTGAATTACCTGAAATTCAAGATACTGGAATTACAGAAGAAGAACCAGAATTTATTGCAGTACCAGATCCACATCCAAGAGAATTACCTTTTGATTATATTGGATTAGATCCAGAAACATTATTAGCTTCAAAGGTTTTAGAAGAAGTAATTCCTAATGATTTAATAAATTTAGAAAAAATAACTACTCTTGAAGAATTAGCAAAATTAAATTTCGCTGTTGATGTGAAAAAAACAGTTAGTCCATATTTATCTTCAAAAATACATTCAGCAGATTTAGAACCAAAAGAATTAATGGAACAATCTTTAGTTGCATTAGCTATTCACAATGATCCTAATTTTAAAGAAGAAGATTTTGATACCATTTTAAGTAAATATCAAAATATTTACAGATCTAGATTAGGTATTGCATTAATGATTTCTGAAGAATTAAAAATTTATCATGAAGTTGGTTCTACATATAGTGATTTAAGAAATTCTACTGTTAAAAAAATAGAAGAAGAATTAGATCTATTCTTTTTTTACTCCGAAGAGAGAAGAATTCGAAGCGATAGAGGATTTAATTGGTTAAAAGATGAAATTCTTTCCTTAAATCGTTTTTATAAACCTTCAGAAGAAAAAACTCCTGGAAAAAAGAATTATGTAAGAACCAAAATAAAGGTTAAAGGATTTCCTATTGGAACAACTGGTTACCTTGATTATGATTTAGATTTTTGTCCAAGACCAAGGAAAAATTATGCAAGTTACACTAAAATAGATTTAAAAGATTTAGAACTACTTGAAGCAATTAATATACATGGTACAGGTGAACAAATTAAAATAATAAAAGCAGGAAAAGGAGAAAATGGAAGAGCATATATGCACGGTGGCCACATTAATGAAGTTGCTATAGGCACAACTGGAGAAATAATTGAAAAAAGAGGAAATCATATTATTGCAAGATTAAATAATGGTAAAAGATGGCATTTAGAAGAAAGTGAAATTGAATATATAAAAACAGAAGAAGAAACAGAAGAAGAAACAGAAGAAGAAACAGATGGAATAAATCCAGAACAAATTAAAACTCAACTAGAAAGAATAATTCAAGAAGAAGAATCCAAATTTGAGAATGCAAAAACAAATAAAAAAACAACTATTCAAAGAGTTATTTCTGATTTAAGGTCAATGGATTTAGAAGAAAGTATAATCAGTTTCTTTTTAAGATCAAATCTTGGAGAAATAAGTATAAATGATAGAGAAATTAATCAATATGTTCCTCGTAAAAATCTCTTTTCAGAATTAATATCCTATGAAGAACAAATAAATTATTCCAAATTAGCATTAGGACTTGTTGAAAAATTAGTAGACAAATTAGAATTAAAAGTAGATTTAAAAGAATTAAAAATAAACGATCTTGATGCAAACAAATTTGACAACTTTAGAAAGAATATATTTGATAGAATTATTCCTCATCTTTATGAAGAAGCAGGATTCATAAAAAAGACTTTAGCAAAAGTAAAAATTCCTAAAGGTACTTTAGTTATCTTAGAA
>Ga0209249_1001022_pt1 | contig 29541 bp, 29 predicted proteins | sample SaaInlV_200m_DNA_4_FD_184653 | JGI IMG/M metagenome (GOLD analysis project Ga0209249, IMG submission 184653) | Marine microbial communities from expanding oxygen minimum zones in the Saanich Inlet - SI037_S3LV_200m_DNA (SPAdes) (version 2) | ecosystem: Environmental > Aquatic > Marine >...
CGAACCTTGCAGCGCCGTGTCAAACAATGGCGAATTGAACAATTTGATGACAAAATGAACGTTGAAAATCCGTTTTCTATTCCCGGCAACTGTGATTCAAAGTAAGATTATTACCTGACGCAACGTGATGGGTAATTCTAATTGTCGTTAAGCGCAAGTAAGGTTTTTTCTATCAGAAACGTCCTAACTCCATGAAAACGATAGCTCTAACCACACAAGAAATGGTAGAAGTCGATCGTTTAATGATCGAAGTATACGGCATTCAGCTAATTCAAATGATGGAAAATGCTGGCAGAAATCTCGCCGAGCTAGCCCTGCAAATGCTCGAAGGCTCTGGTAAAAAAGTTGCTGTTTTATGCGGATCAGGGAATAACGGCGGAGGCGGAATGGTGGCAGCCCGCCATTTGCACAATCGCGGTGCGGATGTACATCTGCTGCGCGTGGGGGATAGCCCTCTTAAAGAAATTCCTGCGCAACAATGGAGAATACTCGAAAAAATGGGGCTACGCAACGAACCCGACTTCAACTTGCTCGGCGCCGACCTAATTGTGGACGCGATGATCGGCTACGGTTTGACAGGAGATCCGCGTCCGGATGTGGCAGCATTCATTGAGCGGGCCAATACTTCAGGGAAGCCGGTTTTGTCACTAGATGCTCCCTCGGGGCTGGATACAAATTCGGGAGCACCGGGCAAGCCTTGTATCCACGCGCGAAGCACGCTGACTTTAGCCCTCCCCAAAATTGGACTTCTGTCCACATCCGCACGGGACGTAGTTGGCAATCTTTATTTAGCAGATATCAGCGTTCCCCCGGAGCTATATAAACACCTTGATCTAGACGTTACCCCTGTCTTTTTAAATGGTACAATTGTTCCCATAATCACAAACGGAGAAGAAAATGCCTGATCTATATTCAACAAGCCCCACAACAATCGTTATGTATAGCACAGTCTGGTGTCCTGACTGCCAGCGCGCAAAGAAATTTCTCGATAAAGAAAAAGTAACGTATATTAACGTAGATATTGATAAGGATGAGAAAGGGCGCGCTTTTGTAATGGAGATGAACAATGGTGCACGCGTTGTGCCCACAATTATTTTCCCCGATGGAGAAAAACTAACTGAACCTTCAACACAAGAATTACGCGCAAAGTTAGCATAATAAAAGAAGCCCTGCAAAAACAAGGCTTCTACTTTTAATTAGAGGGTGGCTGCGAGGCTGAAAGGCGCACAAGCCCTTGGTTTTCAGGGAACTTTCCAGCAACTCCTTCATAAAACTCTTGTAAAACTTTCATATCGGCTTTGAGATTTTCAGAGGGGAAAAAGTGCCCACCAATACCGCAAATCTTTTTAGAGTAGTCTAAAAAAGCCATTGCGATTGAAACCTGCGCCTCTTTGGCGATATGATAAAAGCCTGTTTTCCAATGATCAACATATTTACGTGTTCCCTCAGGGGCAATGCCAATAACCAAAGCCTTGCTATTATTGTATACAGAAACAATTTGCCCTACAAAATCATCTTTTGCCCCGCGCACAACAGAGATGCCGCCCAACCAGCGCATGATCGGACCAGCAAGACCTCGAAACAAGGCATCTTTGCCTATCCAGCGCGGTTTTAGCCCCAGACTAGCCATCATAAAAAAGCCAAGTACCCAATCCCAGTTGGAGGTGTGATGCGCGCCAACGAGAATATATTTAGATTCTTGCGGCATTTGATCGACAACTTGCCAGCCACTTATTCCTAAAACCCAGCGAGAAATTCTTTGCCACCAAGGTTTGTTTGTCTTTTGTTCTTTCATAGAGAACCTTTCACTAGAATATCTAAGGTATTATTTTTTTGTTTTTAGGGAGAAAACGAATTTCACCATGTTGGGATGGGTATTTACCGATTTTGGTTCCGTAAAAATTTTGCAGAATACTTAGATCGGCTTCCATATCCCCTGTAGGATAAAAATAACCGCCCACACCACAAGTTTTTCGAGAGTAATCTAAAAAAGCCATTGCAACTGGCACTTGAGCACCCGTTGCAATATGATAGAAACCTGTTTTCCAGTGATCGACAGCACTTCTTGTGCCTTCAGGGGCTATGGTTATCACCATATCCTTACGTTCGTTATACAGGTCAATGACCTGTTCTACAAAATTCTTGCGTGCCCCGCGCTCAACAGGAATACCACCAAGCCAACGCATGATCTTCCCCTGCACACCTTTAAAGAGGGAATCTTTACCGATCCAGCGCAAGCGAAGTCCAAGCGCAGCCATCATCAGTAAAACAAGGGGCAAGTCCCAATTGGAGGTGTGATGTGCGCCGATCAGGAGGTATTTCTGCACAGGAGGCATTTCGGCGACCAAGTTCCAACCAAAGACGTTAAGTGTATATTTTGCAGCACGCTGCCAAATATAATAAAAGACGATACTGATGATTTTCATGGGGATTTCCTTTCGAATCAGGGGTCAAAAAAGTGTATCATAAAGATGGAAATACGGCTTTACAATTTTATCAATCCATTTTTTAGGAGATGCACAATGAGCATACAAAAAACAGCAATTTACAAGGAGAAGCTCTCTTCAAAGAAAACTGAGAATCTCTTTATTACGCTCATGTTGATCTTTCTAGTCTTTACACTCTGGCGTGCTAGCTCCTACGGTTTAGATGGAACAACAATCACTTGTGCCATTTTCTTTCTCTTCTTCCTTTTTTATGTTGTAAATTACAAGGTACTCATTATTTGTATTTTTCCAGAAAAACTCAAGCTACAATTCGGCATCTTTTCGTGGGTAGTCCCTTTTGAAAATATCGTTTCCTGTGGACTTGATAACAATATCCCCACTCTGAAGAAATACGGTGGCGCAGGCATCCACTTTATGATGGTTCGAGGGAGATACCGTGTTTCATTTAATTTTTTGGAGTACAAAAGGGTTGTTGTCAAACTCAAGAAAAAGCAAGGCTGGGTACAGGACGTGTCCTTCTCCACACAGCAACCAAGTAAATTTCTAAAAGTTCTTCAGGAAAAATAAAACAAGAAGAGGCCGATGAGATTTCACCAACCCCTTCTTGTTTCTCTAATTTCTAGCTTCAACTCCCCAAAATCAAGCTCTCTCGCTCAAACTCATCTGGCACAGACACTCCTAACAAGCCTAAAACTGTTGGGGCAATATCTGCTAAAATGCCGCGCGGACGTATGCTCAGCTTTTCCTTTGTGATGAAGATAAAGGGGACAGGGCTGGTCGTGTGATAAGTATGCGGCTGCCCGCTCGAGAAATCAACGATCAGTTCTGAGTTGCCATGATCGGCGGTGAGCAAGACTGTGCCATCGCGTTTTAGGACTTCAGCGACAATGTCACCAACACAAATATCTACGGCTTCGACTGCTTTGATCACGGCATCCAGTTTACCGGAGTGACCGACCATGTCGGGGTTGGCAAAATTCACCAAAATAAAATCGTCTACGCCGCTTTTCAGACGTTCGATGGTTCTATCGGCAACGATGCGGGCATTCATTTCGGGTTGCAGATCGTAAGTATCCACTTTGGGAGAGGGGACCATTTCACGATCTTCGCCTTCGAATTGGACTTCGTCTCCGCCGTTGAAGAAGTACGTAACGTGGGCATATTTTTCTGTTTCAGCGATATGATATTGCTTCATCCCTGCGTCGCTGAGAACTTTTGCAAGGGGATTGACCACGTTTTGGGGCGGGAAGAGAAGGTCTACATCCAGGTCGCTTTCGTATTGGGTCATAGTCAGGATGGAGAGGTCTTTCAAATTCCGCGCTACGGGGAAATCAGGGATTTCTGCGCCTGCAAAAACTTTGACGATCTGGCGCATTCGGTCGGCACGGAAGTTGAAGAAGAGCAGCGTATCGCCATCTTTAACGGTAGCTGCCGGGGTGATAATGGCTGGGGTAATGAACTCATCGTTCTCGTCGGCGTTATATGCTTCTTCAACGGAAGCAAGAAAAGTGTCACGTTCAGCTCCGGCTTCTCCTGTCATCACTTGATAAGCAATGGATGTCCGCTCCCAACGATTATCTCGATCCATATAATAGTAGCGTCCGCCCATGGTTGCGATAGTGGCTTTGCCTGCATCAACTTTCTCGCCGACGACTTCATAAAACTCTTCTGTGCTGCGCGGCGGCGTGTCGCGCCCGTCGGCAATAAGATGCAAGGCAGGAGTGACAGCATGCGCGGCACAAATATCGATCAGGGCGAGCAGGTGATCTGTGTGGCTATGTACGCCGCCAGGACCAAGCAAACCGACGAGATGGAAGTTCTTACCGCTTTCTTTGCAGGCCTTCAGTTTTTCGGTAAGTTGGGGCATATTTTCCAACTCTTTGGAGGCGATGGCGTGATTGATGCGCGAAATGCTCTGGCGAACAATGCGCCCCGCACCGATATTCAAATGCCCGACTTCGGAATTGCCCATTTGCCCATCTTGCAAACCGACGGCTTCGCCGGAAGCATCAAGGATGGAGCATTCATAATGTTTTAAAAAGCGATCATAATTTGGGGTATTTCCCTGTACAACGGCATTGCCTTCTTCTGCAAAACGGATTCCCCATCCGTCCATAATGACTAAAGCTACTGGTTTTTTCATAGATACTGCTCCTAAATTGATAACAACGGCGGGGATTCTAACCTGAAGCACTAAAGAACGCAAAGAGTTCACGAAGTCACACAAAGGAATACGAAGTTTTTTCATACTTCTTCGTGAACTTCGTGGATGCAAAAAGTATTCGCTCATTCAAGACAATCGCGTTAAAAAATCATAATGCCCATCTTCTAAATCATGCTAAAATTACCCCCATGCCCAAACAAAATTCCCCTGCCCGCCAACAATATCTCGATATCAAAGCCCAGCACCCCAATGCGATCCTTTTCTTCCGCCTAGGCGATTTTTATGAAACTTTCGGCGAAGATGCTGTGGTAACCGCCCGCGAACTTGACATTGTACTTACAGCGCGCGGCATCGGCAACGGAGAAAAAACGCCGCTTGCGGGCATTCCCTACCATGCAGTTGAAAATTATCTCTCGCGCCTCGTCGAAAAAGGCTATCACGTTGCGATCTGCGAGCAAATCGGCACCAAACCCGCTAAGGGACTTTTTCCACGGCAGGTTGTGCGCGTGGTTACGCCGGGCACGATCGTCGAGCCGGGGTTGTTGCAAAGCCATGCTAATAATTATCTTGCCGCGCTGGTCGTTCATGACGAAAAGGCAGGCATCGCCTACGCCGACATCACCACAGGTGAGTTTGCTGTCACAGAGATCGACGCTGCTGATCTCAACCCCGTCCGTGCCGAGCTGATCCGCCTGAATGCTGCCGAAGTTGTCCACCCCGACGACCTAAAGATGAACGGTGAGCTTTCCAGCCATCTCACTGCTTGGGCAGCCTGGCGTTTCGAAAGCGGACGTTGCTCCGAAACCCTGCGCACCCATTTTGGCGCCTCCACGCTGGATGGCTTTGGGCTGAAAAACCGTCCACTTGCCACGCGTGCGGCGGGTGCCATTTTGCAATATATCCGCGAGACAGAGCCGAATGCCCTCAACCTGCTTACCAGCCTGCGCGTTTACAGCCTGAACGAATTCATGACCCTCGATGCCGCCACGCGCCGCAATCTCGAACTCACCGAAACCCTGCGCGGCAAAGTCGATGGCTCCCTGCTCGGCGTGCTCGATCAAACCGTCTCACCAATGGGCAAGCGCCTCATGCGCCAATGGGTCAGCCAGCCGCTGCTCAATATCGAGCAGATCAATCAGCGTCTCGACGGCGTCAATTATTTCTTTCAGGATGGCATGGCACGCGCCGAATTACGTGCCGCGCTCAAACCACTCGCCGATCTCGAACGCCTCACCAATCGCCTTTTATCTGGATATGCGCAACCCCGTGATCTGGTTGCCTTGCGAGAGACTCTGGGATACATCCCCAGCATCCAAGCCCTCTTTGTGGATGTTGCGCCGTCCCTCGCCCGTACCTTGGGCTTGCTCTCGCCATGTGAACAGGAACTAGCCCTTTTACAGGATTCCATTTCCGACGAACCCCCAGCCACCCTCCAGAACACGGGCATCATCCGCGTTGGCTACGCCGAAGAACTTGATCGCGTCCTCGACGCCTCCGCCCACGCTCGCGACTGGATCGCCAATCTCGAAGCCATCGAGCGTGAACGTACAGGCATCAAAACACTAAAAGTCAGCTACAACAAAGTCTTCGGCTATTACATCGAATTGACCAAAGCCAACGCCCCCTCCGCGCCCGAAGAATATATCCGCAAACAAACGTTGGTCAACGCCGAGCGTTATATCACCCCGGAGATGAAGGAATACGAAACACTGGTGCTGAACGCCGAAGAACAGATCCGCGAGATCGAAATACGCGTATTCAAGGATATTTGCAAACAACTCTCGGCATCGGCAGCGCGTCTCTTACAAACAGCGCGTGCTTTAGCTGAATTAGACGGACTAGCCTCCCTTGCTGAATCCGCTGCTTTGGGAGGCTACACCAGGCCCCTCGTCACGGACGACACGACGCTCGACATCCACGATGGACGTCATCCTGTTGTTGAAGAATCTCGCCGCAGCGAACGCTTCGTCCCCAATGACATCACCTTTGAAGCGGGTGAGGTCGTGCGCATCATCACGGGACCGAATATGTCGGGTAAAAGCACCTATCTGCGTCAAGCCGCGTTGATCGTGCTAATGGCGCAAATCGGCTCTTTCGTACCTGCCAAAAGCGCGACAATTGGTCTGACCGACCGAATTTTCACCCGCATCGGCGCACAAGATGAAATTCACGCAGGGCAATCGACCTTCATGGTCGAGATGGTTGAAGTGGCAAATATCCTGCATCACGCTACCCCGCGCTCCCTGCTCGTTCTGGACGAAGTTGGACGCGGGACAAGCACCTATGACGGCGTTTCAATTGCCTGGGCGATGGTTGAGTATATCCACAACCATCCTGAATTGCGCGCAAAAACGCTTTTCGCCACACATTACCACGAATTAACCCAACTCTCCGAACTGCTGCCCGGCGTACGAAATTACAACGTGGCAGTTAGCGAAGCGGGCGGTCAAGTTGTCTTCCTGCACAAGATCATCGCTGGTGGCGCAGACAAGTCCTACGGCATCCACGTGGCGCAATTGGCAGGGCTGCCGCGCTCAGTCGTGGCGCGCGCCGACGAGATCATGGCTGAGTTGGAGAAAACATCTGGCAAGGCGGTCAAAATTAATCCGCAAGCAGCACAACAAGCCGCTCTTTTCCCAGAAAGCAACCCAATGCTGGACGAACTCGAAAAGCTGGATGTCAACTCACTCTCCCCCATCGAGGCGTTGAATCGACTTTTTGAGTGGCAGAAGACATTTTTGAAGAAAAAATAATACCTAAATACTACGTATTGTGTTTTGAAAACACGCAGTGTCCTAAAACAAAAATCCCCGCTTCCGAAAAGAAGCGGGGATTTTTGTTTTCTACGAACTCGTTTTATTTAACGGTCATCTCAGGTGCTGGAGCCTTCGAGCGTTTGATCGCCCAAACGAGCAGTCCGAGCAAGGCGATGACAACTACCCAAACGGTGACTAATGTAGCATCTTCTGCGCCTTTGTATTGAACTACAACTGGAGCAACGATAAGCGCTACAAGGTTCGCAACTTTGATCATCGGGTTCAGGGCAGGACCAGCAGTGTCTTTCATCGGGTCACCAACAGTGTCGCCAACAATAGAGGCTTTATGACGCTCAGAACCTTTACCTGTATTCTTTGCAGGATCAGAAGGCTCATCTTCAACAAGCTTCTTGGCGTTATCCCATGCGCCGCCGGCGTTATTCATGAAGACAGCCAAGAGTTGACCGGAGAGGATGAGACCAGCGAGGAAACCACCAAGGGCTTCAACCTGAAGGGTAAGCCCAACAACAATCGGAGAAACGACGCCGATAATTGCCAAAGAAACCAATTCTTTTTGTGCAGCATTTGTCGAGATGGAAACTGCCTGGCGATAATCTGGTGCTACAGTGCCTTCAAGAACACCCAATCCAAATTGGCGACGTGCTTCAATAACGATCAATGCAGCAGCGCGACTTACAGCCTGAATAGCAAAGGAGGAGAAGAGCCACGGAACTGCACCACCGATGAGCATACCTACGAAAACTTGCGGGTGATCAACGCGGATACCAATGCTCTGGATCTGGTCAGCAAGTGCAATGCCAAGCGAGGCTTGAGTCCGGCTTACATCTACAAGGAAGGAACCGAAGAGAGAAACTGCTGCAATAACAGCGGAACCAATCGCAACACCTTTAGTAATAGCTTTAGTGGTATTACCCACGGCATCAAGGTCTGCCATAATTTGTTGTGCACCAGCGTTCTCTTCTTTTTCTTTACCGGTCCAGGACATTTCGCCGATACCGTTTGCATTATCTGCAATCGGACCGAAGGAGTCCATCGCAACGTTGTTGCCAGTGAGCGTTAGCATACCAATACCTGCCATCGCAACACCGTAAAGAATGAAGTTAATCCTATCTGTGCCCTCAATACCAGGAATGTTGCCAAAGATACCGATTGAAGCAACAATTGTTAAGGCAATGATCAATATCGACCAAACAGAAGATTCGTAACCAACTGCGAGACCTTGCAAAATCAAGGTTGCGGAGCCAGTATCTGCGCTCTTCTTGATATCTTGAACGGGACCCCCGTGTGTACCGGTGAAATACTCGGTCAGACGATCAATGCCGATGGCAAGCGCAACACCGACAAAAACAGCCATCGGCGTACGCCACCAGCCACCCCATTGAGCCATTTCAGGCTTGTTCATGTAAAAGAAGCCAGCCAAAAAGAAGAGTGCAGAGGAGATGATCGCAGAAGTGAAGAAACCTGTGAAAATCGCCTTCATTGCATCGCCGCCTTCTTTAGCATCGCTTTTTACAGCGTATGTACCAATGATAGATGCGAGCACGCCGATACCGCGCACGATGAGGGGGAAGATAATCCACTCAAGGCGACCAGTGGTGTGCCAAAGCGCCAAAGCCAAGATCAAACCAGAGACGATGGTCACTTCGTAAGATTCGAAGATATCGGCTGCCATACCGGCGCAGTCGCCAACATTGTCACCAACGAGGTCGGCGATAACGGCGGGATTACGGGGATCGTCCTCGGGTAAACCTGCTTCCACTTTACCAACAAGGTCCGCGCCAACATCTGCTGCTTTGGTGAAAATGCCACCACCGACACGCATGAAAAGGGCGAGGAGTGTGCCACCAAAGCCGAAGCCGAGGAGTGCATCAGGAGCAGCGATTCCAAGGATCATAAAGATGACCGTGCCACCAAGAAGACCAAGACCATCGGTGAGCATACCGGTGATCGTTCCGGCGCGGTAGGCGATCCGAAGCGCATCGCTGAAAGATGTTCGAGCAGCGGAAGCAACTCGAACGTTGGCTTGTACGGCCATTCGCATCCCGATCTGCCCAACAGTTAAAGAAAAACCTGCGCCCATTACAAAGGCGAAGGCGCGAGCAAATCCTAAGATAAGACTGATTTTTGCTTCTTCCATCCCTTGAAAGCGCAAGAGTGCTTCTTCGGTCGGAGGCACAATATAGACGGAAAAAAAGAGAGCAACAGTCAAAACCAAAATAAAAGGCCAAATTGCCTTTAGTTGCTGTTGCAAATATGCATCTGCACCGTCACGAATCCAGCCCCATACTTCTTGCATTCGTTCGGTGCCTTTATCTTCACGCATGATCTGGCTACGCAAGAGAATAGCATAGAGTAGACCAACAATTGCGATTCCGAAAACGGACCAGATCGCAACTGTTTCAAACATTGAAAGACCCATGTGACTCATATCAGTTCATTCCTCCCGAGGAAAGTGGATTAAATAAATTTTAGGCGGGTTACGCCTAATTTTTTGAACGGGGAAATTCTACAGGGGAGAGACGAATGTGTCAAGATACGCCTGATTATATTAGAGTAGTAACTAAGCGGTTGTTTTATAAGTGACGAAGAAGGTTTCAATCATATTTGACGTTCACGAACAAACCTGATAATATTTATCTGAATTCAATGTTTTTGAATTTTTGCTAAAACACCATAAAAAGGCTTTACGCCTTTTGCATCAGACGATACAATAGGCACTTCAAGATCAGATAATTAGGAGAAAACCATGCTAAATATTGCAGAAGAAGTTCTGAGTATATCCCCCGAAGCCATACAGGCTGTTCAAGATATTATGACCGAAAAGAAAATGGACGGTCATGCCTTACGCATTTATGTTGCCGGTAGCAGTTGCAGCGGCGTTCAATTTGGCATGGCACTCGACGACAATATTAACGACACCGACACCACAATTGAAGCCTCTGGCTTGAATATCGTTGTCGATCATCAATCGCTTGAATATGCACGTGGTGCAACGATTGAATTTGTGACTGACCCCGAAAAGGGAACTGGCTTTGTTATCAGTAATCCCAACGCACAAGGTGGTTGTGGATGCGGCAACAGCGAGAGCAAAAGCGAAGGCGAATCCTGCGGAAGCGGTGATGGCGGCTGCGGTTGCGGTCACTAAAAAATCACATCAAAAAGAGCCTGTGTTTTTACCAAAACACAGGCTCTTTTTTTATTTATAGTAGTTTAGCGTCGTACAAGTGAAATCAATGCCCCCAGTAAGCCAACAAGTGCCAAACCAAAGATCACCAAGCCCATCGGGATACGATTTGCGTCAACTTGCGCTTCGTCTACAAAAGTAGGGATCACCAAAGGCGCAGGTGGAGTAAACGTTGGCAAGCGTGTTGGTGTTTCTGGAGCGATAAAAGCCGCAGCCAACGTTGGATCGATCGTCGGCGTCGCTAGCGGAGTTGGCGTAGGCGGTGCTTCAACAACGGGCAGAAAATTTTGTGCAGCCAAAGAAACATTCGGCGCATAGACCCAACCAATGTTGCCGGGCGCGCCGGAATAGCCGATCATGATCCAATCGCCGCCTGGCGAACGTCCTAATGCCGGGGCAGATTGTCCTGACACGAGAACGCCTACACGTGGGTAAAAGTAAGAGCTGGGTCCAGAGCGTACGTTTACAAAATCCTGATCCTGGTTAACAGTAACAGATGCCCCGGAGGGCGTTCCGGTTACTGTGGGGATCGCGCCTGTCGGCTGTTGTGCCTGCACCCGCCCAGGGGCAGGAGCACTGAAAAGCAATCCAACTATGCCGGCAAAAACCAATGTCCATAAAGATATTCTGAGCCAAATTCGAGCCATAATCAATACAACTTCCTTGCGGGGTTTTCGTAAATTTGATAAATCGGATTATAATCGAAAAGATGGAACAAAAAATTTTTCACGGAAACCTATCCCCCAGCGACCTGGCACGCGCTTTGCAAGCAGCCTTTACCCGCAGCAATCTATTTGTGCAGACGGTCGGCGCCGGCAAAAAGATGGCGGTGCAAATCTCTTCGCGCCCCAACGCGCGTTCTGGCGGACATACTGCGCTAACCATTCACATCCAGAAAGTGGAGGAAGGCGTGCTCGTTCAGCTTGGCGAGCAAGCAAAAATGGGTATCGCAGCCAGCCTGGGACAGACCGCCTTCGCCGCGATGCGTAATCCTTTCAGCTTGCTACACCGCCTCGACGATTTGGCACAAGACATACAGAATCTGCAACTCGACGACGACGTCTGGGAGGTCATTACCAAAGCCGCTCACGCGGTTGGCGCATCTCATGCGCTCTCAGAGAAATTGCAACGCTTAACTTGTAATTATTGTCTGGTCGCAAATCCTGTTGGCGAAGCGAGCTGTATCGCCTGCGGTGCTCCGCTCGGCGAGATGCAGCCCCGCACCTGCAAAGCTTGCGGTTATGTAGTTACAGGGAACGAGAAAAGTTGCCCTAATTGCAAAAAAACAATATAAAAGATTGCCCCATTTATAGGAGAAAATTAAGTGAATATCTACGACTACGCAATCCAAATGGAAAAAGACGGCGAAGCCTATTATCGTGAGCTGGGTCGCAAATCAAACCATGAAGGTCTTCAATATATCTTCACGTTGTTGGCTGACGAAGAAGTAACCCACTACACCATTTTGCAAGAGATGAAAGATGCCAACCCTGACGCAACCCTGAGCGAAAAGGAGAAAGACCTTCTTGATAGTGCAAAAAATATCTTTGCTGAAATGAAAGAAAAAGTTGCCGAGATGGATTTTGACCTTCCCCAAGCAGATTTTTACCGCAAAGCCCTGGATACTGAAGAAAAAAGTATCGCATATTATCTTGAGATGAGCGAAAAAGTAGAAAGCGACGAACACAAAGCCATTTTCAAAAAACTCGCCGCCGAAGAGAAAAAACACAAATTCCTGATGGAATATTTGGTCGATTTTATTTCACGTCCAACAACTTGGCTCGAAGATGCTGAGTTCACCCATCTCGACGAATACTAGACCATTCCTTACGAGTTCAAAAAAACGCGCTGAAATTTTCAGCGCGTTTTTTTATTGGATACTCTGAAATATCTCCGCTACTTTCATCGTTCTCTGCGCTCCATCCACCCCATCTTCATCGCACCAGATCGCAGATAAAACTGCCTGAGCAAATCCCCAACCGACCACCCGTTGGCGGTCAAAACCCAAGCGCTCTACGATCATATCTACACGCCGCTGCATCAGCCCACGCGGATTCTCTTTTTGGAGCAAAGCTGGCAAGGGGTTGCGTAGAAATGCCCCTACATCATAACAGGGTTCACCCAAAACACCTTTGGGGTCTATGGCTAGCACGATTCTGCGAGGAGCGTGCTTTTGCGACGAAGCAGTCTTCTCGGTTATGAGACTGCTTCGTCGGGTTGTCGCCCTTCTCGCAGAATCATACGTCGAAAGCACATTGTCGTGATGCAAATCTCCATGCAAAAGAACAGGCTCTTCACTGGAGGCCAGTAAATCAAAGAAAAGATTTTCGGCTTTCTCTACAAGATACCTATCCAAACTTCCTGTACCATCGCCATAACGCTTTCGCAGGCGGGCAAATCCGCGTGCCCAATCGACAGTTGATGGAAAAGGATATTCTCCAAGATAGGGCTTCCAGAGTTGCGGCATCACATTCAAAAGGAGGGCGGTCGCCTGCTCATCGTCCACATCCCAGAGCGTTTCGCCAGGAAAAATTCGCTCCAGCAACATCGCACAATTCCCTTCATCCGCTTCAAGTAAACGGACCATGCCTGGCCCATCGAAATGACGCAGGGCGGCAATTTCTGTTCGCAACTCATCGTTAGGAAAACCGACTTTGATGACAGCATCGCTTCCGTCCGCGCGACGAGCAGGGGCGGCGTAATTGTACGAGAGATTCTCAAAGGGAGCTTCCAGCGTTAAATCCCATTCCTGTGCATAGCGTGTCAAAAGAGAAGGGAGCGCGTTCAGCCACGTGCGCCCTGCATCGCCATAGAGCGCTAGGGTCGTCTGCCTAAAGCTCATAAACTTCAGGATTAAAACAATGCGGCAGCTTCTCTCCAGCCAAGCCAGCCAGCAAATTCTCACAGGCGATCTCCGCCATCCGTCGACGTGCACCATGCGTTGCCGAGCCGATATGCGGCACGATCAGGCAATTTTTCAACGTATAGAGCGGACTGCTCGCGGGCAACGGTTCTGGATCAGTCACATCCAGCACGGCAGATGCGATCCAGGCTTGCGTAAGCGCGCGCAATAGGGCTTCGCAATCCACTACCGCACCACGCGCCGCGTTGACCAAAATTGCCGTTCTTTTCATCATCTTCAATTCCTTTTCAGCGATCAAGCCGTGTGTGGATGCGTTGAGCGGGCAATGCAAACTGACAAAATCACTCGTCTGCAACAATTCTTCGAGGGGAAGATGCGCCGCATCGGACTCAATTTGGGCTGGGTTTGCATACGCCAAACGGATGCCGAATCCGCGCGCTCGTTCCGCAACCGCCTTCCCGATCTTGCCCATACCCATAATGCCAAGCTGCGCCCCGCGTAAATCTGCGCCCAACCAGCCCGTCGGCGACCAGGTTCCCCAACGCCCTTCTTTTGCATCTTGCGCCGATTCTGGCAAACGCCGCGCGGCGGAAAGCAAGATTGCCATTCTAAGATCAGGTCGTTCACATTTGTACCAGTCATACCTGGCTTGAGCAGATCATTGAGGGTATCGAAAAAAGGATAGGCATTGTGATTTTTCAAATATTCGTCCACATCTAGTCCAAGAGCATACGCCCGCACCAATGTCTTGCCAGTAATAACCGCACCTGCTGCATTAGTGGGACCATCATCGCCATCAGTGGCGAAGGTGATGAACATCAGGTTTTCTGCATCGGCTAATTCCGTTACCGCCGCAAGAGCAAATTCTTGATTACGTCCACCGAGACCGGTTGCGCTATCGAGAGTGACCGTGGTTTCTCCACCTGCTATTAAACAAAAGGGATGAAAAAAATCGCCTAGTTTATATCGCGTAAAATCTTGCTCTCGAAGCATTCTTCCCATTTCGCGCCCAACTTGTCCCGCTTCCCCTCGAGAGAAGTTGTGAGAACTTCGGCGAAAAAACCTTCTCTTTTAGCTTGAGCCTTGGCGGCTTGAGCAGAGGTGGCATTACGACCGACGATGAGAGTATTTCCTTTCTGATTTTCGGGTTTAGGAGAATTTCTTTTTTCAATGCATCCAAAACAGCAGCAGGAGCATCCTTCAGCAAACTATATTTTTGCAACACAGTAAGCGCATCTACATTGTTTGTTGGGTTTCGGACAGTCGGACCCGAAGCAATTGCTTCAAGCGGTGAGTTAACCACATCTGAAATCAGCAAGGAGATCATTTACGTGAGAGCAGCGGCATCCGCTAATCCGCCGCCTTTGATACGATCAAGGGCACGCCGCAGGATGTTGATCTCGTTCACACGAGCACCGCAACCGAACAAAAGGAATGTGGGTTTCGCTAAATCGTCCAGAGAAACGCCATCTACGGGTACGGTCATAAGCGCAGAACCACCCCCAGAGATGAGGAAGATGAGCAAGTCATCGGCGGTAGTTTTAGTCAATAATTCGAAGATTTTCCTGCCAGCGAAGAGACTTTGATTATCGGGAATGGGGTGGGATGCCTCCAGATATAGCACCGAAGGATGAGCGGCTAAAGGGTTTTGGCGTTTTTCAGGGTCTTTTTTAGAGACCACAATACCCTCTGTGAGATCATTGCCTAAAATGTCGGTCGTTGCCTCTGCCATCGACATAGCGGCTTTCCCGACCAAGACAAGATATACCGCCGAAAAATCACTCAACGGGTAATCCTGCCCATTAACCTGAAGCAAGTTTTGGGTTCGCGTGAGTTCCCGCCGCACAGCGTCAGCAGGATTTGCGGCATCCAGCGCAGTGGCTAGAATCCGCTTGACCACATCTGCGGAGGGATGTCTATTCAGGCTTTTCGCATTTAATCTCTTGATGCAACTCATGGCATGGATAATAGCATTGAAAAAGGCGCGTTGCAACAAAGCATCAAATATCTCATTTGCTTTTACAGAAAAACGCTTCTATAATAAAATGATTGAAAAATAACTAAGGATTTTTTGTGAATTTAGATCAATTAGAAAAACGTCTGCAAACACTGGTTGAGGTACACTTACTCAACTATTTGCCCATTAAGAAAAAAGAAGGATTAGTAGCACAGCAAATAGCGGCTGCAATACAAACTAATTTGCAAGAAGAAGGCGACCAAAAAATTGCGTCGAATGCTTATACGCTTAGCGCACATCCCAGCGTCATGGCTGGATGGAAAAAAGACCCGGCACTGATCGAGAGATTTAGAAGTATTTTGGAAACAGTTGCCGAAGAAGCTGAAATAGATTTTGGCGCACCGCTCTCCTTTTTACTTGCTTCAGACCCCGCACTTAACCCTGACGAAATAAGAATTCTTGCTTCCCAACGTGTGGAGAAACTTTCGGAGACCCAAGGAATGGAAACTAAAAAAGAAGGTAATGCGACTTCTGAAAAAATCCCCGCCAATGCTTTTTTGATCGTACATGGCACCAAAGTTTTTCCATTGAATAAAGCTGTCGTTAATATTGGGCGCCGCATGGAAAACGAACTCACCATTGATGACCCGCGCGTTTCGCGCAATCATGCCCAACTAAGAGCCGTGAACGGGCGTTATGTCATTTTTGATCTCAACTCAACTGGCGGCACTTATGTAAACAGCCAACGCTCACATCAGTCGGTTTTATATCCGGGGGATGTGATTTCGCTGGCAGGCGTCCCCTTGATTTTTGGACAAGACAACCCCCCGCGACGCGCAGACTTAAGTGAAACCGCTCCCTTTAATTCTTCAGGTTCAGAACGGCCAACCGCTTTACTACCAAAACATCCGGCAGACGACGACACAATTCTATGAGCGCTCCTGTTCTACTCTTTTTACGCGCTGCAATGACGCTCAGCCTATATGCTTTTATGGTCTGGGCATTTTTGCTGTTATGGCGCAATCTTAAAACCCAAAGTGAATTACTGTCGATCCGCAAAACACCTCCGCTTACGCTGACATTTACTGATCCGGCATCTAACCCCATCACACGTCATTTTCGACACCCTGAGATCACTCTGGGGCGCGACCCGCACTGCGAAGTTTATCTTGAAAACGAAACCGTTTCGGCACAGCACGCCCGCTTGAGTTACCATCATGGGCAGTGGTGGCTGGAGGATTTAGGGTCGACCAATGGGACAACATTGAACAGCGAAGAAGTAGATACCCCCACCATTGTTATCAGCGGCGATGAAGTCCATTGTGGCAAAGTACCGCTAAAGGTACGTTTCGCACTGGACGATCTTTCGCCGAACACGCGCGAAATTTAACGCTTTGCACTCGGAGAAATCCATGACAAACAATTATTCACTCGCTATTATTGGCGGCTCTGGTTTATATGCCATGCCGGGGCTTGAAAACACCGAAGAACGCAGCATTTCAACGCCTTTTGGCAAGCCAAGTGCCCCTGTAGTTGTCGGGACGCTGGAAGGACAGCCTATCGCTTTTTTGGCACGACATGGGATCGGGCATCACCTTAACCCCAGCGAAGTGAATTACCGCGCGAATATTTACGCCTTAAAATCACTTGGCGTGGAAAAGATCGTAAGTGTGAGCGCCTGCGGCTCATTGCGCGAAGATTTCGCTCCAAGCGAGATTGTCGTCCCTGATCAGCTTTTCGATATGACCAAAGACCGTAAAAGCACTTTTTTCGAAGACGGGTTGGTCTCACACATCAGCGTAGCGGACCCTTTTTGTGCCGATCTTTCTGCCAAAATCCTGGCATCCGTTCAAAAAACGGGAGCAACTGTCCACAAGGACGGTTCGTTTATTACCATCGAAGGACCGCGTTTTTCAACGCGTGCTGAATCCAATATTTTCCGCTCGTGGGGCATGTCTATCATCGGCATGACAGCTTCGCCAGAGGCCTTTCTCGCGCGAGAAGCGGAAATTTGCTACGCTGTGATGGCACATGTGACCGACTACGATGTTTGGCACGTTAGCGAAGATCCTGTAACTGTAGAAATGGTCATCAAGACCCTGATGAAGAATACCGAGATCGCACAAGAAGCTATCCGCAATTTGGCGCGTACCTTCACATCAAACCGAGATTGCAACTGTGAAAGTGCCCTCGCTGAAGCATTAATTACTCAGCCCCGCGTGATTCCCTCCGAGACGCGCGAACGGCTGGATTTATTGGTAAAGAAGTATCTAAAATAGATCGGAAGCCCTAAATGGCAACTATTGCCTTTCAAATCTGGGGAGGGATATTCTACCTGCTCAACAAGGTTTTTTTCTCCAGAGCCGAGCGTTCAAATAGTGAGCAACAAAAGAAAAATTGGCGCGTTTGGGCGTGGATCGTCTATCTTCTTGGCGTACCTGCCTGGGTCATAATTTTTGTGCTGGAACACAACTGGATCGCTGCCGCAATTGAAACAGGCGGCGCACCAGCGATGATTATCGGGTTGAGCATCGCCATCCGTGGACTGGGCCATGAGCCACGCTGGCTTGATATTCTCGCAAAAATGATGATCGGAATTGGGTTAACGCTAAGCCTTTACGATTTTGGCGGTATCACCACCTTCAATCAGATATTGGAATTAGGCATTGCGGTGGGCTTTCTTGTCGGTACTTATCTGCTTGCCAAGGAAAAAGCACAAGGATATTTTTGGTTCATTGGTATGAATATTTTTACCGCCACACTGATGGGCCTTCAAAATTATCCGCTTCTGATGGTGCAACAGTTAATTTCACTGGGCTTTGTTCTCGATGCTTATTTTGTCCAAAGAGCCAGAGCTTTGAATTTAGAACCATCTCTGCTTGGAAATTAATTCGTCGAGAGGCTAAAACTTGAATTCGCTGGCAAATATCGTACAAAAAAATATGCCTGAAACTCTCAAAAACATTCCCCAAGAAATCGAAAGCCGCCTGCTAAAGCTCGCGGCTCTCTTTCTTGGCTTATATAGCCTGATACTAACCCTTTCTCCTGCTGTACGCGCTCGCAGCTGGGATGTGGACTATCGCTGGGCACATTGGGCAGGCTTTGCCATTTGGACAACCCTGGTCTGGCTCACACATATCCGCTTGCGTGCAGATGCGCCCGACCGTGATCCTTATTTATTTCCGCTTGCCGCGCTCTTTAGCGGATGGGGTCTACTCAGCATTTGGCGACTTACGATCGTTTTTGGGCTAAGACAAAGCCTCTGGTTGGCAGTCAGCATGACCGTTTTACTCTTTGGCTTGCGCTGGCGAGAACTGCTGCCCACCTTGCGACGCTACAAATACGTCGCGCTCACAAGCGGACTGCTCCTAACCACGCTAACACTCATCTTTGGCTCAAATCCGCTTGGGGTTGGCCCCCGTCTCTGGCTCGGTTTTGGCGGTTTTTACCTGCAACCCTCCGAACCGCTTAAGCTACTACTCGTCATTTATCTGGCAGCGTATCTTGCCGACCGCGTTCCCGAACGCAAGCAATTTATTCCCTTCATTTTTCCCACGCTCTTTTTAGCAGGCACCGCACTCTTACTTTTGGCTGTTCAACGTGATCTCGGCACCGCTTCGATCTTTATCATGCTATACGCCAGCGTTCTTTTTGTTGCCACAGAGCGCAGGCGCGTGCTGCTCATCAGCACAGCAATTTTGCTCATCGTCGGCTTTCTGGGCTACTACTTCATCCCCACGATTCATCTGCGCCTCTCCATTTGGTTCTCACCTTGGGATGACCCCAGCGGCAGCGGATACCAGATCATTCAATCGCTGATGGCAATCGCCAATGGCGGCTTAATTGGACGCGGACCCGGATTGGGAAGTCCAGGTTTTGTGCCGGTGACGCATTCCGATTTTATTTTCTCCTCTTTAGCAGAAGAAACGGGACTCGCGGGCACCCTCGGCTTGCTCACGCTCATCGGCGTTTTTCTCGCCCGAGGCATTACCGTTGCCTTCCACGCCCCGAACAGATTCCGACGTCTCCTAGCCGCCGGGTTGACGGCCTATATCGGTATTCAAAGTTTGCTCATCATCGGCGGCAACTTGCGGATGCTGCCCCTCACCGGCGTAACACTCCCTTTTATCTCTTATGGCGGCTCCTCATTACTAACATCGTTTTTGGCGCTGTTGATCCTTTTGCGCATCAGCAACGAGAACGAAGAAGCCGCTCCCCTGCCGCGCCCGCAAGCCTATCATTTTCTGAGCGGGCTGCTCGCGCTGGGCTTAATCACTTCTGCCCTGGTGAACGGCTGGTGGGCGATCGTGCGCAGCTCCGATCTTTTAACACGCTCCGATAACCCTCGTCGTGCGCTTTCAGACCTTTATGTACCACGCGGTACACTCCTTGATCGCAATAACACGCCCATCAACCAGACCAGCGGGGAATCAGGCACATTAATACGTGAATATCTTTACCCCGATCTTGCATCCGTTGTTGGATACACGCATTCTATTTATGGGCAGGCAGGGCTTGAAGCAGCGTTGGATGATTATTTGCGCGGCATAGCGGGGAACCCGACTACGTTAGTCTGGTGGAATCATCTCCTTTATGGGCAACCCCCCGAAGGGTTGGATTTGCGTTTGAGCCTAGATATTCATCTTCAAGAAAAAGCAGATCTAGCCCTCGGCAAGCATCAGGGCGCGCTCGTGCTCGTCAATGCCGAGAGTGGTGAAATTCTGGCAATGGCATCGCATCCGACTTTTGATGCAAATATGCTTGATGAGATCGGCGGATCCTTGCTAACGAATGAAAACTCCCCGCTTTTAAATCGTGCTACACAGGGAACCTATCCCCTCAGTGCAGAGTTAAATGCGTTGCTCGAAGAATCGTCCACGCCTGAAATCCGCCTCCTGGTCGGGCAAGCAGAGGCAGGCTTTGCCAGCCCGCTTGAAGTAGCATTACTGGCAGCCGCCTTAAGCAACGATGGCGTTGCGCCCGCACCTCGTTTGGCATTAGCCGTAAACACACACCAAAGCGGATGGGTTGTTTTACCTGCGTTGGGCGAAGCACGAACGCTTTTTAGTCCCGCAGAAAGCAGACAACTTAGCACGACTTTTTCTAATACCGAGACATCTTATTGGCAGATCAGTGTAGCAGGCACAGGAGAAGAAGATGCGCTCTGGCTGCTAGCTGGTACGCCCAAAAACTGGAGCGGCACACCACTTGCGTTGGCGCTTATCCTTGAAGAGGGTAATGCCGAGCTGGCTGAAGAGATCGCAAAAAGTTTATTAGGGAGCGCGCAGTAAAAAGATGCAGATTCGTCTCTACGCGCCCAGCGATTTCAAGGCCGTAACTCATCTCTGGCGACGCGCTCGCGAGCTTGCTTTCCCTGAATTCCAGCGTACAAAGGGGCATACCTTCAAGGAAGATTGCGCCTATTTCAAAAATGTAGTCTTGCAGGAAAATAATGTTTGGGTCGCAGAAACAGATTCCTGTGCGGTTGGGTTTATCGCGATAAAAGATGATTTTATTGACCAGTTCTACGTTTCACCGGATCATCAACGACAGGGCACCGGCGCGATGTTATTAGATCATGCACGCACCCTTTCCCCCGAAAAGCTCTGGCTATACACTTTTCAATCGAATACAAATGGGCGCATCTTCTACGAGAAAAATGGCTTTATCGCGACAAAATTTGGCGTCAGCCCCGCGCCAGAGTCTGAGCCGGATGTGTTGTTTGAGTGGAAAAGATAAAAAAGAAAAAAGCCGCCTTTACAGCGGCTTTTTTGATTATATTGCAAAAACTTTAGTGATCACAATCTCCACCGTGACCGCTACAACCATCCTTCTGTGTCAATTCAATAACCTGGTTATTTTCGAACAAACCAATATTTTCCTCGATGGTACTCTTGGCTGCCGAATAGACCTTGATATTCATCGCGCTCAGCTTATTGATTGCCCCTCGTCCAATCCCGCCGACGATGATCACATCCACCTTTTCGCCGCTTAGTGCATCAATGGGACTACACTGTCCATGCGCGTGATCGGCATCACGATTATTCAAACTGGCGAGCGTCCTGGTTTTGGTGTCAAAAAGAACAAAAAGCGGCGCAGAACCAAAGTGACCGTAGACCTTGCTTGCCAGGCCTTGATCTGCCTCCACAGGAAAACAGATTTTCATAAGAATACTCCTTTTTTCGTGTTTTCAAAACACGCTAAAGATAAAATAACGAACAAGTAGATTTTACCATCTGTCACATAAAAAGGACACTTTGGTAATGGTTTCTCCAAGCAGAATGCGGATGTGGCAGAACGAAAGGATTGACACAGACAGAAAATCCGTGTAAATCCTTTAATCTGCGCCATCTATGTTCCATTTCGTTTTCCCCAAAATCCCTTATAATCCCCCACATGCAACTCAACCAACCCACTATCACCTCTGGCAACGGTGTACGCCCTACGCATGTCGAAGTTAATCTTGACCATCTTTGCGCAAACCTCAAAGCGATCAAAGAAAAAACTTCCCCCGCCAAGGTAATGATCGTCATCAAAGCCAACGCCTACGGGCACGGCATGGACGCGGTCGCCCGCCACCTCGCTCCGCATACAGACTATATCGGCGTCGCCGTCCTCGAAGAGGGCATCCTCCTGCGCGAGATGGGCATCCGCACCCCAATCCTCGTGCTCGGCGGCATCTGGGAAGAGCAGATCCCCGACTTCATCAAACACGACCTCACCCTTACCGCCTCCTCTGTCGAAAGGCTCCAGCAAATCGACCGCGCCGCCGAAAGCCTGCGCAAAAAAGCCATCGTCCATCTCAAAATTGACACCGGCATGGAGCGCATCGGCGTCCATTATTACAGTGCCCATACTTTGCAGGAAGCTGCACTCGGCTGCAAGCATGTCGACGTGGAAGGCATCTACTCGCACTTTGCCAATTCAGATGCGGATGACCTGAGTCACGCCCATCTTCAACTGGCTCGTTTCAACGAAGTGCTTTCCTTCTACGAAAAACATTCTCTCCCCACCCCGCCCCTCAAACATATGGCAAACTCTGGCGCGATTCTGCAACTCCCCGAAGCCACTTTCGATATGGTGCGTCCTGGCATCCTACTCTACGGCGTTTACCCCTCCGACGAAGTTAAACGCACCGTTTCCGTAACCCCTGCTTTGTCCTGGTCATCAAAAGTTGTTTACTTTAAAGTCACTAAACCTGATCATCCCGTCTCTTACGGCTCCACCTGGCAATCGGACGAAAACGTTCGCGTCGTCACCGTTCCTGTCGGTTATGGCGATGGCTACTTCCGCGCCATGTCCAATAAAGCTCAGGTCATCATACGCGGAGTCAAGGTTTCTCAAGTTGGGCGCATCTGCATGGATCAAATGGTCGTCAATCTCGGCGCAGACGGTACCGGCTACAACGGCGACGAAGTCATCCTGATCGGCAAACAAGCCGACCAACAAATCACCGCCGAAGACCTTGCGCGCTGGGCGGACACGATTCCCTACGAAATTTTGACAAATATCAACACCCGTGTACCGCGAATATACATCCCGTAAGGTCGAACGGCTGTTCGACCCTACCTACCATAATCATGCTAACCTTCCTCATCTTCCTCATCGCCACCCTCTACGCCTCTGTCGGTCTCGGCGGTGGCTCAGGCTATCTTGCCCTGATGGGACTTTTCAACATTGACCCCAGCGTGATGAAACCCACCGCCCTCGCCCTAAACATCCTCGTCACCAGCATTGGCACTTATAAATACTCCCGCGCGGGGTATTTTTCGTGGAAACTTTTTTTACCTTTCGCAATTACCTCTGTCCCCTTCGCCTTTCTCGGCGGAAGGCTAAATCTCAACGGAGATATCTACAAAGGCATCGTCGGCATTTTGCTGCTCTATGCGGCAACACGTATCTTCATCACCGCGCGCACAGCAGAAGAAAAAGCCATCTCCCCGCCACCTCTTTGGGCGGCCCTCCTGTGCGGCGCAATGATCGGTTTTGTCGCTGGCATCACGGGCGTTGGCGGCGCGATCTTTCTCAGCCCGCTCATCTTGCTCATGGGCTGGGCAACGCCCAAAGAAACCGCCGGGGTCGCCACCGTTTTCGTCCTGGTCAACTCAATTTCTGGCATCATTGGGCATTGGAGCAACACCTTCACCCTCCCGCCGCAAATTCTTTATTGGGGCATCGCCGTCATCCTCGGTGGCTGGATCGGGGCAGAATATGGCAGTCGTAAACTTCCCAACCCTCTCATCCGCCAAGTGTTGGCTGGCATTCTTTTGCTGGGAGGTTTGAAAATGCTTTTCACTGCTTTGGGGTAGAATAGACAGCCTAATAAACATAATATGTCATTGTGAGCAACCACAAGGAACGTGGGAATCGTCAAAACCTTAGCAAGATCGCCTTTCCTCCTCGCGATGACATGTAAGAAGGAGTACTCTTGAAAGTTCTACGCAATTACTTCACCCTCTTTAGCATCGCAGGTCTCATCATTGCCCTCGACCAATGGACAAAATATCTCGTTCGCGCAAACCTCCCGTATAACAGCACATGGCTACCTGAAAGCTGGGTACACCTCGAAGAGCATTTTCGCGTCGTCCACTGGTACAACACCGGCGCCGCCTTTGGCTTATTCAAAAACGGCTCTGCTATCTTCACCGCGCTCGCCTTCGTTGTCGCCATTGCAATCATCTGGTTTTACGGTCAAGTCGAGCCAAGTGACTATCTATTGCGCATCCCGCTTGCCATGCAACTTGGCGGCGCAGTTGGCAACCTGATCGACCGTCTTCTTCTTGCAGGCAAAGTCACCGATTGGATTTCAATCGGCAAGTTCGCTGTTTTCAACGTAGCGGACGCCAGCATCAGCGTTGGCACTGCCCTCATGTTGATCGGGGTCTGGATTCTGGAAAAGAAAGAGAAGCAAGCTCGGGCTGAGAGCGATCCCCAAGCTAAATCGGAAACGGGATCGCCCTCCGAGACACAGGCTTCCGCTTAATGGACGAAAAACTGATCGACTTAAAATATTCCGCACCCCACTCTGAAAGACTGGATCATTTTCTCGTTAACCAATTACCCGAATTTACACGCACCCGTCTACAAGGGATCATCAAAAAAGAACTGGTAACAGTAGATGGTGAAATAGTCACAAAAACCGGATTTAAACTCGATGCGGGCATGTCTGTGGCAGTGCGTATTCCACCCCCCCAGCCGATAGCGTTAGTGCCTGAAAGCATCCCTCTCAATATTATCTTTGAGAACGACGATGTCATTGTTGTCAATAAACCGGCTGGCATGGTCGTACACCCCTCTGCAGGGCACCACTCAGGAACGCTTGTCCACGCGGCTCTCGCCCATGCCCCAGAGATGGAAGGCATCGGCGGCGAGATCCGCCCGGGCATTGTGCACAGGCTGGATAAAGATACATCCGGCTTGATCCTGCTGGCAAAAAATGATCGCGCACTGCTATGGCTACAGAAACAATTCAAATCACGCGCTGTGCAGAAAATTTACCTCGCACTGGTTGATGGCGCGCCGCCAACCCCTAAAGGACGCATTGAAGCACCCATCGGGCGTGACCCTGCGCACCGCAAAAAGATGGCAATTGTTTCGGCTACCAAAGGGCGCAACGCCATCAGTGAATACAGAACGCTGGAGAACTTTGAGAAACACACCCTGCTTGAAGTCAATATCCACACTGGACGGACGCATCAAATCCGTTTGCATTGTGCCTTTATTGAAACCCCCATCGCTGGCGACCGCCTTTATGGACATCGTAAACAACATGTGGAGATTTCCCGTCAATTCCTGCACGCTGCCCGTTTAACGTTCACGCTGCCCAACGAAGAGAAGCCGCGCACTTTTGAAGCCCCTTTGCCAGAAGAGTTGGAAAGCGTTTTGGCAGAGTTGCGGAGATAGATGTGATGAGTGAAAAGACTCACTCATCACTTTTCAAAAACCTATGAACACAGAAAATTTATCCAAAGCTCAAATCTGGCTACTCGCCATTCGCCCAAAAACCCTCCCCGCTGCCGGGGCAGGCGTCATTACCGGCACAGCTCTCGCCTATTACGATAGCACATTTTCATTTTTCCCCGCTTTGGCGGCCCTCATCGGTGCAATTCTGCTACAAATTGGCAGCAACCTCGCCAACGATGTCTTCGACTACCTGCGCGGCGCAGAAAGTAAAGAAAGACTCGGTCCCTTGCGTGTTACCCAAGCCGGGTTACTCACCCCAAAAGAAGTTCAAACGGGCATGTGGATCACCTTCGCGCTGGCAGCCCTGATCGGCATATATCTCATCGTCGTCGCGGGCTGGGCAATTCTGCTCATCGGGCTAACTGCTATTTTCGCTGCGATCGCCTACACAGGCCCGATCAGCGATAAAGGCTTGGGCGAAATTTTCGTCTTTCTCTATTTTGGTGTTGCGGCAGTTGTCGGCACATACTATGCTCAGGCATTAACCACTTCCCCCGCCGCGTGGTGGATATCAATTCCGATCGGCTTGCTCATCGTCAATATCCTCGTCGTCAACAACCTGCGCGATATTGAAGCCGACAAAGCCGCCAACAAAATCACAATGGCCGTGCGAATGGGCATCTCAGCAACGCGAAAAGAATACAGCCTTCTTTTGGGAATTTCCTATCTCATTCTCCCCCTCCTGATCTGGATGCGCCTCATCCCCGTGTGGACACTTCTGGTCTGGCTCTCTCTGCCTCTTGCGTGGAAAGTTGCTAAAACCGTCCGTACCGAAATAGGTCGTCCGCTTAATCAGGCCTTGGCGGGAACAGGCAAAATCGCGTTAATATTTAGCGTCTTGTTTTTTGCAGGGATGGTTTTAGCAAAGCTGCTCTAACATCCCCTCTCAGCAAGTCTTTTCTGTGTAACGATATAATATCTCTTTTCGCCATCCCCATTCAAGCAGTAAAATAGGCAAACAAACCTCTAAAAAAACCAAGGATCATTTTCCCATGCAAATCATCGATATTCGTTCTGATACCGTTACGCAACCCACACCCGAAATGCGCGAAGCCATGGCAAAAGCCGAAGTCGGCGACGATGTTTACGGTGAGGACGCCACAGTCAACCAACTGCAAGAAATCGCTGCTGAAAAACTCGGCAAAGAAGCCGGCCTTTTTCTCCCATCCGGCACAATGGGCAATCTCATCTCGGTACTCGCCCATTGTGGGCGCGGCGACGAGGTAATTCTTGGCAACAAGGCGCACATCTTCCTCTATGAAGCAGGCGGCATTTCCGCGCTGGGGGGCGTTCATTCATGCCAACTCCAAAATCAAAATGATGGCAAATTATTGCTCGAAGATATCGAAGAAGCTGTCCGCGGGAACGACTCACATGAGCCGGTCACACGCCTGATCGCGTTGGAAAACACACATAATCGCTGTGGCGGATCGGTACTTCCGCTGGACTATACCAAGAAGGTTGGGAATTTTGCCAAAGAGCGCGGTATCGCATATCATCTCGATGGCGCACGTATATTCAACGCTGCGGCAGCTTTATCATCTTCTGCAAAGGAACTTGCTGCGCCTTTTGACTCTATAACATTCTGCCTGAGCAAGGGGCTTTCTGCGCCTGTTGGCTCGGTGCTTTGCGGCTCACGCGAGTTCATTACTAAAGCACACCGCTTACGCAAACAGTTAGGCGGCGGGATGCGTCAGGCTGGCATTTTGGCAGCAGCCGGGATTGTCGCTCTCGACACAATGGCAGATCGTTTGGGTGAAGACCATGCTCGGGCACAGAAGCTAGCCGAGGGACTTGCGGGCGTTTCCGGTTTAACGCTCGATGAAGGCACACCCCACACAAATATGCTCTTTATGAATTTAGCAAAAGATGTTGAATATCCCGCTGAAAAAGTGGCAGCCCACATGCATAAGGCGCGCGGCATCCGCATTGGCGTAACCGGAGAACGTCGGTTCCGCTTGGTAGTGCATTATTGGGTCGATGATGAAGCAGTGGAAAGAACGGTAGCTGCGTTTAAGGAATTGTTGGGGTAATTGTAATTCGCAAGATCATTCTGTAAAATTTAGCTCGATCTGGTTACGTCCGCGCTCTTTAGCAACATAAAGGCGCTGGTCTGCCAGATCGACCAATTTAAAGACCTCGTCTGCTTCTGCGGGGTATTCTGCGATACCCTGGCTAACAGTGGGTGCAGGAATATCTCTTTGGTCAAGAACGCTGATACGCATTTTTTGGAGCGTATCTTGAATGCGAGAAGCGACCTCCCCGGCTTTACGCCTGTTCGTGTTCGGAAGCGATATTACAAACTCCTCTCCCCCCCAACGCCCAATTGCATCTGTATCTTTAATAAAACGCTGAATGGTTTTTCCAAGCAATTTGAGAACTTCATCTCCTACAAGATGCCCGTAGGTATCGTTATATGTTTTGAAGTAGTCTACATCAAGCATAATAATGCTTAGAAGTGTTCCTTCCTCATTTGCTTTTTTTACTTGCTGGGTGAGTTCTTCTAAGAAGTAGCCGTGGTTATATACCCCCGTTAGGCTATCTGTGCGTGCTTGAAGTGTAGCTAATTTATGCTGGCGCGCATTACTTAATGCAAGAGCCGCTTGTTGCGCAAGGCCTTCCAATAACTCGACGTCATCCTGTGTAAATACCCGTGGCGTATAGGAGGCTAAACCGATCATCCCGTTAATATATTCTGTACGCATAGGAACGCCGACCCACGAGAGGCTGGTTTTGTTTTGACCAATAATCCGTCTTTTTACGCCTTCCAATTCTGGCTCTTTGCGTAAATCATTAAGAAATAGCGTTTTTTGGTTACGAATAACCCAGCCACCAAGGGTTCCTTCAATGGGTACTTGAACTGCATGGAAATATTCTCCATCATCATAGAAAAGTCCAAGGTCTACATAATCGCCATTTGCAAGGGCTACATAATATGTATCCGCAACCAAGGAAGCTTGAATGGCCTCTTTAAGCCATGTATGCACGTCATCCTCTTCCAAAGAGGATGCTAATTTACGAGAGATCGAATTGATTATGTTGAGGCGTGCAATATGCTTTTCAATCGTTTTTTGAAGACGGATAATCGTTTCTGAAACGATATATGCCAATAAGGGAAAGCTAATAAGTTGCAGCCAGTCCAGCGCAGAATGGATTTTCCCGTCAGTATAATAATCATGAACATGGACAATAAGTGCCAAAATGATCACTGCATAAATTTTCGTACGAGAAAAAGCAAAGGCGAACCCCATCATGTTCACGATATATAAAAGATAGACAATGAAAATCAGTTCTTGAGGGAAGAGAGATGCGATAAGCCCTAAGCTGATCCCTACAATAAGAGTATGTATCCAGCCTGCATGGTGTGATAGTTTTTCATCATTCTTATAGAAAAAGAACGCAGCTGTAATACCGTAAAGACTGCCCGTTAAACCAAGGATAAATAAGAGAAGAGTTTTTTCTTCAAAAAAAACTTCGCCCTGATTTCCAATTGTTACCCAAAGCAATGCGATACCAAATAACAAGGATGCGAAGATAACGCTCGGCATCAATGTTTTTTGATTTGAGTATTGGGGAGCCTGCTTCTCTTGGGTCTCTAACATTCTTTTTACTCTGCCGAAATGGCACCTTGATTGAGAAGTTTTTCAAAAACCTTCACTATTTTGGGATCAAAAAGGATTTTAGCGTTTTCCTGAAGGTACTCAAATGCTTCAGCATCTGTGGCAGTTCTTCTGTAGGGACGTCTGCTAGTGAGCGCATCAAAAACATCTGCAACCGCAAAAATGCGTGCGGCAATGGGGATTTCATCACCCTGCAAACCTAGTGGGTAACCGCTTCCATTCCAGCGTTCGTGATGGTAACGAATAATGGGTATTGTCTCTTCAAGAAAGGGGATTCCATCAACTATTTTGGCACCAATCTCTGGGTGATGGCGCATACTTTTCCATTCATCGTTGGTTAACAAACCGGGCTTATGAAGAATGCTGTCACGAACACCGATCTTTCCAATGTCATGTAAAAGGGAGCCACGTTTGAGAATTATCAACTCTTCTTTAGAGAGTCCCAGCTCAACACCAAGCCTGTACGTCGTCAAAGCTTTCGGACAGTTTCTAATGGAGACTTTTCGCCACTCTGATTGGATTATACACCTGCCCTTTGCAGGTGCTGCTGGAGACGTAAAGCCAGC
>Ga0209249_1001031_pt1 | contig 29372 bp, 30 predicted proteins | sample SaaInlV_200m_DNA_4_FD_184653 | JGI IMG/M metagenome (GOLD analysis project Ga0209249, IMG submission 184653) | Marine microbial communities from expanding oxygen minimum zones in the Saanich Inlet - SI037_S3LV_200m_DNA (SPAdes) (version 2) | ecosystem: Environmental > Aquatic > Marine >...
TATGGCGCTCGAAGTCGGCAAAAACCGCATGGAAGCGCTCGGCGACGTCGCCGAAACCGCTGACCTGATCCGCTACGCCTGCGACCAGATAGAAGAAAATAACGGCTTCGTCGTCGAGATGGGCAAAGACCCGCTCGTCGGCTACGAGGCGCGCAACGTTTCCAAATTGCACCCCTACGGTGTTTGGCTGGTCATCAGCCCTTTCAATTTCCCATTTGCGCTCACGGGTGGACCAACTGGCGCAGCGCTTGCAGCGGGCAATACTGTCATCATCAAACCTGCCACAGATACAGCCTGGATCGTACGTCTGCTCATGGATTGTTTCGTAGATGCAGGTATCCCGGATGGCGTGCTCAACTTCGTGACGGGACCGGGACGCACGTTGGGACAGGCGCTCGTTGACAGCCCCGACATTGACGGGGCGACCTTCACCGGTTCGTTAAAGGTCGGCATGAATATCCACCGTGCCTTTAGCAGCGGTAAATACGTCCGTCCAACCATCTTGGAATTGGGTGGCAAAAACCCCGTCATCGTCTCGCGTAACGCCGATCTTGAGCGTGCCGCGATCGGCATCGTCCGCTCGGCGTTTGGTTTGCAAGGACAAAAATGCTCAGCAGCATCGCGCGTCATTGTCGAGGCACCCGTCTACGACGATCTGGTTTCGCGCCTAAAAGAGCTAACTGAAAATCTCGTCATTGGCGACCCAACTGAGAAGGAAACCTATATGGGACCGGTAATTAACGAATCAGCTTATCGGGATTTCCAGAACTTTAACGAGGAAATATCAGGAACCGGGGCAACGTTCATTACTGGCGGGCATGTCCAGGTCACGGGCGATTACACCAAAGGCTATTTCTGCGAGCCAACGTTGGTCACCGACCTTCCGCTTTCCCATCGTCTCTGGCAAGAGGAGATGTTCGTCCCCATTACGACTATCACCAAAGTGGACGATCTCGACACGGCAATGGAGATCGCCAATAACGTCGATTATGGTCTCACGGCTGGCTTCTATGGCAGCCACAATGAAGCGGATTGGTTCTTCGACAAGATCGAAGCAGGTGTCGTATACGCCAATCGCCCACAAGGTGCGTCAACGGGCGCATGGCCCGGATTCCAACCCTTTGGCGGCTGGAAAGGTTCTGGCTCCAGCGGCAAGAATGCCGGTGGGCATTATTATGTTCAGCTTTATATGCACGAGCAAACCCAGACTTTGATCAAATAAACCAACGGAGTTGCTTTATACCCCTTCCCTATCAACGGGAAGGGGTTTATTATTTAAGCACTATGGATGAGAAAAATATTATTCCCCGAATTGGCACTTTCTTCCTCGTGGTTGGCGTGGGCTTCATTATTCTCTTCGTTGTCTCCGATCTCGCCCAAACCGTCTATTTCGATTATCTTTTTATCGGCTTGCTTTTTGCAGGATTTGGTATCTTTCTGCGGCGAAAAGCCGACCCTCCGCCACCGAGTGGGCGTTTTGCAACCTGGCGAAAAATGCGTAAAAAAGAAAAGAAAAACAAGGACTAATAAGGAACGTATGAGCAAATTAACTCTCCTCTCTGAAGCTGTTTCGAAATATGTACAGGACGGCGATAGTCTCTATGCCGCCGGATTTACACACCTGATCCCCTTTGCGGCGGGACACGAGATCATCCGCCAAAAGAAGCGTGACCTTGTGCTCGCTCGCGCTACCCCAGATTTGATCTACGACCAACTGGTTGCGGCTGGTTGCGCGAAAAAAGTCATTTTCTCGTATATGGGCAACCCTGGCGTTGGTTCCTTGCGCATTGTACGCGGCGCCATTGAGCGCGGCGAAATCGAATGGGAAGAGTATTCCCATTTTGGGATGATCTCCCGCCTGCAAGCCGGCGCGGCAGGGCTGCCCTTTATGCACATGAACCCTACGGCTGCAACCAGCCTCGAGGAAGCCAACCCCAAGATCAAACGCGTTATTGATCCTTATTCCGGGAAAGAGCTGATCGCCGTCCCCGCGCTAAACCCGGATGTTGCCATTATCCACGTACAGCGCGCCGACACAAACGGAAATGCACACCTTTGGGGCATCATCGGTGAGCAAAAAGAAGCCGCCTTCGCTGCAAAAAAGGTCATTCTAACCGCTGAAGAGATCGTAGACGAAGAAGTTATCCGCTCTGACCCAAACCGCACGCTGATCCCCGGCTTCATCGTGGACGCAGTCTGTCACGTTCCATACGCTTGCCATCCCTCCTATGCACAAGGTCATTATGATCGTGATAACGAGTTCTATCTAGGTTGGGATAAAGTCAGCAAGACGAAAGAAAACGTTCAGGCATGGCTCGATGAGTGGGTCTACGGGACAAAAGATCACGAAGAATATTGGCAAAAATTTGGTGCAGAAAAACATAAGGCACTTGAAGTGGAAGAACAACTGAGCGCACCGATCAATTACGGGAAATATTAACCACTGATCTACACTATGACACAACCTATCCCCTATACCACCTACAATAACGAAAACGCGCCCCTGCTCTTCGCACACGCCAACGGCTATCCGCCTGATTGCTATAAGCCCCTCTTTAATTTACTCAAAGGCTATAAGATCGCGGCAATGCACCAACGTCCGCTTTGGGATGATGCTGATCCAAACGAGATTGACGATTGGCATCCCCTCAGCGATGACCTGTTACGGTTCATGGATGAGCAAAAAATGGATAAGACGATTGCTATCGGTCATTCGATGGGCGGGATCGCCATCCTGAGGGCTGCGCTGCGTGAACCCGAGCGATTCTCGCACGTCATCCTCCTTGACCCGGTCTTGTTTCCGCCATATTTTATTCGATTCTATAATGTCATTCATGCGTTAAAGCTCGCCCATAAGCTACATCCGCTTGTGCCTGCTGCGCAGCGTCGCAGACGGATTTTCAAAAGCCGCGAGATGATGATGCGCGGGTATCGCAAGAAGAGTATCTTTCGCCATTTTAGCGATGAATCTCTCGAAGCCTATATCAACGGGATCACCTGCCCTGCTGAAGACGGGAGCTACGAACTCTGCTACTCCGCCAATTGGGAAGTCCAAATTTACATAACCGGCGTTTGGCGGGATATGGAACTTTGGCGGGCATTACCCAGTTTAAAGCCCCTCCTGCTCATCGTCCGCGGCGCAGAGACCGATACCTTTCACGAAAGCGCAACACGACTTGTCACTAAAAAACTCCCCAGCGCGCGAGTCGCCACCATCCCAAAAAGCACACATCTCCTGCCGCTCGAACAACCCGAAGCCGTACGAGACGAAATTAAAAAATTCTTAGCGTAAACAAAAGGATCCACCATGACCCCAACATTCTCATCTGCCGAACTGATGATCGTCAACTCCGCCCGCATGCTCCGCGATGGCGACGTAGTATTCGTGGGCGTTGGGCAGCCAAACCTGGCTTGCAATCTCGCCAAACGCACCCACGCGCCTAATATCACGATGATCTACGAAGCCGGTGTCATCGGCGCGAACCCCGCTCGCCTGCCGCTCTCCATTGGCGACCCGACTCTCGTTAGTGGCGCGCTCTCGATCTGCTCAATGTATGATATTTTCGCCAACTATCTCCAGCGCGGTAACGTAGACGTAGGTTTTCTCGGCGGTGCGCAAATCGACCGTTTTGGCAATATCAACGCCACCATCGTTGGCGATGATTACGCGCAACCAAAAGTGCGTCTGCCTGGCTCTGGCGGCGCGGAGTTGATCTCTGCCTGGGCAAATCGCTGCTATATCATGACCCCGCACCAAAAACGCCGCTTCCCCGAAAAAGTGGACTTTATGACCTCGGCAGGTTTTCTGAACGGGCGCGCCGAACGTGAAGCCACAGGCGTGCGCGGTGGCGGTCCACTGGCGATCATAACCGACATCGGCTTTATGGAACCCGACGAAAACGGCGAGTTGACCTTAGCCGCTCTTCATCCAGGAAAAAAAGCCGAAGAAGCTATCGAAAATACCGGCTGGGATTTGAAGGTTGCAAGCGAGTTACGAACTACTGAACCACCCAGCGATGAAGAGTTGCGTATTTTGTATGAGGAGCTTGACCCTGACGGGCTGTACCTGAAACGCGCCTAAGCCCGCAACCCCACATCAAAGATCAGCGTATATCAGGTAAATTCATTCACACACAAGATTTCTCGTTGCAAAAAATGGCCTTTCTACACAATGAGATAAAAGGAGAAAAAAATGACAACTGAAAAAGAACCACGTCCAAAATTACGTCGCTCGCGCAGCAATCGTGTTATCGCAGGCATTTGCGGTGGGTTGGCAGAATTCTACGACATCAACGTCTTCTGGTTCCGACTGGCATTCGTTTTAGCCATGGTGCCCGGCGGCATTCCCGGCATTGGCGCGTATCTGATTTTCTGGTTCATCGTCCCTGACGCAAACTAATAGAGAAAACAAATAAAACTTATAAAGCTATTAGGACTTACGCAAAATGCTTTTTTGTCTAGTAGCAATGCTCTGCGTTGCTACTTTCTACAGTGTCCCAACGCAGAGCATTGGGACAAGGACTTAAAAATGCGTAACTCCTAACTATGTCACTGCGAGGAGGGCGATAGCCTGACGCGGCAGTCTCCTCCACGAAGAGGGAGATTGCTTCGCCCCGACAAGTGCCGAAAAGGCAAAAGCATCGGGGCTCGCAAAGACATATCATTGTACAATTTCTAAATAATTACATCCATAAGGAGAAAAAATGACCGCCGAAGAAAAACCTCGCTCCTTCTTTTCCAATATATTCACATCATCCGACGAACCCCGCCTGCGTGCGGGGTGGCGTCTTTTTTTGCACTTGCTTATCATGATCCCAATAGGGCTTCTTTCAGGCGCGCTCTCAAAGGTACTCTTCCCTTTTTGGCATGGCGGCGCGCTCAGAGACCAACTCGTCAGCCTGATCACAATGACACTCTCCGTCTTCATCGCCCGCCGTTGGTTCGACAAACGCAGCTTCAGCAGTCTTGGGTTAAAACTCAACAAAAAGGCGTGGATCGACCTGCTCGCAGGCATCGTCATCACCTTTTTGATGATGGGATTCATCTATCTCATCATGTGGTCAGTCGGATGGATCAACTTTGAAAACTTCGCTTGGGAAGTAGAATCCGCATCCTCCGTGACCCTGAATTTGCTCGGCATCCTAGCGGTATTTATCCTGGTCGGATGGAACGAGGAGCTACTTAGTCGTGGCTACCAGCTACAGAATCTCGCCGATGGCATGAACTTATTCTGGGGCATTACCATCTCCTCCGCCGTTTTCGGGATTTTACATCTCGGCAACCCCAACGCGACCTGGCTCAGCGCAGTCGGCATTTTCTTTGCAGGCATCTTCCTTGCCTATGGCTACGTCCTCACGAAGCAGCTCTGGTTACCCATCGGATTGCATATCGGCTGGAACTTCTTCGAAGGCGTCATCTTCGGCTTCCCCGTCAGCGGCATGGACTTCTTCCGCTTAACACGCATCAGCGTGGACGGTCCTGAACTCTGGACAGGCGGCGCCTTTGGTCCCGAAGCAGGATTGATCGTTATTCCAGCACTCATACTGGGAACAGGGTTAATTTACTTCTATACGAAAAATGATCAAGATACTGACGAAGATGAAGTAATATATGCAGCCTAAATAATTGCTGCGAAACTCAATCTAAAAAGACATTAAAAACATATAAATAATGCCCCTCCTCGCCACCCTCCCCATCCTCATCATTCTACTCCTCATGGTTGGCTATCGTTGGGGAGCAGCACGCGCTGGCGCGGCGGGATACCTCGCCGCGCTCGTCGTTGCAGTTGCCTTTTTCGGAGCAAACGCTGAAGTTTTAGCCTATGCCCACACCAGAGCAATTCTACTGACTTTTGATGTACTCTTCATCATCTGGGCAGCCTATTTGCTCTATCGCGTCTCAGATGAAGCAGGCGCGATAGAGACCATCGGGGAGGCGCTGCGTCAACTCACCAGCGATAAGGGCATGCAAGCAATTCTGATCGGCTGGATTTTCGCATCTTTTTTACAAGGCACAGGCGGGTTTGGTGTGCCCGTAGCGATCACGGCACCGCTATTGATCGGGTTGGGATTTAGCCCATTAGCCGCGGTTGTTATCCCAACAATAGGGCATGGCTGGGCGGTGACTTTTGGGTCTTTGGGTTCATCCTTTAATGCACTGATCTCTACAACTGGTCTTGAAGCCAGCTATCTCGCGCCCGCATCAGCAGGATTCTTGGGGCTGGCGGTCTTCCCCGTCGGCTTGATGGTTGTCCACGCCGCAGATGGTTGGGGAGCAGTAAAACGCCTTGCCTGGAAAGTATTGCTGATCGGCGCAGTCATGGGTGGCACCCAATATTTTGTTGGCGTGACACTAGGATTATGGAATATCGGTTCTTTCGCGGGCGGGATGGCAGGATTAATTGTCGGGGTGCCATTGGCTCGGTGGGATGAAACAAACTCAATTTCCCGCGAGCGGATCGGGGCGAAGCCGCTCTTCATCGCCCTATCTGCTTATCTTCTTTTGATCGTGATCACAGCGTCCATTTTGCTCATCCCCTCTGTAAACCCATTAAAAGATGCGCTCGGCGAGATCGCTATTCGCGTGTCTTTTCCTGAAACGGTGAGTAATCTGAGCTATATCAACCCGGAAGGAACGACCAAGCCTATTTATATTTTCAAACATACGGGCGCGATCTTGCTCTACACCTCGGCAGCGGCATTTGTGATCTATAAACGAGCGGGGTTATATGCAGCGGTCGCGGGGAAGAAGATCTTGAGCCAAACAGCGCGCAAGATGATAACATCCAGCCTGAGCATTGCGCTGATGGTGGCAATGGCGGTGGTGATGCAACAATCGGGCATGACGGAAGCGCTCGCGCAAGGCTTGGCAAACGCAGTCGGGACAGCCTTCCCCTTCGCCGCGGCGTGGATCGGCGCATTGGGCGCCTTTATGACCGGCTCAAACACCAACTCAAATGTGGTTTTCGCCGCGCTGCAATTACGCACAGCCGAGTTGCTGGGTTACAGCGTACCGATCATTTTAGCAGCCCAAACGGCAGGTGCATCGCTTGGCTCGGTGCTTGCACCAGCCAAGCTGATCGTGGGCGCCAGCACCGCAGGGATGGAAGGCAAAGAGGGCGTTGCGCTGCGCGCGGTAATTGGTTATGGGGTGGGCTTAATTTTCTTTATTAGCTCATTGACAGTTTTAGCGATCATCTTCTAAAAGCACTTAACGGTTGTGTCAATTTATTTCTTCGTTCGATCCGCGATTAAGCGGTACACTTAAGCTATGCTTCACAGCAAACTCTCCCGCCACGCATTTGCCTTCGGGCTGATCGTCGTCGCATCCATCACACTCTATCCTGCCGCAAAAGGGGAGAAAACGCTCATCGTTTACTTGCTGCTGGCTCTCATCATTTTCGCAGCCCTACTAACCTTATTCAAAGAAAAATGACCCCTATTCGCGCTGTATTTTTCGATCTTGGTAAAACCCTCATCTACCCCAAAGATATTTGGCAACCTGTCCTCTTGCGCTCCGATAAGACACTGACAGAAAAGTTGATTGCCAATGGAGTTGATGTCGATCCACGCACCTTCCCTTACGAGTTTATCGACCGTCTCAATCACTACTATGCTGATCGAGAAGGCACCTTGCGTGAAACGACCACATTCAGGATGCTCCAACATCTGCTCGAAGAAAAGGGATTCCGGGACGTTCCCGCCCCGACCGTGCGTGCTGCGCTGGACGCAAAATACGCCATCACACAATCTAATTGGCATCTCGAAGCGGACGCGCACACCGCGCTCCGCGCCCTCAAGCTGAAGGGTTATCAACTTGCTCTCATCTCCAACGCCGGCGATGATCCGGATGTCCAAGCCTTACTCACGACTCATCAATTGAATCATTTTTTTAGTTTTATCCGCTCATCAGCCGCTGCCGGATATCGCAAGCCTCATCCCCACATGTTCGAAGAAGCACTCAAGGAACTAGGCTTATTCCCTGAACAATGTGCCATGGTCGGCGATACCTTGGAGGCTGATATCAAGGGTGCAAATGCACTCGGCATTTATAGTATCTGGATCAACCGCCGTGTCAACCAAAACACAAAAACGCTTGTCGATATTCGTCCCAAAGCTGTTATTCAAGAACTAACTGAACTACCCAAACTCCTGTTCGAAATCTCCTAGATTCTTCATAAAATGCCCCTATCAAAGAAGACTCTTTCCTACATTGCGCTTGCCATTGCAATTGTCTCAATGGGCACTTCCGCAATCCTCGTACGCTGGGCAGATGCGCCGGGTCCCGTCACGGCGTTTTATCGTGTATTTCTCGCAACGATTATCCTGACACCTTTTTTTCTCAAACGCTCCCGAGAAAGCCGGAAGATCACCAAAAGCATCCTCATCATGCCTCTTCTAGGCGGGCTTTTTACTGCCTTTGATCTCGCCCTCTGGAACACATCCCTTTTTTACACCACCGCTGGCAATGCGACCTTGTTAGTCAACACCAATCCGCTTTGGGTTGCGCTGGGGGCCTGGCTTATCTTCCGAGAGAAACTTAGTAAGGATTTCTGGGTCGGTCTCGCCATCGCCTTATTCGGAGCCGCCCTTGTCGTCGGCGGGGATTTTCTAATTCATCCCCGTCTCGGCATCGGAGACCTGATCGCAATTTCAGCAGGTTTTTTTTATGCAGGCTATTTCCTGACTACACAACGTGGCAGAGAGAATCTTCACCCCATTACCTATATTTGGATCATTGGTCTAAGTGCCAGCATCGGTTTGGCTCTCATCAATCTTGTGCTTGGCAACTCCCTCATTGGCTACTCATCCCAAACCTGGGGCGTTTTCTGGACAACGGCCCTTGTCTCACAAGTGATCGGTTATTTGGCTGTCTCCTACGCGCTCGGGCATCTCCCTGCATCGGTCGTCGCCCCAACGATGATCGGGCAGCCGATCATGACCACGCTCTTTGCCATTCCATTACTAGGTGAAATTCCGCTTCCCTTACAGATCGTTGGCGGCGTCACCGCGCTTATTGGCATCTTTCTTGTCAATCGCGCTTATCAAAAAGGGAAAGAGAACTCAGAAAAGCCTGTATTAGATTTTTAATGATTGCAACAAGCAAAATTCGATTAAAATTGACTAGCTCTCTTTTTTTTCATATACTTGACACAAACTCACGCACAAAGAGGAGAAGGACATGAATAACTTAGATGCGATCCTTGAAATTGCAATTGGCTTGATTCTTACTTGGCTGATCTTGAGCGTTGCAACGATGGAAGTACAAGATCTCTTTAGTAAATGGTTCGATAAACGCGCACAATTTCTCGAGAAATCTATTCTTGAGATGTTTCAGGGTGATCAAAACTACGTAGATCTATTTTATAGCCAGCCAGTTATTAAAGCCTTGGTTCCTAAAGATCGCTCAGGGCAACCTAAAAAGACACTTCTCCGCAAAGCAAAAAAACCGGACTATATCCCCAACGCCGCTTTTGCAGAGGCTGTCTTTGAAATGTTTGTCGATCTGGGTACCGAAAAAGACAAACTTGCTGAAGCCACGGTTTCACTTGAAAGAATTCTCGGCAAGATCGACACGATCATAAAAGAGAATGAAGACCTTGGTTATTTTGTGCGTCGCCTTCTTCCCAACCTTGACAGCAAGAAATCTGTCAGTAATCTACCTGAAGCACACGACAAGGTCATAGAATTCAAAACCAACGCCGAAAGCTGGTTTGACACATCCATGAAGCGGGCATCTTTCTGGTATAAGGAAAATGCAAAAAATCTCGCCTTCGTCATCGGTCTTGTGATTGCTGCAGCTTTCAATATAGATTCTATTCAGATCACCGAGCAGCTTTGGCGTGAGCCCACCTTGCGTCAATCTCTGGTGGCGCAGGCACAGGTAGCAAGTGTGAATACAGGCGCTGACTCTGTTGCTGAACTTGAAACTTATTACCAGGATTTACAACTACCCGTCGGTTGGGATGCGAGCAAGTTGCCCCCCACACCATTAGACTGGACTACAAAAATAATCGGTTTTCTTATCAGCGGTTTAGCTGCCATGCAAGGCGCACCTTTCTGGTTTGAAATTCTCAAGAATTTATTAAAGTTCAAGGGAGGTTCAAAGAAAGAATCCGAATCGCCTCCGCCGCCAGCCACACCGCCAGCCACACCGCCAGTAGCTGCGTCGAAACTTGAAGCCGTTGGCTAGCAGATAATAGACAAAAGAGGGTTGCGATCATTGCAACCCTCTTTTGATTCACCAGTATAATAAACATCATGACTGATCTATTCGACCACAAGATGCAGGAAAATCTCAGAAAAGAAGCGCCTCTTGCCGCGCGGATGCGCCCACGCACGCTCGATGAATATATCGGGCAGGAGCATATCGTTGGCGAGGGGAAGTTGTTGCGCCGTGCGATTGAAGCGGACCGACTTTTCGCTTCAATTATCTTATGGGGACCTCCCGGAACGGGCAAGACAACCCTTGCTCAGATCATCGCTAATCAGACCGAATCACATTTCGAGACTCTCTCCGCTGTTTTAGACGGGAAGCCACGCTTGCGTGAAGTGATCCACGAGGCGAAGGAACGCCGCAAACTCTATCAGAAGAAGACGATCCTTTTCGTGGATGAAGTCCACCGTTGGAATAAGGCACAACAAGACGCGCTTTTACCACACGTCGAAAACGGGACTTTTACTCTGATCGGTGCGACGACGGAGAATCCTTTTTTTGAGATTATTGGGGCATTGGTTTCGCGCTCACGTGTTTTTCAGTTACGAGGATTGAATCAGAAAGAGTGCGGCACTTTACTGGATCGCGCTTTGGGCGACGTTGAACGGGGCTATGGTTCTCGCCGAATCAACCTTCATGACACAGCTCGTAAGCATCTCGTCGAGATGGCTACGGGCGATGCTCGCAATGCCTTAAATGCCCTCGAGTTGGCAGTTGAATCCACAAATAAAGATGCGGATGGCATCATCCAGATCACCTTGGACGTAGCGCAGGAATCCATTCAGCGGCGCGCAGTTTTATATGATAAAGACGGCGATTCGCATTACGATACAGTTTCTGCATTCATCAAATCGGTGCGCGGCTCAGACCCCGACGCTGCGCTCTATTGGCTGGCAAAGATGGTTTACGCTGGTGAAGACCCGCGTTTTATTGTGCGCCGTTTGCTGATCTTGGCGGGCGAGGATATCGGGTTGGCTGACCCAATGGGCTTGGTCGTCGCGAACGCAGCCGCACAGGCTTTTGAATTTGTGGGCATGCCGGAGGGGATTTACTCCATCGTGGAAGCAACGCTTTACTTGGCGACTGCGCCAAAATCAAATAGCGCGGGGGCGTATTTCAAGGCTTTGAAACGTTTGGAAGATCAGGGGCAAATTTCTGTGCCGAACCATCTCAAGGATGGCAATCGCGATGCGGATGCGCTCAAACACGGCGAGGGTTATGTTTACCCCCATTCAGAAGATGGGCATTTTACGCCGCAGCAATATTTACCCAAGCGCCTGCTGGGGACGTATTTCTATGCACCCTCCAGTGAGGGCTACGAAGCAGAGGTTGCGGCGCGCCTGGAGGCTTGGCGTGCGGCACAGCGCAAAGCTTTAGGGATTGAGGACTTTGAGTTTGCGCCTGAGTTGAGTGAAGAGAAGATCAAGAACATGAAAAGAAAATAAGCATGCGCACTGTATTTTTTAGAAGCTCCTTGACACATCCTCCCCCCTGCTGTAAACTTGCGCCCAATATGAAACACGCAGCCTTCAACGCCTTTTACTTTTATTTTTATTTTGGCTTCCAAAAACGGAAACCGCTGGCGGCGTTTAACTAGGCATCTTTTACTTTACCCTGACAAAACGTGAGACCATCGGTCTCACGTTTTTTTGTTTTTATATAACAGGAGGCATTATGCCAACAAGAGGAATACGCGGTGCCATCACCGTTAGCACGGATACAAAAAATGAAGTTCTCAGCGCTACATCAGAAATGCTCAAAGAAATCTCGGCAGCCAATCCTGGCTTAAGACCCGAGGATATTGCCAGCGCCTTTTTTACCGTCACCGACGATATTCGCTCAGTCTTCCCCGCGGAAGCCGCCAGATACAACGGCTGGAAAAATGTTCCTCGCCTTTGCGCAAAAGAAATCCCTGTCGAGGGCAGCCTTGGGCTTTGCATCCGAGTATTATTGCATTGGAATACCGAACTAGCCCCCGAAAAAATCAAACACGTTTATCTGAAAAGGGCAAAAAAGCTACGCCCCGATCTCGTAAATAATACACAGGAGTAATAAAACTTATGCTGATCATCATGCGCACCAGCGCAACCAAAGCGGATGTAGAGAACGTCGTCGCCCGCGTCAAATCTTTCGATCTGGATGCCCATCTCTCGGATGGCGCGGAACGCACCGTCATCGGCGTGGTCGGCGATGGACGCCCTGTCGAAAAGAGTCTATTTATCCGTCTCCCCGGCGTGGACAATATTGTCCCCATCTCCAAATCCTACAAACTCGCCTCGCGCGAGTTCTACCCAAAAAACTCACTCGTCCCCATTGGCGAAAATAGGGTCGGCAATGGCAGCGCCATCATCATTGGCGGACCTTGCGCCGTCGAAAACCGCGAACAACTCCTCGAAGCTGCGCAAGCCGTAAAAGATGCAGGCGCGCACGCCCTGCGGGGCGGGGCTTACAAACCGCGCACTTCGCCCTATTCCTTTCAGGGCATGGGCGAAGATGGGTTGAAACTACTCGCCGAAGCCCGCGATCTGACAGGGCTGCCCATCGTCACCGAAATTATTTCTCCAGAATTGGTTCCCCTCGTTGCCGACTATGCAGACGTGCTCCAGATCGGCGCACGAAATATGCAGAATTATTCCCTGCTCAAAGCAGCCGGACTGACCCAACGCACCATTCTGCTCAAACGCGGCATGAGCGCTACTATTAGCGATTTCCTCATGGCTGCCGAATATATTCTCTCCAAGGGCAATCAAAACGTCATTCTTTGCGAGCGTGGCATCCGCACCTTTGAAACCGCCACCCGTAACACCACCGACATCAATGCCATTCCGGTATTGAAATCCCTTACCCATCTGCCCGTCATGCTTGACCCCAGCCACAGCACCGGTGATTGGCGTTTCGTCAGCTCACTTGCGCGCTCAGGCATTGCCGCAGGCGCAGACGGGCTGGTTATCGAAGTCCATCCCGATCCGGCTAATGCACTCTCGGATGGTGCCCAATCGCTCAAGCCGAAGCGTTTTGCTGAATTAGTGAACCAGGTCAATATCATCGCCAACGCGATGAAAGCTGCAAATATAACTGCGCTCCCAGAAGGATAATTACCAATCACACGAGTAGCTTGAATAACAAAAACATTCATGCTATTCGGAAAATTCGCATAATTCGTGATACAAAAAGGAAAAAATCTTATGATGATCATTATGAAAACCAGCGCTTCACAAGAAGAACTAGAGAATGTCCTTGCAAGCGTCAAGGGACTTAAGCTCCACCCCCATCGTATTTCTGGCTCAGAGCGCAACGTCATTGGCGTTGTCGGCGATGGGCGCCCGATCGAGCCGAGCAATTTCATCCGTTTGCCGGGTGTTGCCTCGGTTATCCCCATCTCAAAGCCCTATAAACTCGCCTCGCGTGAGTTTTACCCTGAAAACACCCTCATCCCCATCGGCGACCACGTTGTCGGCAACGGGACTCCCACTATCATCGGCGGACCTTGCGCCGTAGAGAGCCGCGATCAAATTCTTGAAGTTGCCAAAGCGGTCAAAGAAGCCGGCGCGCACGCCCTTCGTGGTGGCGCCTTCAAGCCTCGCACCTCCCCCTATTCTTTTCAAGGAATGGGCGAAGACGGACTAAAACTCCTTGCAGAAGCCCGCGATCTCACTGGTTTGCCGATCGTCACTGAAGTCACCTCCCCCGATTTAGTCCCCCTCGTTGCGGATTATGCTGAAGTGCTTCAAATTGGCGCAAGAAATATGCAAAATTATGCCCTTCTCAAAGCCGCTGGGCAAACCAATCGCACGGTTTTGCTCAAACGTGGCATGAGCGCAACCATCAATGACCTCCTCATGGCAGCCGAATATATCCTCGCGCAAGGCAATCAAAATGTCATTCTTTGCGAGCGCGGCATCCGCACCTTTGAGACGGCTACCCGCAACACCACCGACATCAACGCTATTCCTGTCCTTCAAGCCCAAACCCATCTCCCCGTCATTCTCGACCCTAGCCATAGTACCGGGCATTGGGAGTATGTCTCTGCCCTCGCTCGTTCTGGCATTGCGGCGGGCGCAGATGGTATCATCGTAGAGGTGCATCCCGACCCCGCCTGCGCACTTTCGGATGGCGCGCAATCGCTCAAGCCAAGGCGTTTCAAGCGGCTTGTCAAACAAGTCAATGCGATTGCAAACGCCCTCAAAGCCGAAGATATTTCGACCAATCCGCTGCAATGAATTAGATAAACTATAAAAGTCTTGAGATTTTTGTAGTTTGCCAAAATATTATGGAAGAAACCAACTTTTTACGCGAACAAAACATCGCAATTATTGGATTAGGTTTGATGGGCGCATCCATCGCAATGGGATTGCGCGGTCATTGCAAGAGCGTTCTGGGATCAGATAGCGATTCGCTCACCTGTCAAATTGCTACCGCTAAAGGGATGGTGGATTCGGCATCAACAGATCTTCGCCAAATCCTGCCCCAAGCAGATATACTCATCATCGCTACGCCGGTCTCTGCCGCGCTAAAGATCATTGCCGCGCTCCCCGGCATCCATAACGGAAGCAAGCTCATCGTCACGGATGTCACGTCCACGAAAGAGCAGATCATGCGCGCGCTTGATTCCCTCCCATCCAATTTTGATGTGATCGGCGGTCATCCCATCTGCGGTAAGGAGAAGTTAGGCATTTGCCACGCCGAAAAAGAGATGCTCTACGACTGCACCTACACGCTCACGCCATCCGAGCGAACGTCGGCGCGGACGAAGTCTTTGCTAGCGCAACTCGTGGAAGCCATTGGCGGAAATCCGCTCTGGATAGACGCCGTGAAGCACGACCAAATGTTGGCAAAAACCAGCCACGCGCCCCACTTGCTAGCGGTCGCGCTGATGCACGCTACAGAAGCAGACCTTTCGAAACTCAAGGCGGGCGGATTTTCGAGCGCGACGCGGCTCTCTGCCACGCCGACGAGCATGATGCTGCCGATGGTGATGACGAACGCCGAAAACACGATTGCCGCGCTGGAAGCAGTAAAGACCGAAATTGATAAAATCTTGACGCTGATGAAGGCTGGCGATAACGAAAATCTGGAAATCTTGTTGGATACGAGCAAAGCCAAGCGTGAAGAGATGATGAGGAGAATGTAAAAGCCTTCACCACAGAGAGCGCGGAGATCACTGAGCTTTTCTCTTTTTTCTCCAAAACTCTGTGCGCTCTGTGTATTCAGTGGTAAAAAGATGACAAAAAAAATCACCCCCATCACCCATCCGCTCAACGCCAGCGTGCGCGTGCCCGGCTCAAAATCGTTGACCAATCGTGCGTTGCTCATCGCTGCACTCGCTGAAGGAAAAACAACGCTAACCAACGCGCTTTTCTCTGACGATTCGCGATATTTTGCCAACGCCCTGAAAGCATTGGGATTTGAAGTCTCAGTAAACGAAGAAGAAAAGACCATGAGCGTCGTCGGATTGGGAGGAAAAATCCCCGCAGACAGCGCGGAGCTTTTCATCGGCAACGCGGGCACAGCGGCGCGCTTTTTGACCGCATTCTTGAATTTAGGCAATGGCGAATATATTCTCGACGGCGAACCCCGCATGAGAGAACGTCCTATCGGTGATTTGGTGGATGCACTCACCCCGCTCGGCGCGGATATTTCCTCCCCTTGTAGTGACGACTTCAGTCGTCCCGCTCGCAACGAGAAGGGGCTAAAGCCCTTACTACAAGGGAAAAGGGAAAATTATCTTCCTCTCAAACTCACCGCATCTCGTTTCACGGGCGGCAAAACACAAATTGCAGGCAACGTCTCCTCGCAATATCTTTCTGCACTCTTGATGACCGCACCTTATGCCGAAAATCCCGTTGAAATTGAGATCACGACTGAGCTATTTTCCAAACCCTACGTGGATATGACTATCAACATCATGCAAGACTTTGGCATAGAGATTGAACGAGACGGCTACCAGTATTTCAAAGTCTCCCCCAACGCCTATTTCCCAATCTCCAATTACCAAATAGAATCTGATGCTTCTGCCGCATCCTATTTCTTCACCGCCCCAGCCATCTGTGGTGGGACTGTGCGCGTGGAAAATATCTCACGTAATTCTGTGCAAGGAGATATTGATTTCCTGGATGTCTTGGCGGAAATGGGCTGCACCATCGAAGAGACTGAAAACTGTATACTGGTTACTGGCAACTCATCACTTCGCGGTGTGGACGTGGACATGTCCGATATCCCCGACACAGCCCAAACGCTCGCTGCCATCGCCCCCTTCGCATCTTCGCCGACGCGGATTCGGGGTATCGCGTCTGCGCGTATGAAAGAAACCGATCGCATTTCCGCTGTTTGCACCGAGTTGATGAAGCTAGGTGTTAAAGTAGAAGAATACGAAGACGGGATGACAATCTATCCCTGCGAAAATATCCAACCTGCTAGCATCGAAACCTACAACGATCATCGTATGGCGATGGCGTTCTCGTTAATCGGCTTGCGAGCAGAAGGTGTTGAGATAGAAGCCCCCGGCTGTGTATCGAAGACTTTTCCAAATTACTTCGATGTTTTGGATGAGTTGAGATAATTTTTCAGCACAAAGAGCACGAAGAAGCACAAAGGAAAAACATTAAGAAAAAGCAGAGGTTGAAAGAGAAGAGAATAGTAACGGAACTCTGTTTCCTAATCCCTAATTACCTAATCCCAGCTAAAAGGAAAACCATGCCAAACCTTCAACCCTCAACCTTCAACCTCGGACTAATCGGCTACCCCATCAGCGCCAGTGTATCACCGAAAATTCATGGCGCGGCGCTCAAAGAAACGGGCCTGGATGGCGAATATAGGCTTTACCCCATCGCGCCCGACGATATTCAGGGGCTAAAAGACTTACTCAACAAAGTCCGCACGGGAGAGATGCAAGGGCTGAATGTGACCATTCCGCATAAGCAGAACGTCATTCCGCTTCTGGACGAGTTGAGCGATACTGCCAAGACCATCGGCGCAGTCAATACCATTATTTTCAAAGATGGCAAACTCATCGGCGATAATACCGACGCGCCTGGCTTTTGGAACGACCTTCAAAAATTACTAAAAAACCGAGAAGATCTGCTAAATCCGCCAAGTTTTTATGCGATGGCTCCCCACGCGCTCATTCTCGGCGCAGGCGGCGCGGCGCGGGCAGTCTGCTACGCCCTGCTCAACGCAGGGTGGGATATCACCCTCGCCACCCGCGCAGACGATATCCCCCAAGCCGAAGAACTGATCGCCGATTTCAACGCCGAAATCCCCGGATGCGACGCTAAACTCTCAAATATCGAACTCAACGCTTCGGTTCTCTCCCCGCTACTCCCGACGATCTCCCTCATCATCAACGCCACGCCCGTCGGGATGAAATCGCATCACGCAGGCACGCCGTGGCTCACCAATCTACCCTTCCCCGACGATGCCCTGCTCTACGATCTCATCTATACCCCCGCAGAAACACAACTGATGAAAGATGCCGCGCAAGCGGGATTGCCTACGCGCAGCGGCTTGGGGATGTTGGTCGGGCAGGCATTGTTCTCCTTTGAGATTTGGACGGGGAAGAAAGTGTCCATTGAAAAGATTATTCTTGACACCTAATCCAGTCTCTAAGCGGCGCTACCAGCGAATATCGTCCTTCGACTACGGCTTCGCTCTGCTTCACATCCGCTCAGAAACTGAATATTTTTTAGAAGGATTAATTATGCCCATACGATTTTTAACCGCAGGAGAATCACACGGCCCCGCCGTGACAGCTATTTTAGAAGGCATTCCCGCTGGCTTAGCGCTTGACGTAGACAAAGTTAATCATGAACTCGCTCGCCGTCAAAAAGGCTTTGGTTCTGGCGGACGGATGAAGCTCGAACGCGACACCGTCCAAGTTCTCAGCGGCATTATGGATGGGAAAACAATGGGGATGCCCATCTCGCTATTCGTCGAAAATCTCAACCATAAACAGTGGAAAGGGAAAGAGACTGCTGCAATGACCGCTCCCCGCCCGGGTCATGCCGATTTGACGGGCGTCGTCAAATATGGCTATAACGACCTGCGCCCCTCGCTCGAACGCGCATCCGCTCGAGAGACGACGATGCGCGTTTCCGTTGGCGCAATCTGCAAGCAGTTTTTAGCGGAATTCGGGATCGTCGTCGGCGGGTACGTGAGAAGTATCGGGGAAGTAGATGCCAATTTTGGAATGACCACGTATAAATCCAGGTTCGAAGTGGCGGAGACGAATGATCTTCGCTGCCCAGATGCTAAGGCTGCTGAGATGATGAGGACACGCATCCAGCAATGCATCCAAGAAAAAGATACATTAGGCGGTGTGATTGAGATCGTTGCTCTGAATGTACCTGTGGGACTTGGCTCTTTCGCGCAATGGGATACGCGTCTCGAAGCAAAACTCGCTCAAGCGATGCTTTCTGTGCAGGCGATCAAGGGCGTGGAAATTGGCGATGCCTTCGAGAACGCAAGACTGCCCGGCACACAGGCGCATGATGCGGTGATTTTGGAAAGCGAGAAAATAGTGCGCCCGACCAACCGCGCGGGCGGCATCGAAGGCGGGATTTCAAATGGCGAGCCGATTGTCATCCGCGCCGCGATGAAACCGATTGCGTCCACGCTCACGCCGCAAAAAACAGTTGATCTGGTGACGGGCGAAGAAACAGTCACGACTTATGAGCGTTCCGATTTTTGCCCCGTGCCGCGTGCTGTGCCCGTACTAGAAGCAGTCGTTGCAATTACACTCGCGGATGCGCTGATAACCAAACTCGGCGGGGACTCAATCGCTGAGATGAAGCCGCGTTTTAAAGCGTTGAAAGAAGCGAAGTTGAACGATATTGAGTTGGATAATCAGCCGCATATTTTTTGGTAGGAAATAACCGCCAAGATGCAGAGAGCGCAGAGATTTTTTGAGAAAAGAGAAAAGCGAGCAGTGCATTGCATCTTAAAGATGCGTTGCACTGCGGGTTAGCAAAACAATCCAGCCCCTGAGCGGAGCGATGACCGAAGGGAAGCGCACAGTCGAAGGGCGGCATTTGAAACACCGTCCTTCGACTACGTGCTTTGCTTCGCAAAGCCCTCCGCTCAGGAGCTGGATTTTACAGGAAAATAAAATGACATCATCCATCATCTACATTTACGGTCCTCCCGGCGTGGGGAAATCGACCATTGGCAAAATACTTGCAGCGAACTTAAACCTCCCCTTTGTTGATCTTGACGCAGAGATCGAAAAAATTGCAGGAACGACTATCCCTGAAATTTTTGAAAACGAAGGTGAAGAAGTTTTTCGCGACCGCGAAGAGAGAGCGTTGAAAAGCGTTGGGGAAACCTCCATCGTCTCTCTTGGGGGTGGCGCTCTTTTACGCCGAGCAAGCCGAAATTACGTCCGCGATGAGCAGGTCATCTGCTTGGGGGCAGCGACCGAGACAATTAGGGCACGCTTGCAAGGGGATGGGCAAAACGAGCGTCCCCTTCTCAAAGAAAATGCTTTAGAGATTTTTTTGGAGGGGCGTAAGGCACATTACGCATCTTTTCCCATCCAGTTGAATACGGAAAATCGTACGCCAGCAGCGTGCGCGACTGAAATACAGGAGCGTTTGGGGCGGTTTTATTTGCGCGGGATGGGGCAGGGTTACGCGGCGCGTGTGGAAAATAGCGCGCTCGAAAACTTGGCAAATTTGCTCACGGAGCATAGTTGCAAGCTGCCCTATATGCTGATTTGCGATAGCGATGTTGCGCCGATCTACGCTGAAAAAATTGCGCAGGTTGTGGAGGTGCGCAAGGTCGTTTTTCCCGCTGGCGAGAAAAATAAAACCATCGCAACGATGACGCAGCTCTGGCGCGATCTGGTTGGCGCGGGGATGGAGCGCGGCGGGACGATCCTTGCGCTGGGCGGCGGCATCACGAACGATATGGCGGGCTTTGCGGCGGCGACCATTATGCGCGGCGCGGCGTGGGTTAGCATCCCGACTTCGTTGCTCTGCATGGTCGATGCCAGTCTCGGCGGAAAAACAGGCGCGAATTTGCCCGAGGGTAAAAATCTGGTGGGCGCGTTTTACCCGCCAAAACTCGTTCTCGCCGACCCTGAAACCCTGCGCACGCTGCCCGAAGCCGAAATCCGCAACGGGCTGGCAGAGGTGGTCAAGCACGGCGTGATCGCCGACCCCGAGTTGCTGGGGCTTTGTAAAAATATCAGCACAAAGGACACAAAGGATGAGTGGGCAAAATTGGTCATTCGCGCGATGAGCGTCAAAGTCAGGATTATTGAAGAAGACCCCTACGAGATGGGCATCCGCGCCGCACTCAATTTTGGACACACCATCGGGCACGGCATCGAATCGCTGACAAATTATGGCATCCGTCACGGCGAAGCGGTGGGAATCGGGATGGTCGTGGAAGCACATCTTGCCGAGCAGATGGGGATCGCCGAAACCGGCCTGGCGGATAAAATAGCCGAAACGCTCGTGTCCCTCGGCTTGCCGATTGACATCCCAAACGGAATCTCAGCCCCGGCTTTGGTCGCCGCGATGCAGAGCGACAAGAAGAAATCGAAAGGCGTGGTGAAATTTGCGCTGCCGGTGAAGGTTGGGGAGATGAAGGTGGGGGTGGTGATTGAGGGGTTGGAAAAAATGTTGCAAGAAATTTAGCCTCTGTCCTGCGGACATCTCCCCCAAATTCTAAAAGAAAAATTTAGGGGAGAAACGGAGATCGAACATGAATTTGTCTTATAAGAAAAGAATTCTTTTACTACTAAGCCCTCTTCTTTTCGCCTGCTTTTTTTATGCCAAAAGAAGGCTGGTTCTATCTCATTCTTTTTATCTCTCTACCGGCACTCACCTTCTTCGCTGTCACCAAACTCTCGAGAAAATTCACGAAGTTACAAGAACAACCTTTCAAGATCATTTTAGAATTTTCTGCGATAGGTATTGCAGCGTTTCTGGTGGTGTTTATTATCCAACAAAGAGTAAATTATCCTCTAAAGGAAAATCTAATCCAAGCAACTAAAACAAGCCTTGCAGCTATCCTTATCAGTATAATTACTTACAACGTCAATAAATTTCGACAGTATCTTTCTAAAAAACACGATAAAAGGATGAATTCATGACCACCCTACTCGTCCTCCACAGCCCCAACCTAAACCTGCTCGTCACTCGATCGGTTGGAGGAGATGTTGTAATTAGGAGAAGTGCGACGCACCTTAAAGGTGCAACGCACTTGACTGACAGGAGAAAAACAATGACCACCCTACTCGTCCTACACGGCCCCAACCTAAACCTGCTCGGTTCGCGCGAGCCTGAAATCTACGGGGCGTTAACGCTCGCCGATATTAATAAAAAAGTAGAAGAAGCTGCATCTGCCCATGACGTGAAGATTTACAGCATCCAATCCAATCATGAGGGCGCGCTAATTGACGCGCTTCAGGAAGCCGCCAATCAAGCGGATGGTGTTATCTTCAATCCCGCTGGATATACGCATACATCTGTCGCGCTGAGAGATACTGTTGCAACAATCGGCATCCCCGTTGTGGAGGTGCATCTCTCGAATGTTTATGCGCGCGAAGAGTTTCGGCAAAAGTCGCTGCTTTCGGCTGTTTGCGCGGGGAAGATTTCGGGCTTTGGGTGGATGTCGTATAAGCTCGCATTAGAGGCTTTGGTAGAGATAATAGAACGCGGATAGCGCGGATTTAGCGTTTTTTCACGGATTCTTTTTTTGTTTTTTATCTACGTAAATCCGCCTTATCCGCCAAATCCACGTTCCATTTTTTTTAGGAATAAAAATGTCAGAAATCAAAAAACATTTCTTTGCACAACTCGACGAAACCATTGCCACGCTAAAGACAGAAGGCATGGAGGTGATCCGTCTTGACATCGGCTCGCCGGATTTGCCCCCGCATCCCAGCGTGATAGAGACGCTAGGGCGCGCATCGGCACGCGGGGATTCGCATGGCTATCAATCGCATTTGGGACCGCTTTCTTATAGAGAAGCATGGGTCGGGATGTACAAAGACGTTTTCGGTGTGGACATTGACCCCGCGAGGGAAATCGTCCCATTATTAGGGACAAAAGAGGGCATCTATCACTTAAGCCAGGCAATTATCAAGAGTGGCGATGTGGTGCTGATCCCCGATCCCTATTACCCCACTTATTTACGCGGCACACAGCTTGCGGGCGGAGAGCCATATTTTATGCCCCTGCTCGCCGAAAATGATTATTTGCCGGATCTGGATGCTATCCCTGAGGAAGTGGCTGATAAAGCCAAATTGCTGTGGGTGAATTATCCGAATAATCCGCTTGGGGCGACTGCGCCGCTTTCTTTTTACGAGAAGCTTGTCCGCTTTGCAGAAAAACATGATATTTTGATTTGCTCAGACATCCCCTATTCACAAGTCTGTTTTGGCGAAAATATCCCGCCGAGCATTATGCAAGTGGATGGCGCAAAAGATGTGGCAATTGAGTTCAACTCGCTCTCGAAATCGCATAATATGGCGGGATGGCGCATCGGCGCGGCGGTCGGGAATGTACCCACGCTGGATGCGTTATTGAAGTTGAAAACCAATGCCGATAGCGGGCATTTTGGGCCAATCCTTGAAGCCGCATCCCATGCTATGGGTCTGCAACCAAGTTGGATACAGGAGCGGAACGCTGTTTATCGTGAGAGACGAGATATTATCGTCACATCCCTCCGCTCATTGGGTGTAGATGTGGACAGTCCACAAGCATCCCTCTATATTTGGTGTCCGATCCCTGAGGGCTGGGTATCCGAGAAGTTTGCAATGGCAATGTTGGAAGAAGCGAGCGTGAGCGTTGCGCCGGGGACGGTTTTTGGCAGCAATGGTGAGGGTTTTGTGCGCATTTCGATCACGCAGCCAAAGGAGAAAATTGAAGAAGCCATGCAGAAACTAACCGATTGGTGGAAAACACTATAACTGGTGATTCCACGAGGAGTATGCTTCTGCGACGAAGTGGTCTCACGGTTGATGAGACTGCTTCGTCGCAAGTGCGTGCTCCTCGCTGAATCATAGGAGAACTATGACTAAAAAAATCGTCGCATTTCAAGGCGAGGCGGGCGCATATAGCGAAGCCGCCGCATACGCTTATTTTGGAGAAGAGATCATCACCCTGCCCTGCAAGAGTTTTGATGTGCTTTTTGCCGCCGTTTCAACGGGCAAAGCCACGCACGGGATGGCGCCAATCGAGAACTCTCTGGCGGGCAGTATTCATCGCAATTATGATCTTTTGCTGCGCAATAAGCTTTTTATCATCGGCGAATATCATCACCGCGTCAGCCATTGTCTGATGGCGTTGCCCGGCGTGCTGCTTCAAGATATGCAGCGCGTTTACTCTCATCCGCAAGCCTTGGCACAATGCGAAAACAGCCTGCTCGAACTCGGCTTGCCCCCCATCGTTGCCGCCGATACTGCCGGAAGTGCACGCGCGCTCAAAGAGAATAATGACCAGACTTCCGCTGCGCTCGCCTCCGAATTGGCGGCGCAGGTTTATGGGCTGAATATCCTGCAAAGGGATATGGAAGACAATCCCGCCAACTACACCCGCTTTTTGGCGCTCGCGCCGCAGAACAATCTCGAAAGGCGCGATGGCGATTATCGCACATCCATCGCTTTCAGCCTTATCAACAAACCGGGTATCCTTTTCAACGCCCTGAGCATTTTCGCCTTGCGCGAGATAGATTTGACAAAAATCGAATCCCGTCCACAAGCAGGGAAGGCGTGGAAATATCTCTTCCATATTGATTTTATCGGGCATGTGGATGATGAAAAAGTGGTGAATGCCCTGAATCACCTGCGCGAGATCGCGCCATTTATTCGCGTTTTTGGATCGTATCCAAGAGAGAAGAGGGAATGGTAGCGGAACGCTCGTGATTTGGGCTTGATACCCTTTAAATAACATCTTTCCATCCCCTAAAACTGCAACGCACCTGCCCCTCTACCCTAAAGGGCATCTCCCCCAAATTCCAAAAACGTGGAATTTAGGGGAGAAAATGGTGCTATGCAGTTTTTTCTTTACCGTTAAATATGATACAAAGGAAGAGAAGAAAGGAGTAAAGAATGAATATATATATTTATCTTGTCGTATACCTTTTGACAATCCTTTTCGCTTACTACGTCTTCCGCGTAGCGGTTCGCAAAGACTATGAAAAGAAGGGAGGGTTATCCAATTACGCAACGGTTTTGGAGTTTCTGATCTTTGCTATACATGCCAATCTCTCTTACACTTTTTTGCCCGCCCCTTATCCTGAAATGCCAGCTTACCCGGATAATCAGCCCCTGGTAGCGTTCGGGACAAGTTTTATGATCATCGGCATTTCTCTCATGCTCTGGGCAATGAGCGGATTCGGATTCAAAAAAGCGTTCGGGCAAGATACCCAAACGCTAAATCGCTATGGCTTCTACCAATATGTACGCAATCCGCAAATCGTATTCTACAGCATCGCCGTTCTTGGAATGCCGGTTATTTGGCCATCATTTTATGCGTTGGGATGGATACTTCTCTACGCCATTATCGCCCACATGATGGTCATCACAGAGGAGGAGCATCTTCTACGCATCTACAAGGAAGATTATAAAAATTATTGCGAGGATGTGCCAAGGTATATACCTCGGTTGTGGCGAAAAAAGTAGCTCGTGAAGCAATAAGACTACAAAAGTCTTGGAGACTTTTGTAGTCTATACTAAGCCAGCAAATCCCGCTCCATTTTATATCTCCCTTCTGCAGGCGGATACGCCTGCATATACATCTCTTTGCCGTTGAAAAGACGAGAAACGAAACCGCGAATCCCTTTTTGCATTTGCCCGCCGCCTTGGCTGGCGTGACAAGCTCCCGCCGCTTCTTTCTTCTTCAACACTGATTTGATGTTAACCCGCGCGTGGATGGGAAAATTCACCGCTGCTAAGGATGCGAGATCAATATCACCATTTTTGCCAAATTTGCTAGGGTCATTTCCAAAAAGTCGCATTAGGCGTACAGAGACGCGCAAAAAGGCACGCGAAAAGGTATGGAAATAAAGCTTACGTGGTTTATAAGGCTCTCCGCTACCTGATGCGAAATTCGTGTCATCAGCGTGCTCAAAAGCCAAAACAGTCGCTTTGTGGATGGCGATATGATCGGGATGGCGGTATCCGCCAATGGGATCAAAGGTCAACACAACGTCCGGTTTCAACTTACGAATATAGGCAACAACTTCCTCTGCAACTTTTTCGACAGGCTGCGCAAATAGCGCGCGAGGATGTTCGTTATCAGGTGAGCCGGGCATTCCCGAATCGCGATAATCGAGGAAATGAACACCTTCGAGTCCCAAAATCCCGGCAGCACAACGCAGCTCGGATTCGCGTCTATCGGCAACAGACTGAAAGCCTTGCATATATTTTTCATCCATTTCGCCAACTTCCCCACGAGTTGCGCAGATCAGATGCACGTCCGCGCCGCGTTCGGCATAGAGGGCAAGCGTTCCGCCCATGCCAAAGGATTCATCATCGGGATGTGCCAAAACAGATAGGATCACTGGTTTCTTTTTCATAAAATCTATTTTACTCTATATTATGACAAATTATATCCAAAATAAATCCATCAACTGCGAAGAAATAATTTGCAAAGATGTTTTTATTTTGGATTTAGACTCTCTCCCTTTTTGCATCACAGCACAAAGAGTATAATTTCTTCATTATGACAACCTTCCGTTCAAAATACTTACGCAAACAAATATATCTCCCCCAAGATCACGGCTCGTGGGTTTTTATTTTAATGCCCCTTTTTATTGGTTTTTTCGCGGGCAACAAATTCTCTACCCCTGCCATTTATCTCGTTATTGCAGCCATGGCTGCTTTCTTCATCCGCCAACCTGTGACGGTTGCTATCAAAGCTTATGCGGGGCGTCGCCCACGCACAGACCTACCCGCCGCACGCTTTTGGATGCTGGTCTATGGCTTCATCGCTTTGTTGATGCTGATCGGGCTAAGCGCACGCGGCTTTTTTGATGTACTATATCTTGCCATCCCCGGGGTTGCGATCTTTGGCTGGCATTTATTGTTGGTCAGCAAACGCGATGAACGAAAACAAGCCGGCCTGGAAGTGGTTGCAAGCGGTGCACTAGCTCTTGCAGCTCCGGCAGCGTTATGGGTTTCAAGTGGCAGCTACAACACTCAAGGATGGATACTTTGGATTTTGGTCTGGTTTCAATCAGCGGCATCCATTATCCACGCCTATATGCGGCTCGAGCATCGGAATCAAACCCAAATCCCAGAGCGTTCCGCCCAATTCCAGATCGGGAAACGGGCTATTATGTATACGTCCTTTAATTTCGTTGCATCCCTCCTGCTGGGCATTTCCGGCTTATTACCACGCTTTATATTTATCCCTTTCCTTCTGCAACTCGCAGAAACAGCCTGGTGGGCGTTTAATCCTGCTATTAAGGCAAAGCCGACTTCAGTAGGTTTCAGGCAGTTGGCTGTAAGCTCTTTATTTACAGTTTTATTTATTCTGGTTTGGTAGAAAACTTTGCAAAGGTTTTATGCCTTCGAAAAGTTTCAGGAGATTCAGATGAATTGGCAAGTTCTAACAAAAGTTTATGACCGCATTGAAGCCGAAATGATAAAAGCCGCGCTCGAGGCGTTGAAAATCCCTGTTGAGTTGGCGCAAGAAAGCGTGGGCGGCACTATCCCTGTCAGTTTCGGGAAGTTTGCCGAAATTCATGTTCTCATTCCCAAAGAAAAACGAGAGGAAGCGCAGGAATGGCTCGAAAATTATGATAAAGATGAATTTGAGGTAGAAAAGGAATGAACACATCGAACACCGTTATTCTCATCACAAATTATGGCATGGGAAAATCAGATGAAGCTCTGCAAATAAAGTTATTGATTAAGTATTTGCAACTCATTACCAACGGAAACCTTCTGCCAAATAGCATTTGTTTTTATGCAGATGGTGTTAAATGCACCACAGCAGATTCCCCTGTTTTACCTCAACTCAAAACCATTGAAGAAAAAGGTGTGCGCCTGATCGTTTGCAGTACCTGCCTTGAACATCTTGGGCGTAAAGCAGCCGTCGGCATTGTCGGCGGGATGCCTGACATTATTGAAGCGCAGTTTACAGCGGAAAAAGTGATTTCACTCTAATCATCTCAATTGCCAAAAGGAGACTAAAAATGAATTTTGACTTAACCGACGAACAGAAAATGTGGCAAAAGATCGTCCATGATTTTGTCGCAGCCGAAGTCCAGCCGAAGGCGCACGAGATCAGCGAAAGCGGTGAATTCAACTGGGATGCCGTGCATAAAATGGCAGAGCTGGGGATGCTCGGCATGATGGTCTCCGAAAAATACGGCGGCTCAGAAGTCGGCACGGTCAATATGTCTATCGCTATTGAGGAGTTAGGCTGGGCGTGTGGCAGCACCGCGCTCGCCATCGCCGCGCATACCGAGCTGGGCTGCGCGCCGCTCGCCAAATATGGTACGCACGAACAGAAAAAGAAATTCCTTAAACCTGTTGCCACAGGCGAGGGAAAACTCGCAGCCTTGGCGCTCACGGAACCCGGTGCAGGCTCAGACTTGAAAGGCGGCGTCACTACAAAAGCTGAAAAAGATGGGGGTGAGTGGATAATAAACGGCGCAAAAATGTGGATCACCAATCCCAGCGTTGCAGATTACATCATTACACTGGCACGCACCGCGCCTGGAACTGGTTCGGATTCAATGAGCATGTTCATCGTCCCCGCTGACGCGCCCGGTCTCATTATCCACCCCGCCGAAAAGAAGATGGGACTCCACGCCTCCCAAACCCATGCCCTAACCTACGAAAATGTGCGGATCCCCGCCGATTATCTACTCGGCGAAGAGGGGCGTGGGCTACACCAAACCCTTGATACCCTCGATGCGGGGCGCATCAGCATTGGTTCATTATCTGTTGGGTTGGCGCAAGCCGCCCTTGAAGCAGCGATTAAATACGCCAAAGAACGCGAAGCTTTCGGAAAGCCCATCGCAGACAAACAAGCCATCCAGTGGATGCTGGCAGATGCCGCCACCGAGATCGCAGCCGCGCGCCTGATGATGCGTCAAGCCGCCTGGCTGCACGAAAACGGACGTCCCTTCAGCCATCAAGCCGCAATGGGGAAACTCTTCGCCACCGAGATGGCAGAACGCGTGGCATATAAAGCGATCCAAATTCATGGCGGCTATGGCTACAGCCGTGAATATCCCGTTGAGCGTATCTACTGCGATGCGCGCCTAATGACCATCGGCGAGGGGACGAGTGAGATCCAGAGGTTGGTGATTGCAAGGAATATTTTGAAGGGGTAGAGGATTGAAAGTTTCAGGTTGAAAGTTGAAGGCGGCTGAGGAGGGAAGTCGCCTTTCTTAAAATAATTATTCTTGCATCGCGGGGTTTTCATAAATGAAACACAAAAAAGAAATCCAGAAAATTTCAATATTTCTCATCATAGCGCTAGGGGCAACATGTTTATCTGTTGCCATATATAAACATCAAAACAATTCAAACCTTTCAATTCCACTTGATGAGATACGTCAAATTATTGACAAGCATAATGAAAATATTGAAACATACGAACAAATAAGATGTGAAGAAACACTCGAAATCGCGCAAATATTGAATGCAGATATCGACAGCGACAGAAAAAAAGAAGTAATCGTCAATTTGATTTGCAATGAACTTGATTTGACGATTGGTAGCCACATGTATCTGCTTGTTTTGGAGAAATCACAAACACAATGGACATTAAAGTTCGTGCATCCATATTCCGCTTTTCACAGCAAGGCTACGCTAGAAGATTTGGATGAAGACGGAAAAAACGAAATTTTCATCCAATCGTATAGCGGACTGGGAGGTGGTAGCGCTGGATATTCAAAAGGGATATTCAATCAATACATCAAATGCAATCAGACAGAATGCAAAAAATCTTTTGACTTCTGGGATTTTACTCTTGGTCAATGGAGAAACTACAACATAACGAATATTCGTGGCGCATTCCCTAAGGCACCCTTTTTAGGTTCGGCAGAAATTATATTTACAGAATGTCCTGCCTCAGCGCAAAATGGAATTTTGGCAGCCATGTTATAGTTCACAACAGGAGCCAAAACCATGAGAAAAAAGCGCAAGCATTACAGTCCGGAAGAAAAAGTTCGTTTGCTAAAAGAACACC
>Ga0209249_1001033_pt1 | contig 29336 bp, 24 predicted proteins | sample SaaInlV_200m_DNA_4_FD_184653 | JGI IMG/M metagenome (GOLD analysis project Ga0209249, IMG submission 184653) | Marine microbial communities from expanding oxygen minimum zones in the Saanich Inlet - SI037_S3LV_200m_DNA (SPAdes) (version 2) | ecosystem: Environmental > Aquatic > Marine >...
TGGGATATAAAAGACCCGAGCAGGTGTTTTGCCAAGCTGCTTAGATTTTCTTTCCCGCCCAATTGGGCGGGAAAGAAAATCTAACTTAACTTTGAAAGATCGTTGTCTAAAGGAAGGGAGTATTTAAAACAGCCCTTTAATGGTAGGGGTACAACGCACAACAGCATCGTTGATGCAATGTTTCGAAGGGGAGACAAGAAAAATGGTTTATCCTGAATTAATAATGGATGAATAAACTTGACCGATTAAACCAATACCGTGTTATGTGGGTTTTTGTTTTTTTCGATTTACCAACCGATACAAAAAAAGATCGGCGTAATTATACAAGGTTTCGTAAAAACCTGCAAAAAGACGGGTTTACCATGTTGCAGTTTTCAATTTATACCCGCCATTCAAACAGCCGCGAAAATGCAGAAGTCCATATCCGGCGCGTAAAATCGTTTTTGCCGCCCAAGGGCGAAATCATTATTTTTACAATAACTGATAAACAATTTGGGATGATGGAGTTTTTCAGGGGCGAAGCAGAAGCAAATCGTCCCGAAACCCCGCAACAATTGGAACTTTTTTAAAATTTAAAAGTGTCGGTGTGACTCTCAGTCACGCCGACACTTACAAAAAAAACCGCCTGATTATTCAAAACCAGACGGTTACACAGCAATCTTTTTTTAATCCTGCTTTTCGACCTAAAACATTCTATCCCAATAACTTAGGGTAACAATACTGTGTCAAAGATCGATAAAATACAATTTGAAAGCAATTCACAACTGTTTGAATTGAAATATTAAAAATACGATTACTGTGTCAAAGATCGATAAAATACAATTTGAAAGCAATTCACAACAACGTTTAAACTCCCTGCTTGAGGAGAAGCACTGTGTCAAAGATCGATAAAATACAATTTGAAAGCAATTCACAACACGCGGTTAAACCTTGTTTTAGGGAAGTTTACTGTGTCAAAGATCGATAAAATACAATTTGAAAGCAATTCACAACCCAGCCCTGCATAGATCCTTTTTAAGGTATACTGTGTCAAAGATCGATAAAATACAATTTGAAAGCAATTCACAACGCCTGTTGTTATATGATCCCCAGCAAAAGACTGTGTCAAAGATCGATAAAATACAATTTGAAAGCAATTCACAACTACAAGCTGGATTCATGTTTTCAATTGTATACTGTGTCAAAGATCGATAAAATACAATTTGAAAGCAATTCACAACTGCTCCCGTAGTGGCCTGGTTCATTGCAAAACTGTGTCAAAGATCGATAAAATACAATTTGAAAGCAATTCACAACAGTAATCCCTCGTTAACTGTGTCGTAAACTACTGTGTCAAAGATCGATAAAATACAATTTGAAAGCAATTCACAACACAAGATGGCGAACCTAACTTTGATTGATAACTGTGTCAAAGATCGATAAAATACAATTTGAAAGCAATTCACAACCCTTTTTAAGAAGTGTCGTTAATTCTTGTAACTGTGTCAAAGATCGATAAAATACAATTTGAAAGCAATTCACAACTACGAAGGGACAAAGATTCGCCTGTAATTGACTGTGTCAAAGATCGATAAAATACAATTTGAAAGCAATTCACAACACATAGATGACAATACTGTTGACAGGTCTGACTGTGTCAAAGATCGATAAAATACAATTTGAAAGCAATTCACAACCCAAAATATCGTTGCACGCTTTGTCCAGGCACTGTGTCAAAGATCGATAAAATACAATTTGAAAGCAATTCACAACCCAAGTAGCCGCCTTTCATGAGTTAATTTTACTGTGTCAAAGATCGATAAAATACAATTTGAAAGCAATTCACAACGGATTTGTGTGTGCGCCCAAAATTCAAAATACTGTGTCAAAGATCGATAAAATACAATTTGAAAGCAATTCACAACGTACTGTGCCAGTTCTCATTCAGAAATATTACTGTGTCAAAGATCTATAAAATACAATTTGAAAGCAATTCACAAAGTGTTATCACGAATTCTTGTTTACGGATTTTAATATCTCTATGGTTTTTCTTATTTTTAGCTCAAATTAAAATCAAAGGAATCATGTTAAAAGAAAAAATGCTAAATGCGCTTAACGAGCAAATAAATGCAGAACAATATTCCGCATTTCTTTATCTTTCAATGTCGGCGTATTTAAACGATAAAGGTTTGCCAGGTTTTGCCAACTGGATGTATATTCAGTACCAGGAAGAATTAACCCACGCCAATAAATTTTTTAATTATGTGAACGAGCGTGGTGGAAAAGTGGAAATTAAGGCAATAAAACAGGTTGATATAGAATTTGAAAGTGTAATTGATGTAGTAGAAAAAACACTTGAACACGAACAACTTGTAACCAGTTTGGTTAATAATTTGGTTGATATCGCAATCTCGGAAAGCGACCATGCAACCCAAAGTTTCCTTCGTTGGTTTGTTGACGAACAAGTAGAAGAAGAAGCTAACGTACAGGAAATTCTCGACACCTTAAAATTGATTAATGGCCAGGGAAATGGTATATTTATGCTCGATCGCGAAATGCGCCAGCGTACTTTTGTAGATGAAACACAAGCAGCAGGATAAGGATTTTTAATATACAATTCATTGAAAGGCTGCTAATTTGCAGCCTTTTTTGTTTTGAAAAAGAATGTTTCGATCTGGAACCTGAAAGTTACAAAAGGGGAGGGTGTAAAAATTTGGTAGCCAAAGTGCACCTTTTGGGGATTTATGGGCTTAAGAATCTATGACAGAATTGAACAAAGTTTATGGAAACGGAAGAACAGATATTAACGAGATTTGATGATTTAAAAGAGTTTTGCAAGTCAAACTGGGATGGAAATGCGTTAAGCAAATTTGAAAAAGCTTTTCAGTATGCGCGTTTAATAATTGGCGAAAATAAATTTAAAACAGGGGAGGTCATTTTAAATCATTCGCTGGAAGTCGCTACCATTATTGCAATGGAGATTGGTCTGGAACCCGATTCAGTTATTACCGGAATGCTCCACAATGTTATGTATGCCGGGCTTGATAAAAAAGCAACTCATGCGGACATTGAAAAGGAATTTGGAACTCATATTTTTTCTATTCTCGATGGAATATCTAAAATCAATGCCCTTAGCACTGAAACAGTTGATATTCATTCTGAAAATTATCGAAAGTTGTTGTTGGCGTTGGCAGGCGATGTACGGGTGATTATAATAAAAATTGCTGATCGTTTGCAGGTAATGCGTAATTTAGAATTGTATGATGTTGAGGGCCAGAAACGCATGGCTACCGAAACTTCGCATTTATATGCTCCACTTGCCCATCGTTTAGGATTGCATGCTATCAATTCTGAGTTACAGGATTTGTGCCTTAAATTCGAAAAACCCGATGCATTTAATTACGTAGTTCAGCGGTTAAAAGAAACCGAAAAAGAGCGGGCTGGTTTTGTTGCTGAATTTGTTAAACCTGTCGAAAAGAAGCTGAAAAAGAAAGGTTTTACGTTTTCAATGAAAGCGCGTACAAAATCCATTTTTTCTATTTGGAATAAAATGCAAAAGAAAGATGTTTCTTTTGATGAAGTGATGGATTTATTTGCAATCCGTATTATTTTGGATTCAAAGCCAGAAGATGAAAAATCGGACTGCTGGATTGCTTATTCTTTTGTTACTGAGGAATATCAAACTAATCCCGATCGATTGCGTGACTGGATTTCGATTCCAAAATCGAATGGATATGAATCGCTGCACACCACCGTTTTAGGACCGCAGGGGAAATGGGTAGAAATTCAAATTCGTACGAGGCGGATGGACGATATAGCTGAAAAAGGATTGGCGGCCCACTGGAAATACAAAGGGGGAAAAGAGAGCTCAGGTTTTGATTCATGGTTGGTGGGAATACGTGATATTTTGGAAAACCCGGAATTGAGTGTAATTGATTTTATTGACCAGTTTAGGTTGGATATTTACAGCGACGAGATTTTTGTGTTTACTCCCAAAGGCGATTTGAAAAAACTTCCACAAGGAGCAACTATGCTTGATTTTGCATATGATATTCATTCGCAGTTGGGCGATACGTGTATGGGAGGAAAGGTCAATGGCAAAAAGGTTACCCTGAAATACAAATTAAAAAATGGCGATCAAATAACGATTGACACATCAAACAGCCAGAAACCAAAATTAGACTGGCTTGATTTTTTAGTGACCTCAAAAGCAAAAAACAAAGTTAAGGCAAGTTTAAATGAAGAGCGAAATAACCAGGCAGCACAAGGACGCGAAATATTAATCCGCAAATTTAAAAACTGGAAAATTGATTTGAATGATGATGCTATTCGTAAAATTCTTAAAAAATATGGCTTTAAACTAGCCGTCGATTTTTACTACGACCTGGCAATTGGAAAAATTGATGCCTTGGATGTTAAATCTATTTTTACTGAAAAAGTAGAAGAAAATGCCAAGTTGAAAATCGAAGAAATCCTTCCTAAAAAGGAAGTTAAGGATTTGACTTTTGACGGTGGAGATGATTTTTTGGTAATCGACAACAACCTCAAAAACATGAATTACAAATTGGCACCATGTTGCAACCCGGTTTTTGGCGATTCTATTTATGGTTTTGTAACTATAAAAGAAGGAATTAAAATTCATCGGAATAATTGTCCGAATGCACCGCAAATGAAAGAACGATTTCCATACAGGGTAATTAAAGCAAGGTGGAAAGATACAACAAGCCGGAGTTCGTTTTTAACAACTTTATTTGTTTCAGGTACCGACGAGTTGGGAATAGTTTCCGAAATTTCGCATATTATTGCCAAAGATATTGGAACTCAAATGCGATCGATTAATATTGAGTCTGACAAAGGCCTGTTTGAAGGGATATTGAAAGTTTTGGTTTATAATCTCGATCATCTTGAGTTTTTGATTCATAAATTGGAAAAAGTTAAAGGGGTAATTTCGGTAACACGGGGAGAAAAATGAAAATATTAGTTGCACCAAATTCGATGAAAGGAAGCATTAATGCTTTCGATTTTGCTGATGTTGTTGAAGATGCATTTTTGAGTTGTTCGCAAGAATTTATAATTCGAAAAGTTCCGGTGGCCGATGGCGGCGATTTTACCGGCGAAATTTTGAAACGAAAAATGAAAGCCGAAGAAATCAGGGTTAATGTGCAAGGACCTTTTGGAGAAATGGTACAATCGAAATATGCTGTCTCAGGGAATACGGCAATTATTGAAATGGCTGATGCTTCGGGAATTAAATTGGTAAAAAATCAGGAACTGAATCCATATAAAGCTTCAAGTTTTGGAACAGGTCAACTTATTTCAGATGCTATTGAAAAAGGGTGCGATCAGATTTTTTTAGGAATCGGTGGAAGTGCCACCGTTGACGGAGGTTTTGGAATGATGGAAGCTTTGGGCTTTCAATTTTTTAACGAAAATGGGAAAAAACTACCAGGTAATGGAAAAAATTTGATTGAGATTAGTAAAATTCAGAAACCGGGAATTCCCAAGAATATTTCAATAAAAATCATTTGCGATGTTGATAATCCCCTGCTAGGTACAAATGGAGCAGCAGCAGTTTTCGGACCCCAAAAAGGCGCAACTCCCGAAATGATCCCCGTTTTAGAAGAAGGCCTAAAAAATTGGGCCAGGACTATTTACGATGAAAGCAGAAAAGATTTGATAAATGTTGAGGGTGGGGGTGCAGCCGGTGGAATTGCAGTTCCGTTACTCGCATTTTTTAGTGCTGAAATTGTGCCGGGAGCAAATTTTATTTTGTCGCAACTTAATTTTGCTGAACATGTAAAATGGGCCGATATTGTAATTACCGGCGAGGGAAAAATAGATGGACAAACATTAAATAATAAAGCTCCTTTTGCAGTTGCAGAGATGGCCCGAAAATATAGAAAACCTGTTTTCGCCATTGCCGGAAGTGTGGAACAAAAAGCTTCATCGGCATTCGACGGTATTTACAGCATTGTAAACCAACCAATGGCACTTGAAGAAGCCATGAAAGATGTACAAAAACTTCTGTATAATTTTTGTTATGAATTTGCAAAGTCGATAAAAAAATTGGCTGTCAATTTATAATGCAATTAAAGAGATAATTAAGGTTTTTTGTTACTGAATATTGTTAAACCTGCATCCAATATTATTTATCCTAAACTTTTAGTCACCCAAAATGTTTAAATATTGTTTTAAGTTTTTATGCCTGAAAATTGAGTTTAGAAAACAAAATTAGTTTAAAAAATATTTTTGGGGAAATTGAAAAACAGGACCAATGTCAATAAAACCTTTAAACTTTCATAATTGTTTTAGGTTTTAAGTTCAGAATTAGTATTTTTGGGCTTTTCTAAAAAATAGTAGTTAAAGTATTAAAATAAAGTAAGTTAAATTTAAAGTAAGATTCTAAGATGAAAAAAGTAGTATTGTTAACAGTAGCAGTTTTTTTTACGATATTTTCGTTTGCCCAGGATGCAGCGGAAAAACTTAATCAGGCAAACGAAGCACTAAAAGCACAGGATTATGCCACAGCATTTACCCTTTACGATGAGGCAATGAACAATATTGGAGATGTTCAGGTAGATGTGTCAATTAATTATAATATTGGTTTTGCAGCTTACAAAGCTGAAAATTTGGAAGGGGCAGTAAAATATTTCGACAAAGCAATTGAAGCAGGTACAAATGTTTCGAAATGTCACGAATACAAAGCATTAGCATATAATAAAGTTAAAGATTATAAAAATGCAGTTGGTTGTTTTAAACAAGCAATTGAAACTTCTGAAGGGGATACAAAAGCTATGGTTTATAACGCTGCAATTGCTTCGTACCGTGGTAGTTTACTCGACGATGCTGTTGCTCTTTTTAGTCAGTCGGTGGAAAACAATTACAAAGGTGAAACTGCATTGTATTACAAAGCAGTTGTTTTAAATAAACAAAAGAAATCGGATGAATACAAAGCTACTTTGGAAGAAGGGGCTGTAAAATTTCCAGGTGACAGTAAAATTGCTCCTGCACTTGCAAAAATTTATGTTACCGAAGGTAATAATTTGTACAAAAAAGGTGCAGCAATTTTAGGTGCTGCCAATCAGAAAGTTAACGATGGCACTTTAAAAACTGACGATGCTGCTTACACCGCGGAAGTTGAAAAAGCTAAAGTGGAATTTTCTGCAGCAGTTGAAATACTTGAAAAGGCTAAAGCATTGGATGCAACAAATGTAAATGCACAAAAGTTGATCGATGCTTGTACGGCAGTTTTATAGTTGATATAAAATATTTTGAAAAAGCCGCTTAAATTGAGTTTAAGCGGCTTTTTTATTGTCGAAAAACCTGATTCATTGTAATATGTATATAAAAAAACGGGATTATCTTTTAAAGGACGACCCCGTAATAATTTTAATAACTTGTTTTTACAAGTCCTTTTTTGCCAAATAAAAGTCAACCATTTCGTAGTCACTTTTTTCGCGTTCTTCCATTTCTGCAACGGTTTTTGGTGGAGGCACAATAACTTTTTCTCCCGGTTGCCAGTTTAGTGGCATGGCAACACCATGTTTGTCAGATGTTTGTAAGGCAATAAGCGAGCGCATAATTTCATCCATATTCCGGCCAACATTTAGCGGGTAATACATCATTAACCTGATTTTTCCGACCGGGTCGATAAAAAATACGGCACGAACAGCAGCCGTTTCACTTTCATTTGGCTGAAGCATTCCATAAATTTTTGAAACTTTCATGTCGATATCAGCAATAATCGGAAAGTTAAACAACACACCAGTGTTTTTCTTTACATTGTTAACCCAGGCAATGTGCGAGTGGATACTGTCGATACTTAAACCGATAAGTTTTGTGTTTAACGCGTCAAATTCATCGCTTCTTAATGCAAAACCACTCATTTCGGTGGTGCAAACCGGTGTAAAATCTGCCGGGTGCGAAAATAAAATTACCCAGTTATCTTTTATAAATTCTGAAAACTGGATGGGGCCGTGAGTAGTGTTGGCTTTAAAATCGGGAGCCATATCACCAATCCTTGGCATCTGGTTTACTTTTTCTTCTTCCATAATAAAATGTCTTTTGTTAAAAATTAATTATATGCAATTTAAACATTCATTTCGAGAATAAGTTCACAAAAAAATATACTTTTATTAATTATATATGAAATCTGAATTAACTAAAGTATGTCTTGAGGCTATTCCGAAGAGTGATTTTTCGTCATTGCGAGTGGTCACCCATTTTTTTGAATGGGCATAATGAGGTAATGACAGAGATGCTGAAACAAGTTCAGCATGACGATATTATGAACTAAGGTCTGTGTTTTGAACGTCATCCCGAACTCGTTTCGGGATCTCTAAATTAAGATCTGTCGTTGGTAACGAAGTTAATCATTTTCAACAACCACACTTACAGAGATGCAGAATTTTTTCGTACCTAACAATGACGGATGTTTTGACTTTTCAGAGTAGGCTTATGTCTTTAAGCCTGAAATTATAACAAATAATAAAAATCTCAAATTACAAACTCCAATTGGCAAATATATTACAACCCCCAAAAACTTAATATTTAAAAAGCTTTTGCGCATTTGAAAATTGAGATTTTGAATTTATCCATCAGACGCAGGACAGGTTTGTTATGTGTGATTTGTTATTTGGTTCTTGTCTTCAAAAATTACCGAATTATGCAAGGACCTAAATTGAAATAGGTAAACCTGATTAGAAAGAACTGAATCCCATTTTAGAGATGCCCTTAAGTTGTATTTAGAGCTTGAATTTTTAAAGAACAATACAATTTATAATAAATTTGCAAACTTGATAAGTGAAAAAATTAGTTAACAATTAATTGTTAATTGTTTATCGAAAAACTTTGACAACTACTTGATTTTTTATTAAAAAAGTATTTCCTTTGCAAGCCGTTTAAATAAGGTGTTTGTTTTGATCATCAAGAAATTATAAAAATGTCAAGAGTTTGTCAAATAACAGGTAAGAGTTCGATGGTGGGCAACAATGTATCTCACTCGAAAAGGAGGACCAAAAGAAAGTTCGATGTCAACCTGTTTAAAAAGAAATTTTATTTCCCCGATGAAGATCGTTGGATACAATTAACAGTTTCTGCTGCGGGCATTCGTACCATTAATAAAAATGGGATGAAAGCTGCTTTAAAGACCGCAAAGGAAAAAGGTTTTATCGATAAATATTAAGGAGTTTAGCAATGGCAAAAAAAAGCAAAGGTAATAGGATTCAGGTTATTATTGAATGTACTGAACACAAAAACAGTGGGGTTCCGGGTACTTCGAGGTATATTACAACGAAAAACCGAAAAAATACCCCAGACCGCATGGAATTGAAAAAATATAACCGGATCCTGAAAAAGGTTACAGTTCATAAAGAAATTAAATAGGAAAAAGTTATGGCAAAGAAAACAGTTGCATCATTACAAAAAGGAGAGGGTAAAGGTTTTGCCAAAGTAATTAAAATGGTTAAATCGCCTAAAACAGGAGCGTATTCCTTTAAGGAAGAGGTAGTTCCAAACGACGACGTAAAAGATTATTTTAAAAAATAATACGAAATTCCGATTACAAGGAAAAGCTTTCATCAACGGTGGAAGCTTTTTTTGTTTTCTATCGGGAATAACTTAAAATGGAAGAAAAATAATATTATTTTTAGCTTCTGAAAATCAGTAAATTATGGCCTTATTCGGAAATTTCAGTAAAAATAAAAAAGAGAACCTTGAAAAAGGGCTTTCAAAAACCAAAGAAAGTGTATTTAAAAAATTAAGCCGGGCTGTAATTGGGAAATCAAAAGTTGACGATGAAGTGCTTGATAACCTGGAAGAAGTACTAATTACTTCGGATGTTGGTGTTGATACTACGCTGAAAATTATTGAACGGATTGAGGAACGTGTTGATAAGGAAAAATATTTGGGAGTGAGCGAATTAAACGTAATTTTAAAACAAGAAATTGCTGCTCTTTTAGAAGAAAATAACTCAGCCGATGTATCCGATTTTGAACTGCCCGAAACAGATGAGCCTTATGTAATTTTAGTTGTTGGGGTTAATGGAGTAGGAAAAACAACAACCATTGGAAAATTGGCCTACAATTTTAAGAAGGCCGGAAAATCGGTTGTTCTTGGAGCAGCAGACACATTTCGGGCTGCTGCCATCGATCAATTAGAAGTATGGGCAAAAAGGGTTGATGTCCCTTTGGTAAAACAAAAAATGGGTTCCGACCCGGCATCTGTAGCTTTTGATACGCTGGCTTCGGCAAAGGCAAACAATACCGACATCGTAATTATCGATACGGCAGGCAGGTTGCATAATAAAGTCAACTTAATGAATGAGCTCGCCAAAATAAAAAAGGTGATGCAAAAAATTATTCCCGATGCACCTCACGAAGTTTTATTGATTTTAGATGGCTCAACAGGGCAAAATGCATTTGAGCAGGCCAAACAATTTACTAAGGCAACCGAAGTTACATCTTTGGCTCTTACAAAACTCGACGGCACTGCAAAAGGTGGTGTAGTTATTGGAATATCCGATCAGTTTAAAATTCCGGTGAAATATATTGGAATTGGCGAAAAAATGGAACACCTGCAAATTTTCAGGAGACAAGAATTTGTTGAGTCACTTTTTTCGTAAATATTAAAGAATGTCAAAGATCAACAAAACGGAAGTTAAAATTAAGATTGAAACTGAAATTCAGAAAACTGAAAAGCAAATTTCGGAATACACTGAATTAACACGCCCGGTGGAGCCGGAAAATGCAATTGGAAGGATTTCGCGGATGGATGCAATTAACAATAAAAGTGTTACAGAAGCTGCCCTGCGAAATGCAAAAGAAAAATTGTTAAAACTTAATATTGCACTTTCGAAAATTGATGATAAAGATTTTGGTTTGTGCATAAATTGCAACCAGGCAATCCCGCTGGGGCGCATTTTAATTATGCCACAAGCACGTACCTGCGTAAATTGTTCCCGTTAGTTTTTTAATAATTGTGAAAACATAATTTCCTAAAGTCTATTTGTGTTTTCATTTGTTATTTATCACCGATTCAGAAATTGACACTTTTCCTGTTTGATTCTTAATTCAATGAACACTACACTGAACACTGCGACTGATAACTGATCACTCTTTTAACTGCCTGTGTTCTTTCAATTTATCCTGTATTTTATCAGATACCAATTCCCAACCAAGCGATTCAATTAGTTGCTTTATTACAGAAATTGTGTCGCTTGCCTGGTTCCGGGCAATTTGAATTAAATGGCTACTTTCTACTTTTTTGCGAATAAAGTCTTTCGATTTTTTATTCAGATTGGTTAAGTCTGAACCTGAAAATTTATTTATTATTCCTTTTTGCACATCGTAATATTCCAGATCGGTTTCTATGCTTAATATTTCAGGGGCTGGGAATTTCGTAAGTTTCACTTGTTTTTTATCAGCTACAATTTCAATATTTAATTTAGTGAGATCGAAACCAATTAGCACTTTTGCTTTAATAATAATTAATGCTTTTTTCTCAAGTTGTACAAGGTTAAAAAATGTACTTTTAATATCGCGGTGCGTAAATATTTCTGAGAATTCGCCTTCAACTGTTATTAATTTGCAAACCTGATTTATTTTTTCAAGTAAAATAACCGATTGTTCTTTTAACTGCCTGTTACTTTTATTTTTGAAAAAATAGGTAGTTGCAAATATACCTGCCGCCAAACCTAAAATAACTCCTAAAAAAATAAGTGATTCCATAAAAGTTTAATTTAAACCCTAACCCAGATAAACTGGAAAAGACAAATCTCAAAATAGCAATAAACAAATAAGTTTCAATTTTTTTAAATATTCAAATCCTAAACTATTCCTTATCGTGTTTCAAGCAATTTGTATTTTTGATATTTTTTTACGCGATTTATCAGTCAATTGCCAGCCAGGTTTGTAATTTTATAATTGATATTTGTCATTTTCCGTGAAAAAAACACGTATATTAGAAATAAGATACGTCTAAATTAAAACTTTTTAGAAAAACCTCAATCATTATTATTTTGAGATTCAGGTACAGTTAAAAATGGGACTGCCATTTTAAAAAGTGGAATACCGTCTGTGTTTCCGGTAATATTTATTGTTCCGGCCATTACTAATTTCTCATCCGGGAAAATCAGCAATGAAGCTCCTCCACCGGTTACATGCCCCGAACGGGCATAATATTTTCTGCCCGATTGGTCTTCTGAAACAACCCAGCCATTCGACAATTGTACCGGAAATCCCGATTGTAAAAAAACCGGGGTAAATATTCTCTCTTTAACATCTTCCGAAATGTAATCGGAATAGAGCATGGCATTTCCGAGTTTTGCCAGGTCTTCGGCATTCGAAAGGAATCCTTGCGAGGGAGCCCGGTATCGCAAGTCGATAAAATCTGCATTTTCCACATGCAACATAAAACCGTTATCATAAAAATCAGACCGGCCTTTTATAGTAATTAGCGGATTGTCAATCCCGGTATTTAACAAGTTTAGCGTATCTGTAACTAACTCTTTAATTATCTTATGAAATCTTTCTCCCTTTGCTTTTTCAATTACAGCTCCCAATAGGTTATAACTAAATGGCGAATTCTCATCATCCCATCCCGGATAAGAAATAAGTGGATCGTCTTTGAACATTTCGAGCCCTCTTTCAATACTAACATTTAAACCTTTCCAGTTTACTTCATCATTCGACGGTATTCGAATTCCAGAGGAATGATTTGAAAGATTATCGAGGGTAAGTTTGTGCTCTTTTTCGGGGAAATCAGGTAAATAGTGCTGAACAGCCGAATCTGAGTGAAGGGTGCCATTTTCGACCAAAAGATGGTAAGCCAAAGATGTGATTATTTCTGAAATTTCACCTATCCTGAATTTAGTATTCCGATTAACCGGAACATCTAAATCTTTCGACGCCAATCCTAATCCTTCGGAATAGATAAGTTTGCCATCTTTAGCAATGGCAAATGTGGCACCAGGAATAAAATCCCGGGCCATATAAAAACCGGCTTCCTTACGGGCTAATCTAATTTCCTCGATATACTTTTTGTCGTACAAAAGGCCGCTATCTGATTTCCTGCAATTTGAAAAACCTAATATAATTGTCAGTAAAATTACAATCTGAAATACTTTTTTCATTTTCCCTTTATTTTGAATTTTTGAGATATTTATAAAATCGTAGCAAAAATAGAAATTTCGTTAAAATAAGGATTTTAGAAATGAAAAATATTGTTAAAAATTGTTGGGCAAAAATGTAATAGATTGGCAGTCCGGTTATTTGGAATTAATAATTCAGATAAAATTTTTTTTATTCAGCAGATTGAAAAAAGCAACTTTGTAAGTATTGCTGACCGGAATTAATTTGTTCCGTATTTTTATTGCGTTATTTTCAATATAATCTATTTTATTAATGGCAATAATGTATGATTTGTGCACCCTCATAAATTTATGTGGATCCAATAATTCCTGGATTGTTTTAAAATTCAGGAGGGTCATAATCTTACTGTCTTCGGTGTGTATTTGAAGGTAATCGCGCATTCCTTCGATGTACAAAATTTTGTTGAAATAAATTTTAATGGTTTTGTTGCCCGATTTAATAAAAGTGTAAGTCGGTTTATCGGGTTGTGGTATATTATTGTCAATAGAAACTTGTTGTGTTTGTAGATTGGCCTCTTTTAGAAACCGCGCATAAACTTTCTCAACTGCTTTTATAAAACGTTCGAATGGAATAGGTTTTAGCAAATAATCGATAACATCCAACTCGTAAGCTTTTAGGGCGTATTCGTCGAAGGCGGTGGTTAGAATTACGTATGGGGGATCTTTAATGGTTTCGAGTAACTGTATCCCGGTGAATTCGTCCATTTGGATATCAAGAAAAATTAGATCTACTTTATTTTCACGGATAAAAGAAAATGTGGAAAGGGCGTTGTCGAATGTTCCGAGAAGATTCAGATAATCAATTTTTTCGGCATACCTTTTTATTTTTTTTAGTGCCAGGATTTCATCATCAACCGCAATACAATTCATCTTCATGACAAAGAAATTTTTATATACACATCAAATTTATCCATATCACGGTTAATATCAAAAATATAGTTTTCGCCGTACAGCAATTTTAAACGTTTTTCAACATTTTTTAAGCCGGAACATAAACTTTTGTCCGGGAGTTTAAAGTCGTTTCGTTTTACAAAATTTGATGTGTTGAGTTCGATAAAATCGTCTTCGACATTAAATTTAATTTGAATGCCAGGCGGATTTGCCTTTTTATTGCAATGTTTTATCGTGTTTTCAATAATTGGAATAAAAAGAAGGGGCGGGATTTGTTTCGAGTTTATATTTCCGGCGCTGCTGAATTTAAGGAATTTTGGGTCTTTGAAACTTAACTTTGCCAATTCCAGGTAATCCTTGATGTAATCAAGCTCCTTACTAAGCATTACTTTTTCTTCTGATGATTCCTGCAACATAAAACGCATAATTTTCGATAAAAGGAAAATGGCGTTGGAAGCTTTTTCTTTGTCTTCAAAAATAAGGGCGTCGATGTTATTCAGTACATTAAACAGGAAATGTGGATTGACCTGCGAACGCAAAATTCCAAGTTCCGACTGAATGCTTCTTTTCTTTAATTCTGTTTGTGTTAACTGAATGTTGTACGTATATCGTAAAATTTTTAATGCTGAGGCCATGCCAACAATCATGAAGTTCGAGAGCAGCGAATAAAACAGGTCTGACACCAACGGTCGGCGCGCCACCCAAAATCCCAATGAAGGTTGAATATTGTATTTTATATATTGCGATATTACAATATTCAAAGAAATAACCATTACCGTTCCAAACAGGAAAATAAACAGATTTCTTTTTTTGAATAAGAAACGAGGAATTAAAAATTCAATAACAAAGCAAACTGCTAATATATCAAATGGAATATAAATAAGGTTGATAAAGGCTTCAAAACTAAAACCGAATGATAGTATAAGAGGAATGGTATAAAACGAAAAAATTAATATCCAAAATAGGATATGATTTAAAATTCGGTATTTAAAAATTTTCATCTCGGGCTAAAATGCATTTCTATTGCAATTGTACGGGTTTTATTGAAATTAAATAATGATTTTCTGCCAATTGTATTATTTATTCGCCCAATAAAAGTTGTCGATTAGTAAATAGGTTTTGCAGATTATTTTTAATATTTCGTAGTTATCTGTATTATTCTAACGCCACATTTGTTATCTCTTTTTCCGACCGTGCAATGGTAACAGCGCCGCAACTGTCGCTCCAAACATTTACTGACGTGCGCAGCATGTCCAGAACCCTGTCAACTGCTAAAATAAGCCCTATTCCTTCAAGTGGTAATCCAATTGCCGTTAAAACAACAGTAATCATTACCAATCCGGCCATTGGAATTCCTGCTGCGCCAATCGATGCCAGCAATGCAGTAACAACAACAATTGCCTGCTCGCCAAACGATAAATCGACACCATAAGCCTGAGCAATAAACATGGCCGCCACACATTCATAAAGTGCTGTCCCATCCATATTTATTGTGGCTCCCAATGGTAATGTAAAGCTGGTAACTTTGTTCGACACACCACTTTTATGTTCCAGTGCCTCCATGGTAAGTGGTAAAGTGGCACTCGACGACGATGTTGAAAATGCTGTCAACAACGGGGTAGCCATATTTCTGAAATGTGTAAAAGGTTTTGCCTTGCCAACAAACCGTACAATTAGCGGAAGAAAAATAAACGCATGTATTAATAATCCAGCAACAACGCACACACTGTATATCGCAAGACTTCCGGCAATATTCCCCAATTGGTCGCCGTTTCGTGCAACTTCTTTGGCAACAATTCCGAAAATGCCAAGGGGAGTGAATTTGATAATAAAAAGGGTTATTTTCATCATCACTTCAAAAACTGCATCGAAAAAAGTGGTAAGCGATTCTTTGTATTTTTTATCTACAGTTGTAATAAAATATCCGAAAATAATGGCAAAAAATATGACCGATAAAATGGTTCCCTGTGCCATGGCATCAACAATATTTTCAGGAACAATGCGGTATAGAATGTCTTTCATCGAACCTGCTTTTTCTGCCAGGCCTTCTACCGATTCTGAAAAACCCAGGTCAACACCGACGCCCGGTTTCACGAGGTTTACAATTATCAACCCGGTTAAAATTGCCAGTGTGCTGGTGGCTAAATAATAGGAGAGTGTTTTTAGTCCCATTCGGCCAAGGTTATTTCCTTCTCCCATGCTGGTTACGCCACTAATTATTGAGCTAAAAATTAGGGGAATGATTACCATTTTTAATGCACGCAGAAAAATGTCGCCCATCCATGCTACATAAGTAACTCCGCTTGGAATATAGTATCCGAACAGTACTGCTAAAATTAATGCAATAAGAATTTGCCAGTGAAGTTTTAATTTAAAAATTTTCACGCTTTAGATTTTAAAGGTTTTAAAAAAAGAAGTTGCTAATTTATCTCTTTTTAAAGATTTTGCAAATTATACTTTTAGGGGTGTGATTTTTTTGGTAGCCTGAATTATTCATGAGTTTTTCGTTATGAGAATTCAAAATGCACAGAATAAAGGGAAGCACAGAGTTGAGCACTGCAGAAATAGCCTTAGCATTTTGAGAATCGAGAATCGAGGATTTTCTTTATTCAAAGTAGTTTGAATTCAGAATAGATAAATTTATGAATAGTTCTGGTTAGATGCTTTTTGAAAAATACGATTTAATTAAGGGCATCTCTAAAACTAACGTTTTATTATTAACTTTTTAGAAAAGTTTTGGTCCCCGCTTTTTATTCTGATAAAATATAACCCGTTTTGCAGATTTGAAATATCTATTCCATTTTGGATTGAGAAATAAGTTTTATTCAAAACCAATTGTCCGTTAATGTTAATTATCGAAATTTCATTAATATCAAGTAACGAGTTGTTTTTTATAAACAGCCTATTTTTTGCGGGATTTGGATAAATAACCAAATCGATAAGTTTTTCTACCGGGCTACTTTGAAGCAGGCCTTGTTTGTAAACAATGTTTATAATTAGCTGACCCCCATTACTTTCAATAATTATTTTTGTCGAGTCATTTTCAAAATAGCCAGGAGTATGATATATTGAAAAAGTATAATCTTCGGCACCTGCCAACTTAGTATTTAAATCAAAATTGTTTGTAATTTCGTGTATATCGTCAAACGAAACTGATGCAAAAGTTAAGGTATCGTTAGCCCGGTTGGTTAATGTTACTTCAATAGTATCGGTTGAACCGGTAATATTCGTATCATCTGAAGTTTCAAAGTAAGAAACCAGCATTAGCTTTGGTTCATGTACCGAAGTTGTTGGATAAGAATTTGCTTTCCAGCTACCCATTCCACCAATCATATCATATACTTCAGAAAAACCAAGTGTCTGCATTTTTGCAAAAGCTCCCCCGCTTCTGCCTCCCGACTGACAATGAATTAAAAAGATTTTATTCTTTGGTAAAGCATCGAGCTGCGCTTCAAAACCGGGGTCGTAATAATTTCGGTTTATTGAACCGTTTAAATGATCAGGGTTCCACTCTGTGGATCTTCGAACATCGAGGATTACAAAATTAGGGTTGGTTTCGTTGGCCTTTATTAAACTATCACACGAGGCAACCGATATTTTTTTGTAGATATTTTCGGAAAAAACTTTTGTGATGTTTGCTGTTAAAACGAACAAACTCAAAAATGAAAAAACTATTATTCGGATTTTAATTTGGTTCATTATGGTTTTATTTTTATAGGGTTTCTAATTTAAGTTTTAACAAAAAAGCAATTCTTACTTCCGAGTAATCTGAGTGAAAAATTATTTTTTCGACAATGTACAAATTTAAGGTGTATTAGTAAATCAACTTTAAGAATTTTCTTTATTCTGAACTTTGTTAGTTACAGTTGATTGAAAATGATAAGCAGTACCCAAAAGACGAATATTGCTATTTGGGATTTATCCTCTATTATCTGGACAGATTTGTAATTTGAGTTTTGTTAATTGGCACATTTTTTAAAACATTGCTTACTTTATATTGCATTAATCTTCATTCGTTTTTATACATCTGACTGAAAGCCCATAAGTTTTAGGAAAAGTATTCGCCCTTCCTATTCCACCTGCATTCTTATCGAGGCATCTTCGCCAGGCATTGTTCCCGTATTCATTTGATGTCCAAATATATTCCATACAATCGATCATGTCGTAACTTCCAGTGTAAGAACGCCTTCCTGACAATTGGGCTTCGTAACCCGAGCTGCCACCAAATTTTAACCTGGTACCTACGTCCTTACTCCTCCACATGTTCGACTGGTCAGCTTCTTCCGGTGTCATTCCCAAAAATATCTCCAGTTCTTTGAATTCTTCATCGCTGGGGATGTGCCAACCACTCGGGCAAATTCCCTGTGATTTTTCTTCATTTAAACCATTCATTGCTGTATTCCAGGTATATAACCTACCATAAATTTCTACATAACTTGTGTCGTCGTTATACCCGTGGCTTTCAATTATTGTACTGTCGGGAGTACGCTTTACCTTCAGGTTTTCTCCCATCCAAATTTGATTTCCAATTTTAATTTTTGAATAAATATTTTTGTCGATATCTATTATGTAGTCTATTAATGTTACACTGTCGGTTCGTGTTTGTCCTTTACTGTCTGTTATTGTTAAAATATAAATTCCTGTACTTAAGTTTGTCATATCTTTTGCATCAGAGCCATTGGACCATAAAAAACTAAAGGGTGGAAATCCACCTTCTAATACCGTGTTAATTGAGCCATCGTTTGCACCAGTCTCCGAGGGACTGGTAATTTCAAACGTAACAATTATTGGGTCAGGTTCGGGTTGCGTAACATCAAATGTGTCGGATTTGAAAAAATTGTCGGAATCTGTTACTATTATTGAGTAAACCCCAACTGCTAAACCGGTAATATCTTCGCTTGTCTGGTTATTCGACCATTTAAATTCATAGGGCTGTGAGCCTCCAGAAACAGTTATGTCAATTTCTCCGTCGTTATTTCCAAATTCACTGACATTTTTTATTGTAGAATATATTTGAATCGGATGGTATATTTCCACAATATCTTTTTTGCAATTAATAAAAAACAGGGTAATCAGGACTATCAAAATTTTTAGTATTGTTTTATTCATGGCTAAATGAATTTAAGTTATTTGAAATTTGATTTCCAAGGTGAATTTAAGTGGAATAACAACTTCGAATGACAATATTCAATTCTGGTTTTTTAATAAGTTCATTGGGCTGAACAGGCCCTGAGTCTGAAAGCGGGAATTTTACGAATTAAATCCCGGTCAGTAAGTAATAGTTCATTTTTTTGTTTTTTGCTTACGAAATAAAATTTTTTTTGTAAAAAAATAATTAAGTTGTAGAATAAATACCCTTAAAGAACGTCTAAAATATGTGCAAATAAAATGTGCTAGTAAAGTTTGATTTGAAGAATTTACGCTATTTTGGTGTAAATGGTTGCATCAGGCATGATGCTCTAAAGTATCTTTTAATTGAGAATGCGATTAATTGTTAGAGTTTTGATTTATAACCCGGAGATGGAGAATTTTACAATTATACTTTCAAATTTGCTCTTTTTAAATCCTGCAAAAACCCCAATATTACCAGCAAAAAACAGGCTGTTTAAACTGTACCCGGTTTCCCAATAATTTTTCAAATCAATGGTGGTGAGATAGTTGAGGTGAATACTTTCGCTCCAGGTCCGTTTGTTAAAAAGCGATAAATAACGCAGGAAAATATATTCAAAGCGGAATTCAGAACCTATATTAAAATAACTTTTATTTGAACTGAATTTATAGTCGTTCAACATCTGAAAGGTGTGGGTAAACGCGGTAAACGGTATTAATATTTCTGCCGTCTTAAAATGTTTGAATTGTGAAAAATGCAATTGGTTTGATTCAAAAAAATGCCCGACATTAACTTGCCAATCGATACCAGCGCTGGGCGAAATATTTGCCTGTTGGTGAAAGCTAAAATCAATCTGCTTAAAATCGGAAACTGAAGAAAATACATTTTTGATGCCTTGTTTGTACTGAAGGTTAAATGAATAAAAATCATTCATAAATAAAAACGGAGATTCTTCCAGCCAGGGCTTTTCCTGATTTTTTCGATAGCCTGCACCTATTCCATAAACAAAACTTTTCTGTTCAATTAATTCATTGCTTTCGTTATTAAATCCGGCCGGGATGTTTGGTGAATATTCTTTATTATCGGAAAGGGAATACGAAATGTTGTTTACTAAAGGATAAAAGTGATTGTAATCAAGCAAAACATTCAAACTAAAATTTTTAATTATTTGTTGCGAAATATTCATTTTGAAAAATGAAGTTTCATACAATTTCATGTAATTGCGGGCAAAAAACCATGAACTAATTGAATTTAGGCCCGGGTTAATTCCCAGCAGTCCGGGTTTAAAGTTGCGGCTTTCTTTTCCAAAACCAATTTGAAAAGTATTACCATTCAAAAAAATATTTCGGAACCGGCTATTAAGCGATCCAAAAACGGCTTTCCGGTTAAAAGCAAAACCTATTTCAGGAACAACATAAATATATTTTCCCGAATCGGGATTTAGCCTTAATTGAAAATGTTGTTTGTATTTGTATCCGTCAACCGTATTAAAGTCAAAGTTTTCAGGAGAAATTAAACCGTTGTAACTTAAGCGAATCAAGGAATCTTTGCACAAATCGTAATGCCCTGTAATTATTTTTGAAAATATCGCTTTCCCTTTTTTCTTTCTCTCGCCGGTAATTGAATCGATTTCCATTTTTTCTAACGAAATTAGTGAATCGGCTAATTGATAACTTTCAATTTCTAATGGTGTTAGTGGAATTGCCCGAATGGTGTCCCATGAAATATTGTTGTTCAGCGAATCTTTTTTATCGTCAATATTATAATCTGAGTAGCTTGGAGCTGCAATCGTAGAATCAATGTATTGTTCCTTTAATATTTTCCGGTTCAGGCGAGCTACTTTTTTTACATCGTTGTTCGATAATTCTTCTTTTGCCGTTATTAGTTCAACTTCTTTTCTGAGATTTTTTTCTTTTTCGCCTTTTTCCTTTATAAGGAGTGTTGCTTTCTCCATGTTTTCAAAAGTGGTTATTTCTTGCTCCTCCAACATAAAATTTTCGCGAATAGAATGGTATTTTACTGAAGCACCATAATAAAATTCCCCACGTAATCCGAGCATTCTAAAGCTACCATCGATATTGTGTGAAACCGGAAGCCAGTTCTCATTTCCCAAATTTTCAAATTGTTGTTTTATCCTGTAATTGAAAAATTCAAAACTCGAATTAAAATCAAGGCTGTAAATACACCATAACTGGTCAACGATATAAATGTAGCCTTCTACCAATTCATCACTTTTTCGTTTAGGACTTACTTTAATTTTAAAAACATCAAAAATCCCCACTGTAATAAATCCTTCGTATCGATATTTATAGTGTTTTAATGCCAACGACGAAAGTGGTGAAATAACCTGGTTAGGGCGTTCATCGTAGAAACTGGCAGTCATTAGGCCCATTACAGGCGGCTCGTCAAAGCCAACCAACGAACTCTTTTTGCTGATTACTTTTTGGTCGTATTTATTCGGATAATCGTACACCAGTTTATTCTGAGATTCAATTAGGTAGGTTACATCTTCCTTAAAGTAATCCTTTAGTTTTTTGTCTTCAATTTGAATTTTGTTTTGGTATATTTTGGGAATGTTGGTAAAAATAAAATTACTTTTTATATACAAATCAGCTTCATAATGTTTTATTTTTTCACGATAAAAAGGAGCTTTTGCCATTGCTTTCCGAATAATAAAATAAGCCGGATCCTCCTTCCCCGGAAATACTTTTATCTCTTTGATTTCAAATTCCTGACTTTGCAATGTTATATTTAAATGAATACTATCGGTGTTTACTTCTACTTCTTTTTCAATCTGAAAATAACCAAGAGAACGGACAGTGAAATGATAAACGCCCTTATTTAACTGAATATTGAAGTTACCTTCGGAGTTAGTAATTGTTCCTTCTTTTGTTTCGTGGATAAAAATTGTAGCGTAAGGGACTATCTCATTTTTTTCATTTACGATTCGCCCTGTAACAACCTGCCCGTGCGAAACAGAAGAAAACAAGCTTGAAAAAAAATATATTATAATAGTTAACAGGTTTCTAAAATACATAATTTTGAATTTGTTGTTTTAAACCATATTTTTCAAAAATAGGCCAAAAATGTTGATTAACATCCTTCCGGTTTATAAATATTTTTAACTTGCACACAGTACAGCATAACACAAATTAAATGAATGATTGAATACAAATCCAAGAATTTTTATCTTGATATTTGTATCTTTTTTATCTTGATATTTATTATAAAATACTAATATCTAAATATTAAAAAATATGTCAAACAGATTAATTGGAAGGCTTCCAAAAGTTGGAATCCGCCCCGTAATTGATGGGCGCGAAGAAGGAGTTCGTGAATCGCTCGAAGTGCAAACCATGAACATGGCAAAAGCAGCGCTTAAACTTATTGAAGGAAATTTGCGTTTCCCAGGTGGCGAAAAAGTGGAATGTGTAATAGCAGATTCTACCATTGGTGGAGTCGCGGAAGCTGCAATGTGTTCTGATAAATTTGAGCGGGAAGGTGTTGGAGTTTCATTAACAGTTACTCCTGCCTGGTGTTATGGTACTGAAGTTATGGATTCGAATTCTTCAATACCAAAAGCGGTTTGGGGATTTAATGGAACTGAGCGTCCGGGAGCAGTTTATTTAGCTGCTGCATTGGCTGGTTATACACAAAAAGGATTACCTGCATTTGGGATTTATGGCCGCGATGTGCAGGATGCCGGCGACGAAACTATTCCTGAAGATGTAATAGAGAAAGTACTTCGTTTTGTTAATTCGGCTTTGGCGGTTGCTCAAATGAAAGGTAAAACCTATTTGTCTTTGGGTTACACATCAATGGGAATTGCGGGTTCGATGGTAAACCCTGATTTCTTTCAAGAGTATTTAGGAATGCGTACCGAGTTTGTTGATATGGTGGAAATAAAACGCCGCATCGATGATAATATTTTTGATAAAGAAGAATATGATAAGGCACTGGCGTGGACAAAAGAAATTATAATTGAAGGTGATGATTACAATGATCCTTCCATTCAGTCGGATCGTAAAAGAAAAGATTGGGAGTGGGAAGTTGTGGTAAAAATGACTTTGATTTTTCGTGATTTGATGATTGGAAACCCAAAGTTGAAGGAAGCTGGGTTTGGTGAAGAAGCACTTGGAAGAAATGCAATTGCAGGTGGTTTTCAGGGGCAACGCCAATGGACAGATTACTATCCCAATGGTGATTTTTCTGAAACTATACTGAACACTTCCTTCGATTGGAATGGAGTACGTGAAGCCTTTGTTTTTGCCACTGAAAACGACAGCTTAAATGCTGTTCCAATGTTATTCGGTCACTTATTAACAAATACGGCTCAGATTTTTTCAGATGTACGAACTTATTGGAGTCCCGATGCTGTAAAACGTGTTACAGGAAAAGAGTTGACCGGATTGGCTAAAGATGGAATTATTCATTTAATTAATTCTGGTTCAACTACAATGGACGCCACGGCACAACAAAAAGATGCCAATGGAAATCCGGTAATGAAACCCTTCTGGGAAATTACTAACGAAGATGTAAAAGCTTGTTTGGAAAATACACGTTTTTGCCCTGGTGATAAAGGATATTTCCGTGGAGGTGGTTATTCCAGCCAGTTTAAAACTGCAGGCCAAATGCCAGTCACAATGTCGCGCGTAAATTTAGTAAAAGGCTTGGGTCCCGTGATGCAAATTGCTGAGGGTTACACTGTTGAGTTGGAAGATGATGTACACGATATTTTAGATAAACGTACTAACCCAACCTGGCCGACAACTTGGTTTGTACCTAAATTAACTGGTGCTGGCGCTTTTAAAGATGTATATTCTGTTATGGCAAACTGGGGGGCGAATCACGGTGCAATAAGTTACGGGCATATTGGAGCGGACCTGATTACCATGGCGTCAATGTTGCGAATTCCGGTTAGCATGCACAATGTCGATGATGAAGAGGTTTTTAGGCCAAGTGCGTGGAATGCTTTTGGTGAAAATAAAGAGGGTGCAGATTATCGGGCTTGTGAAAATTTTGGATCATTGTATAAATAGTTCGTTTAATATGTAGCTTATCTGACTTTGAACAAGTGAACACTAAAAAAAGCTTATCAATGAAACATTTTGCAATTCTTCTCCTTGTTACTGTTTTTGCATGTTCAAATTCAGGACAGAAAAATAAATCAGAATCAAAAATGGTAACTTTTGAAAAAGGGACTTATGGTTACGATTTAAAAGTTTTACAGGAAAATACAAAACCTGTGGAATTAAAAAGTGGTAATGCCCGCATTTTAATCTCCCCTGAATTTCAGGGACGAGTGATGACCAGTACTTCGGAAGGGAAAGAGGGCAAAAGTTATGGTTGGATTAATCACGATTTAATTGCATCGGGCAATGTGTTGGAACAAATAAACCCGGTTGGCGGTGAAGAACGTTTTTGGCTGGGGCCTGAAGGTGGTCAGTTTTCAATATTTTTTAAAAAGGGCGATTCCTTTGATTTTGAAAATTGGGCAACTCCAGCCAGTTTAGACACCGAATCATTTGAACTGGTTGCAACCAGTGAAACTGAAGCTGAGTTTTCAAAATCAATTCAGCTAAAAAACTACAGCGATTTTTTGTTTCAATTTGATGTAAACCGTAAAATTGTTTTATTAAATCAGGACGAAATAAAAAACAAACTTGGGATTTATTATCAGGAAACTGTAAAAAGTGTAGGTTATCAATCTGTTAATGAGCTTAAAAATACCGGCGAAAAAGAATGGACAAAAGAAAACGGGCTACTTTCAATTTGGTTGCTTGGGATGTTTAATCCTTCGCCTACTGTTACAATTATTATCCCTTATAAAACCGATGCTGAATCGGATTACATTGTAAAAGACGATTATTTTGGAAAAGTTTCGGAAGACAGATTGGTTGTGAAAAACGGGTTTATTTTTTTTAAGGGCGATGGAAAGCAACGCGGGAAAATTGGAATTCTTCCACAGAGGGCTTTACCGGTTTTAGGAAGTTACGATGCTGAGAATAAATTACTCACAATTGTAAAATGCGAAATTCCTGAGGGGGTATCAGAGTATGTGAATTCGGCGTGGGAAATACAGGAATTCCCTTTTAAAGGCGACGCTATTAATTCGTACAACGATGGCCCACTTGAAGACGGTGGGCAATTAGGACCATTTTATGAACTTGAAACTTCGTCGCCGGCCTTGGCCTTGAAATCAAAAGAAGCGGCTGTTTTCAAACAAACAACTGCTCATTTCGAAGGGACTGAAGAAGAACTAAATGCGATTTGCCAACAGGTTTTTGATATTTCGCTTGAGGAAATAATTGAGATTTTCTAAAAATTGGGTTTTTTACGTATTACTTTGAAAGTGAAAAATAATAGTCAACAGGCAAAGTCTTCTGAATAAAATACTATTTTTCCGATGTTTAAATAATAAGTTTTTTAAATTTAATTTTTTAGATTGAAAATACATTTAGATGTTAACTTTTGAATTCAAAATCATTAGTTTTAGCGTTTTAAAATTTTATATAAAATGGTTAAAAATACTTTATTACCTATTCTGGTTTTCTTAATTTCATTTACAACTCAGGCACAACAAATGTTTCAAAATTACGATGGATACGATGTTGGTAACCCAAAACTTAAGGGCAATTTTAAGTTAGATGAGAAAATGCAAAAATTTGAGTTGCAAGGTGCTGGTTATAATGTTTGGTTTGAAAGGGATGAGTTTTATTTTGTGTCGCAGGAAGTTGAGGGTGATTTTATAATCTCTGCCAATTTGGATTTTATCGGAAAAGGTATCGATCCACATCGGAAAATTGGCTTAATGATTAGAAACTCAAAAGAAGAAAATGCAATTTATATGGATGGTGCGGTTCACGGCGATGGTTTAACATCATTGCAATACCGCGAAAAGAATGGTGGTGAAACCCTGGAAAAATCTGCTGAAATAAAGGACCCTGAATTTGTACAATTAGAAAGAAAAGGGAATGAGTTTATATTCCGGATTTCGAAGGATGGACAACCTTTAACCGAAGTTGGAAAAGTAGTTATAGAAACAGGTGAAACTGTTTTAGCCGGAATGTTTATTTCTTCTCATAACGAAGTTGTGAAAGAGAAGGCGGATTTTTGGAATGTAAGAATAGAGAAACCTGCCGGCGAAAATGTTGATGGTTATCAGAAACCTTCGCCAAGCAGGTTGGAGGTTATAGATTTGGAAACCGGATTAAGAAATGTTATTTACGAAACCGAAACCCATATTGAAGCTCCAAATTGGTCGGTCGATGGGAAATATTTAATTTATAATTCAGGTGGAAAACTTTTTAAATTCGATTTAAAAGAGAAAAAACCAAAAGAAATTTATACAGGTGATATAACAGCCAATAATAACGACCATGGAATTTCATTCGATGGTAAAACCCTGGCAATTAGTAGTAGTACTGAAGACGATGGCAAAAACCGTTCGATTATTTACACAGTTCCTGTTGACGGTGGAACTCCGGAGCGTGTTACTAAAAAGGGGCCTTCGTATTGGCATGGCTGGTCGCCCGATGGAAATTGGCTTACATACTGTGCCGAAAGAAACGGGAACTACGACGTTTATAAAATCCCAACAAAAGGAGGAACAGAAATTCGTTTAACATCAACCGAAGGTCTGGACGATGGACCTGAATATTCGCCCGACGGAAAGTACATTTATTTCAATTCAACCCGGACCGGAATGATGCAGATTTGGAGAATGAAACCTGATGGATCAGATCAAGAACAAGTAACTTTTGATAATTATCAAAACTGGTTTGCACATCCATCGCCCGATGGTAAACAACTGATATTTATATCGTATTTGCCAGAAGTACCAGCCGGTTCACATCCTCGAAACAAAAATGTAATGTTGCGAATAATGCCTGTTGGAGGCGGTATTATTGAAACCGTTGCATTTTTGTATGGCGGACAGGGAACAATAAATGTCCCTTCCTGGAGTCCTGATTCAAAAAAAGTTGCATTTGTATCTTTTACCTATTAACCTGAGTTAGATTATAAATATTGAACACAGAAAGTCTGACTTTTCCTTCGGATTTAGTTATTTTTTGCATAAATCGCTCCAAATTTTCTCGAATTATCCCGACTTTTCTTGCCACAGGCAAAAAAGTAGTCCTTCAAAAATCTGTTTCAATTTCTGCTAAAAAATAACTTAAACTGTGATGATATTTATAATCGAACTCAGGTTATTAATACCGATTTGACAACATTATATCGCAAACTTCACTTTGTTCAATCTGCTTCTTTCTTGTATTATCGGTATTAACTCTCGAAATAGATTCGGGACAGGCTATTGTAATTTCAAAATTTGCTAAGCGGCATTTTGAAGAGCAATTGGTATTATTGTGACATGCATTTGGAATAATAAAGTTTTTTCATATTTCGATGGAATTCATTGGATATTTTATCATGAAAAAACGGATATAGAAACCAGTCGCGAAACGTAGAATTGCTTTTATAAAAACTGGTGTGCAAAATTAAAGTGTGCCCTTTTGGGGTTTCCGAAAACTGCAGCCGTTGCTTTCCCTCGGTAATGTTACCTTCAATATAGCTAAATTCGATTATTCGATTTTCCTTGTCAATATTTGTAAATTCAAAAACAGTCGCAAGGTTGGCTATACCTTTTAATAATTTTAAATTTAAATAAACAACCTGCCCGGTATCGATTTGCGAAATAGATTCGTTGCAATATACAATCCTTTTATCTTTTTTTGAAAATAACATCCCGAATGATACTTTCCTGCCATTCCACGAATCACCAGGATTTGTATTTAAATAATGTTTCCAAATTTTATTCAAACTATCCTTCAAAAAGTATTCTTTTACATGATTTCTGTACCCTTCAATTTTCATATTAGTTCTTAAAGAGGGTTTGATATCTGTTAACGACAGAATATGATTGTTCTGCTGGCCAATTAAATACTCTCGTACTTTTTTTTGGGGGACTTTATTAAAGTTTATTTCGTTTATGGATACCTGGCTTTTACATTGAAACACACTCAATGTAAAAACAAGTAAAAGAATATATTTGAAAACAGGCATTTTAATTCTTTAATCTATTAGGCAGCTGGTTAAAAGAAATAGCATTCTTACATTTTTTTCACAAATATTCTATTCCCGTTTTTTCTTTTTTGGTGAATAAAAATTTATGATTACAAAGGAAAAATAAAAATTGAATAAGAATAAATATTGCTACTATTATTTTGGAAGCTGTACTTTCAAATAAATTAATTTTTATTTAAAATTACCCGTTTTACAATCATCCCAATTCCAAAGAAAATAAAAAGTATTCCAATCGAAAAAATCTCCCAACTAAAACGTGTTGGAATATAAGTTGTTAGTTCTTTTAGAAATTCCGGATTTTCGGGGATTGCAAAAAAATCAGACAGGTATCCACCTTTTAAAATCAACATTCCAAAGTCGTAAGTAAAAGCGAAAGATATTATTACGGCGCCCACAACCATAAAAATGAATTCTGCCCGCTTTATTTCATTTAGTTTTTTTGTCAAATAAAACCGTTCGAATATTACTGCCATTAAAATCATTAATGCCGAACAAATTATGGGAGCTAAAACAGGACCCACCCAGGTAATTGGGATGAGGAATAGGATATCCCAGGTAAGTAACGATTCGGGCCAATCGAGGAAGAGCTTTAATGCAACATAGTAAATTATATCCCAAACTCCGAAAGAAAAAAGGAATGCCGATAACCGCCGGAGCGAAGTTTTTGCTGTTAGCCAGGCAACTGATCCCAGCATTAGAAGGGTACAAATTTCGCGGATTATTTCGATGCTTATTAAATTCGCTGGCAAGGCATTTAATGGAAAGGCAAATCCTTCGGGATAATATAATTCTCTGACATAAATTACAACTATTGCTTCCAGAAATCCCATGGAAACCGCGAAAATGAAGAGTGCGAAATAATTTATTTTATTTTTTAAAGCGGTTTGGTTCATCTTCTATTTCTTTTGATTTTTGAAATTCATCTCAATTTCTAACTAAAAATTTTGATTTGCAAGATTTTTTGAGTTTACCTCTACTATTTGTTGATGTTTGATTAATACCGATTTAACAATCAAATGTCGCATACTTTCGTTTTACTCAGCATACTCCTTTGTTGTAGTATCGGCATTAACCATTATAAACTTCGAAATTGCCATGCGGCATTTCAAAGTACAATTGGTA
>Ga0209249_1001036_pt1 | contig 29283 bp, 33 predicted proteins | sample SaaInlV_200m_DNA_4_FD_184653 | JGI IMG/M metagenome (GOLD analysis project Ga0209249, IMG submission 184653) | Marine microbial communities from expanding oxygen minimum zones in the Saanich Inlet - SI037_S3LV_200m_DNA (SPAdes) (version 2) | ecosystem: Environmental > Aquatic > Marine >...
AGGCGACTTTTAGCTCACTGGAACCGAGTGTGTTTACAAGGTTGAATGATAAGAGCCGGATGAAGCGAGAGTTTCATGTCCGGTTCTGTGAGAGCCTTGAGGGGAGGTTCCTTGGGGCTACTCGACAAAACGCGGGTTATGCCGGTGTTCTGTGTCTTCCATTAGTCGTCTTTCAATATTTTTATATTTTCCTCTTTGTTTTTTTTGTCCATTCAATGTATTCTCAAAGTATGACGTATTTAAAATAACCAATAATGAGGTCATTATGGCAAAAACTACCACAATATCAGTACGGATGGATGCTGAGCTTAAAAATGATGCTGAAAGCATTTTAGTTTCCTTGGGATTGACACCATCGCAAGCAATTAACGTTTTCTACAAACAGATAACTTTTCAAAATGGTCTTCCATTTTCAATTAAGATTCCTGAGAAGAAACTCAATGAAGTTTCAGTTAAAGCAATGGAAGAAAAAAATCTAGATGAATATGGGAATCCATCTGAGCTTTATGAAGAATTGGGGATTTGATGAAAACACTACAAGTCACCAAACAGTTCAAAAAAGATGTCAGGAGGCTAAAAAAACAAGGAAAAGATTTTACCAAATTGAAAGTTGTTCTTGGGACTATTTGTGAGGGTAAGGAATTGGAAATAAAATACCGAGATCACAAATTAGTGAGCAACTATCAAAAGGCGCGAGAATGCCATATAGAACCAGACTGGTTGTTAATTTATGAAATATTTATAGACACTATCAAACTACGTAGAACTGGTTCTCATGCAGAATTAGCAAAAAGAAAAGACATGCGTGTTTTTAATATTATTCTAGAAGAATTAGAGGAAGAAGATCCAACCACATTGATTTTTGAAGCTGCTGTAGAGTTGGGTGATCCTCGTTTCCTTCCTCTACTCGACAACCAAATAAAATCTGCTGAAAGGGAAGTTGATGTGGATTTAGATTGGCTGAAAGATTTAAGACATTATTATTCGGAACTACGAAAACAGGTTGATGAAGTATGAATATCAATATTTATAAAGCACCCAACGCATATGAGCCTTCTTTCTGTCAATAGGCAAAATGATATTGGGTCAAATTAAAATTCATTATTCTATTTGACTATCATCTCCCTGAACATCGAAGAAAAGATCTTTCTTCCGTCTTTAATTCTAAGCGAAGGTTATTCCGCCTAAACGCGTCCAATCTAAGATCCAAATTTGGACTAAATCGGACCATCTGTAGGGTGTTAAAATGAAACAGAATGAAATAATGGGAAGTTGGAATAAGTGCAGCAAATCTCAAGGAGGACTTTGAAATACTTGATTTTAAAGGGTTACAGAGCAAGTGTGACGACTGATACGCTTGAAAATGGGGGTAAAATGGTGGAGGTGATAGTTTTCCTTATTTTACGGGGCCTGACGGGGAGGGTTGGTAGTAGATTGGACTAAATGAAATAACGTGATGCTAATACTATTGAATTGTTCACCAAAGCCTTCTATAGGGTAAATGTGTAAATCAGTTTATTAACTCGGAGCCTGTGGCTGGGTTCTTGTTTAGCGAAAAAATACCAAGATATCTAATAGCTTACCAGGTCCAGATCGGTCTTGGAAAAATCCTCCCCTTTGAATAGTAATGGTTCATTTGTAAATTTGCTTAGGGCGTATGAGCAACAGTCACCAATATTCAAAGATGCCGGATGCCTCCCTTTTCCAAATTTCCTCCAACAAACTCGGGCTAATTCTGATTGCTCAGTTGTTAAATTAACAACTTCAATTTCACTCCGATGGATAAGCAAATCGAGTTCTCTGCCACCAACTTCGCCTTTTTTTGCTTCTATCACAATCCCCGCTTCCAATAGAGAGAAGCTACTTATTACTCTCTTGGGATCGTCGGCTATTGCTGATGCAATTCTCGGGGCTTCCAGTTCTCCTAGTAAAATAGCCATTAATGCCGAAGTGTCAATTACCATTAGCAGACCCCATCTTGATCATATCCCAAAATCTCATTCGGCGTCCGTGGATCGATATCTGGAAGCGATTTGCATCGATCAGAGATTAGCATAATTTCTTGTTTTAAATCGATTGTTGTTTTTCGGCCTTTTAACCGATTTAGTCGTTCTTCCAATGAAAGTGTTATAGTCTGAGTTAAATTCTCCCCGGTTAAGAGAGCCACTTCTCGTGCAAGTTTTTCAGTCTTCTCATTTCTAATGCTGATTGCCATAAGGTCCCCCTCTTGCTGTATTATATACTTTTATATAGATTATATAAAAATCCGTTTCTTGTCAAGATCTAGATTTAACAAGTAATAACTTCGGATTGCTGGGATTGAATAGAAGTAAATAACGGGAAGTAGGATTCTAAGGGTAAAATCTCGGGAAGAGTTATGAAGCACCTGATTTTAAGGAGATAAATTGCAGATGACAAATTGTTCTCTTGCCAAGGTACGCTCGGGTCGGAAACCTCAAGTTTCTTGCTCTGGCTTTGAGGGTTCCGGTTTGTTGAAGCGTTCTTTTTGGTTTTTAATTGCTACCTGGTCTAGTACCCATGTGATTGCTTCATTAAGGATCGAAAAGACTTGAATTGGGGCATCCTCAACAATTTCATCTTCCATTAACGCCGCTATCTTCCCGACAGATGAGCTAGGGATAATTGCTCCGGCAACGAGGTTTTGCGCACTAAATAGATCTTTGATTGCTAACAGTTTCACAGAATATTGATTCACTCGATTCGCCACTAATCCAAATATTCTGTTTTTATAATGAGGAAATAGGCTCCTCTTCAATTCCTCAATCTCAGGATAACCAACATCTACGCCACAAAAACACTCAATCACGGCATATTCTTCAAAGAGGCTTAGTTTCCCAAAGGAGAGATTTTCGACAACTGGCTGCTGCGTTTTCATTTGTTCTGAAATAGATCTGGATGGTTAACTTTATGCTGAAATTTCGCTTTGTCTTCTACTTTATCACTTAAATGGTTGAATTACGAATTAAAAGCAAGGTTATACATATTGACGCTGTGAGTTGTGAATTTCACGACACCATTTTTGTACGGTCTAATCTGTAAAGTGATGTATTAATGTTAGAATTAAAAGAATAATTTCACATTCGCGACAATGAGTGAATACTTTGGCAACAAAACTATTATTTGACAGCTACATAACCCCAGTCTCCTGGCATGCCGAATCAGGCTAACCGGTCTAAACCATTCCCTGGTTATCTTAAACACACTTAAAGTAATTTCCGAGACAAACAAGCTTTAACCAAAACTCATAAGAAACAATAGAATAACTACGTAATGAAATAGTTACAGCAGTTGATATGCTTGATATCGAAGGCGTTGGGGGATATGGTGGAGTGTTACTTCCGTTGAAATACGAACCCACCTTCCGACGGTAGGTGAACCCACCTGACCGGACTTTTAACCAACCATCATTTAGCTTGCCGGACCCACCTTAAAAGAAAAAACAAAATGAGTTTTTTCTTCCAAACAGACAATTATGTTACAATAATTTGAATTAGCCAACTCTGAACGATTAGAGCAAAGTCAATTTACTTCTGAATCTTCTTGTTTACTTCTAAAAATCTACTTTCGCATCTTCATATTTCCTTTCTCCTTTCTGATTTTTCGGTTTTTCTTTAATAATTAGATTTCTTTTTGCATTACGATGTTAATTATTTCTCAAAAAAAAAGGTCTGAAGTGGCTGCTTCAGACCTTTCGTTGACCTAACACTGTCAGTAAACAGGTTAGCCAAACACACAAGCAGACCCTACCACGGCTTCCGGATGCTGACAAGACTCGGAGGTTGAAAAATGGCTTTTCACTCAAATCAAGTGGTTCTGTTACGTATAATTGACTGCAAATGGTGTGGTTTAGTCTTTTTGGTGTGTCGGCGCTGTTATCATGGACAAGTCTACTGCTGCGAACAATGTCGCAAGAAAGCGCGCCGGGTAGCCCTCCGTCAGGCACAGAGTACATACCGAACGAGTCCGAAGGGGCGGAAAACCAATCGTTTGGCCGCTCGAAAACGTCGAATTAAAGCCAATCAAAAAACCGTGGCTGATCAACCTACCACACGGGTAATTTTTCGTGATATCATCCTACATAAGTCTTTTTTCAAGGCATTCTGTTGTTCTTTCTGCGGAACTTCGGGAAACGTGGTAAAACAGTTTCCACGCAGAGGATACGGAGGAGCAACAGTGCTAAAAACCAGGGATTCAGGGGAAAGCGCCGCCCTCTTATTGAGCTCTGAACATCGGAGGCAACATGACGACCAGGCATATTCTCAACCCTCGGAGAATTCGCAGGATTCGAGGTAGCTTTGGATTCATTCAGCATCGTTTTTTAAGAGGGGGCTTTTTATCCTCATTGGAAAAAAATGAAATAGTACTCTATCTGTTTTGGGTCTTGGCCGCAGACCGCTACGGATTATCCTACTACGGGGATAACCGCATCTGTAAAATGCTATGCTTTTCTGCCGATGAACTGCGGGAGGCTCGTACCGGCCTGATTCAAAAAGACTTGATCTGTTGGGCCGCTCCATGGGTCCAGGTGCTCGATCTTCCGGTTGAGCCGGTGGCTATCGAATTAGCGTCGTCGTCACCTCATTCATTCAAGACATTGCATCGGATGTTGAAACCCCAGGCGTAGAATTGCTTTAAAAATTATCAAAACCACGGAGTTATAAGCAATGCTGCTTTCTATTCCGATCGAACAAATCGATGAAGGGTATGCCCGTTTGCGGCTGACCAACCCGAAGGCAGAATCGAATCTATTGCCTTCCATCCAAAAATACGGGCAAGTATCGCCGGTCATCGTATTTAGAATCAGTTCTAATCGCTATGAAATGGTGGACGGTTTTAAACGCCTACATGTGTGCCGAAAATTAAAATATGAAACCCTCCAGGCCAAACCCTTAAGCACGGGAAGCGGGTCTCTTAAAGCAGCGATGATTTTTATGAATTGGGAGATTCGATCGATCACCGACTTGGAAGAGGGGATGGTCATCGCGTCCCTTCACCGGGAAGATAACTTGAGTCAGACCGCCATTGCCATGATGCTGGGACGTCATAAGAGTTGGGTGTGCCGGCGTATTGGGCTGGTCGAACGGTTAAGCGATGAGGCACTGGATCACATCAAGCTGGGCTTGATCAATCCAACCATCGGCAGGGAGTTGTCAAAGTTGCCGCGCGGCAACCAATCAACGTTATTACAAACGGTTCTGAAACATCGGTTGACAACGCGACAAACCGTTAACCTCGTCTCACGGCTGCAAAAAGAACCCGGGCAGCACCATGACGCGATTTTAAACGGTTTGAATCCAGAGTATCTGGAAGCCTTAAACCAGCGAAGCCCTTTGAAAACAGACCATCAACATCGTCATCATCAGCTGAGTCCTCCCTCGAATCCAGGGGATATCTGCCTCGAAAAGTTTCTTCTGATCGAACGTCTGCTCCTCGGTCTGCTGAACGTATCCGATGACCTTTCACCAGCCATGGTGGCCGCTGAACAGCAACAATGCATGTCTGCGACTCTCATTCGGATTGCCGAGTTGTTCGAGCAGGTTCGATCAAAACTGCACTTGGCGATCGATTCGTTAGAATCGACAACCGTCTCAGCTTAATTTAAAAATGGAATACATTAAAAATCGTGAAGAACTGGAACATCTGATCGTCAGCAAGCATTCAGAGGGGCGCAGCATCCGCTTTTTGGCCAGACATTACAAAATCGGACGGAATACGGTTCGCCGGATATTGCGGCGAAACAAGTCCGAGCGCGACCTTGGACATGATGTTTTTAAACCGAAACCCATCCCCCGGCACAGTAAACTGGACCCTTATCTCCCCCAAATCGAATCGCTCCTGAACCAGTTTCCAAAGATCACCAGCATTCGAGTATTTGAAGAACTACAAGAAGCCGGTTTCGACGGAGGTAAAACCATTGTTTTCGATCGTCTGCGCCAATTACGCCCCCAACCGAAACGGGAGCTGGTCATTCGTTTCGAGACGGACCCCGGCCTGCAGGGACAAATGGATTGGAGCCTTTATACCATCCCTTTTGTACGGGAGGGGAAAACGAAGGTACTCTGCTTCTCTTACATTTTGGGCTTTTCCAGGCGGCAGTATATCGATTTTACCCTCAATCGAAAATTCTTCACTCTGATTCGGCGTCATCAAGACGCTTTCGAATATTTCGGCGGGGTTCCCCGGCACTGCCTCTATGATGGAGAAAAAACCATTTTATTGCGTTGGGAGGCAGGACGTCCGGTTTATAACCCAGCATTTATCTCGTTTATTACGCATTATTGGTGCCGCCCCATCGGGTGCCGCCCCGGGCGCCCCCAGACGAAAGGCAAAGTGGAGGCCCCCTTCAATTATGTGGAAAAAAATCTACTCAATGGTCGTGTTTTTCAGGACCTTAAGAATTTACGGCATACAGCCAGGTGGTGGCTGCGGGAAAAATCCGATCGACATCAACACGACACCACCGGTCGTCCACCCATCGAGCTGTTTCTAGAACAGGAAAAAGACACCCTGCTGCCGTTGCCCAAACATCCCTATGATACTGCGGAAGTCGCTTTGAGAGTCTGCCGTTGTGACGGTTTTTTAGAACACGAAACCAATCTTTACTCGGCACCACCCGAATATGTGGCCGATATCCTCACATTAAAGGCCACGGAGGCGGAAGTCTTGATTTATAGCCCGGAGTTGGAACTCGTGGCCAGGCACGAACGGTTACCCGTGGGCGCCGGAAAAACGTCGGAAAACCCGGACCATCGCATCTCGTCCAAAATCCGATACGGACTGGAACCTGTCAAAGATGCTTTTTTGCAACTTGGTGAAGCAGCAGAAGAGTTTATCACGGGATTAAAAGAGGACCATCCCCGCAATTGCGGTTATCACGCCCGGTTCGTTCTTAATTTAAAAGAACGCTATCACACCGAAGCGATTAACCGCGCTCTTGGGCACGCCATTCGGTATCACGCTTTTGACGCCAAGGCGATTGAGAGAATTTTAAAGGCCCAAGCTAAACCCAGAACCTTGGAATCCATTCGAAATGAGAAAGCCGCCAGCATTCTGAAAAAAAACTTGCCAGAAGTTAGACAACGTTCATTAGATGAGTATTGTCTTTTACTGAACAACACAGAGAGGAAACATGACTACCAAACAGAAAATACCCGACCGGACAGTCGTACTGATCAATCAACATCTGCAGACGCTGAAACTTCGCAAGATGCAGGCCATTTTAGAACATGAACTTTCCCTGGCCGCTCAAAATAAGATATCAACACCGATCGTATTGGAAAGATTGCTGGCCGATGAAGCAGGCTCACTTATAGAAAGGCGGATCGAACGAAGAATTAAGGAGTCCAAATTACCAGAAAGAAAACTGCTGGCGGACTTTGACTTCGATTTTCAAACCGGTATCGATCAAAACCAGATCATGGACCTGTCCACTCTTTCGTTTGTTGACCGCAGACAGGGATTAATTATGGCCGGCAATTCCGGAACTGGTAAAAGCCATATTGCAAAAGCATTACTCTTATTGGGATGCCAGCGACTCTACCGCTGTCGCTATACCATGGCGTCCCAGATGCTGAAAGACCTGATGGCGGGATTATCCGACGACACCTTGGATAAAAAGCTGAATACCTATATCAAACCGGATTTACTCTTGATTGATGAGGTGGGATTCGATCGTTTGGAACAGGAATCCGCCAGGAATGCGTCACTCTTTTTTAAAGTGATCGACGGCCGCTATAACAAAACCTCTACGATTTTAACCACGAATATCGATTTCAAATCTCTGGGAGACTATCTGGGGGACCCCGTGATTACGACAGCCATTGTCGACCGGATGGTCCACCATTCGATTATCATCAATATTGAAGGACCGAGTTGGAGAATTCACGAGTCCAAAAACCTGAACAGTTTATCATCTGTTAAAGCAGGCGTTGACAACAAGGAAGTAAAAAAGAATCCGTAGAATCGATTCCTTCAGTTTCGTAGGATCGGCCGATTAATTAACTTGCTGCCTCCCCGCTTTCACCCTCATAAATGCGTGCTTTTATCCAAGAAAGCAGGGGGGATTTTAATGAACCTTCCCCCTGCTTTTAGTATTCAACCGGCATTATCCCTCTTCAGGCACTCACGTACGCCCTCAAAAAGGCCTGCTTACACGTTTTTAACCATCTATAAAATCAACCTCTGAAATCATTAACCAAGGTGGAAAAACGTTTTTCCATGCCATAATATCTTCACGGGAATACACCTCTTATCGGGTCGAAGAGGTCAACCTTCTCGAAAAGACAACATAAAACACTGAAAGGGGGAAGAAGTAAAAAAGTATATTGGGGAAAAACTCATTTTATTTTTTTGAAGTAAAAAGAAGAAAATGTAAACCATTTAGAAAATTAGTTTACAGATGGTACTGAAAAACGGAAACCTAATCCGCAACAATCAAGTATATGCAACGAAAGGTAGGGACCAGTTAGATTCTTTTAGTGGGTTTAGAATTGGCCGGAAGTAACAAATACACCAAGATTGATATCGAAAAGGATTATTTAGATAATGGTCGGTCAACCATTATGAAAAAGATTGCCCTCGAAAAGAAGAAAAATGGTTGTGATTGTGCCAGCAAGAATCCAAAGGGAAGTTGATGTTTGGGTGATATTCACCAGGTGGTGAAAAAAATATCTGAAACTCGCAAATAGTTCTGATCAGCTACTAAGTCACTTTTAATGGCGGTTCCACCCGCCATTAAGTTACGTTTTTACTTCACTAAACCTCTTCTGCATAAAGTAAAGATCCCGCTCTATCGTCAATCCAAAAGGTCGCTATGCTTTCAAGCTCAATCAGGCTGGTATCCTTTCTTCTTCACTCATTTTTTCTTCCTGTTGGTGTTATTATGTTTATTTGGCTAAGGATTCATTTTGATTTGTTTTCCTTTAATTCAAATATTTTAATGCTTTAAGTTTAGGATATTCTTTATTTTTTTCTTCAGTCTGTGGGAAAATCTTTTGTCTTTTAACATTTTTTCTAATGGCTTCTGAATTTTTTCCGGCGGAGAATCACCCAAAAATTCAAAAATATCTGATATCCATTGTCTTGTTGTATTATTTGAAGGTATTCGATACAGTTCGTCGATTAATTGAGGAATAAGCAGGTCTCTATTCTTCGCACGTCTAAAATGCCTTAGAAGTTCTTTTCTAAAATGAACTTCCTCTATTGTCTTAGGGGGAAGTAGCTGCTTGAAGTAAATGAATAATTCTTTAAAAGCTTTGTTATTACCAAGTGAAATTAGTCCACAAAGACTTGATATTGCGGCATCTTGCTCTCCTGGGTCAGAATTTTTCAATTGAGTTACATATTTTCCAACAGGTACAGTCTTCCAATCGATATTTCTGATTTTTTCATCCAAGACAGCTTCCTTGTATGTTTCAATATCCAGGTTTCCAGTTTCACTCAAACGGGATAATTTTAGCCCCAACGGGCTATTATCATCAATTTCGACTTCTTCAAGTTTTTCAAATTCATCACACGCTTCTTTTTCTCCAGTAAATTTTTTGAGACGAATTAAGTCTTGGCAAGAAGCGGAATCCGGGTCTTCTATTAATTCATCATTAAAAGGTTCGAAGACTTGGTCACTTAAACAAATGCCGAATTCAGTTAACTTTCTATAACTAATAAGGAAAAACTGATTACAATTGAAGCAAATTCGTTCCAATTTTTCTTTTGCCATTTCAATCTCAATCCTTTATTTTTGCTAAAAAACTGACTGATGTGGGTGGATTGACCTCTGTTTCTGCTTAAGTTCCATTGATAAGTACCAACTCTTCATTCCCCTACCGTGCATATAGATTCCATTAATTTATCCGCCGGTTCATCATCAGGATCTTGCGGAACCCGTTCACCCTGAAATGCTAAAGCCAAAGAGGGAGGCTGTCAATTTATCTATCCGCTCTTGGACTCTTTTCAGTTTTGTTTCCATTGAATTGGCGATGCAGAAAAGCACTTCCCATCGTTTTACAACTTTTTTTGTTTTGGGATAGGCGGAGCTGGTATTGGTCATTAATTCTTTTTCTGTTTATGAAGAATAAAAGAAATCCATTGCGCAAATAGTGTCTCGATGATTTGTTAAGAATGTCTTCCAGGATTGTTGTTTCCTGGTATCAGGATGTTTGGACCTGAATGTTCTTAAATAACGAGAAACAGTCACTTCTGAAACGTCATTGAAGCCGAGCATCAACAACTCGGAATATATTCGTGGTGCTCCCCAGTTATTCTCTTCTGCCATTTGATAAATAAGATCTCGGATTTCTTTTTTGATCAGCTTTCTACCAGATTTTCTGTTCTTGGTTGATATTTTTCTCCAGTGTTTTTTGAAGCGTTTTCTCTGCCAGTCAATTGCAGTTTCCGGCTTTACGATGACCAAGTGATCTTGCCATTTAGTCCATACTTGTTTTAATGCAACCCAGAATAATCGATCAATGTTGGTTAATCGGGGTTTCTTATCCTTGGTGTGATAAGTTGATAGTTGTTGCCTGAGTGCTAAATTCTCCAACAATAGATGACCCTTGGATTTGAATGTTGCCTGAGTGATGACAAGGAGAAATGAAAGCAGTCGGATTAGAATTTGATACATCTTTAGGTACACTCCTTTTAATAATTTGTTTGAAGTGAAAAATGTATCGGGATTTTGAGGTATTTTCAATCATGAATGGCATTTAATAACTGATTGAAATTATGAAATGATGTTATTTTGACGAGGGACACGAATGGGCGGAATTAATTGTAGGTCACGCTTAGGAGGTACGCTGAAATATTATTATCGAAACGCCGCTTGAAAACCACGGATGGAAATTTAGGTTAAAACACCTGTGGACATCCGGAGAGCCTTCCATTGGCTTGATTATAGTTTTTAGACAGGACGAGTTGAACAACTATGGACGAATCAGATTAGCGAAGATTGGTAAAAGAATTGGCCTAAAAGCACTTAAAGAAATTACATTAAAAATGGATTTTGTGATCCATTCTCTCATGCAGGACGCGGACAACTTCAATTTGCTTCTTCAGGTTCTGTCGGTAGAAGATCATATGCTGACCGATATGAAAAGACCGATAACCTTCCCTTATCTCATCTCGTTTTTTCCCCAGACCCGGTTGATCAACAAGGTTAATCAGGCATTTTTCTAGCTGACCGAGATAACTGTTCGCTTTTACGAATCCCCACGTTTCAGATGTATATCGCCAGATATCTGTAATATCCTGATCGGCTGCTGGAGTGAGCCGGTAACCAGAGTTCATTATATGTCCCGGCCTTCATTCATATCGGAAATAATGTCTTGAACTGTTCGATGACTGAACTCTCCGTTTTCAGCCTGATTTGCTCCTACGGCAACTTCCGTCCGCAAACGGTCCATCTTCAGTTGCATGATAAGTTCCTGATTCTGCTCCATATAGCGAAGGGCTTCCCGGATAACTTCACTGGCATTATTATATAGCCCGGATTCAACTTTGGATCTTACTTTCGCTTCAAGCTCAGGGGTCAGTGATATATGCATCTAAATTTCCTATGATTAATGTTTAATCAGCTCCTACAAATTAATCAGCTCCTACAAAGATTGACAATCTATGGATTTAGAATATGCGGATTCGATTATCGTGTCAAGCGGAATATTGGCTATAATCTCACTCGTGTAAGGCTTCCCCTCTTTCTGCCGCATTTATTACAGGACATATTGAAATTATAGACTATATATCGATAAATATAACTCAGTATCACTTGAGATAAATCAACACAAATACCCTTTGTGCGGGTTCGATTCCCGCATCCCACGCCAAGGGTTTTGTTTGAAAAGAGGGGATCTCTGGTTGGCACTGCTTATTTAAGCCAGAGATGAAACTTTTCATCTCCTCCATTTACTAAAATAGCCGTAAGAGATTGCTGACGAGTTTGGATTAAGCCGAGATCAAGGTCAAAATTAAATTTATGAATATTTTACAATAGATAATTATCTGAAATATTACGTACTTTCAGTAAAATCATTTTTGGGTAAAAAGCAAACTTGCAGTTTTTTCAAAAGCAGTTTGATATTCATTAAAACTCAATATTATGATCAATTTTGAGTTTAATATTTATTGGGAAATCCCTTATTCCGAAGGAACAAAACATCCTTAAAGTGAATAACCAACTATAGTTAGGGAAACGCACACCGTAAATCAGTCAAACGTCAATGTATATGCAATTTTTCGAAGTGATTCTTTCATGGCATCATCATACCTCAACTTCACGGAACGAAGGGCGATGCTGATAAGTTTATTTTCTTTGATAGCCACTAATACCAGATACACTATCTGGTTCGCTTTATGCGGCAATTGTATCTCAAGCTCTCCTTCCATTGCAGGTGTTCCGTCCCGCAAACTGGTCGGCATCTGGGAAACGACTCTTGTTTCCAGTCCGGTTGCAGCTGAAATAATCTGGGCTGCCTGCTCTACCGAATTTTTCAAACCGTCGATTGGAACTTCCAGGGTGCGAACTGTTATACCTGGAAACGAAGTCTCACTGACGGCCATGAAATCGAAGCTCATCAAAGGAGTCGGATCTTGTTCGACCCAGTCATCTGGATAAGAAATCGAAAATTGTGGAGTTTGATGGGTGTATATTTTCATCCCTTTTTTGTCGACACCGACACCTAAAGCCTTCATTGCTTCTCTCAGCTCCTGGGCGTCATGGGTGATCGACTTCACTCTCATCTCCACAAACTGTAAAAAATCCGGACTCGTAATGATATATAGCCTGTTCTCCTGAATGGAATTGATCACCATTTGAGCAACAATATCAGGATCCATCCCTCTTTTAATCCGCCGGAGGAAATTCTCTCTTATCGGTTCCCAGAGTTTTTGTATTTCATCCGGAGCCTCATATAATCCGTCTTGATTCTCGGCCAGGGCTTGGGAGTTTTCTGCAATATTGGTATTGATCAGACCGGGACAAAGGACGGATACTCCCACCTTACTCTGTTGAAATCGCAGTTGGTCAGCCAACCCTTCACTCAAGGCCACCACTCCAAATTTTGTCACACTGTAAAGACATTCATCACCGCTGGAAAGTAAACCTGCGATGGAAGAGGTATTGACAATATGACACTCCTCACCACTTTCAATCATTCGCTTCAGGAAAAACTGGACACCATAGATCACTCCATAGAGGTTGACGCCGATGATCCAATCCCAGTTTTCGAGATGGACATCGGACAGCAAACCGCCGGTTCCGATTCCAGCGTTGCTGCAGAGCACATTCGCCCGGCCGAACCGTTTATAAGTGTCATCAGCCAGCCGTGACATCTGGTCCCTGTCGCTGACATCGACGATCTTGCTCATTACGTCGACACCAATCTCCTCGATTTCATTGCGCACCTTTTCCAGAGATTCAGGATTTACATCGACAATGACGATCTTCATCTCTTGTCTTGCAAATCCAAGTGCCAGTGAACGTCCGATACCACTTCCGGCGCCGGTCACAACTGCAACTTTGCCTTTGAAATCTTTAATCATGAGTCCCCCCCTTTTTGATTTTGGTTTACTTCATTTTTGGGCTTCCCAAATCAAGAATCTCTTATCTCAGTCGGTTTTTCCAGACTCCTCATTTCCGACATGACTGTATAATCCGGTGATGTTGGCACTGGAGATGGTCACCAATCCGAGTTCGGATTCCTTCCTTTTTCATAGTTGGAATCTAAAAGGATTTCAGTCGTTGATTCGTAGCCTGGATACTTAACAGAAAGGAGGGAATCGGTCGAGGAAAGAATACAATTTGACAAACCACCGGCAAACCCTTAAATTTGTTGGATGATTCAATTCGGTTGGCTGAACGTGCAAAGCAAGCTGGAGTACAGGTTGTTTTAGAAAGCTGGGATGATATGATTCATGTTTGGCAGATGTTCATAGGGTTTGGAGTGTCGGAATCCAAAGAAGCCGTTGATGGGATTGCCAAGTTTATTCAGAAACATACGTCTGACTAAAGATAATGAGACAGTAAGAAGTAAAGCCAGGGTTTTGATCCAATTTTTTTGGCTACAAATCCTGACTCTTCTCCCTGAAAGAATTGGATCTCACACTTGATGTTATCCAAGCCTTTCAGGGTGACCCAACCCCAGCCGTTGATCCGATCATCCTCGTCAGATCCCTGAAAGGGAAATTTAAACCGCCCCGAAATCAAACCTTCTCCCACCGTCTTCATGGATCTGGATATATGCCTGTCCGTCCATGTTGAAGAACTCTTCGTCCCAGGCATTCGCCTGAATATTTGGGTGAAGATTATCGGGAAAATTACAGACATGACTCATAGTGGTATGCCTTATTTCTTAGCCTAATTCAGTCCAATTGAATTTGTTGGATTAAGGAGTAAACTCAGTGCACATCTTGATTAATTTTTTGTCTTTACTTTCAGGAATTTGTTCTCTATAATTTTGATGTCCTAAGCGATAATCAATCTTGAAAAGAAAATTTCTTTCCTGAACGGATACATGCCCGAAAAGAAAATACTCCTCGTCGATGATGATTTGGTTTGTCTAAGGTTTTTAAGGGAAACCCTTGAAAAAAAGTATGTACTAAGATTAGTCCAGAACGGAGAGGAAGTTCTAGAGATTCTACAGAGTTTTAGGCCAGATGTAGTTGTCTTGGATGTAATGATGCCTGGTATTGATGGTTTCGAAGTCTGCCAATCACTTCGCAACAAAAAATTTTCAAGGAACATCAAAATTGTCTTTGCCTCTGCCAAAGAACTCCCAATTGAAAAGCGTAATGATATTATCAGACGTGGGGATGGTTATCTTTTAAAGCCTTTTGGGCCTATGGATCTGGAACATCAGATCGAAAGGATCATAGCTGTTTGATGGGACGAGATAACAAGGTATGGTACTATGAAAAAAGTTATATCCGGCAGTTGTTCATGTGGACACATCGCATATGAATATACAGGGCAAGGGGTCTTCTTTCTGGAAGGAACTCTCTGAACAGTTCTCCATGACGTTTCTGGATGGCCTGTTCCTCTTCATGAGTAATTTCTCTGTTTAGTTCACGTGCTGCTGCTCTGGTGAACAATCCTCCACTCATACCGATTCGTCTGTGGATCTTCCATCCATCAATTGACATACCGGACTCCATGAACGCACGTTGCCATGCAAATACATGGGCATAAACAGTATCAATGAGTGTTCCGTCCAGATCAAAAATGATTGCTTTCATCTGGGTTTCTCGCTGTTTGAATTAAGGGCCTCTCCTGTCAAGAGAGAAGACTGGAAAATTTCTCCCATTTTGGCTTCTATCAGATCTGGAGAGGTTTCATAACCCAATTGTCTCATCAGTCCAGATATTGATTTAGAATCCTTGGTCAGAGCTATTCGGATTTCCATTTATAGTTAAATTTTGTTAAGAAGTTTTGATTAGAATCCGTTTCCTGGAGGCCAGAGCGTATCACCAACGTCAGTACGATAATAACTCCCAAGGCATTTAATCTTTTGAATATTCTCGTATGCTTTTTTGATTGTTAAATCCAGATGCTCTCCACAGGCAACAATATCAGCTATTCTATGATCTTTGTCGAGTACTTCATGGCTGGCGATATAGAGCCGATTTTCATGTTGCTCAACTTCATTCCACCATAAGTCACAATCTGCCTTGGGCGTAACCAGCCAGGATCAGAACCCGAAAGTGCACTGAAGCCGGTCGGCAATAGTCCACATGCTTTGAGCATCTCTTGAACTTAAGAAAGAAATTGCATTGTTTTCCGCAGTTCAGTTGTTGAAGATCTCGTTTGAGACTTCGCCAATTGAAACCTTGGTTACTGAGCCCGTCATAATGATGAAATAATCATCTGAAATATGTATATTGATTACACCACCAGGCATATGTACATTTACTACCGAATCACAAAGGCCAAGCCTATGGGCAACAGCAGCCGATGCACTACTGCTACTGCCGGAAGCCAATGTATACCCCGCACCACGCTCCCATATTTCAATTTGAATGTTATGCCTGTCCCTAACCTGCATGAATTGGACGTTAATCCGATTCGGGAAAGCCTCGTTTGTCTCAATAAGCGGTCCTAAACGTTTGACATTCTCTAATGAGAGAGTATCGCAAACAATAACGCAATGGGGGTTTCCAATCGTTGCGGCATTGAATATCAGTTCTTCGCCGGCAATGATAATCTTTTCATTGAGCACTTCTCTTGCTTTACCAGTGACCGGGATCTGGTTGCTGGTGAAACTGACATTACCCATTTCGACTCTGACTGCTCTTCCGTTGTCAAAAACCTGCGATTCCACACGCCCACCGGCAGTCAATATACTGAACGGTTTCTCCTGAACAAGCCCATTGTCCCAGAGATAACGGGAGAATATTCGGAGGCCGTTACCGCTTTTTTCTGCCTCGCTTCCATCCGGGTTGAAGATACGCAAACCGAATTCACATTCTTGACCGTCAAGAGGCCCCAGTAATATCCCATCAGATCCAATCCCGAAGTTACGGTGACAAATCCTTTGAATTTGTTCTTCATTTAGACTGTCGCTGGGGATATCCTTTGGATTTAAAACGATGTAGTCATTACCCAGTGCATGGTATTTTGAATATAACATAATTTTTTATCATAATACTTGTTAGCAGGCGTTACAAATTGGGGCGAAGCTGCGCTGCTGAGAATTGAGTATGGTATAAGCTATGATTTTTTGAATAACCATATGACGCAAATCTATAAGAACTATCAGTTTGCAAAAATTTTTTAACTGAATTGTTAGTTTTCCAAGTATTCAGAATTACGAGGATACTTTGCATGAGCAGTTTTGTGTTTCTTGAAACCCAATTTGCCATAAAATGCTTCATTTCCAAAAGTTGATGTTAAGTGGATGGAAATTTGCTCATTTCCTTTCATGAGTTCGTTCATTATTCCTTTTCCTATGCCCTTATTTTGATAGGATGGAAGAACACCTACATCAAAAATCATTCCATAGCACACGCCATCTGATATCAGGGCGGCCAGCACCAACTATTTTCTGTCCCTTCCACGCTGTTACAACTTTATAGCTATTTTCAAATGCTTCTTGGACCTTGTCCAGATCTCTCTTTTTACCAAGTCCTGCTACAAGACCAACTTCTCCATAGAGACTGGTAATGGAATCCCAATCAATCTTATCAGCACCTGTTTTATATTTGATCATATTGGATAAATCGATTAATCATCACAATTACCCATTTTTCAGCACCTTGCTTTTCGTGATCGTCATTATCGGTGGAAATCCCATGAGTCTTCATGATGAATAATGCGAGTTTTGTTTGATGCAAGATTGGTATCTCTTGATACCATTCAAGAAGCTTTGAAAGAGGTGAATCCATATACTCTCCTTTGATCGGCTAATATTATTAGTATAGCGATTTTGCGTCCTATCTCCCTACTTGAGCTATAAACCCGTGATTTTGCGGTTTTAAACCGGGCAGCTATATCCAAATATACAAGGATACGGTCGATATATGTGCTTTCTTTCTGAATGCACGAGCACAATTCCATGTGATGATTCGCACGGTAAAATCTTGGTTAGTTCGAAGGAATTGGTGATTCAGGAAGACCTAAATTTCTTAACTGTTTTAGGTCTTCTGAATGAGAGAGTTGAAAAAAACAGCACCAATACTACTTCACAATTTCTTTCAATGCTTCAGAATGATTATGAAAATGATATCAAATGTGAAGCAAGTTCATCTGGAAATGAGAAAAATGGAGAATGACTACTGTTTATGGTTATTATTTGCTCACAATTATAATCGGTGTACATCTTCTTCTGAACCGATGGTGTAATTACCCTGTCATCCAGACATTCAATGTAAACTTTGGGAATCTGTCCAAATTTTTCATCAGTAAGACTAATCGGAGTTCCCAATGGAACACTAGATTGAGGTACAAGTAGTGATATCGCATTTGAAAAGTCTTCTTCTGTACAATCATGATAAAAAACTTCTTTTATCATGTCTTTTTTTACATTACTAGACATTTGATCATCACTCATGACTAAATTTTTCACGAGTAAAGAATCAACATCTTGCATAACAACCTGAAGGGTTGATTCTCCATTTTTCAACATAAAGGCAGTCAGATAAACCAATTTTCTAATTTTTTCTGGTCGATATTCAGCAACTTGACTGATAATTAGACCACCCATACTATGTCCAACCAAGATAACTGGCTCTGTTTGTGAGTCCAAAACGTTACAAACACAATCTGTATATAATTCTAAAGTAACTTCTTGGATCGGTGTTTTATCATTTCCATGACTTGGCAAATCAGGTGAAATGGCAGTGTGACCTTGACTCTTAAGAAGAGAAGTTATTTTATCCCAACACCAACCACCATGCCATGCACCGTGGACAAATAGATATGTACTCATAAATCATCTCCATCCTGAATGAATTTATTTCTTTTGTATCGGAAAATAACTTAGCAGAAATCGTTAAATCGTTATTTCAATAGCAATTTTTTTATGTCTCCAAGATCACTAAAGGTATTCTTGTAGACATAAATCACTACCCGAATTGGGCACCCTGAGAAACCCTGAACCGAATAGAATTGATCCAAGGTCTTCCAAAGGGGAGAGTCATTCATATTACTGGATTTACTCTACAGCATCCTTCAAACCTTTACCCACAGTGAATTTCACAACCTTTTTTGCTTTTATCTTTATTGTTTTCCCGGTTTGAGGATTACGTCCATTTCGAGCAGCACGTTTAACTGTTTGAAATGTGCCAAATCCAACCATTTGAACACCACCATCACCAACTATACCACCTTGAATCGATTTTATCACAGCATCTAAACCCTGACCTGCTGCCGTTTTACTGACTTCCACGTCTGCTGCAATTTTATCAATGAGATCTTTCTTATTCATTTTTTCCTTGGTTGAATGTGTGAAAATGAGGGTTTCAGAGCATCGTTTGGGGATTGTTTATGATGAGTGTGTGTTTGTCAACTGAGAACGGTAGGAAAATGCCATGTTAACGCAATTTGTTCGCAGCAAGTAATTCACCAATAACCAATAAATTCAGATCAAACAGATATCATTGAATTACTTGGCACATTCTCTTAATACCGATAGTGAGATAACTGCTGCATTTCACTTTAATTTATGTATATTGATCGATTACTGGACATTCATAGTTGGTCATCAAACTTCAAGTAAGGAAACATACCATGCCGAACATTAAAGCAAATGGGATTCAGATCGAATATGACACTTTCGGGAACAAAACGGACACACCAATTCTTTTAGTTATTGGGATTGCAAACCAATTGCTCTCTTGGGATGACCCTCTTTGTGAAAAACTCGCAAACGCAGGATATTATGTAATTAGATTTGATAACAGAGATGTCGGACTTTCAACGATAATGGATGATCTTGGTGTTCCAGACGTAATGGAAACAATAGGCAAAATATTTGAAGGTAAATCTGTCAGTGTGCCTTATACTTACGATGATATGGCAGATGATGCTGCTGGATTGTTAGATGCATTAGGAATAGAAAAAGCACACCTAATTGGAATGTCGATGGGAGCAGGTATTGTACAGACTGTCGCAATAAGACATCCGAAAAGATTGCTTTCTTTGATACCTATATACGGTTCTACGGGAAACCCTAAATTACCACCGCCGACACCTGAAGCATGGCAAGCACTGACAACAACACCCGTATCGGAAGAAAAAGAAGCAATTGTCGATCAATTTATGAACACTTTTCGAGTTTTTTCTGGATCTGGATTCCCATTTGATGAAGCATGGCATAAAGATCTTGCCGAACGTTCATATGATCGAGGGGTTTCCCCTGATGGTTTGAGTAGGCAGCTCCTTGCGGGAATGGCACACGGAAACAGGAAACCGGCACTTTCTAAGGTAAACGTACCTACTTTAGTTATTCATGGTTCTGAAGATCCAATTATGAATGTTGCAGGAGGGAAGGATATCGCAGATGCTGTACCAAATGCCGAACTAATGATTATTGATGGCATGGGACATGATATGCCCAAACTTGGAGGTGCATGGGATCAGATCACAGATAGAATCATTGAGTTTACAGCTAAAGTTGATGCAAAATGAGCAGGATTATTCTGCTGTTCCGTAGTGTGTCTTAAAGATTGGAGTTTAAAAGAGAGCAGAATTGATTCTCTGCTCTTTTATAGTTTGTTGCGCCATCTTTTAGCTTTCATCGGTTCAAAATGGGTTTCACCCCCCCTTCAAACGCCATTTGAGACCCATTTAAACACTGTTTCTGTCTGCACTCCCCCAACATCACGTAGTTCCATTTTGAGGTGTAGTAAGGCAGATATTCTGATCATTATATCATTCGAACTTAAACACGACCTTATATTCGTCATCTAATACCAGCACTGCATCAAATTTTTTCTTGGCCTTCGACACAAACCCTTTCAGCAATTTCGTTCTCCCTTCCTTAATTAACGTTTTCACCTGAGTCTTTGAAATCTTTTTCTTCGCTATCTCTTTCCAGATCGTAAAATCACATCCATTCTTCCAGTCAGAGCAACCAAATGCCTTGTTTTTGTCGATCACCACTCCGTTTTTGCATTTGGGGCAGGTTCCAATTCCTTTGATATCTGTACCTTTGTCAGATACTTTTAAAGATTCCGGTATTTCGATCTTACCGCTGTCAACCCCTTTCACCTCTTCAACCACAGTGGATACTAGATCAAGTAATTCATTATAGAAATTTATGGGTTTGTACTCGTCTTTTTCAATTAATCGGAGTTTATGTTCCCATTCACCTGTCAGAGCAGGTGAGGTCAATGTGTCATTTTGGATACAGTCAATCAGGTAGACCCCTTTTTCTGTTGGAGTTAGAGTCTTTTTGATCCGTTTTATATATTGCCTTAATAACAAGGTTTCAATGATTGATGCTCTCGTACTTGGACGACCTATGCCCTTCTGTTTCATTGCTTCTCGAAGTTCTTCATCTTCAACCAGTTTTCCACATGTCTCCATGGTTTTTAGCAGGGTTCCTTCAGTATACTTTTTAGGCGCTTTGGTTTCCTTTTCTTCAATTTTGGGTTTGTGAGGCCCGGATTCTCCTTTTTGAAAATCGGGTATGATCTGCTGTTTGTCATCTTTTTCGTCTTCAACTTGGTAGACCGTTTTCCAACCTTCTTCCTTCAAAATTTTTCCAGAAGCATTGAACTTGTGATTTCCAACTATTGCGGAAACTTTTGTCGATTGTTCCAATGCTGCAGGTAAAAAGATTGCGAGGAATCTCCTGATAATCAACCCAAGGATTTTTGTTTCGTCTTCGGATTTTACTGATACCTTTTGTCCAGTGGGAATGATCGCATGATGGTCGGTTACTTTCTTTTCATTCACGTATCGAGATTTGGTTTCAGGTGTGTTTAGAATCGTTTCTTTTAAAAATTGGAACCGTGACAGCTGCAATAGGGTCTTGACGATCTCAGATGTATTTTTGAAGACATCTTCTGACAAATATTGACTATCAACACGTGGATAGGTGATCTGTTTATTTTCGTACAGTTGTTGTGCAATCTTTAATGTTTCATCCGCAGAGAACCCAAATTTATTGTTTGCTTCTACCTGCAATGAAGTAAGATCAAAAAGTTTTGGTGGATGGACCTTTTGATCTTTTTTTTCGATACTGGTTATGGTTAATTGTGCATCTTTAATTTCTGCCAGAATTTTTTCAGTATCAGGTTTCTTCTTGAATTTTTTCTGCTGATGCTGGAATTTTGTATCTCGGTAGATTGTGACAATTTGCCAGTATTTTTCGGGTTTGAAGTTGTCTATCTCCTTTTGACGTTCAACCAGTATTGATAGGGTAGGTGTCTGAACTCTACCAACAGACAATACGTTTCCAGAACCTCCAAATTTCTTTGTATATGCTCGTGATCCGTTCATCCCGAACAACCAATCACCGACCGCTCTTAGTTTTGCAGCAATAGACAATTTATCGAATTCATTTGAATCTCGAAGATTAACAAAACCGGATTTGATTGCTTCTGTAGTGAGAGATGAGATCCAGAGCCGTTTGTGTGGTTTTGTATAATCTGCTTCGGTCAGAACTCTTCGAATGATCAGTTCCCCTTCCTGACCAGCATCGCCACAATTAATCACCTCATCACATCTGGACAATAGGTCTTTAATAATCCCATACTGCTTTTTGACACCGGGATCGTTTTTGATTCTAACGCTAAATTTTTTGGGAACCATCGGAAGCAGATCGAGATCCCATTTCTTCCATTTTTTATAGTATTCATGGGGTTCACACAACTCAAAGAAGTGTCCAAAGACCCATGTGACAAGGAATCCATTGCCTTCGTGATACCCATCATTTCGTTTGGTTGCCTTCAAAATCTTGGCAATTTCTCTGGCAACACTTGGTTTTTCTGCAATACAGAGTTTCATTATTTTGTTTTATCCTCTTTCATTAAACTGGAATTTAAGAGACTTCAGGTAGGTTTACTTCAAATCTCTCTTTGCGGTAAAGTAATATTTTAAAAGAATATTGACCTTGAGCTTAGTTTACCATTGAACAATCTGGGCAGATGTATTCCTCCGCCTCCTCTTCCTCTTCTAGCTCTGAAAAGGATTTTATCCAGCCATCAGTTTCTCCAGTCTTCACAATCTGAGATAGAAGCACAGCTATCACAGATAAGGAGTTCATAGAACCAATCTTATTACATTTTTCAAAGTCTATAAGTATTTTTACATCCGAATACATTGAGCAAAAGCTACATCTGGAGGAGATGGAAAAGAAGATCTATAAAATCTTCGGTATCGTGACCAATCTGGACGGGACACCGATGGAGATTGTACTGTATCATCGCAAGCGATGTGGCAAAAGCGAACAGGAACATTCCCGACTGACAAAGGATATGGCAGGTGGGCGTTTTCCCAGTGGTAGTTTCGGAGAAAATGCAGCCTGGTGGTATTTGAGCATTATCTCGCTGAATCTGCTAAAGCTGTTTCAAAGATATACCCTGCCGAATGAGCTGAAACAGGTCAGATTAAAGACTTTGAACGCCAGACTGTTTCGGATCGCATTAAAGACAATAAAACGCAGTGGACAGAGGGAATATTTGACAGCAGGAGAGCTTATCAGGTAAGTATTTTTTTTAACCAATTGGATTTATGAAATTTCAGGAGTGAACAAGATATGAAAAAAAGCACTATTTTCTTGATGGGATTTGTATTTTTAACGATGACTATTTGTGGAAACCAAGCTCAAGCCGAATCTAAATGGTATGACTACGGCAATGGAATAATTAATCTAGCAAACGTAACACACTTTGGTTGGGGTACCCAAGGGACTTACAAAAATGATTCAGGAGAAGATGTAACAGATACTTGCCAATCCATTCTCCAACTTTTTGAAAATGCAAAACTTGATAAAGCGCAACGGGCCGACCTAAATATTTATTGCAATGCATATATTAAATTCGATCTCTTTACTTTGACCGTTGATTCAAGAATCCTAACAACCAAATCAGATCTTGAGTTATCTGAAAAACAACTGAAGATTTCTCTTGAACAACTTCGTCAGTTTTTGAAAGGATCAAATAGGTATTTATGATACCAAGAGTGTAGCATAGATGAACTGCCAGACCAGGGAGACGTTCATTCAGATTTTTTTCATAGGCGTGATATTCGATTTGGTCACGCACTTGTTCGTAATTAAACCGTGATTGTACGGACTTCATGCAAGATGGAGATGATTGCGCTATATTCAGCTCTTTAACGGCGATTGTAGCCGGTTTCTAGTAACTTGGGAAATTTGAACATTTCAAAGAATTTCAGTTTTTCCATACAGGTGGAATTTGTTTCTGTTTCAATACACCTGAGCACCATTTAGATTTATGTTTAATCATTATATTCATGTTACCATCAGAACGCATTCCGAGGATTAAATCAGCACCATATGGAAGTTTTCCTTTCAGGCCATAGGTATCAAATTCAGCTGTGATGATAGCACTATAGCTACCTCTGGACTCACTCCCCGACGCATACTCCACAGATGCACTTTCGTTGTTTAAATAAAATACAGCTACTTTGGAGTCATGTGTGGCATTTCTGCACATCCAGCCTTCCCAGATACCTCCAAACGCTCTTTTTTCTGCCGTAATGTCTGGATTAAGCGGCATCAAGGCAGTTGTAGTAAGAGCGGCTTTGACAGTGCTATTTGAGTCAGCCGGCATGAGGTTGGTTTGGAAACCAGGCCATTCAAAAATCGCTTTTATCGTCGGATCTTCTTTATGAGGTAATCCAATCTCTTTGAGATATTCTTCAACCAAGTGTGACCAATTATTTGGTAACGATTTGATACGATGTCCATTGAACCCGGTTGGTGTTTCAATCTCATGAAAGCGGCCTTTCCCTCCCGCGATCTTAAATGCTTCAAAATTCTTGTGAGAATGAGCAAGTGAGTAGTAACGATCATTTTTACCGTACAGCCAAAGGGTATCTTTTGGATAAGTTGATCCTCGTCGAAAGAGCCCTTGGTTCACTTGTTCAGCTGTATCGCACCCAGTTCCTATCCACCCTCCTACAAAGTTAATGACACCCTGAATCTGATTGGGATGTTGCCCTGCGTATGCTACGCTTAAAATACCTCCCCGAGATTGACCGCCGATGATTATACGGCTAGCATCAACAAATGCCATTGATGTAATGGATTCAATGGCAGCTCTGATATCTTTAAGCGCTCTATCCGCCCCATTGACTGATCTGGTTGCTTCACATGTATAACCGAACATACGAAAGAATCCATAGCCTTCATCATAGGTTCCCTCAGAGGCTGACCTTCCCCTTCTTGCGGGTACTACAACAGCCCAACCACGTTTGACGAAATAATTTGCTATCGTTGTATATCGGATGGATGCTTTAATTTTGCTTAGGTCTTTCCCACCTCCAGTTGATCCATGGTTAAAAACAAGTGTTGGGAATGGACCTAATCCGCTGGGTTTGTAGATTCGCATTTCCAGTTTTACTGTCTCGCCATCAATATTCACTGGAACCATACGTGTTTCCTGAGACCATGCATTGGCCACAAATAACAGCAAAATCACGGAGGAACAAATTAATTTGAGCCTTATATTATTCATCATCTGTTTATCTCAAAGATTAAAGTTGATGCTTTCCTACCAGTTTTTTTGAGCTAAATAAGAGTTAGAAATGATATCAAAAAATATCTTATGCAAAACCCGGAGGAGGAGTAAAACCCCCGAGTGTTTCTTCCATAAGTTTGGCAATATGAATGGGAGTTCGATCTTCCAGATAGGGGCCAATGATCTGAACCCCGACGGCAACCCCCTCCCGATTTCATCTTTTTCCTGGTTGATCAGAGAGTGAAGGGTGAAGCAACAATGTGATGCGGATAATCTAGAAGAAACTGGGAATAAATTCAAGGAAGATCAAATGAAATCGTTGTAAAGGTCGATTCCTGTTGCGGTTGATAAGAGAAGACCCGGAAAAAAGATATGATGCCTGATTTGAAGTGACCGTCGTCTTCTAGTCAGGTTCAATGAGATGAAACATGGATACAATGATTGTAACTTCAAAGCAAGTCAGACAACGTCTCGGCGGATAGCCAATCCTTTTGTCTCATCTTCTACCTCGGACTGGGCAGTGAGAAAAATAATGGGGATATCGCGACTCGTTTCTTCAGCCTTTATTCGTAGACAGACTTCATAACCATCCATCCCCGGCATCATGATGTCGAGGAGGATTAGATCCGGTTTTTTCTTTTCGATGATTTTCAGTGCCATCATTCCGTTTACGGCCGCTTGAACAAAATAATCCTGGGCTAGAACTCCTTTGATTATATCGATATTCGCTGGCGTATCATCTACCGCAAGAATTGTTGGTTTAGATATGTCTCGGCTCATTACATTCTCCCTTTTTTGTTTCAGTCATGTTTTTCACGCTTCATTCCTATCGTCCACCAATTTGAAGGAAATAGACTCAACCAGATCATGAGCCCGGTCGAACTTATAAGCATCCAAAACTTTACCTAGCTCTAATACCATGCTTTCAACAGTGGTTCCCCGAACCTGGTCAATCAGAGTGTCACACGTTTCTCCTGCTGATGAATCAAAATTGTCTATCTGTTCCTTGAGAGTTTCCAACAATAGCGTAATTTTAGAATAGTCTATCGCACTTTGTTTTTTGTGCTTTTGATCTGCTTGCAATGCAGTTTCTATCTTTTTCAAGGTCTCAGTCAGCTGTTGACTGGTATGTACTATCTGCTCTTGGGACGGATTTCCCTTTGTCGTTTTTAGGTTTTTTTCCAAATCTGCTGCCGCAGACTGCAAAAAGACAGCTCCGATATTCCCCGCAACACCTTTCAGTGTATGTGCTGCGCGTAGAGCAGTTTCCTGATCGTTCTCATCCAAGCTTCGGTGTATACGCTCCATGGCGTCCGCTTCTGATTCCAGAACCTTAGCCAGCGTTTTTCTGTAAGCTTTGACATTGCCACCCATACGAGCGAGCGCCCCTTCCACATCGAACCCGGGTAGAACCAGCAGTGTCTGCTCTTTGGGATCCACTATCGTGACCTGCTGCTGCCTAAGTTCTTCGGGGACATCCCGTTCACCTGGATCGATCCACTTCAACAGCGCCTCGAACAACTCCTCAGGATTAATTGGTTTAGTCACATGATCATTCATGCCGTTTTTGATACTCTTTTCCCGATCACCTGCCATGGCATGCGCGGTCATTGCGATAATGGGAATATTCCGGATGTCGGATTCAAGGTTCCTGATCATTTTTGTGGCTTCAAACCCACTCATTTCCGGCATCTGAATATCCATGAGGATGACCTCATAGAGGTTCTTTCCAACCATCTCAACAGCTTCTTTACCGTTATTGGCTATCTCGACAACAAGGGAGGCCTGCTCAAGGAATTCCTGCGCTACCTGCTGATTGACCTCGTTGTCCTCAACCAGAAGGATGCGGGCGCCTTCGATGCCTTTGAGTTCTTCAATGTATTTCTCTTTCTTCACCTGGATAGTCTGGGTTTTAACACCCTCCACACCAAAGGCCTGCATGACAGCATTAAAGAGAAGTGAACGACTCACTGGCTTGACAAGGAAACCATCAAGATGAGTATCTGCGGCCTGCTGAATGACCTCCTCCAGCCCGAAAGCTGTTACCATGATAATCTTTGGCTGCAACGAAAGCTTGAGTTCCTTTATCTGGTTTGAAGTATCAATACCGTCCATTCGAGGCATTTGCCAATCTATCAAAACAAGCTCATAAGGCTTGCCATCCGTATCTCCCCGCTTGACCTCAGCCAAACCCTCATCACCCGACGACGCCTGCGAAACCCTAAAGGTCAAGGATTCCAACATCTCAGACAGGATTTCCCTGGAAGTCTGATTATCGTCGACCACCAGGACATGTTTGTCACGTAAATCTGGCTTTGGCAGGATTGTTGTTTGTCTTTCCTCATGCAACCCGAAGACCGCGGTAAAAGTAAACTTACTACCCACACCCGGCTCACTCTCAACCCAGATCTTGCCACCCATCATTTCTGAAAGATTTTTTGAGATGGTCAGTCCTAAGCCTGTGCCACCATATTTCCTGGTTGTTGAAGTGTCTGCCTGTGAAAAGGCTTGGAACAGTTTACCCTGTTGCTCCCCGGTAAGCCCGATGCCGGTATCATGAATCGAAAACTGAAGGATTGCCTCTGATTCATTCTTTTCTATAGAAGAGACGTTGACGACAATCTCACCTGTTTCCGTGAACTTCACGGCATTATTACATAGATTGATCAGGATCTGGCTGAGACGCAAAGGATCACCGATCAATCCAGTAGGTGTATCCTGATCAATGCTAAAGAGCAGTTCCAGCCCTTTTTCTCCGGTTTTAAGCCCTATAAAACTGGTTAGGTTTTCAAGTACGTCTTCTAGTTGAAAACTGACCGATTCTATCTCAAGCTTGCCGGCCTCGATCTTGGAGAAATCAAGGATATCGTTGATAATACCCAGTAAGGAGTTGCCAGACGACTTCACCTTGCTGATATAATCGTGCTGCTTTGAGGTAAGGTCGGTTTGGAGCGCCAGGTGGCTCATGCCGATGATGGCGTTCATAGGGGTCCGGATTTCATGGCTCATATTGGCTAGAAAATCACTTTTGGCCTGGGTGGCATCCTCCGCTTTCATCTTGGCATCCTCCAGATCCTCCATCATATTCAGCATGACCAGACGTGCCTGATCCAGCTCCTGAAGACGATCTGAGAGTTCTTGTTCGGTCTTTTTCCGTTCTGTAACATCCTCTTTAACCGCAACATAATGGGTGAACTGACCCTGATTATCTCTAATAGGGGAAATGGTAACCGACTCCCAAAAGTGTTCATTGTTTTTTTTCTTGTTTAACATCTCACCGCGCCATTCCCGACCCGATGTAATTGTATCCCAAAGCGCCTTATAGAAATCAGGGGGGTGTTGCCCCGATTTCAAAATCCGCGGATTTTCCCCGATGGCTTCCTCGAGGCTGTATCCGGTTATGTCAGTAAACTTTGGATTTACATATTCAATAGTGCCTTTCGGGTTTGTGATGACCACAGAAACAGGACTTTGCTCCACCGCCTGTGAGAGTTTACTGAGATCGGTTTCAACTTTTTTGCTTTCCGTGATATCTTGAAGGATTGACACAAAATGAGTGATCTGACCTTGGGCATCGGTTATGGAAGATATAGAAGTAGATTCCCAATATAACTCACTATTTTTCTTTTTATTGAGTAATTCGCCATGCCAATCATTTCCGGATCTTAGCGTTTCCCAAATATTGTCAAAAAATTCAGCAGGATGATGGCCGGAGTTTAACATGCTATCCGGATTTTTACCGATGGCTTCACTGTTCTGAAAGCCTGTTATCTCTATAAACTTGGGATTAACATATTCAATTATGTTGTCCCAATTGGAGATAATCACACCCGTTGGACTATCTTCAACGGCCCTGTAAAGTTTATGCAATTCGTCTTCAGCCTTTTTCCGCAAAATACGTGCCCTGGACAAGGAAAAAGCCACTATAACCAGGATCAGGAAGATTACACCATTAATCAGCAGCAGCAAGTGTAAATCGTCCAAAAAGTGGATGTTTAAGATAGGGCAATCGCATCAAATTTTATGCCCCGGCCAGCACCTTGAGCAGATAGTCGTTATCCCACCCGGCTCTTAAACGTTTGCCTTTTATCCCTCGTTTGTCACTTCGTTCTTTTCTCAGAAGATTTA
>Ga0209249_1001037_pt1 | contig 29267 bp, 20 predicted proteins | sample SaaInlV_200m_DNA_4_FD_184653 | JGI IMG/M metagenome (GOLD analysis project Ga0209249, IMG submission 184653) | Marine microbial communities from expanding oxygen minimum zones in the Saanich Inlet - SI037_S3LV_200m_DNA (SPAdes) (version 2) | ecosystem: Environmental > Aquatic > Marine >...
CAGGCACGCCCGCGACCTCCCATTTGCTTCCGTTTAAGCTCGTTACAACGCCTTCAAAACGAATTGCCGCCAATTGCCCCATTCCGAGCAATTCTCGTACTTCTTCACGGCGCTCTTCTTCAAACTCTACTTTCAGGCTTGCTGTCTTGTCTGCACCTGCAAACCAGAAACGAGTACTTTCCCAGCCAAGTTTGACGGGATATAAACTCTCCCCTGGTAAGGCGGATGCCGAAACACGTACAAGCCCAGATCCGCTCACGAAAAAGACGAGCACCAAGCCCAGAGCAACGGAGGCAAGCCTAAAGTCGAAGAGCGGTGCGCGCGGCGCGGGTGCTGCATCTCGCATTTGGGCGACATGTTGCAGCAGACGGGCACGTCCACGATGAGCAATGTCATCCGGCACAGCAATCGACCCCAACATTTTTGAATCTAACGCTGCCTGTAAGAGGGGGCGCAGTTCATCAGCATATTCGGGATATTCACCCAAAGCGCCTTCTATATCCGCGCCGTGCTCAAAAATATTTTCAAGCATGGTTTCGAGAATTTCGTATTTTTTATTCTTCATAATGCCACATCCCAATATTTTTGCGGAGGGTAGCTAAGGCACGAAATTGAAGCGCTTTAATGGCATTGCTTTTTTTCTTCATTGCAACCGCTGTTTCTTCAAGAGAGTATCCTTGCCCAAAGCGCAATGCAAGTACGGTTTGCTGGTCGGGCGTAAGGTGTTGATATGCTTCACGTGTAAGTGCATTTTGATGATTGCGCTCAGCCTCGTCTATAGGCGTCGTAGATCGATCGACCAGATCTTCTGGAAGTTCTATTACCGGACGACGATAGTGCTTTCTCAGATGGTCGGCAATTATATGCGAGGCAGTAGAGAGCATCCAGGCTTTGATATTTTTCTTTGGGCCACGTTTCTTTTTGGTCGCTTCGAGCAGGCGAAGAAAAACATCACTGGCAATATCTTCAGCGAGGCTATCATCATTAAGCCGATAGCGCACAAAGCGATAGATATCGGGAAAATACCGATCATATACTGAACTGATGACCTGCGGATCGAGGTTCCGCAGGCCATCTAGCTCATTGCTGTGTCGTTCTGTTTCAGATAAAGCTGCCACTTTTTCCATATCCAATTGAAAGAGAGTTTGAGATTGGCACATTTTACTATATAACATCTCGATTTCTCTCTCTTTCTGACAGGACGGGAATTCTTTACGATGGCTTCTTAGACACCCGGATCTACAACTGTGCTGCCGCCATTCGTGTCGTTGCCACTCGTGTCTGTGACACTTGTGTCGTCGTCATCCATGTCGTCATCATCACCGTCATCTTCATCATCGTCGCCATCATCGTCGTCAGCATCATCATCGTCATCATGGTCATCAGCGTGATCGTCGTCGCTGTCATCGTCGTCAGCATCATCATCGTCATCATGATCATCAGCGTGGTCGTCGTCGCTATCATCGTACATATCATCATCGCCAGATGAAAGGCTGTCTTCCAGCTCAACATAGTCGGCGATAAGGGCGCCACTCTCATTCAGCGTAGCTTCCACTTCAACCATGTTGCCGATTTCCAAACCAAGGGCTTCGATCATGGCAATATCTACAGTAACCACCTGTCCATCAACTATAACCTGGTCGCCATCAATAGACTCGATAAGCCCTGTAAATTCGATCGATGGAATATAATCTTCTGATTTAACTTGCTCTACACTTGCGGCTACAGGGGTCACGCCGGCTACGAGCAGTCCGAGTACCGTTAGGGTTGTCAGTACCAATAAGGTTTGTTTCTTCATTTGGTTTTATCCTCCAAGATAAATAATAGGTGTGTGTTATCTATACAGTCGTCAAAGGAGCAAAAAGGTTACGGGGAATAAAAATTGGATAGCAGCAACCTGCTATCCAATTTCAAAGTCAAAAGAAACTGTTTTTTTCTCCCAGCCTCTTGTGGAATATTATGGCGCGTGGACAGTCAAATTATCAAAGCCAACGATGATACCGGGGTCATCGAAGACACCACCAACCAAACCGATATAGCCTTGAGAGATACTATCATCGGTAACGCTGGCGATCACGACATCATCTACAGAGAGGGTTAACTGATTCCCAATACAAGTAGCTGTCAATCGCCACGATGTTTTATTTTCGATAGCGGATCGATGCGCCCAATCGTGGAGGATCGTATACTCACCTTCTACATATTTATAAATGGTGTAGTAACCGTCTTCGTCCACTTCAAGTTTGTAATAGTTATCATTATCTACATAGCGACAAATGATGCCAAAGCCGCCTGCGCCATTCGCAGATTGGATGATATTCACATCCACACTGATGATCACGTCACTAAACATCTCCTGGGTGTAATTTCCCCAAACATCATAATTGGGTTCATATACCTCGATCACATATTGCCCATCACGATAACCAGAAAATCCGGTAGAGGTGTCCTGATCGCTCCAACCACTTTGTCTGGATGAAAAATCATCCTCGATGAGCAAAGTCCCACTCACCTGAACAGGTGCTACAACAGGCGCAGCGTTTTCTTCGGCGACAAAATTGACTTCTCCGCGTTTGGCAGCTTCGATCAGCGGCAATGCGAGTTTTACAGGGCGCAATGCATTGATAAATCCGCCCGTCGGGACACAAGTGTCATCATCATCGACGTAGCCATCACGATTCGTGTCGGCGAGAACACGGCAATCTACAAATTGATCATCGCCGCCATAGCCAAGCTGGGTGGGGACGCCGATCAATTCACCGTTCTGATTGACCGCCAAACCACCACTATTGCCTCCAGAGATCGTCGCGGAGGTTTTGATGAATGCACGCTGTCCAACACCATCTTCTGCTGTGAAACCACCAACTTCTCCGGATGTGAGCGTGATGGTCACCCCGCCAATGCCGGGATAACCCATAATGGTCAGTTTCCCGCCTAATTTGAGCGCGTCCGAGTCACCGAGGGAAACGGCAGGCAAATTGAGAGAAGAACGATCCACGGGGTTACCGTTCATATCTGCTCTCACACGGATCACGGCGAGATCCAAACCTGCATTTACCTGCATCACTTCAGCGTAATAGCGCGGTTGCGCCGGATAGTTAGGGTCAGAAGTAAAAGCAACGACTAAATCCTGCACATCGTAGAATTTATCTGATAGGACAACATGCGCGTTGGTTAAGATCAAACCATCCGATGTGATGACAGAACCAGAACCAGACCAGCCTTCCACCATTTCGCCGTCTATCTCGACCAGTGCGATGATCTGCACAACCGCTTCATATAAATTGGCAGGGCGATTGTCTTCTTCAGTGATATTCTGAGCAGGCTGCGCTGCGGGGGTAATAGCAGTGGAAGCATCGGCTGGCGGCTCATCACCAAAGAGAGCAACTAAGACGCCAAATCCACCTACCAAAAAGATGCCCCCCAGACAAAGCACAACCAGAGTGATAATGCCGCACGTCAACCAAGTATTTTTCTTATCCATCTTTACTCCTTTATTATTCCGTTTGTGCTTGTACTCTTTGAAATTCCTTCAAAAACTCTTGCGCAATATCCGCATTAAAAATAACGATAATATTTTCATCGTTGCGTTCTTCAGCGCTGCGAGAAAAGTTATACGAACCGGTGATGACGATCTCTTCGTCAATGATGAAAACCTTGTGATGCATCAAGCCTTTAATACCATCCTCGCGGACGTCGATATCTGCTTGGGCGAGAACATCATACTCCCCACCCTGATTGGATGCGACCTGTGAGTGGTCCATCACCCCGGCGACTATTACCCCGTCTCGCGCGCGGCTTTGAATTGCTTCCGATATATCGTCAGACGTGAACGAATATGCCATGAAGTAAATACTCTCTTGCGCATTATCTAATAAATCAACGATCACTTCAGCAACACCATCGTCAGGCGAGAAATAGGTTTCGATCATCGTCCCGTTCACAAAAATAACGGGGTTCGGCGTATCTGAAACGGTATCGGGGCCGAAATGGTCATCCACGAACATTTCATCAAATTCAGTCTGATAATTTTCAATAAGTTTTTGTGAGCGGATACGAAGCAGATTGTTATTATCTTTATAGCCACCACCAATGGTGAAATTCATTGAGCCTAGCCAAAGTTCTGTGCGATCAATAATGACAAACTTGTCGTGCATCAACCCTTCACGACGATCTCCCAAAATGGTGATGCCGGCATCTATTAATTCCTGGGGCACATCGCGATCACGGTTATCGCTTTCCATTACAAGGCGCACCTGCACGCCACGATGGAGCGCGTCTATTAATGCATCACGGATGCTCCACAAGCTGAGGCTGTAAACAGCCAAGTCCACGCTGAGACGAGCATCATCAATAGCGGCAGCAAGTTGAGTATCGGGTCCGTTTCGGTAGGAATCGGCATCGGGATGGGCCGGGTCTGTAAAGTAGAGTTCAAACCAGCCACCATCCACACCATATCCAATTCCTAAAGGAATTTCTTGCAACTCAACAACATTATCGTCCACAAAGGGCAGCGTAGGCGGCACTTCAGGCGTCAACGTTTCGAGGGGCATGGGCTGACAAGCAGATATTAAAAGAAAAATGGAAAGAAGAAAGAGACTTTGTTTCATTACTTGTTTTCCTCGCTTTATTTTGATGGCTGATTATACTGCGTGGGGTATAATTCTGCGCGCTTAAACCCACACTCAGGCTTAACAAAAAAGGAAGTTTTATGGCTCTTGCAGAATTTGTTTATACGGAATTACTTAAACCGCGTCCTCTCCGCAAATTAGCGAATGCTATTTTGTTGAAAATCATCCCCGAAAAGATAAAAGTAGATCCAGCGACGCTGTATCTGAACCCGAATGACCCGGTCCTTTCGGGCGCACTGACTTTGCGCGTTTATGAGAATAGTGAAATTGCCTTCTTTAAAGAGCATTGCCTTGGTGATATGGTTTTTGTAGATATTGGCGGCAACGTTGGGCTATATAGCGCGCTCGCTATGCATACCCTTAATAATGATGGCAAGATCATCACGCTTGAGCCGCACCCTGAATCTTTTGCGCTGCTTGCGAAAAATGTAAAAGTCAACCAGGAAGCACGTGGTATTGAAGACGCACCTAAAATTGAGCTTTTTCAAATGGCGGCTTCTTCTCAAAGCGGCACACGCAGCCTTGCGCTAAACCCCGAAAACAAAGCTGATAATCGCCTTTCTGACGCGCCCGATGAATGGGAGAGCATTCCCATCGAAGCCAAATCGATGGATGCGCTACTTATCGAACAAGGCATCAAAGAAGTCAATTTTGTCAAAATGGATGTACAGGGCTATGAGCATCGGATTATTTCTGGCTTCATGGATACTTTGCGCCACTCAGAAAAAACCATCGTCATGACCGAATTTTGGCCCCAGGGTATCGAGAGTACTGGCGGCGATGCGCGCGGCTATTTGCAAGACCTGAGCGATCTCGGCTTTACGCTTTATGAACTCAAAGAAAAACCGCTCGGGCATATTGAGCCATTGGAAGATTGGGATACGCTCATTGCGCGTTTGCATGGACGCAAATATACGAATTTGATCGCGGTTAAAGGATATGAGCTTTAAATTCTTACCGCCCCTCTCTAACTCCCCCCTGAGGGGGGAGAATTTATTCCTTCCCCATAAAGGGGAAGGGCAGGATGGGCGCAATTTTGAGCAACGAATCTAACGCCAATCGCCAGATCGCTCGCGCTGCGGGTACGGTTATGCTCGCCTTTGCTTTTGGGCAAATCGTTGGGCTTTTGCGCCGCATCCTCGTCGCGCAGGCTTTTGGCGCAGGCGCAGAGCTGGATGCCTTCATCGCCGCGAATCGCGTTTCTGAGACGCTCTTCAATCTCGTTGCGGGCGGCGCATTGGGATCGGCTTTCATCCCCACTTTTGCTGGATTATTGGCGAAAGATGAAAAGGATTCTGCGTGGAAATTGGCGAGCGCAGTCGCCAATTGGGTCGCTCTTGTTTTGGGCTTGCTCGCCGCGCTGGCAGCAATTTTCGCTCCCCAAATTGTACGTCACGCCCTTGCTCCCGGCTTTTCTGCCAACCCCGAACAATTTGCGCTCACGGTCACGCTACTCCGCATTCAACTCTTCTCGGCAATGATTTTCGGCTTAAGCGGGCTTGTGATGGGAATTCTGAATTCGCATCAAGCTTTCCTAATCCCTGCGCTGACCCCATCTATGTACCAGGTCGGGATGATCTTCGGCGTGCTGGTGCTTGCACCCACAATGGGCATTTATGGTCTTGCTTGGGGGGTAGTGATCGGGGCATTTTTCCATTTGGCGTTGCAAATCCCCGCTTTATTAAAACTCCCTCGTAGTAATGACTTCAGTCATTCCAACGCCAAAGGGCTAAAGCCCTTACTAGAAGGCTCTTCTTATTCGTTCACCCTCGGCTTTGGTGATGCGAACGTTAGCGAGGTGATCCGTTTGATGGGACCCCGTCTTTTGGGCGTAGCCGTTGTGCAACTCAATTTCTGGGTTAATACTTGGCTGGCATCACGGATGGCGGCTGGCTCTGTAGCGGGCATCGAATATGGGTTTGCGCTGATGCTAATGGCGCAGGTTGCGATTGCTCAATCTATTGCAACAGCCGCGATGCCAACTTTCGCCGCCCAATATGCGCTCGGCAAATTGGATGATGTCCGCAATTCACTCGCGGCAACTATTCGCGGGGTTTTGCTGCTCTCAATTCCTGCGGCAGTGGGATTGATCATTCTGCGCGTTCCCCTCATCACCTTGCTCTATCAACGCGGCGAATTTGACGCGCGCTCGACGGAGATCGTCGCTTGGGCATTGCTTTGGTACGCAGTCGGCTTGGTTGGGCACTCGGTGATGGAAATTTTGGCACGCGCATTTTACGCGCTCCACGATACAAAAACGCCTGTTTTGGTCGGTATCGGCGCAATGAGCCTAAATATTGTCTTCAGCATCGCTTTTGCTGCGCTTTTCGAGCAAATCGGCTGGATGCCGCATGGCGGTTTGGCACTTGCCAACTCTCTTGCCACTGCGCTGGAGATGGTCTTGTTATTAATCTTAATGCGAAAACGTTTGGGCGGGATAGATGGTGCAAATATCGCGCGCGGGTTTGGGCAGGCAACGCTCGCCGCGTTGGGGATGGGCATCACGTTAGTTTGGTGGAGACAAGCTCAAATCGCGTCCGCACCGTGGGTGGTTGCATTGGGCGGAATCGCTATCGGGGGAATAATCTATCTTTTAGGCGTGTGGATTCTAAAAGTCCCGGAAATCAGGCAAGTTATTGCGATGATTCGTAGAAGATTTTAGAAAAAAAAGATACCGAGTGTTTTGAAAACACTCGGTATCTGCGTTTAGCTATTGTTCTTTTACTCGCTCTATTTTTGCCCCCAAAGCCTTGAATTTCTGCTCAACATCGGCATAGCCGCGATCAATTTGACTGATATTCCGAATGGTCGATTTGCCATCTGCAGCAAGTGCAGCGAGTAACAATGCCATGCCCGCGCGAATGTCGGGACTATCGACGTTTTCGCCAAAGAGCTGGGCTGGGCCCTGCACGATGCAGCGATAGGGGTCGCAGAGAATGATCTTCGCGCCCATACTGACGAGTTTGTCAGTGAAATACATGCGCCCGGAATACATCCAGTCGTGGAACATGATCGTGCCTTCAGATTGCGTGGCAATGGTGATAACGATGCTGATGAGATCGGTGGGGAAAGCGGGCCAGACGTTTGTTTTGATCTCAGGAATTGCGCCACCATAATCAGGAATGATTTTCATGGATTGGTCGTTGGAAACGAGCAGGTCGTCGCCTTCCACTTCCCAACAAACGCCAAGGCGTTCCATCACAATTTTGACCATGTCGAGATATTTCACACCCGCATTACGAACGCGGATGTTGCCCTTCGTAACCACTGCCGCGCCAACAAAAGAGATCACCTCAAGATAGTCCGCGCCGATGGTGAACTCGCCACCGTGCAAACGCGGTACACCTTCGATATGCAGCGTGTTCGAGCCAATTTCTTCGATCTTTGCGCCCAAGCTATTCAACAAATGACAAAGTTCCTGCACATGCGGTTCTGAAGCAGCATTGCGGATAACGGTTTTCCCTTCGGCGAGCACAGCCGCCATAACCGCGTTTTCTGTGGCAGTCACACTGGCTTCATCAAAAAGGATACTTGCGCCCTTTAACCCGTTGGCTTTGAATTCGAGTATGCGATCATAGCTCACTTCTGCGCCGAGGGCTTCCAATGCCAGAAAATGCGTATCCAGCCGTCGTCGCCCGATCACGTCTCCGCCGGGGGGAGGCAAACGAAGTTCTCCGCACCGAGCCGTTATGGGGCCAGCAAGCAAGATCGAGGCACGTATGCGTCGGCTGAGCTCTATATCCAACTCAAGAGGCTTTAGTTCTTTTGCGGTGATCTGCCACGAGGTTTCGCTCAAGTCCACTACCTCTGCGCCCATGCTCTCGAGCAATTTTCGCATATCTTGCACGTCTCGAATTTGCGGCACATTATGCAAAATAACAGGCTCTTCGCTTAGTAAAGTTGCCGCCAACATGGGCAACGCAGCATTTTTATTGCCGGCAGGCGTAATTTCGCCTTTTAGCGGGATGCCACCTTCGATCAGAAATTTTTCCATGAAATACTCCATTCCGTAAAGTTGCCGAAATTGTAACAGAAGACTGAAAAATAGCCCCTAAGTAGGGGGTAGTGATTACAAAAATGAAAGTCTTCTCTTATCATTCGTCATATAATTACAGTATCTTTTCGTTATAATGAAGATGTATGAATATATCTATTGTCGTTCCTCTTCTATTGGGATGGGTTGCCGCCCTGCTCGTGAACTATCTTGCTGACGTTTTACCTGCTACCCGGCAATTAACATCCCCTCCCTGCAAACAGTGTTCCGCCAAATTCGCATGGACAAATTATCTACTGCTCAAAAGTTGCTCCGCTTGTGAAAAACCACGCGCAACGCGTACCTGGGTGACACAAGTTTTAGGGTTGATCGCCAGCCTTTATATCTGGTTCTCCCCGCCCAATACACTGGGATATTGGCTCGGTCTGCTCTTATTGGTTTATCTTGCTGTAGTTTTTATCATTGATCTTGAACATCGCTTAATACTTCACCCCACGAGCATTTTTGGTGCAATTCTTGCGTTGGGACTTGGCATCTTCTTGCATGGTCTGAAAGAAACATTGCTCGGCGGTTTGGCTGGCTACGGGATCATGTACGCGCTTTATGGCTTTGGCGTTCTTTTCACCAAATTCCGCGCAAAACGGATGATAGCCGCCGGGCTGGAACCCGATGACGAGGACGCACTCGGTTTTGGTGATGTTAATCTCGCAGGCATTTTAGGATTATTGCTTGGCTGGCCTATAATTTGGTTCGGTTTGCTTCTCGGCATTCTGGCTGGCGGAGCGGTCAGTCTGATCATCGTTATCGCCATTTTCATTCAGCAACGTTATCAAAAAGACGCGCTGATGATCTTCATTCCTTACGGTCCCTATTTTATTCTAAGTACCTTCATCCTTCTCTACTTGCCCCATTGGATCACGTCAATTTTATAAAGTTTATTACAAGGTTTTAATTATGAACAAGAATATTTTTTTTCCAAATAAAAAACGGAAACCAAAAGGGCAATCTATGGTTGAGTTTGCTCTTGTTTTACCCGTTTTACTTGTACTTGTTTTTGGCTTAATGGAAGCGGGGCGACTGCTTTTTATTTATGGCTCTGTTACTACAGCCAGCCGAGAGGCAGTACGCTACGGGTCTGCAACCGGCGATAACGGCTCTGGCACACCAAAATATTTGGATTGTACCGGCATCCAAACCGCAGCAGAGACAATGGGATTCATTCTCCCTATAAGTAGCGTGGATATTATCTTCACACGCGGCGGGACAACCTTTGCTGACTGCGATACATCCAGCAGCACCTTCCCTAACCCTTCATCTGGACTCTTCCAAAACGGAGATCGTATTGAAGTAATATCCACTAGTGCATATACGCCGATGGTGCCGCTTGTCCCCTTTGGAAATTTTGATATTACAACAGAAAGCAAGAGAACGATCTTTATAGGTATCACAATTGATGCAACACCTAGTACACCTGGTCTAACCCCGACTATCAGCCTGACAGCCCCAGCAGACCAAACCTACAGCACATCCGGGGAAACGATCTCGTATACCTTCACCATCGACAATACAGGAACGATCGACCTGACCACATCTTCTGTAACGGTCAGCATCACAAGAGAAAGCGACGGTGTTGAAATTCATACCAATACTTGCAATACCGGCGCGATCACTGCAGGCAATAACAACACTTGCGTTGGCAGCTACACCACTACCGGTACGGATGATGCTGACCTTGGGACAAATCTCATTATCTCGGGCTCTGCGACAGGTTCAGATGGGACAGATACAGCCACAGCCAGTGATAATAGTTTAGTCACATTCACGGAATTGCCTGCACTAACCCTCAACGACATTACAGTTACTCCCACATCAAAAACCAGTGAAGGTTTTGTAACCTATACATATGACCTGACGAATTCGGGAAATGTCCCGCTTTCCAATTTCACGATCACCGACACTGGCGGACTGGCTATCACGAGTATCGACTGTATGCCGAGTGGCTTGGCTGTGGGCACATCCACAGGTTCAAGCTGTACTGCCCAATATTGGATCACCGATCCAACCGATCTGGATGCAGGTTCCGTCACCCACAACGCCAGTATTCAGGCTGAATACAGCGGTACCCCCACAACGCCTGTATCTGGAAACGTAACGGTCTACACACAGCCATTGGCATTGGTATTTACCAGCGCAATCCCTAGTCCCTATGCAGCAGAAGGGGACGTAACCTTCACCTTCCAGTTGAGCAACTATTCTGGCACTGATATGGATAACCCGGTCATTGACTTTGACTTGGCACGCCTGGATGGTACGTCCGCATCGCCTGCAAGCACCACCCTAACTTGCAGCACCCCACTCGCAATAACAATTACCTGTTCTGGCACCTATGCTATCACCCAGGGGGATCTGGATGCCGGCGGGATCATTCTACGCAATACGACAGCCTCTGCTACACAAGGCGCTGAAACCCTTGTCTCAAACACTTTGGCCGACTTCACTATTTACGCGGATGAAGAAATTGAATTCTATGTTTCCACCGCACTTAAAGCAGACGGTGTACCGATCAGCAGTGGAGACACGGTTTCCATCACGACTAGCACGCTTGAATACACCTATTCACTCGACAATCAAAGCAATATCTCCATTCCGGCTGGGACGGTCTACGAGATCAAGGAAAATGGCGTTGTTGTTTGTACAAAAGCACTAAATGCAGCGCTTGCGCCAGCCACAACCACCCCGACAGCAGATCAATGTGTGAGAAGCTATCCGGTTGTTGATCCTGACGATCTTGATGCAGGCTCCATCATCAGCCCTGTCATCGGTTATATCGACAGCATCTCATGGGGCGGCTCCACTTTGCTACCGGTCACTTCAAATAACACGGATACAGCTACCGTATATACATATCATACAGACCGTCTGAGTTTGGATATCAGCGCAACAGTGCTTGGCTCCCCTGTAAATGATGGAGATACGCTCGATGTAGGCGACGTGATCGCTTTTACCTACACACTTACCAATACAGGCAACACGACACTTACCCCTACGTACGCACTAAGTGGTGGACTAGGCACAGTTACCTGCAGCTCAGGCGCAAACATCACCCCTGGAAATTCCACTGACTGTGACAGCACCTATACAATTCTCTCCGGCGATGTCGGTACGCTAACCAACAGCGCTACAGCCAGTGCTTCCAGCGGCGCAACAACTTCAACCGTGGACAGTATGTTCTTTACAGTGACAAATCCTGCGGTCTGTTCACTAAGCCATAGCGGCACAATTCCTGCGAACACAAAAACCCCATCATGGACATTTACCAATAATTCAGGAACCAGCATTACCGTTGCCAGTGTTACCATTAACTGGCATAACACAAATTCTGATCGCAAGTTAAAAATTATCAGATTGGATGGGACAAAAATCTGGGACAGCGAATCTAATTCTGGCTCTGAGGCTGCATCCGGGGCATGGGCGATCGGAAATGGCGCCACCGCAAATCTCGGAATCGAATTCGGAAAAGCCCCAGGGACCTATGTAAGGGCAATTATCACATTTTCCGATCCTGTATGCTCAGCTACAACGCTTAGCTCACCCTAGGACAAAAAACTAATTATGGATAAGAATCGTAAAAAAACTCAGACTGAGCAAGGCCAAAGTCTTGTTGAGCTTGCCATTAGCCTTATTATCCTTCTTACCCTTCTGGCGGGAGCAGTCGACTTTGGCATGGCGCTTTACTCCTACGTTTCTCTACGTGATGCAGCTCAAGAAGGGGCGCTTTATGCTTCGATCGATCCTTTAAATGCCACAGAAATAACAAATCGCGTTACTTCCTCGTCCTCTTCACCCGTTGATCTAGCCAACGATCTAGAAGAAACCGGCGAAGGAGTAACGATTATCATCATCACAACTTCTGGGGAGATCCCTGTAGCTAGCGCAACAACTTCAAATGCATGTGAAGGAAATGGCGCAGCAGTACGCGTAGAGGTAAGCTATCTCTATCATCTCATTATGCCTTTGCTCCCGGAAATCTTAGGAGTTTCAGAAATTCCCCTCACAGCATCTGTAACAGATGCTATTCTGAGTCCCCCCTGCTAAGCAAGCAGAAAGAGAGTTGAAAATGAAAATGAATAATAAGACTGAACGGGGGCAGGCAATTGTTATGATCGCGATTGCTATTGTTGGCTTAATCGGTTTTACTGCTCTAGCTATTGATGGTGGGAATGCCTTCTCAGATCGACGCAATGCGCAAAACGCGGCTGACACAGCTGCTCTATCTGCCGCGTTGGCAAAAGTTAGAAATAATGACTGGAATGCGATAGGGCAAACCCTTGCCAGTAGCAATGGCTATAACAACGATAGTATCTCAAATACTGTAAATCTATACAACCCGCCTATTGATGGCACTTATGCTGGAAACAACGAATACATCCAAGTGATCATTGTCTCTCATGTAGATACATTTTTCGCATCCATTGTAGGCGTAGAGCAACTTACCAACACAGTTGAGGCTGTCGCGCGCGCAAAACCTGCAATAACAGAACCCATGGTTTATGGAAATGCCATGGTCAGCTTGGCACCGACTGAATGCCAAGCCTATTATGTACATGGCACAGCAGCCACAGAAGTAACTGGAGGGGGAGTATTTGTTAACTCCAACGGAGATGAATGCAACAATCCAAACGACGGTGTCTTTGAACAACAAGGTTCAGCTTCATTATTAGCAGTTGATGGTGGCATCACATCTGTTGGGGATGCGGTTGTGCAAAACCCTTCGTTACTTGACCCGTATCCTCCCACAGAAGGTGCTACAGCAATGCCTTACCCGCCCGAATTTGCGATGCCAGAACCTGATTGTGGCACAACAAACTCTACACAAAGTGGGTCAACTCTCACTCCAGGCAATGTGGCGGCATCCTGGTTGAGAAACGATGTATTTCTTGAACCAGGAACTTATTGCATTTCTGGCGATTTGGTGCTAAACGCTTCCAACACACTCGAAGGACATGATGTCACCTTGTATTTCGTGGATGGCGGCTTACATATTAATGGTGCAGGTGAATTCTTACTGGATGCTCCAGACAGTGGCGAATTTGCAGGTTTGTTAATTTTCCTTCCCATGGATAATGACGAAATCGTTATCCTTAATGGAAACGCAACATCTGAATTTGAGGGCAGTATCCTTGCTCCAGCATCTGAAATACAGATCAATGGAACCGGAAATACAGATGGTTACAGTAGCCAAGTGATTGGCTACACCATTGACCTTATAGGCACCGCCGATACTTATATCCATTACGAAGATTCTACAAATTATGATGCTACTGTACCACCTCGGATAGAGCTAGCACATTAACAGCTTAAACTTTCTTTTCTAATTTACTTCAACAGCCTGCTGTGATTGCCAGCAGGCTGTTTTTTTAGCTCTTTCAATAACTAGCATTACTGTCTTCTTGCACAATAAAGGTAATCTTTACTGGGTATTTTCAAAATTATCAACCACAATAAGTTACAAATAGAGTATATTTATAAAATATAGGTCTTTTTCCTAACTCAGAGACAAGGATTACCCTGTTTTTATATAAATAGGAGGATTAGAAAATGCTTGGTAAGAAAAAAATGGAGCGAGGGCAAGCGATAGTATTACTTACCCTTGCTATTGTTAGCTTGGTTGGCTTCACAGCCCTTGCCATTGATGGCGGGAATGCCTATTCAAATAACCGCCAAGCCCAAAACGCAGCAGATACTGCAGCCCTTTCTGCTGCGTTAGCTAAAATAAGAAATAATGACTGGAATGCCACTGCGCTAAACATCACAGCCAGCAATGGCTTTGACGACAACGACTCATCCGTTACAGTTACAGTTCATAACCCTCCTCAAAGCGGGGCTTATGCCAATTGCTCGAGTACCGCCTATGATTGTAATGAATATATTCAAGTTATCATCGAATCAGAGGTAGAAACTTTTTTTGCCCCCGTCGTTGGTATTGACACAACCAACAATAGAGTGGAAGCTGTAGCTCGCGCTAAACCAGCTACAACCCAGGTTCTCTTTAACGGGAACGCGGTTGTGGGTCTCAACCCCAGAGCATCACGTCACGGAAGTAACCCCTGTGGATTTGATACAGGCAATAGCAACGCAGACAAATGGATTCTTGAAGGCGGTGGTATTTTCTCAAACGGTTGTGCATACTCTAAAAACAATGACTCGGTGACCCTTCCTCACGACAAATGTGTCACAACAGTCACCAGCGCTGACGGCTTCACTTGTTCGCAACCCAACCAATCGGCTCTAGCTTATAGTACAGAAGATATTGCCGCAATGATGCCCCCAACCCCTGCCTGTGACGATACCGCTGAAGGTGGCTACAATATCGAAACCCTAACCAGTGGTCATCACGCAGGCGAGGATTTCAACTTCATCAATGGCATCTATTGCATAGACGATTTTGAAATATTGTTCCAAGACAATGTTATTGTCAATAATGCCACCATCTATGTCACAGACACAGATTTTGACGTGAAATTCGCAGCAGGGCATGGTTTCGGTGGCACAGCACCTGCAAGTGGACCCTACGAGGGTTATTATCTAATCATAGAGATGAGCAATACCCCTTGCGAACGCTATCAAGATCATGGTTCTCAAAGTATTGAGTTTCGCGGTCACTCAAGTATAGGAATAGTAGGTACCATTCTTGCTCCTACAGCGTGTATTGATTTTCGAGGAAATTCAAATGGGGAAGTCACCCACAGTCAGGTTATCGGCTACAATGTCACATCCAATGGTAATGCCGACGTTTTTGTTTCCTATAACCCAGAAGAAAACGCGACAGCCTTCATCTCTCCACAAATCGAACTAGCAGAATAACATCTCGCCCTCGACCTGAATTTGCTTCCCCTATCTCGGCAGCTTGCTCCTTTCAGCAGGCTGCCGTTTTCTTTTTATTACACCAATCAAGATATATTACGCCCTCTACAAATAGAATCAGCTGAATAAAATACGATCAACCTATCTATTTTTTTGCCACCATCCCTTTTTCCCGAGCAAAATCCCTCAAATATCTACATCTAAAAATCATACGTTATTTCTTCACATTTCAGCTGGCAGTACTTAAGTTGGAGTGAAACACACCAAAAGGAAAAACACTTCCTGCGCCAGGAAAACAATTAGCGCTACTTTTCTATTTAGGCACCCACACTAAAACAGGGACACCCTTACAGTTTTGTAATTGTTGTACAGAGATAAATCAGATATACTATATGTAGTTTTATAAGTTTTATGCTTTGGAGGCATCATGTTCTTGAAAAAAAACCGAGCTGAACGAGGGCAAGCGATTGTCCTAATTGCCCTAGCCATCGTTGGCTTAGTTGGATTCACGGCCCTTTCCATTGATGGAGGCCTTGTCTTTTCAGACCGACGCCAAGCTCAAAACGCAGTCGATACAGCCGCTATGGCTGCTGCGCTTGCTAAAATAAGAGGTAACGACTTTTCAAGTACTGCTCTAGCACTTACTGTAGCTAACGGCTACGACAATAATGGGACATCAAATATTGTCGCCATTACGACAGCGAGTACCCCAACGGGTGAATGTCCAGATACGGGAACAGATATCACTGTAACTATTACTTCCAATATAGACACCGTATTTGCTCCGGTTGTTGGAAGAGAGCAAATGACCAATATTGTTTCAGCAACATCACGTGCGTGCGATGTACACACAGTTGGAGGCAGCCCTCTCTATAACGGCTCATCCGTCTTCGCAACAAAATCCGGGACTTGTAATGGTGCAAATGGCTCATCCATTCTTGTTAGTGGTAGCAGTCATGTACAGATATGGGGCGGGAATATGGGATCAGCTTCAACAGATGGTAGCTGCTTGAGATTTCAAGGCGGTGAAGCCCAATTGAAGAAAGAGGAATCCGGAACCGCTTGTGCAGATGTGATCACAGCTGCATCTAGCGGCGGCACCTTTACGAATCTAAAAGGCGAGGACGGGTGTGGAAATGTAAATTACGGGCAAACTTTTGATGCTCCACCTGCTGACTTAGGCATTACCTGTACAGGAACTGCAACAAAAACAGGGAGCTCAATGAGCCCAGGCAATTACACAGGCACTTTCCCACCATCAGGTGTTGAAACATTATCATCAGGCACTTATTGCATCAACGGTGATTTCCAAATGAATGGAGGAGATAAACTTACAGCAACTGGCGTAACTATTGTCATGAATACTGGGAGAATACAATGGAATGGCAATATGGAAATGGATATTTCAGCACCAACTAGTGGTCCTTATGCAGGATTAGTTGTATACGCCCCTCCCTCAAACACCAGCCAAATGACGATTAATGGAAACGGCAATGTTGACATGTCAGGCACATTTTTAGCTCAAAATGCCCCCTGTGATTATGTTGGCAGCGGGCAACTACAAAAACAATATATGCAATTCGTTTGCTATACTTGGCAAATGAACGGCAATGCCCAAGCCGAAATTATGTGGGACGCCAGCAAGTTATACTCCCCCGAACTTACTGAAGCTCCTGTAATTTCTCTCCTACACTAATTATTTTCAACTGAATCAAAAAAACAGTGTATTATTGATACACTGTTTTTTTGATTCAGTTCTATTTTAAGTACGCCTGCTCGAAATATATTTTCGAGTATAATCCGCTCTGCTTGCGGAACATATCCACAAGCGGGAAAGACAGCGCATGATCCTGAGTTCTTTCAGGATGACGAGGAAGAGGGTTCTCCATCGCAAGATGGGAATAGGCCGCATAAATGCGGTTAAAAATCGAAAGATCAGCGGAAGCCCTCCGTGGTGTGCCACCACCCGACCACCTTTCCCTCCAAAAAAACCTTGCAACAAGGCGTATGGGTAACCATATGAGCAAAATGCAAAGGAGTGGCTCAGGAAGCGTCAAGTAAAGCGTTTACCACAAGGAGCACAAAGTTCCCGAAGAAAAACAAAAAAACTTTGTGCTCCTTCATGGCCTTCGTGGTTAAAAACTTGACACCTGACATATAAACACTGGAGGACTCTCATGTGTGGAATCGTAGGTTATATCGGACCCCGCGACGCAACCCCGATCATTCTTGGCGGCTTGAAACGCCTTGAATATCGCGGCTACGACTCGGCGGGCGTAGCTGTCTTGCAAAATGGCAGCATCGAAGTACGCCGTGAAGCAGGCAAGCTCTCAAACCTGACCAACTCGGTGCAAAACTCCCCTCTTAGCGGACATATCGGCATCGGGCATACGCGCTGGGCAACGCATGGCGCACCCAGCCAGCAAAACGCGCACCCCCATCTCGGGCAGACAGGCAAAGTTGTCGTCGTCCATAACGGGATTGTGGAAAACTTCCTCGAACTGCGTGATGAACTCAGCGCCGAGGGCGTGGACTTCAAATCGGAGACCGACAGCGAAACCATCGTCCATCTTGTAGAGCATTATATTGCCAGCGGACTTGATCTCGTTGAAGCGGCGCGCGCGACATTTACACATCTCAAAGGCGCAAATGTGGTCGTCGTCATGTCTGCCCACGAGCCGGACAAGATCGTAACAGCCCGCATCGGCAATGCGGGCGGCGTTGTGATTGGCTATGGCGACAACGACGAAATGTACGCCGCATCTGACATCCCCGCCATTCTTGAGCATACCCGTCGGGTCGTCTTCCTTGAATCGGGGCAGATGGCAACGATCACACGCTCGGGTGCGGCATACGAAACTGTAGACGGAACCAAGTTAGAAATAAGTCCGCAGACGATTGCTTGGGATCCCGTAGCTGCCGAAAAAGGCGAATATCGCCATTTCATGGAAAAGGAAATCCACGAACAAGTCCGCGCATTAACCGACACCCTTGCCGGACGTGTAGATTTCGACGAAGGGCGCATCCGCCTTCCGCAACTCAATCTTGATGAAGCCCTCGCCAAACGCATCCAAAAAATTTATATCGTGGCTTGCGGCACGGCGGCTTATGCAGGCATGGTCGGAAAATATCTGATCGAGTCTGTTGCCCGCATCCCCGTCGAGATCGATATCGGCTCCGAGTTCCGCTACCGCGACCCAATTGTGGATGAAAACACCGTCGTGCTGGCAATTTCGCAATCGGGCGAAACGGCAGATACACTGGCGGCGATGGAAGAGGGGCGCAGCAAAGGGGCGATTTTGTGGAGCATCGTGAATGCGATTGGCTCACAGGCGATGCGCGTTTCGGATGGTTCCATCTCGATGCAAACCGGACCCGAAATTGGGGTGGCTTCGACAAAAGCTTTCACCGCACCGATCGTGGATTTATACATGCTCGCCATTTTATTGGCAGATTTGCGCGGGACAATTGATCCCGTTAAACGCCGCCAAATGGTCGCCGACCTGCGCCTTGTACCTGATCTCGTTGGACAGGTGCTGGAGCGCGAAGCAGATATTGAGAAAGTTGCCCACGCGCTAAAAGACATCAAAGGCTGCCTTTATTTGGGGCGCGGCATCAATATGCCCATCGCTTACGAAGGTGCGCTGAAGCTAAAAGAGATTTCCTACATCCACGCTGAGGGCTACCCCGCTGGCGAAATGAAACACGGACCGATCGCCCTGATAGATGAAGAGATGCCCGTCATTTGCCTTGCGCCGCAAGACCCTTGGCACGAGAAAATGATCTCGCAAATTCAGCAGGCCAAGGCGCGCGGCGGCCCCGTTATCGCAGTCGCGACCGATGGCGATGATATCGTCGCCGACATGGCAGACCACGTCCTGTGGATCCCCGAAACCCCGTGGATGCTCAGCCCGGTGATAACGGTCATCCCCTTGCAGGTGCTGGCGTATCATATCGCTTCACTGCGCGGACTGGATGTTGATCAGCCGAGGAATTTGGCGAAGAGTGTGACGGTGGAGTAACAGTATTCAGTGGGTCAGTAATCAGTCGAGACTTCCGAAGTTTTCAAAACTTCGGAAGTCTTTTTTTGCGCTATAATCGCATCTATGTTCCTCCCCACTACTCGAAAAGAAATGCAAGCCCTCGGCTGGGATGCGCTCGACATCATCATCGTCAGCGGCGACAGCTATATCGACAGCCCCTTCATGGGGACAGCCGTGATCGGCAAGGTTTTAATGGATGCAGGCTATCGTGTCGGCATCATCGCCCAACCGCGCACCGATTCACTCGTGGATGTTGGCAGGCTCGGTGAACCCGAGCTTTTCTGGGGGGTGACGGCTGGCAGCATCGACTCGATGGTCTCGAACTACACAGCGCTTAAGAAAAAACGCCGCACCGATGACTATACGCCCGGCGGAGAAAATAACCGCCGTCCCGACCGTGCCACAATCGTCTATACGGGTCTCATTCGACGCTACGCAAAAGAAGTCAGCCCCAATAAACCAACGGCCCCCATCGTCCTCGGCGGGATCGAAGCCTCCCTGCGGCGTGTCCCCCACTACGATTACTGGACCAACAAAATTCGCCGCTCGATCCTTTTCGACACCAAAGCCGACTATCTTCTTTACGGCATGGCAGAAAAATCGACGCTGGAGTTCGCCGCCGCCATGCGTGACGGCTTGGATCCACATGAGATACGCGGCTTGAGCTATATCGCCAAAGAAGCCCGTGAAGGCTATCTCAAAATGCCCGCCTACGAAGTTGTCGCCAAAGACAAAATTGCATTCATCGAGATGTTCCATACTTTCTACAAAAATAACGATCCCATCCCCGCAAAGGGACTGACTCAACGTCATGGCGATCGTTATCTTGTCCAAAATCCACCAGCTCTTTACCAAACAGAAGAAGAGCTGGATGCCATCTATGCGCTCAACTACGAACGTGCGCAACACCCTTATTATGCAAAAGATGGCAAAGTGCGCGCGCTCGACACCATCGGATTCTCTATTCCATCTCATCGTGGCTGCTATGGCGAATGTAATTTCTGCGCCATAGCCGTCCACGAAGGACGCACGATCCGTTCGCGCAGTCAGGATTCCATAGTCTCGGAGGCAAAAGTCATCACGCGGCATCCCAAGTTCAAGGGTTATATCTCCGATCTGGGCGGACCAACCGCAAATATGTACGGTTACGAATGCGGGAAAAAGTTGAAATACGGCAACTGTCCAGCTAAGCGATGTGTCAGCCCGGGAGTCTGCCCCGTGATCAAGATCGACCACCGTCCCCATGCTGAAGTGCTGGAGAAGGTGCAAAATCTGGATGGTGTCAAAAAAGTCTTCGTCGCATCTGGACTGCGTTACGATATGATCTTGAGCGACACCGAGCATGGTGATAATTATCTGCAACAAGTCGTTACGCATCATACATCCGGACAAATGAAGATCGCCCCCGAACATACCGAAGATCATGTTTTGCATCATATGGGCAAACCCGGCACTGAATCGCTCGTCAAATTCAAAAATCGCTTTGAAGAACTCAATCGTAAGGCGGGTAAAAAACAATTCCTAACCTACTACATGATCGCCGCCCACCCGGGCTGTGATGATAAAGACATGCGCAAAATGAAGGGTTTCGTCAGCAGCGAGCTGCGAATTTCGCCCGAGCAAGTGCAAATCTTCACCCCGACACCCTCCACGTATTCAAGCGTGATGTACTGGACAGAGATGGATCCTTTCACCCTTGAACCGATGTTCATCGAAAAAGACATCGAGCGCAAGCGAAAGCAAAAAGACATTATCACGCAGAAGCCTCAACGGCAAAAATACCAAAGAAGTCGATAAGGAGTTTATTTATATGAAAAATATTCTCATCATCGGTTCTTCTGGTCACGCCAAAGTCGTGATCGACATCATCGAAAAAGAATCCAAATATCAAATTCTTGGGTTACTCAGCCGCGACCAAGCTGCGGGGGAGAAAGTCTTTGACTACGAGATATTGGGAAAACAAGAAGAACTAGGCACCTTACTCAAAGAGCATACGGTTAACGGGATATTTGTTGCCGTTGGCGATAACTTCATGCGCTCTAAAGTTTCTAATTTCTTGGCAGAAAATCACCCCCAGCTTGAGATCATTTCTACTATTCATCCCTCTGCTATTATCGGCAGGGATATGAACATCGGCAAGGGGACTGTCATCATGGCAGGCGCAGTCATCAACCCATCATCGTCAATTGGGGATTTCTGCATCATTAACACAAATGCATCCCTCGACCATGATTGCATTATGGGCGATTTCTCCAGCCTCGCCCCCGGCGTCATCACAGGCGGCGATTGCCAAATTGGAGAATACAGCGCAATCGGTATCGGCGCAACGCTTCTACATGGCATTCAGATCGGGAAAGAAACTGTGATCGGGGCTAACTCGCTTGTCAATAAGAATATTCCCCCTTCCAATATCGCCTACGGCATCCCGGCAAAAGTCATTCGCAAACGGGAAGCGGGCGAGAAATATCTATAGGACTTACGCAAAATGCTTTTTTGTCTAGTAGCAATGCTCTGCGTTGCTACTTTCTACAGTGTCCCAACGCAGAGCATTAGCACAAGGACTTAAAAATGCGTAAGTCCTAATCTATAAAACATCCACAGATTGACTCAAACCGATCTGTGAAATCTGCATAATCTGTGGATATTGCTTATTTCACCATCTCTTCCAAAATCCCCACCAATTCATCTGCCAACTTAGCGCGGTCAAAGCGCTCTTCTACATATGTCCTGCCTGCCTGCCCCATTTCGCGGCTACGAGCGGGGTCTTTTGCTAGTGTCATCATCGCACCTGCAAGTGCTTTTGCATTCCCCGGCTCGGCAAAAATACCACATCCCGCTGCATCCACTACCTCGCGGACAACGCCGTCAATTGCCAGCACAACGGGTTTTGAAGCTGCCATATAGTCGAAAACCTTGTTCGGGTAGGTCGCCTTATACCACTCAATCGGCTTTAATATCGCAAGGCAGGCATCCGCTTTAGCGAGCGCATCTGCCATTTCGCTTTTTGGCACAGAGGGGAGAAAGATCACATTCTGCAACGCCATCTCTTTGGCGCGCGCCTGCAAATTGGCTTTTTCCTTGCCGTCGCCGAGCAAAACAATTTCTACAGCGTCGTCTTCCAAAATTTTAGCAGCGTCTAAAACGAGACCAAGATCATTCGACATCCCATGCGCACCAGCGTAGAGAATGCTAAAGGACATTTTAACGGTGGATGATTGAATTGAATCTACCGTTTTTTTAGCGGAATCAAACATCCGCACGTCCGCACCGTTTGGGATCAACTCGACGTGCTTCGCTCCCAAGTCCCGCACGTGGTCGGTGTATCCCGGGCTGTTGACCATCACCCTATCTGCATTCCGATAAAGGAAACGCTCCAGCCATTCGGATGCGCTAATCAGCGTCTTGTTCGTCAAAACACCGACGGCAATAGCAAAGGCGGGCCATAAATCGCGAATTTCGAGCAAAAAGGGAACGCGTTTGAGACGCGCCAGCGCCCAAGCCGTAACGCCCTGAAAAATGGGCGGGGATGTCCCCCAAACCAAATCGACATTTTTGACGCGCAACCCAGCGATGAAAGATGATGCCATAAAAGAAAGGAAGGCGAAAACGCGATGCACGAAGGATTTATTATGCGCGCGGTATACATAGGCACGGATGATGGTGATGTCTTCTTCGGCGGTCTCTTCTTGCTCACTGCTCGCCCCCGTTAAATAACTAACAGGGCTGGCGATGATAGTCACACGGTGTCCACGTTGAACAAGGTGACGCGCCAGCTCATGGTGGCGTGTTCCGCCGGGTTCATTGATAGCGGCAAAGGCTTGATGGATGATGAGGATGTGCATGGGAATCAAGTATCAGGTAATTAGGGATCAAGAATCCGGGAATTTGAATTCAGTGATGAATTGTACTTCATTGGACACGGTAACTTCGAGCGCAAGCGAAAGCACAGGGATTTTGACTCCATAAGTCGGGGAATACCAGCCGCGGGTGGGCGGGATTTCGGCATCACCGTGAAGAAGCTCTCCCGCACGAGCAAGCGTAACAGATGATGAATGATCAGCGATAAGTGATGAGCGAAGAGTGAGTTTCATAAGGCCCTGTGACGTTTCTAAACTCATTTCTATTTCCTTATTTCTGCTCTCTACTTTCCACTCGCCATTTATCAAAAGCCAATGCAAACGATAAGTCTTTGGTAATTGGGATTTAGGGATTAGGTGGTCTTCTACATGCCAAGTATTTTCTTCAAAGCTAACTGTGCGGCGATGGGTGACACCCGATTTACGATAACCATTATGCTCTGCAATAATGCGACTATCAGATTTTTCGACCACCCGCCCACGCGACCAATCCAGATACATGAAGCGACTGGCGCGGGTCATTTGGTCTTGATTGTTGACAGTGACAGTATTATGAAATTCTGTTGCGGGGAGGGGATTATCCCAAGGAGATTCTGCGTTGTATAGATAAGTACCCGGGTCGAGGGCGATATTTTCTCCACGCCACCAAAGGTCAAGATGGAGTTGGTCGGCATGTGCGAGGCGGAGGTTGCCGTTGGCGGTGCGGAGGTGTGCCCAGGTGGAAGATGCGGGGTGCAGTGTGCAAGGGGCAAGGTTGGAAGGCTCTTTTTCCTTCAACGTTGAACTTTCGACATTGAACCACAAACTCATTTCATCCCATGCGCCTGTTTCAAAAGGTTTTTCATCGAGAAAGGCTTCTGACGCAGCATTGACGACAGGGCGAAAATCACGGAAATCGCCATTGGCGAGGGGGAAAATATACGCGCCATCATTTGCCCCGAGATTGATGGCATTGCCTGAGATGGGGTCTGTCAACTCCGCAAGCCAGCGCATTGCGTTGGAAAGATTCTCTTTTGTTTTTTGAGTCATCCATGAAGCACACGAAGAAGCACTAAGTTTTGTTTTTTCTTCGTGAACTTCATGTCCCTTCGTGGTAAAAGCACTTACCCATAATCCCAATTGCAACATCAAGCGATGATAATTCACACTGCGCTGGATATATTCCCCGTTTTCATCAATTTGGTTTTCAAAGCTCCAGTTAAGCCATTTGATGCCAAGTTTGCGCCATTTTTCCGCTTTGGGATGATCGGGCAGGGCAAGGGCGGCGGTGTAGAGGGCTGCGGCTTCGCTGGTGAGGTGATTGTTGTTTTGAGAACGGGCGTAGAGGAGGGTGGGCGTGATGCGTGATGCGTGTTCGGCAATGGAACGGGTTATTCTGTTTTCCAGTTCTGCAGTTGTTTCGGTTGAGTTCGAAAACACCTGCGCTGTCCAAACAAAAACCATTAGCCTAAGAGCTACTTCTTGTCCGTTCATCCAGTGGGGCCCCATATTGACAGGATTGACTTTGTCGAAAATCTCGAAATAGCGCCAAAATGCTTTGGCGTATTTTTCGTCACCGCTGGCGAGATAGGCGCGTCCGAGGGTGAATACCCAGCTAAAGCGAGCGGGCTCCCAGAGCAGTTTCAAGTCGCAAGTGGCAAGAGACAAGTTGAGGGCGGTATTCAGTTTTCGGTATTCAGTGGGCGGGATTTGAGCTTTGTCGGTTTCGTAATCTGCCCAATGGGAGAGGGGATGATCGAAGTCGAGTTTAATTTCAGTGAGTTCGCTGCCAAAGATGCGGAATTTACCATCTACGATGTGATTGGCTTCGATGAGGAGGGTTTGGAGACCATCTTCGCCGAGGGTGGAGAGGAGTTTTTCGCGAGAGGGAAGGGTGAAGAGAGTGTTCAGTTTTCGGTGGTCAGTATTCAGATTTTGGGGTGTCCCCCAACGATAGTAACCTGTTTTTAGCCTAAGTTTGTATAACGCAAACAACCCGACTTGAATGAAGCCAAGTTGATGAACGATTTTTAGAAGACGTTTTGGATGCAAAATTATCTATCCTGAAGTACGGGCGATGGAAAATATGGAACGCGGATTCTCGCTGATTGTAGGGATTTGCGCGGATTTAAAACCTTTGGTTTTGATCTGCGTAAATCCGCAAAACTCGCGCAAATCTGCGTTCTATTTTATCTCGACCTTCTTCCCACTCCGCAACGACTTAACCGCAGCGAAACTGGCTTTGGTCACGCCGATCAACCGCTCGTAGGGAATGGGTACTTCGCTCGTTTTCACAGCATTCTCCAGCGCAAGCATTTCATCCTTCCAGCCTTTATCTTGACCGAGGCGGTTTTTAATCGTTTTGCGTTTGCCATTATGCACCATTTCCAGTGAGCGATAGTCGTTCAACGTAGCAACTTTGCCGCCGCCGAAGACTTCAACACGTTCTTTGGGCACGGATTTGTCGCCGTTCGCAAGATAATCCACTACGCCAATTGAGCCGTCGGGGAAGGTGAAGGTCATGGAGACGTTATCTTCGCGATATTTGCCATTATCGGGGAGAGCATATGCGCTCACACTGATGGGCGATTCGCCGACTAAAAAGGTCACGAAATCAATGAAGTGACAGCCTTCGCCGATGATGCGTCCACCGCCCTGTTCGGGGTCATGCAGCCAATGTTTGAGCGGGATATAGCCAGCATTAATACGATAATGGATATGAAGCGGCTCAACGCGGTCGCTATAGAAAGCAGAAAGTTGGCGAGCTAGGGGTGCAAATCTGCGATTAAAACCAACAGTGAGTATTGCGTGTTGCGTATTGCGTAACTGATCACTGATCACTGACAACTGCTCACTGTCTACTGCCAACGGCTTTTCGACAAAGACATTTTTACCCGCTTGTAACGCCTGCACAACCAAATCGGCGTGGGTGTCGTGGCGGGTCAGGATGGCAACGGTATTCACATTCTCATCGTTGATGATCTCATCCGCGCTCGAAGTGGCGTAGCGAAAGCCAAATTTCTTTGCAGAGTGTTGGGCTTTCAACCCACCCGCCGAGGCGATGCCGACCAGTTCCATATTGTCGGCTTTCTTGATAGCGGGGAGAAGTGTCGCGTTTGCGTAAAGACCAGCGCCGATAACGCCTAATTTGACGAGTGATGCGTGAGAAGTGGCCGAAGGAAACTCAACCCTAGTCCCTGCTCCCTGATTACCTGCTTCCTGATAAGTCAGAACCACCCCAATAAAAGGCTCTTCCTGCTTGCCCGTGATCACATCATAGGCTTCAGCCGCATCCGCGATGGGGAAACGGTGCGTGATCAGGCTTTCAACTTTCAATTTTCCACTTGCTAACAACTCGACCACGGCCTCAAGATTACGCCCTTCTGTCCAGCGGATAAAACCAATCGGATAGTCGATGCCACCTTCTTCGTAGAGCGGATCATAGCGACCAGGCCCATAAGAGCGGGAGTTAATGAAGGAGAGTTCTTTCTCGAAGTAAATTTTACGCGGAAATTCCAACCCGACAGCGCCCGTTGCGACGATATTTGCGCGGTCGCGCGCGATTGAACCTGCTAACGTTACCGGATCATTGGATGGGGTGTCAGCGCATATCACCACCGAATCTGCGCCGCGATTAACGGTAAACGCCTGGACAGAATCTTCCGCTTGGGTACGGAAGCAAGCTGAAAGACCGAACGATTCCGCAAGGGCAACCCGTTTGGGGTCCACATCAATGCCGATGACTCGGCATCCCGCTGCAGCCGCCAACTGCATCGTTATCAATCCTAATAAACCGATCCCGATCACGGCAACGGTCTCGCCCAGCTTGGGTTCCGCGAGACGAAATCCGTGCAATGCGATGGCGCCGAGGGTGGCAAAAGCGGCACTCTCGAAATCGAGATGATCGGGGATGGGCGCGAGCAAATTGCGCGGCACAACGGCGTATTCGGCGTGAGAAGCGTATCCGCCGCCCGCACAGGCGACGCGCTGCCCGACGTGAAAACCATCCATATTTTCGCCAAGTTCAATGATCGTGCCCGCCGAAGAATAGCCCAACGCCATCGGCTCATCGAGCTTGTTGAAGGCGGCTTGGGCGGTGTTGAGCAGCCCTTCGCGGAAGGCTTTGTCGATGACCTGCTTGACAAGATCGGGGCGCGAGCGAGCTTTGCCAACGAGCGTTTTCTCAGAAAATTCGACGACCATCCGCTCAGTGCCAGCAGAGACAAGCGATGCAGATGTTTTGATCAATGCCATGTCCTTGCGCGGGCTGGGGACAGGGACCTCTTCGACAATGGCTTGTCCGGTTTTTAGGTTTTGGAGGAGTTGTTTCATAAGGTTCGTTTTCTCGTGATTCCGTTGTTTTATTTGCGCCTGACAGTATACCGCAAGAATAAGAAGAAGATATATTTATCTTACTAAATGAGTAATTTGTAAAATTCATGACATTTACAGAAAAAACCAAGCCAAAAATACCCATCTGTGCAATAATTCAGCAAGGATAAGTCGCTCAATCAGGAGTATAATTGGCGCACTTAAAATAATTTCACAAGGAGAAATCCCTTGACTGACCCACGTGTAGAAAAATTTGCCCAGATCCTCGTCGACTACTCAGCTCGTATTGTAAAAGGCGACCGTGTTTTGCTTGAAGGCTCTCAAGCTGCGATGCCGCTAATCCGTGAACTCTATAAACAGATCATCGAAAAAGGTGCTTACCCTGTTCCGATGGTTTGGGATTTTGCGTCACAAGATGCAACCTTCTTAAAATATGCTTCTGACGAACAACTCGATTTTGTTCCGCCCCTGCACAAAATGGCCTACGAACAATTCGAATCACGCATTCGCATTCATTCATCAACCAATACCCGCGCCCTGAGTGGCATAGATACAAATCGCTTGCAACGACGTGGAAAAGCACTCGGTGCAATTACTGCCACGCAAATGAAACGCGGCGGCGCTGGCGATTTCAAATGGGTTACCACCCTTTTCCCCACCGAAGCCTATGCCCAAGATGCTGAGATGAGCTTCGCAGACTACGAGGATTTTGTCTATCGTGCCTGCCACGCCACCGAAGACGACCCAATCGCCTTTTGGAATAGCGTCAGAGAAAAACAGCAAGCCGCAGTCGATGCCATTCAAGGGCACGATCAAGTCGTATTACGCGGACCCAATGTTGACCTGACCCTCTCCATCAAAAACCGCACCTTCCTGAATTCTGCTGGGCTTTTCAATATGCCCGATGGTGAAATCTACACAGGTCCCGTCGAAAAATCAGTCAATGGCTGGGTCAAATTCACTTATCCCGCTATTTATAACGGCGTCGCGGTTGAAGGCGCAGAACTGACCTTCAGCAATGGCAAGGTTACCAAAGCGAAAGCTGACAAAAATCAGGATTATCTGCTCAAGATGCTCGAAACCGATACAGGCTCCCGCTATCTGGGCGAATTCGCCATCGGCACAAACTTCGAGATCGACAAGTTCACCGGTCAAATTCTCTTCGATGAAAAAATCGGTGGCTCCTTCCACATGGCACTCGGCGCAAGCTATCCCGAAACAGGCGGCAAAAACAAAAGCGCCATCCACTGGGATATGATCTGCGATATGCGCAAAGATTCAGAAATCCACGTAGACGGCGAACTCTACTATAAAGACGGGAACTTCGCTTTTTAGCCGAAAGATCATAGTTTAAAAGTAAAAGATTGGAGAAATCTATTCTCCAATCTTTTTTTATTTAATTTGGGATGAAAAGCCGCGCCAGACTTACTTTAGGCTTGCCACCGTATCTTCTCAATAAATAGGGGTAAGCAAAAAGGAGGGGAGGCCTTTTAATTTTTGTAATAAGCAAGTAAACTAAGAACATGATGATGTTAGATGACCTTGAACTGAACGCCATCCAAGACGA
>Ga0209249_1001038_pt1 | contig 29231 bp, 23 predicted proteins | sample SaaInlV_200m_DNA_4_FD_184653 | JGI IMG/M metagenome (GOLD analysis project Ga0209249, IMG submission 184653) | Marine microbial communities from expanding oxygen minimum zones in the Saanich Inlet - SI037_S3LV_200m_DNA (SPAdes) (version 2) | ecosystem: Environmental > Aquatic > Marine >...
TTATTATATGCAGGTGAGAGTGTAATTAAGGAACCGCCTTGGTACGGATCCGTATGCCGGGTGGTGTGGGAGGTGCATCAGTGAGACAAATTATTTATCTCACTGACCATCTACCCGATTTGTCTACAGATTTGAAACTTCTGTTATAAAACTTTTGTATAAACGAATAATTTATAACTTTTTTATTCGTTTTAAAGATTCAAATTTGTAATTCATTTGTATAAAAGTGAATATCAATAAAAATCTCCTTAGAGAGAAAATATTCTATTTTGTTCTGCTGAGCTATGTTGCATTTCTTCCTTTTTCGGAAGCATTGGTGAGTATAGCAGCAGGGATGCTGCTGTTGCAGGCAATTGTATTGAAATCCTGGAAGCATCCATCTGTTTTAAAGGGAAATTTTTTGACCCTCATTAAGATTTCGTCCATTTTTGTTGTTTACCTTATTGGGACAACTTTAACAAAGGATATTTCTTTTGCTTTTTATGAACTTAGGAAAGTTGTTTTTTGGATTATAATACCTGTCTCTTTTTTTATTTCACCACGTTTAACATTTAACCGCTTTCTTAATGTTTTGACTTTTTTTTGCCTGGCAGTTTTCGTAGCCTCAATCATTGCAACAATAAAATTGGTGTTCAAAGAATATTTTCTAATTACCGGATTTCGAGATATTACCATGGTATCTCACATCAGGTATTCTTTTCAAATAGTACTTTCAATAATAATAGCTATATACTTTTTAGTATCAGGGGGAAACAAACTTCAATTTATTCACAACAAAACTGTTATTGTGTTTTTTTTAATTTGGATGACTTCTTTTCTGGTCATACTTAAATCTATAACAGGATTATTTGCATTTTTTGGAACAGCTTTTATACTTTTAATATTATTAATTACACGTTTAAAAAATATCAAAACAAAAATAATTTTAGGTTTTTTATTGATTTTGTTTGTATTATCTCCTATTTATTATGTCAATAAAGTTTGGAATGATTTTTATAATTTAGAAAAGCTCAGTCCTCAAAAAACTGAAAAATTTACTCCACTTGGAAATCCTTATTTTTTTGATTTTTTATCGTTAGAAAAGGAAAATGGGCATTGGGTAAAAGCATACATTTGCGAAACAGAAATAAGAAATGGGTGGAACAAATTAAGTGAAATAAAATACGATTCGATAGATGCCAATGGTTATGCAATTAGCAATACTCTGATTAGATATCTAACAAGCAAAGGATTACGCAAAGATGATTCAGGTGTAAGCAAGCTTTCCGAAAGAGATGTGAAAGCCATAGAAAACGGAATAGCCAATTATATTTATGTTGACAAAAGCTTTTCGATTTACCCCAGGATTTATGAAACCATTTGGGAATTTGACCGGTATATTGAAACCGGCAATCCAAATTTTCAGTCTTTTTCGCAACGAATAGAATATATAAAAGCATCGTTTCAGTTAATTAAAAAAAATTTTTGGTTTGGATTTGGAACTGGAAATTGGAAAATTAAATACGATGAAATTTATCAGGAAATGAATTCAAAATTATTACCTGAAAACCGAGGTCCATCGCACAATCAGTATCTTAACTACTTTGTTAAATTCGGATTTCTTGGTTTTATTTATATTTTTTCGATGCTTATTATCCCGGTATTTAGGGAAGGGCATAAGAAAAATTTAATTTTTTGGCTATTTCTTGTTTCTATGGCAATTGCTAATTTTGGAGATGCAAATTTTGAAACTCACATGGGGCTTTCGTTTTTTTGTTTTTTTTATTGCTTTTTTTTGTGGAATACCCCTAAGGAAATCAGGGCTTTTCGGTTTTAACAAGCCCGTTTTTTATCCAAATTGTCTTTTTTTCAATACATTCGTAAAGCAATATTTCATTTTTTTTAACTCTCTTTCTGTTTAACAAAGGATGCCATAAATGATAAGTAATTCCGGCTAATTTTAGCTTTTTTAGAGTTAATCCTGTGTGGTACAACCTTGCAACTAACTCCGTATCCTCCATTCCCCAACCTGTAAAATCTTCGTTCCAGCCATTCACAAGCAGAATATCCTTCTTCCAAACACACAGCAATCCGCCTCTAAGGTTTCTTGAAAAACCTGAACGTGAAATTAATCTTCCAAGCCTTGGAAATCTAATCGAATTTAACCTGTTTTGTTCGATATGTTTTGAAAAAAAAGATGTTATCCGGGGAATCTGTTTTGTTTCCAATATTTTTTGGGTAGAATTCTCTTTAAAAAATACCCTTGATCCGATTAAAGCAGTTCCAGATTTTATATGATTTTTGAGATCATAAAAAAAGTAAGGATGAAAAATAAGATCTCCGTCTGAAAAAACCAGACATTCCCCACTACTTTCTTTAATTGCTTTGTTTCGAATGGATGCGGCCCTAAAACCATTATTTTCATGCCAAACATGTTTTATGCTGATGGGAAAGTTATCTTTTATTTTCGTTATAACGTTCAGAGTTTCTGGACTTGAACCATCGTCAGCGATTATTACTTCATCAGGTAGGGTTTTTTGATTTGAAATACTTTGCAAAATTACTTCCAGGGCATCTGGTCGATTGAAAGTTACTATTATTGCAGTTAACTTCATAATTGTAAAAAGGTTATATTTAAAAAATAGAATAAGTTTATAAATCCAAAATATACTATATTTATTACTACAATTTGTATTATTTATTATTGAAACTAATTTTCTTTAAAAGATAATATCGGTTTAAAATATATTATATGATTTTAGATGAATAAAATTACATCTTATGATTCCATAAATTTAGAATATATCATGGAAACTAAAATCACTTTTATAGGAGCTGGAAATCTTGCAAGTCAGTTATCAACAAACCTTCAGAAAAAGGGGTTTAAAATTAGTCAGGTTTATAACAGAACAAAACCGGTGGCAAAAGATTTAGCCGAAAAACTTGGTTCTAAATATACCTCGGACGTAAAAAAAATAGACCGTGATGTTGATATTTTTATTGTTGCATTAAAAGATTCTGCATTCGAAGAAGTACTGTCACAAATTAATTTTAACAATAAATTAGTCGTTCATTGTTCCGGAAGCCTGCCTGTTTCGTGCCTTTATCCTTATTCTGAAAATACCGGTGTTTTGTATCCGCTTCAAACATTGTCAAAACAACGTGAGGTTGATTTCAATAATATACCGGTTTTTGTTGAAGCTAATTCAATTAAAAACGAAAATATATTACTGAAAGTTGCCGACGAAATTTCGGATTCAGTGGCTGTTTTGAATTCCGAAAAACGTAAAATATTGCATATCGCTGCAATTTTTGCTAATAACTTTGTGAATCATCTGTATGCTATATCGGCAGAAATTTTAAAGTCAAAGGGGATATCGTTTGAAGTGTTAAAACCATTAATTTTGGAAACAGCACTTAAGGTACATGAGCTGGATCCTGAAAAAGCACAAACCGGGCCTGCAGTTCGTTTCGACGAAAATATTATTTCAAGCCATATCAATGAACTTAAAAACTTTTGTAACTACCAGGAATTGTACAATTCAATTTCAAAAAGTATATTTGAACATCACCAACAATTAAAATAATGTCGTTTTTTAAAGAAGAACTTAAAAATGTGAAAGCATTTATTTTTGACGTTGACGGGGTATTATCAAAAGATACTTCACCACTTAACCAAGATGGCGATCCGGTACGCACGGCAAATGTAAAAGATGGTTTTGCTATTCGGAATGCCATAAGTTTTGGATACCCAATTGCTGTAATTACGGGTGGGTATATTGAAAGGGTACGGTTTAGGCACGAGAAAATTGATATTAAATATTACTACGACAGTGCACGCGATAAAGTTGAATGCCTTGAAGATTTTCTTAAGAAAACAGGAATCAACAAAAAATACGTACTGTACATGGGCGACGATCTGGTTGACTACAGTGTAATGTTAGAAGTAGGAATCCCAACTTGTCCGAAAGATGCAGTACCCGATATAAAAGCCATATCAAAATATATTTCTGATAAAAAAGGAGGTAAGGGTTGCGTCCGCGATGTAATTGAACAAACACTTCGGGCCCAGGGGAAATGGTTTACAAAAGAAATGTTGCTTAAAAATGCTTTTTAGTATGAAATGGTTTCCAGGGTATAATTTTATTTTAGCATCTAAATCGCCAAGAAGGCAACAATTATTGAATTCACTCGGTATCGAATTTCAAGTAAAAACAAAAGAAATAGAAGAAAATTATCCTGAAAATTTAAGAAAAGAAGAAATCCCGGTATTTCTTGCCGAATTAAAATCGAAACCTTTTTTATCAGTTTTAAAGGAAAACGACTTACTGATTACAGCAGATACAATTGTTTGGTTTGATGGTCTGGTACTCGGAAAACCACGAAATGAAGAGGAAGCAATAGGAATGCTCCAAAAACTGAGCGGGAATGAACACCAGGTTATTTCGGGAGTTTGTATAACTTCTTCTAACAAACAAAAATCATTTTATGCAGTTTCAAACGTCCGGTTTAAAAAACTGACGAAGAAAGAAATTAATTATTACGTTTCTGAATTTAAACCCTTCGACAAAGCTGGCGGATATGGAATCCAAGAGTGGATTGGGGTAATTGGGATCATACACATCGAAGGTTCTTTTTACAACGTGATGGGCTTGCCAATTCAAAAATTATACGAGGAAATTCAAAAGTTTTAGACCGCGAAAAAAAGGTTTCATTATTAAATGTGTTTTATAACAACACTTTAAATTATTTTATTGTTAAACTCTTTTACTGATAATTCGTAAATTTAGAGAAAACATTAAATAATCCATTGATATGAAAAAACTGATAAAACTTTTTGCTTTAACTATTCTCGCAATTTCTTTTCTAAATGGATGTGGTAATAAACAAAATGAACCCATTGAGGTTGGTTTTTTAATTCACGCTTTAGATAAAGAAAGGTGGGAAAACGATCGGGACTTTTTAGTAGAAAAAGTTCAGGAACTAGGAGGAACTGTGAATGTTAAAATTGCTGATAATGATGCCGATAAACAATTAGCACAGGCAAAAGAAATGCTAGCCAACGGTGTTGATGTATTGGTCGTTGTACCTGTTGATCAGTTTGCAGCCGCTGAAATTGTAAAAGAAGCCCATGCACGCGAAATCAAGGTAGTTTCGTACGACAGGTTGATAAAAAATTGCAAACTCGATTTTTATGTTTCTACCGATAATGTTGAGATCGGGGCATTGCAAGCAAATTATCTTACAACAATAAAACCAACCGGTAATTATGCATTAATTGGTGGTGCAATCAGCGATAACAATAGTCAGTTTTTGTATTTGGGGCAAATGAATGTGCTTCAACCCTTAGTAGAAAAAGGTGATATTAAAATTGTTTATAACGAATTTACAGAATTCTGGGAAGAAAATGAAGGTTATGAACATACGATAAAATTACTGTCAACGGGCGAAAGTATTGATGCAATAATTGCGGGGAATGATGCCATTGCCATGGGAGCGATAAGAGCTTTGCTGGAAGCCGGAAAAGAAGGAGAAGTACTAATAGCTGGAATGGATGCCGATTTGAGAAATTTACAGGAAATTGTTGCCGGTCACCAAACATGTACGGTGTATAAACCATACGAAAAATTGGCCGCAACAACTGCCGATCTTGCAATGAAGCTAGCAAACTGTGAAGAGTGTGAAAAAACATATCAAACTGTTAGTAACGGAGAAATGTTGGTCCCTGCTGTATTTCACGAAGGAATGATAGTAAATAGAGAAAACCTGAAACTTACAGTTATTTCAGAAGGTTATCAGAAAGAAGAGGAGGTATTTAAATAAGTAGAAGATTCGGTTCTCAGTTGAATCTTGAATAAAGAGTTTTTGTTAATTGTTTTAAAAGAGATTTCTAATAGAAGAGATCTCTTTTTTACGTATGAGTGAATGTTGATTAGAAAAGGCTGTGTAAAAATAATTAAAAACTAAACGATGTTATTTAATTCATTTTTAGAATGTTTATTGTAAACGTAAAGGGTTCAATTCGTTTTGAAAATAGGTTTAGAATCCAAGATATTCGTTTACTCTTTTTAGAGTAAATATGATGTATTTTTTAATTAGACAAGGCGGATTTGACGAGAATAGCCATAGCTATCTAAGGAAAAGTCAACGAAGTATAAGTGAAAAAGACGAAGAATTAAATGAAAGGATAAAATTAAAACAGTTTTTAAGTCAAAAAGACCATAATTTTGTTGATAAAGTCAATAATGTTCCTTCTACAAAGAGTTCATTCTACTAATGTAGAATGAATAGTTTGATTTTTATATTTTTTCTAACACAATCAAGTTGAAATCAATAAGGGATAGGATGTGAAAAGTAGTGGTGCTATGGATTTGAAGATAATGATTCTTAATTAAAATCGAAATTGAGTAGAATATTGTTTAATGAATAAATTTTTTATACTTTACAAAAAACTAAACCAAGATGAATCTTTTGCCAAAAGAAAATGACAGGCAACTCGTTTCTCAATTGAAAAAGAATGAGGTAAAGGCATTCGATAAATTATTTCATAAATACGGAGATAAACTTTACCAATTTTCCTTTTCGTTGCTTAAAAACGAAGAAGATTCAAAAGAAATTGTACAGGAGGTTTTTTTTAGGATTTGGAATAAAAGGTCAGAAATTAATTGCTCAAAATCATTTAAATCATTCATTTTTACTATTTCCTATAATTTAATTATCGACCAGTTAAGATTAAGGTTAAAAGATAAAAAGTACCAAAAGTTTCTTATGGATTATTTCGATAATCAAAGTTTTGAAATTAAATCAGAAACTGATTTGGAAATCTTAAATAAACACATTGAAACAGCAGTTGAAAAAATTCCTGAGAAAAGAAAACAGATTTATAAATTGAGTCGTGAAAGTGGTTATTCACATAAAAAAATTGCTCAAGTGTTGGGGGTTTCAGTTAAAACTGTTGAAAATCAGATTAATCTATCATTAAAACATATAAAGCTTTGTCTGGGGAAAGATTTATTATCTCAGTAGATACTTAGTTTTCTTTTTTAATTGAATTGCAATAAATCATATTCAGGATATTATTTGTCGTAGAAATGACTTTTTTTTTATTTTTTGGGGGGTAAGCAATCTATTCCGTATTACATATAAAGATATTTATAATTGCGTTTCTAATTTGTTTTAGAATCGTTCATAGTAGGTTCAGTTTAGTTAATTAGAAAAATCCCCTTTTTGTAAGGGGATTTTTGAAATTTCTTGTTCTGCGGGTTAATTCTTAAAAAGAAAACAAAACTAAATTAAGGGAATGTCCAACATTGTTCAAAAATTCATAAATGGAAAATGCAATAAGGAAGAATTAAATGAAGCAATAACTTTACTTAGGGCTTCGTACCAAAATCTAAACATTAGGCCGATAATATATGAAGTGTGGAATAACGAAAATGAATTTGAGTCCCAACCCAAACCTGAAAATCTTTCAGAAATTTTAGATAAAATACATCACCGGATAAACCTGGTACAAAGTGAACAAGATGAAAGCAGAGTTAGTAAACTGCTTATCAATTTTTCAAAAATAGCTGCCTTGTTGATAATAGGTGTCCTGTTCGGTTTTTTTATTAATCAATTCAAAATAGCAGAACCTGAATATTACACTTCATTTGCCCCCAAAGGTTCTGTTTCACAAATGTTGTTGCCCGATAATACAGTAGTTTATTTGAACTCTGGATCCGAAATAAAATATTCTGTTAACGGCATTGATGGCCAACGCGAAGTGTTTCTTGATGGAGAGGCCTGGTTTAATGTGACTAAAAACAAGAAAAAACCTTTTGTGGTTCATACTCCTTATTACGATGTAAAAGTGTTGGGAACACAAATCAATATCAAGGCATATGGTTCTGATAAAGAAGTTATTACTACGCTCGAAGAAGGAAGTGCACAAATTGCATCATCTGCAAATTTTGAACTGAAAGAAAACAAAATGTTAAAGCCTGGCGAACAGTTGGTTTTTAATTCGCTAAAAAAAAGTGTTAAAATAAGAAATGTAAATACACGGTTGTTTACTTCATGGAAAGAAAATAAGCTTGTGTTTATCAATATGAGCTTGAAGGAATTAATTATCCTATTGGAAAGAAAATATGGGGTTGATATAAAATTTACAGATGATGATATTCTTGAATATCATTATGACGGGATTATTAAAAACGAAAACATTCTTGAAGTACTTGATTTGTTAAAAGAAACATTACCCATTCAATACAAAATTGAGGGACAATTAATTTTAATTATCAAAAAATAAGGAGGATAATTTATGAAATGACAATTAATTAAATATCAAAAGCCGATCTGATGCTGTCACATCAAACCGGCTTGAATTCGTTAAAAGGGTGCCAAAACACCATTTATTACTAACATTTAACAATACAAATTTATGAAAAAAATTGGATTGAGTAATTTCCCAAATTTTGATGGGAAACAAAAATTATTATTAACGATGAAACTAACATTGATGCTTTTGTTAGCTTGTTTTATGCAGGTTTCTGCAACGGTTTATTCACAAGCAACTAAATTGACTTTTGATGCAAAGAATAAACGCGTTGAAGATGTTTTAAGGGACATAGAAGACAAGAGTGATTTTAGGTTTTTTTACCAACGTGAACAGGTGAATGTGGAGCAAAAAATTAACCTGAATGTAACCGATAAAACAGTGGAAGAAATTCTTCAGCAATTGTTTGTTGGGCAAGATGTAATTTTTGATGTCAGGGAAGACAACCTTATTCTGATAAAGACAAAAAATTCCTCTGAGGGAGGTAATTCTGATTCTTTTGTTAAACAACAGCAAAAAGCCGTAACCGGAAAAATTACCGATTCATCCGGGCAACCTTTGCCTGGTGTTACGGTTGTAATTAAAGGCACAACACAGGGAACTGTTACCGATGTAGATGGAATTTATTCTGTCAATTCTGAAAGTGAGGATGTTCTATTATTTTCCTTTGTTGGTATGACAACACAGGAAATTACTGTGGGTAACCAAAGTGTTATTAATATTACGATGGAACAAGAAAGCATTGGATTGGAAGAAATTGTGACCATTGGTTACGGAACTCAACGAAAGGTAAATTTAACCGGTTCAATCTCAAGCGTTAATTCAGAATTTATCGAAAGCAGGCCAATGACAAATTCGACTCAGGCATTGCAAGGGGTGAATGGAATTTACGTAAACCAGGTTGGTGGACAACCAGGCGCAGACAATGCTACGATACGAATCAGGGGTATTGGAACTTTAAATAATAACGATCCATTAGTATTGGTAGATGGCATTCAATATAATTTAAGAGATGTAAACCCAAATGACATTGAGAGCATTTCGGTATTAAAAGATGCTGCTTCTGCATCAATTTACGGAAACAGGGCTGCAAATGGGGTTATTCTTATTACCACAAAAACCGGGAAAGTTGAAAAATTGAAGGTAGAACTTAACAGTTACTTTGGGGTCCAACAAGCAACTTACATACCAGATATGGTTACGAATTCTGTTGACTATATGACTGTCAGAAATGAAGCTTCATTTAATGAGGGACAACCAGTCCCATATTCTGATGAGCAGATTAATGCATTCAGGACGGGAACAGATCCTGTTATGTATCCAAATACCGATTGGTTTGGAGCTGTATTTTCTGCCGCACCAATGCAGGATCATAATGTTCGTATATCGGGTGGAACTGAATCGGTTGTCTATTCAATGTCGCTGGAGTATTTAAATCAGGAGGGAATTATGTTAGACACTGATGCTAAAAAATATTCATTAAATTCAAATGTAATCTTTAAACCATCGGATAAGTTGGAATTTGGAGCAATCATCAGTGGTTCATACTGGGATCGTAATGAATCTTATGAAGGTTCAGAAAATGTTATGGAACGTGCAGCCCGAAGCCTTCCAATTCAACCCAACTTTAAGGCTGAGAATGGGAATTATGCTGATGTTCGTTTGGTAACTCCCGGTCATAACGCGTTTTATCATCCTGTTGCAATTGCAACCGAGGGGAGTCAGAATAACAAAACCCAAAGGGTAATGGTGAATTTTTTCACACAATATATTTTCCCCTTGGATATTAAATACAAGGTAAATTTTGCGGTTAATAAATACGATGCATATAATCATAAATTCATTCCTACGACATTACTTTATAAGCCTGAAGATCCGGAAAATACAAGGCAAATTGGTAAAAGATCACGCAGTGTGGAACAAACAAATAGCAATAGTATGAATACCAGTTTCTTTCAAACATTAAACTGGTCAAAAAAAGTTGCAGATCGGCACAATATAAACTTATTATTAGGTTTTAGTATGGAATCATTCTACAGCTCAAATTTTGATGGTTACATAGAAGGTTTTTTGGGGAATGAGCTTACTGAATTAAATGCAGGTACCATAAACATGGATGTTGGAGGTACTTCGTACGAATCAAAATTAATGTCTTATTTCGGAAGGGCCAATTACAGTTATGCAGATAAATATTTGTTGGAGTTTAATTTCCGTTACGATGGTTCTTCGAGGTTTGCAGAGAACAACCGTTGGGGATTTTTCCCTTCCGTTTCTGCGGGCTGGCGGGTTAATGAAGAAGCATTTATGCAAAATGTACAAAGTATTAATAACTTAAAGATACGGGTTTCCTGGGGCCAGTTGGGAAATCAGAATATCTCTCTATACAGTTTCCTGAATAATATAAATATAAATCAGGGGACCAGCTTTAATAATAATGTAGTGGCCGGAAGCGCAGTTACCGCTTTATCCGATGTTAATATTTCGTGGGAAACAAGTACCATAACAAATATTGGTTTGGATGTTGGTTTATTTGATAGTAAGCTTGATTTTACTGTTGATGTTTTTGATAAGAAAACGACAGATATACTTGCGCGAATTAATGTTCCCGGGCAAGTTGGTAATCTTTCCGGACCTATTACAAATCTTTATAGTATGTCAAATAAAGGTTTCGAAATTGGCGCTTCGCATCGTAATTCGATCAGGGAATTCACTTATACTTTAGGTGCCAATATCGCCTATGTTGACAATAATGTTGATTTTTTGGATGGTGATATACAATTTGAAACAAATAGATTTGGGAATATATCGGTAATTAAAGAAGGTTTTCCAGTAAATTCCTGGTATTTATACGAATCACTGGGTCTTTTCCAAACTGTAGCAGAAGTTGAGAATTCAGCATTTCAACATGCAAAAACATCTCCGGGCGATATAAAATACCGCGATTTCAACGAAGATGGTGTGATTGATATTAACGACATGCGGGTTATGGGAAGATCCGTTCCAAAATATACATATAGTTTTAATTTAAATTTTGATTATAAAGGATTTGATCTTGGAGCACTTTTTCAGGGAGTACAAGGAATTGATATCTATCCCTGGCACAATGTTTCGTGGCCGGTGTACAACGGAGCGGGAATTACTAAAGAGCATTTTGCAAATTACTGGACTCCGGAAAATACGGATGCCAAGTATCCAAGAATGTCTTTGTATAAAAGAGGATCAGGGATAAATTCTTTAAACTCAACTTTCTGGCTGAAAGATGCTTCTTATTTAAGATTAAAAAATCTGCAATTAGGATATACCCTTCCAACTGAATTGTCGAACAAAATTAATTCAAGCAAAATAAGGGTTTATGTAAACGCTCAAAACTTTCTGACCTTTTCTAAATACAATGTTACTGACCCGGAAAAGGATATTCTACAGGAAGATATTTTTAATTATCCTTCAACAAAAATATTTACGGCAGGTTTTAATATAACTTTTTAAAAAAATAAAATTTAAAAATCATGAAAAAGATCTTATATATAGGAATTGTATTATTGTTTACCTGCCAATTTTATTCGTGCGATGAAAGTTTTTTGGAGACGACTGCTACCGATACTTATAACGAGGCTAACTGGTGGCAGAATGAAACACAGGCCGTTTCAGCAATAAATGGTTGCTACGAAACTTTGCGGGGTGGTCAGATTGGTGGTACTTCAAATTTTAGTGAAGAAAATGTAACTCCGAATTCGTATAATATGAGCGGGGAAATTGCATTGGCAACAGGAAGCCATACTCCAGGTAATTTTACCGACTTTATGGATAAATGGAATTCAAACTATGAAGGCATTGGCAGGGTTAATACTTTGCTGGATAATATCGACAGGGTTCAAATGGACGCCGGTCTAAACCAGAGAATTAAGGCAGAAGCTTATTTTTTGCGTGCACTTTTTTATTCTAATCTGGTAAATTATTTCTCCGGGGTACCTTTAATTCTTGAGTCACCTAATTTTGACGAGCATGGAAGCTTGCCCCGAAATTCGCGCGAGGAAGTTATTAGCCAGGTATTAACCGATCTGAATAGTGCAGCATCGGCTCTTCCTGTTACTTATTCCGGATCCGAAATTGGCCGTGCAACAAAAGGTGCAGCGATGGCTTTAAAAACAAGGGTGCTTTTATTCGAAAGCAGATGGTCGGAAGCAGCACAGGCAGCTAAAGATGTAATTAACATGAATAATTATGACTTATTTCCAGATTACAGAGATCTGTTTTTGCCCGAAAACGAAGGGAACGAAGAAGTAATTTTCGATGTTCAATATAAGGTTCCTGAATTTTCGAACAGCCTCGACAACCTTCTTGAGGTTCAAATGAATGTGGCTCCTTTATTGGATTTTGTAAATAGCTATCAAATGATTGATGGAACATCTATTAATGAATCCCCTCTATTCGATCCGGCAAACCCGTTCGAAAACAGAGATCCCCGGTTACATAAAACTGTGGTTGTTCCAGGTTATATGTTTCGTGGGGGAATTGTTTCCGACAGCAAATATTTTGCAACAGGTTTTGGGTTTAAGAAATATACAACATACAAAGATGACGTAGTCCAAACAAATATTTTGCAGAGTGAGATAAATTTTATTGTATTGCGATATGCAGATATATTGTTAATGTACGCCGAGGCTCAGAACGAAGCATCGGGAAGCGATGCATCTGTTTACGATGCTATAAATAAAGTCCGTTCCCGTGCAGGAATGCCGGATATTACACCCGGATTATCAAAAGAACAAATGAGGGAAGTGATAAGGCATGAGCGTAGAATTGAATTGGTTGCTGAAGCGGTATATTACCACGATATTAGGAGGTGGCGTATTGCAGAAGTTGTAATGAACAGTAACGCTTTAAATAGTAAAGGCGAAGTGGTTCAGGTACGTTCGTTTAGGCCGGCCAGCGATTATTTATGGCCTATTCACGAAATAATCATTCAAGATAATCCTGCACTCGTGCAAAACCCAGGATATTAAAATTTATAAACGAATCAAACTTCCATGTTTTCAAACAAAACTTTTAAAAAGTTTATAGATTACATGGAAGTTTTTTTTTTGTCGTACTCTGGTCTTATTTGGTTGTTAAATTTTAAAGGGACTCTAAAATATTGCAAAATGAAAAGAATAAAATCCTGTTTTTTATCAATAATTCGAATGTCTTTGATTCTGCTTTTGCCTTGTTTTTTAGTTTCAGTTATAAATGCGGCAGAATCTTCGGAAAAACCCGACACATTAAAATTTATTCATATTACAGATCCTCATATTTGCAATCTGGCTGGTTATCATCCTGTTTTTGTTGAAGGCCGTCAACATTACGGCAAGGGCGAAGAATTATTAACTAACTTTTTTAAATCTGTTCCCGAAAAATTGCAATCTGATTTTGTTGTTATTTCAGGAGATATTGTGGATTTTTATGAAGGTGAAACTATTTTTGGTGAAATGGTTGGAAACCAGATAGGACAGGCTGCGCGGCTGCTCGAAAAAAGTAATGTCCCAGTTTATCTTACACTTGGCAATCACGATATTGCAAGTTATGGTATTAATTTGGATTCAAAAAAAATTATCGGGCATCAGTTAAATGCCGAACGAGCCCGGGCTGCATGGATAAAGAACGTGCCGGTTTTTAGCGACGGAACTTATTACAGCAAAACATTCAAGGTTGATACCACTACATTCCGATTAATATTCCTTGATAACGCGTATTATAAACCCGGTAGAGATTCAGATGGCCGACACTACATTATAGGTTCGGATCAGTTATTTTGGCTCAACAATGAAATGAGAAAATCAGAAACTGATGTTGAAATAATTTTTATGCACATGCCAATTTTAAATTTGCCTTCCGAGGAAATTGAACATTCAAAAAATAAATATCTATTAAATCTGGATGACACTGTCGCAATTGGTATGGTTGTAAAGAGTTCAGAAACAAACCCTTTAAATCTAATTGGCGTACTTGGACAAAATGCATCAGCCCGCCTCGTTTTAACGGGTCATCTACATAGTAGCGTTGCGCACGATTTTTATTTTTCTGAAGACTATTTTATCTTGCAGGTTATGACCGGTGCATTTGCCCGCGATGCACGAAATTGGAGATTAATTCAATTAACTGGTGAAAGCATAATTATATCTTTTAATGGAGATACCAGAACACAATATAAAATACCCTTAAAATGAAACTATGAAAGTAATCTCGATATGTAAAACATAATTATTCAATATCTTTTTCGAAATATTTTTTTTAATAAATTAGATAAGTTTTTATGAAACAATTACAAATAAAGATGTCAAAGATCCGTAATAGATTCATTGGATTCACAGCAATTGGTTTTTCGGTTTTGCTTTTGTTTTCTGTGTCTTGTAATAATCAAAAAACCGCTAAAACTGAAGATAAGCAACCAAATATTGTAGTAATTATTGCAGACGATTTGGGTTGGAACGACGTTGGTTACCATGGCTCTGAAATTAAAACCCCAACTATCGACAAGCTTGCCCGGAGTGGAATTGAGTTTGATAGATTTTATGTTTGTTCAGTTTGCTCACCAACACGCGCATCGTTATTAACAGGAAGATATCCAAGTAGATATGGTATTTTGTCACCGCTTGGCGATGAAGCCGGGTTACCAACAGGAACTGTTACAATTGCAGGCCTTTTACAACAAAATGGCTACGATACCGGGATTTCGGGGAAATGGCACCTTGGTACCGTTCCCGAAGGACGACCTTTGAACTACGGGTTTAATTCATCTTATGGATATCTGCGTGGACAAATTGATCCTTATACACATTTGTACAAAGATGGAAGCAAAACATGGCACCGAAACGATGTGTTGGAAGATGAAGAAGGCCACGCCACCGATTTAATAACCGAAGAAGCCATCAGGTTTATTAGCAAACCACGAGAAAAAAGCACACCGTTTTTTTTGTATGTTGCATATAGCGTTCCTCACTATCCACTGGAAGAACCTAAAGAATGGACCGATATTTATGAACAAACAATAAGTAATGAATCGCGACGTAAAAATGCTGCTTCGGTAACGCACATGGATAACTCAATCGAACAGATTTTGCAAGTTCTCCGAAAAACAGGAGTGGAAGAAAATACAATCGTAATGTTTTTAAGCGACAACGGCGGGCAAAAAAGCTGGTCATCAAAAACACAGTATAACGGAAAATTTAAACCGCACGACGTACTGGGTGACAACAGACCTTTGCGCGATTGGAAAACTTCCTTTTACGATGGTGCGCTCCGTGTACCTGCTGTTCTTATCTGGCCTGCAAAAATAAAACACATGAAAATAGATGAGTCAATAAATGTTGCAGATATTTATCCGACTCTGGCTTTCCTTGCAGGCGCAGAAATTCCTGATGAACTTAATCTTGAAGGGTTCAATTTCTGGCCGGCAGTTGAAGGAGAATCTTTGTCGAAGGAGCGAATAATGTTTTGGCGGTCGAATAATGCGTCCGCTTTGAAAAAAGGAAATTGGAAACTGGTTCACAAAGGGAAAAATTTTGAAGAGGGTACAGTTGAACTGTATAATCTTCACTCTGACCCGTACGAAACGCAAGATGTCTCAAAAGAAAATATTGAGAAAGTTTTGGAATTGAAGAAGGATTTAAAGCGTGAGCTGGAGTTAGATAGTCAGGGTATATTAATCGGGGCTTCGTAGTTAAGATTACCCATTTGAAGTTGATGTAATAAAAGAACGTAATTAAAAATTCAAACAGTGTTTGAAAATTTATTTAAATTGCAAAATAAAACCAACTAAATTTTACCTAGGATGAAAATCAACAGAAAAAACTTTTTAAAAATAGCTGGATTGGCAGGGGCCGGCATGATTGTAAAAACCGGGCAGGCCGGAAAAAATGAACCATTTCAGAATTCACATTCTCAAAAATTTAATATGCACGGGTACGCTGCCCCCAAACTCGAAAAAGTACGAATTGGATTCATCGGTGTTGGTAGTCGTGGAGGTGGACATGTTACACGTTTTAATCGTATTGAAGGAGTAGAAGTAAAAGCTATTTGTGATTTAGTTCCTGAAAGGGTCAAAGATGCGGTTGATTCAGTAAAAAGTGCTGTAAATAAACCTGATTCTTATACAGGTAGCGAAAACGCCTGGAAAAAATTATGCGAGCGTGAAGATATTGACCTGATTATAACTGCCACTCCCTGGGCATTGCATGTTCCAATTGCCTTGTATGCAATGGAGCAGGGAAAACACGTTGGTATTGAGGTTCCAGCCGCCAAAACAATTGAAGAGTGCTGGCAAATGGTAGAAACATCAGAACGCACCCGTAAACATTGTATGATGCTGGCTAATTCCGCCTATGGCGATTTTAATATTCTAACCTTGAATTTGGCCAGGGAAGGTTTTTTCGGGGAAATAGTACATGGCGAAGGTACTTACATCCACGATAGGGTATCGAATACTGAGTCTCGTTGGGTTCGGGATAAAAACAATAATAACTGGTTTGGTTTCCGTCCATGGCGACTTAAAGAAAACATTAAAAGGAATGGGAACATTTATCCGACTCATGGTTTAGGTACAGTTTGCCAGGCGATGGATCTAAATTATGGTGATCAGATGGATTATATGGTATCGATTTCCAGCAATGATTTTACGATGGCTGATAAAATGAAAGAGAATGCCAAAATGGATGATTTCTATAAGCCTTATGTGGGTTTGAATTTCCGTGGTAATATGAATACTTCAATTATTCGTACACATAAAGGGCGCACAATAATGTTACAGCACGATATAAGCTCGCCCCGTCCCGATGTCCGTTTTAATATAATAAGCGGAACAAAAGGTATTGCCCAGAAATATCCACATCCTGCGGTTGCCACAAGCCACGATGGTTGGCTACCAGAGAATGAGTTTAATGCAGTGGTAGAGAAATATACACCAGAGATTAATAAAAAGGTAGGAGCTATGTCAAAAGAGATTGGGGGTCATGGTGGAGTAGATTTTATGATGGCATGGCGGTTAATTGATTGTCTTCGAAACGGGATACCGCTCGATATGGATGTTTACGATGCAGCACTTTGGAGTTCAATTGCGGCATTAAGTGAATGGTCGGTCGCCCATGACGGCAACCCGGTTAAAGTACCAGATTTTACTTCCGGCGCATGGAGAACAAATAAACGAAATATGGATATAACACTTCAAAAAGGAGGTAATACAAAATTGGCTGAAAGGTAATTTTAGAAATACTGTTCTGGATTAAAATATTGATATACATTGTGTTAGTTAATTGAAGGATTTCTTTTTAACAATTGAATCATTAAGATAATTATGTTAATCCATATTAAAAAAATTACTTTTAAAGCAAAGAGTTTCTAAATAGTTCAAAATAATAAAAATGGAAAAACGAAGGGATTTTATCAGAAAAAGCGCAATAGGAACTGCCGGGATAGCAATAGGCGGAATAGGTTTCAGTTCAAAATCTTATGCTTCGATTATTGGTGCTAACGAACGCATCAAAATTGGGGTTATTGGAATTCGTAATCAGGGACGTGTTCATATTAATAATTGGTGCGATATAAAAGATAGTCATAATGTTGCGATTAAAACACTATGCGATGCCGATGAAGAACTTTTTGCATCGCGTTCAAAAATTGTGAAGGAGAAGACCGGAGAAAATCCCTTGACCGAATGGGATATGCAAAAGGTATTTGATGATAAAGAAATCGATGCTGTGTCGATAGTTACACCTAATCATTGGCATGCACTTGCTACTGTTTGGGCTTGCCAGGCTGGGAAACATGTTTATGTTGAAAAGCCGGCGTCCCATAATATTTGGGAAGGTAGGCAAATGATTAATGCTGCACGAAAATATAACGTGCATGTTCAGGTTGGCTTGAATAACCGGTCGTCGAATAATGTGAGGGAAGCCATTAAATTTCTGCATGAAGGTGGTATCGGCGATCTTTTTATGGCACGTGCCCTTTGTTTTAAGTCACGCGATTCTTACGGTATGGCAAAAGACAGTGATAGTCCTGAAACCTTGCATTACAACCAATGGTTAGGTCCTGCACCGTGGAGACTTTACAATGAAAAGCGAGGTCATTACAACTGGCACTGGTATTGGGATACCGGAAACGGCGATACCGGTAACACAGGGCCGCACCAACTTGACATCGCACGTTGGGGCCTAAATAAAAACGAACATCCGGAAACCGTGTATTCAACCGGCGGGTTATATGGTTTTAAGCAAGATGAAAGTAAGCCTGGGGAAAAAACTCCCGGTAAAATGGTATATGGTGAAGTGGAAACTTATGGCCGTGATAAGACTTTGCAGGAGACTCCAAATACGCAAACTGCAGCGTATAAATATGCCGATGGTACAATGCTTGAGTTTGAAACGCGTGGCCGATACACGAACCATGAGGGAAGCAAAGGTCAAGGGGTTGGAAACCTGTTTTATGGTTCTGAAGGGTGGCTCGAAATTTATGGAGATACATGGAAAGCCTTTAGAGGAAGGGAACGGGAACCATTCGCAGGATCAAAAGAAAGTGAAAGCAAACAAAAGGAAAATCACTATACCAACTTTCTCGAATCAATACGTGCCGGTAACAACAAGATGTTACACTGCGACATAAACGAAGGCTTTTATTCATCAGCACTACCTCACCTTGCAAATATATCATATAGAATGGGGCGCGAATTAAAATTTATGGGCGACTATGAAAAATTTGCAAACGATCCGGAAGCTGATGCATTGCTTACAAGGAGATATCGCAAACCTTTTGTTGTTCCCGATGAAGTTTGAAAAAAATAATTTACGCTTATAAATCTTTACAATCCTAAATAAATTAAAATATGAAAACATTATCAATATTTGTTGTGGTTTTAGTTGTTGTTTTCTCTTTTTCATGCGGCTCTAAATCCGGAAATAAAGTTCAAAAAGATCAAACTTCAAAAATTACTTTTGTTGAAAATAACATCGATAAAAAAATAGATGTTTTGATTGATGGTAAACTTTTTACTACATATCGCTGGCCGGATGACGTTAGCAAACCTGTACTATTCCCGATAATTACATCAGCCGGCACTGAAATTACACGTGGATTTCCAATAGAACCTAAGACCGGCGAACGCGCAGACCATCCACATCAGATTGGGATGTGGTTAACTTATGGAAATATCGACAGTGTTGATTTTTGGGGAAATGGCTCAGGAGGATTAGGAACAAGAAATCCAAATGGCGGAGTAGTAAAACATCTTAGCGTCGATAAAATTTCAGAAGGATCTGGAGAAGGCCTCTTGATAACGACCGAAAGTTGGCTTGATCCCGCTGGCAAAGAATTATTGAGAGAAAATACGGAATATCATTTTATTGACAAAGGTACGACAAGGATAATTGACAGGATAACAACATTAACAGCTGGCGACAACAATGTATTAATGCCTGATACAAAGGAAGGTATGTTTGCAATTCGGGTTGCAAGGCAACTTGAATTGCCTGCAGAAGGTTCGATTACATTGTATGGAGCCGATGGGCATCCTACAAAAGTAGAGGCTATGTCAAACGAAGGAATATCAGGGGATTACGTGAGCAGTGAAGGAGCAACGGGGCTGGAAGTTTGGGGGACCCGTGCAAAATGGATGAATTTGTTTGGAAATATTGGTGACGAAAAAATTTCGATTGTTATTTGTGACCATCCTAAAAATCAAAGTTATCCAACCTATTGGCATGCACGTGGTTACGGACTTTTTTCTGCCAACCCTTTTGGAGCCAAAGATTTTACGGATGGGAGAAAGGAACTTAATTTTTCGGTTCCTGCCGGCAAGTCAATCACATTCAGATATCGTGTAATTATTAATTCAGGATCGCATTTAACTGATGATGACATTAATATGTATGCCGATCATTTTGTGAAAAAATATTATACATTTTAAAAATATAAGCTGTAGTTATTTTTAATCGGTATCTAACAATTTTCAAATGACAAAAAGAAGAGATTTTATCAAAAAAAGTGTTCTGGGAATAACAGGCGGAATTACAATTGGCGGAATGGGTTTGAGTTTAAAATCTTCTGCTTTAACTCCTTCGAAAGATGTGTTGTCTCAAAAAGATTGGCACACCGATCCGGAGTGGAGCAAGATAAAATATGGTGACTGGGGTGGTCCGGGAGTTTCGGGTGGTCCTGGCCCAATGGACGGAATTTTGGTAAAAGATTATGCCCCAAGATCTTCAGTAATAACTCATGAAACGTTTGTGCCAAAAGCCAAATTTCCGGCTATCGATTCGCATGTTCATGTTGTTGGACGTACTGCAGATGAGATTGCAGATTGGGTTCGAACAATGGATGAAGTCGGAATTGAAACGTCATTGGTATTAACAGGTGCAATTGGCGATGAATTTGATGCTCTGGTTGATTCATTACCAAAAAAATATCCAGGCCGGTTTTTGTTATACTGTGGAATGGACAGGACGGATATTGATAAACCTGACTATTCAGAAAGGGTAGTGGCCGAATTGGTACGATGTTATGAAAAAGGTGCTCGCGGAGTTGGTGAGATAACGGATAAAGGTTACGGAATTGTTTCACCAAAATACGATGGAAATTATGATGTGGCCAATGCACTGCCACGCGACAAAAGGTTGCATCCTGACGATGACAGGTTAGACGCATTTTGGAAAAAATGTGCGGAGCTAAAAATGCCGGTTAACCTGCACGTTGCCGACCACCCAACTTGTTGGACACCGCTTGATGTTTTCCAGGAGCGTTCTCCCGATTATCAGCATTTTAATCAATTTAAAAAAGATGTACCCTCTTTTGAAGAACTGATTACCAAGAGGAACCGGACACTTGCGAAACATCCTAAAACAATTTTTATCGCATGTCACCTTGGAAACCAGGGGCACGATTTGGCAACTCTGAGTCAGGCAATGGACAAGTATCCAAATCTGCATCTCGACACATCTGCCAGAGACTACGAACTGGGTCGGACACCGAGAAATTCAGCAAAGTTTCTTGCTAAATATAAAGACAGAATTGTGTTTGGGACCGACATGGGCAGAAAGCTTAGTATGTACCAAATTCATTGGAGGTTATTAGAAACCGACGACGAATACATTGTCGGTAGGGCAGGATGGCGGATTTACGGACTTGATTTGCCAGAACCGGTATTGGAATCTCTTTATAAGAACACTGCTAAAAAAATCTTTAATATTTGAGGGTGATGAGTTAAAAATATCAAATCTAAAAACCAATTATTTTGAAAAATTTATTTACAGTATTTATAATGCTTTTTGTGTTTCAATTAACAAGTTGTACATCACAACAAGAAGATGCAAAACGCCCCAATATTCTTTTTGTTTTGAGTGATAATCAATCCTATCCACATGCCAGTGCTTATGGTAATAAATGGATAAAAACTCCCGGGTTCGATTTTATTGCAGAAGAGGGAATGTTGTTTCATAATGTATTTTCTGCATCTCCCGGTTGTGCCCCTTCCCGTTCTTCGATTTTAACTGGGCGCTATCTTTGGCAAAACGAAGAAGCAGGTGGGCATCAAACCCTCTATCCGGAGAAATATGTAACATTTACCGATGTTTTAGGAGCAGCCGGTTATCATGTCGGTTATACAGGCAAAGGCTGTGCACCTTTTAATTGGAAACAGGGTGGCAGAAAATATGATCCTGTTGGCCCCGAATTTAATAATGTTCGGTATGAAGGAGCAGATTCAATCGTACTTCCGGTTGGCATTCCTGATCCCGAAGCTTTTGCATCTAATATTTCCACAGTCGATTACACCGGAAATTTTAAAGAATTTTTGTCAGAACGGGGGGATAAACAACCTTTCTTTTTCTGGTATGGTTCGAGAGAACCGCATTTCCCTTTCGAAAAAGGTGCTGGATTAAAAAGTGGAAAAAAACTGGAAGATGTTGATGTTCCGGAATTTTTACCTGATAATGAAATAATTCGAACAGACTTGCTGGATTACGCCTTTGAAATTGAATGGTTTGACAGCCACCTTTTAAAAATGATTGATTTGCTGAAAGAAAGAGGTGAGCTTGAAAATACAATCATCATTGTAACATCAGATAATGGCATGCAATTTCCTTATGCAATTGCAAATTGTTACGAATATGGAATTCATGTTCCAATGGCTGTTTCATGGCCGGAAAAAATTAAAAAGGGAAGTGTTTCACATGATTTAATAAATCTGGCAGATATTGCCGCAACAATTCTTGCAATAACAAATTCAGGAACCGGGCAAATGCAACCCTTATCAACTAAAAGTTTTAAAGACGTTTTATTATCAGATGATTCTGAAAAGACAGATATTTCAAGAGAGGAAATTTACACAGGAAGGGAAAGGCATTCGTCAGCTCGATGGATGAATCTTGGTTATCCGCAAAGAGCGGTTCGCTCAAAAGATTATTTATATATCAGGAATTATTATCCCGAACGTTGGCCGGCTGGAGCACCGCAAAGATTAAATCCTGATAAACCTGATGAATTAGATTTTATGCATGGATTAGATAGTAATGCCAAATTTGTAGGTGGCGTGTACTGCGACATTGATGATGGCGGCGTTTCCAAAACCTTTCTGATAGAAAACATGAATAAGCCCGAAATTAGACCCTTCTTTAACCTGGCGATGGGAAAAAGACCAGGAGAAGAACTATTTGATATTAATAAGGATCCGTTCAGCGTTAATAACCTTGCTGAAAACATCGACTATTCAAAGGAACTTGAGTTAATGAGAAATAAACTAAATGCATTTCTACGAGAAACAGATGATCCTCGTGTAGTTGGCCCCAATCCGGATATTTTTGAAAATTATCAACGTTTTTATACCGTCAGGCCATTCCCAAAACCTGACTGGGTTGGAACGGATTGATTCAAACAAAATCATGCTTGCATTTTAATTTTACTTGTCGGGTATTGAATGAATTAGTAAATTGGACATAATTAAATTTTCGACTAAAACTGAACTTTTTTTATCTATTGTAAAAAATAATTTGAATTTATATTTGAAACCTAAATCAGAAATCATGAGCGAGTCAAGAAGACATTTCATAAAAAAATCCGCTGGAATTGCATTGGCAACACCAATCGCCGTAAATGTTTGGGGAACAAATAATTCTTGGATTGGAGCCAACGATCGTGTTCGAATTGGAGTTGTGGGAATTCGCGGAATGGGATTTAGCCATATCCGAAATTACTCTCAGTTGGAAAATGTAGAAGTTGCTGCTTTGTGCGATGTTGACGAAAACCTGTTTGCAGAAAGAGTAAAATGGCTTGAAGATAATGGTAAACCAAAACCAAAACTGTACAAAGATATTCGGGATTTGCTTGATGAAAAAGATATTGATGCGATAAGTGTTGCAACTCCAAATCATTGGCACGCTTTGGCAGGGATTTGGGCTGCACAGGCGGGTAAACATTCAACGTTGGAAAAACCCGGCACTCATAATGTCTTTGAAGGGCGGCAATTAATAAATGCTTCGGAAAGATACAACGTACTTATTCAGCATCATGCAGAACGACGTAGCGATCCGGGTTTTAAATCAGCCATAGAATTTTTACACAAAGGTGGTTTGGGTGAAGTTTATATGGCAAAAGGTTTGTGCTATAAATGGAGGGAATCCATTGGCTCATATCCCGACGGCCCAATGAAAACAGGTGAAAAATTTGCACTTACAGTGGGCAGTAATAAATATGTTAAACCATTTACTGAGGAATATTTATCAAAAGTCGATTATAATTTATGGCAAGGTCCGGCTCAGGTAAGACCTTTTAACCGAAACCGATTTCACTATAATTGGCATTGGCATTGGGATTATGGAAATGGCGATTTGGGTAACCAGGGTGCGCATCAGATGGATATTGCACGTTGGGGATTGGGTGTTAAACATCCAACAGTTATTAGTTCTCTTGGAGGGCACTACATGTTTGATGATGCTCAGGAAACACCAAACTCCCAGGTGTGTAATTTTGAGTACTTGACCAATGAAGGTGGAGGCGACAAAAAGAAAATGCTGCAATTCGAAGTTCGCCACTGGATTTCCAATCACGAAGGTGGAATTGGCGAAGGTGATTCTAATAATATTGGCAACCTGTTTTATGGTTCGAAAGGATATATGGTAATCGACCTGGGTGGTAACTGGAAAACATTTATGGGGAAAGATCGAGAACCAGGTCCCGTTGGTGGAGGTAGGGGCAACATGTTTCAAAATTTTGCTGACAGTATTCGAAGCAACGATAAATCAAAATTAGAAGGAAGTATTGAAGAAGGTCATTACAGTTGTTCACTTATGCATTTGGCAAATATTTCTTACCGTTTGGGGCAGCGATTACATTTCGATCCGGAAAAAGAGATTTTTCCAAAAAAAGATGAAGCCAATGCTCTTTTAACCAGAGAATATCGTCATCCATTCGTAGTACCCAAAATAAATTAATTTCAAAAAATAAATAATACGCATTTTAAACTAAATCTAAAATCAGTAAAATGAAGAAAATCAATTTATTCAGTTTGGTATTCATACTATTATTATCCGTTTCAGCTAATGCATTTGTTCAACCGTCAACTTCTGAAAAAGAAAAAGAATGGGAAATATTGTTTGACGGTAAAAATATGGATAAATGGAAAGGTCAAGCAGGTCAGAAATTTCTGGAAAAGGGTTGGAAGATAAAGGAGGACATGCTGTATTTAGAAGGCAGGGGAGGTAATATTCTTACAAAAGAGAAATACAGCGACTTTGAGCTGGTTTTTGAATTCAACTTAACAGAAGCTGCAAACAGTGGAATAAAATATTTTGTGAATACGGTAAAGAATCAGGAAACCGGGAAAACCATGATTAATGGTCCAGAGTATCAGGTTATCGACGATTATAATTATAAAGGTATAAAGGACGATCCTCATGGCAAGAGCTCATCTGGAGCCTTATATCTTCTTTACGCACCTAAAAATAAAAAACTAAATCCTCATGGCGAATGGAACAAAGGAAGGATTGTTGCCAAGGGTAAAAAAGTGGAACATTGGCTAAACGGTGTTAAAGTAGTAAGTTGTAAAAGAGGAAGCAAGGACTATCTCCAGAGAAAATCCACCACAAAATTTAAAAACGACGAGGATTACGGGGAACAAGAAAGTGGGCATATCATGCTGACTGATCACGGTGACGTTGTTTACTTCAAAAACATAAAAATTAGAAAATTATAGAAAAAATTCTTAAATCTAAACCAATGAAAAAACTAACTATTTTCCTTTTTATTATTGCCCTTGCCCTTGTTCAAATTGGGTGCAATACCGGCAGTAAAGTAGAATTTATTGAAAAAGAAAATCAAATTGATGTAATGTTTGAAGGAAAACTCATTACAAGTTACTTACACGGCAGCGATTTATTAAAACCTTGTTTGTATCCTGTAAAAGCACCTTCTGGTGCAGTTTTGACGCGTGCTTATCCGTTTGAAGAAATTGAAGGAGAGACCTCAGATCATCCACATCATACCGGTTTGTATTTTACGTACGCAAGTAAGGGAGAGGTAAACGGAGATAGTTTCTGGAACCTGCACGATGTACCACCGCAAATAAAACATATAAAAGTGCTTGATATTGAACAGGAAAAAAATGAAGGTAAAATTACAACACTGAGCCATTGGATAAACCGAAACAATCAACCAATTTTGGAAGAAAAAAGAGAAATGGAAATTGTGGTTTTGGAAAATGAATACCGGGTTGATTTTACAATAGAGTTAACAGCGATCGATACAACGGTAACTTTCCAGGATACAAAGGAAGGTATGTTTGCGATTCGCGTGGCAGATTGGTTAACTGAAAATACAAAAGGCACTCTCTATAAAAGTACAGGTGAATATTTAAATGCTGAAGGAGAAAAGACCGAAAAAAATGTTTGGGGAAAACAATCCAGTTGGGTAAGATTGGAAGGTGAAAAAGATGGTAAAAGGATTGGTATTGCTATTTATCATCATCCTGAAAGCATTAATTTTCCAACGTACTGGCATGCAAGAGGATATGGCTGTTTTGCGGCAAATCCAATTGGACAGTACGATTTTCAGAAAGGACGTAAAGAGGAAAATCCACAATACCGGACATTAATAATTGAAAAGGGAGAAACAGCACTCTTTAAATTTCGAATGACAATATATGAGGGAGAGAAAAAGAAAGAGCAATTTGACCAGGAATTTAAGGATTTTAGCAAAAACTAACAACTTCCTAATATCTCGAAAAGAATTATTTGAGGTTCGTATATAATTTATATTTTTGGTTGAATCTTTTTAAACCATAAAACCAGCAAAATGAAAGCAAAAAATATTCTATCCATTTTTTTATTTCTGATAATAATCAGCAATTATTCTTGTCAAACTAAACAAGAAGAGCCAAAACGGCCAAACATCCTTTTTGCCATTAGCGACGATCAATCGTTTGCGCACACAAGTTTTGCCGGTTGTAATTTTATCGAAACGCCAGCCTTCGATCGTGTGGCCAGCGAAGGAATTTATTTCAATAATTGTTTGGCAGGTTCCCCGGGTTGTGCACCATCGCGAAGCACAATTGTTACCGGACGCTACCATTGGCAAAACGAACAGTCAGGCCAACACGGTTCTTCGTGGTTGAAAAAGTATATTCCTTTTATCGATTTGCTTGATGCCAATGGTTATGTTACCGGACGCACAGGAAAAGGTGTTTCTCCATTCAGGTATGCACGAAGCGAAGCAGATTCAATTTGGCGTAAAACTGATGCAGGCGGAATTATGCACAGTACGATTCAATATAAAAGAGGTTCAGCAGAAGATGAGAGAACTGCCGGAGGAATTGGCGCTTATAATTATTTCGAAAATTTTAAGTTCTTTATGGATAGTGTAAAAGCCGACAAACCATTTTTCTTTTGGTATGGAGCTAACGAACCTCATCGTAGATTTGAGCAGGATTCATGGAAACGAAATAATAAAAATTTGGCCGATGTGGAAGTTGAGGGCTTTTTCCCTGACCATGAAATTGTTCGGGGAGATATTCTTGATTATGCCGTTGAAATTGAATGGTTCGATTTACATTTACAACGAATGTTGACTTATCTGGAAGAAATTGGCGAACTTGAAAATACAATTGTAATTGTTACTGCTGACAATGGAATGGCTTTTCCGCGTGCAAAAGCAAATGGCTACGAATATGGAGTCCATGTTCCGTTTGCTGTTCGTTTTCCTAAAGATTTTCCTGGAGGAAGAATTGTTGATGATCCGGTAAGTTTTGCAGATCTGGCACCAACTATTCTAGAACTTACAGGAACGAGTACTGAAGGTATGCTACAAATTTCGGGAAAAAGTATTTTAAAGACATTAAGATCATCCAAACAAGGAGTTGTTGACCCAGAAAAGAAATACATTTTCTCGGGCCGCGAACGTCATTCAAGTTCGAGGTATTTAAACTGGGGTTATCCGCAAAGAATGATTCGTAGTCAGGAATATTTGCTAACATGGAACATGAAACCCGAACGCTGGCCGGCTGGTGCACCACAACGAATTGTTGCCGGAACAACTGACGAACTTTGGCCAATGTATGGAATAAAGGAAGATGGCAAACATGAATCGTCGTGGGCTTTTACAGATATCGACGGGGCTCCGACAAAATCGTATATCATCGAAAACATGAACGATGAGAAAGTAAAACCATTTTTTGATTTGGCACTTGGTAAACGACCAGAATTTGAAATGTTCAACATTAAAGAGGACCCGTTTTGTTTGAATAATTTAATTGGAAATGCAGATTTTACAGATATTGAAAAGGAAATGAAAGCAGTTTTGCTTGAGGAACTTAAAAAATCGGAAGATCCAAGAATTGTTGGATCAGACAAAGAGGTTTTCGATTCGTATATTCGCTACAGTCAGATGCGGGAATTTCCAAAACCGGTGGGAGTTGAATAAAAAAATAGGATTTTTAGAGATTGTTTTATTTTGTTATCAAATATCCAATGAGGTATGTTGGCTGATTTTTCTTCAAAACCTCCTTTACAATTGATAAAGAAGATTTTGAAGAAAAATCAAAAGGAAATTTAATTAATACCAATTATTTTTGGCGTCATTACCTTTAGAAATATCTAGGTGAAACAAATTGTTCTTTCAAAAAACGCAATTCATACGACACCATAATTTCGTGCGTACCATTGTTATGGTATTTTAGTTTTGATGTAGAAAAATCGATAGCATAACCGATGCGCAAATTCTTGTCGAATATCCATTGCGCAATAAATCCATAAGAATCACCTGTTCGGTACATTGCTCCCAGCCATACTCTTTCCAACAACAAAAAATTCATTGAAAAATCGAATTCCACTGGTGCGCCAACAGTAGCTTTTGTTAGAAACGTAGGTTTAAATTTAACTGCTTCTCCCATATCGAGAACCAGTCCTGCAATCAGAAAGTAGTGCCTCAGCTCTGATTGTATCGAAAAGTTATTGAAGTTGTCTTTAAATTCATTGTGCACTATTTTTGGAATAGAAAAACCTACGTAATATTTTTGGTGATATAAAAACGCCCCTACACCAAAATTAGGCATAAATTTGGTATCAATTTCCCCCTGGAACAATGGGTCGGATAAACCGTCAGGATATAATTGGTATGCCTGAAGGTTATTCGAATAATTGGTGAAACCGGCTTTTAATCCCAAGCGTAAGAATGTTAGTTCATTCAGTTTTACCCTGTATGAATAATCTCCAAATAAACTAAACCTTTTTTCCAACCCGACTTTATCGTTTATAATATTTAATCCTAAAGCTACTTTGTCATTCTTCAAGGGCGTTTGGAATGGATCAGTTTAATTATCGGGTTGGTGGAATAAAAAATATTCTTTTATCTTTCATCCATGGAAATGGAATTACTACTACGTCACTTACTGCCAGAAGAGTTATTTGAATATTTTGATTTGGTATCA
>Ga0209249_1001049_pt1 | contig 29053 bp, 24 predicted proteins | sample SaaInlV_200m_DNA_4_FD_184653 | JGI IMG/M metagenome (GOLD analysis project Ga0209249, IMG submission 184653) | Marine microbial communities from expanding oxygen minimum zones in the Saanich Inlet - SI037_S3LV_200m_DNA (SPAdes) (version 2) | ecosystem: Environmental > Aquatic > Marine >...
AAAGACCGCAGAGATTTGAGCATCTTTCAAATCGGCTTACGCTTTATTGAAAGGAGAATAACCAATGAGCTCTTTGCTCCTGTTTCGCTTTGTTCCTATCGCTGACGATAAACTGTCAGGTGACTAGTTATTTTGCACTTTAAAACAATATTAGGGCAATATTCTTATAATGCCGGCGGTGTAATACAGCACAAGATCATTAGCTCTTCATCGCTATCTGAGCAAAATTCGTTTAGCAAATCGCCATCGTAGTAAATCGTATCGCCTTTTTCGAGCAGATGTGTTTCTTCGCCAATTGAGATTTTTAATTTTCCTTCTTGGACATACATCCACTGCTCGGTGGGTTTGGCGAGGGGAAGAGCAACTCGTTTGGCATGTGGCTCCATGCGAATAACAAAAGCCATCATTTTGCGAGTAAAGTCGGGGGTGAGTAAATCGTATCCGATTTGAGAGTTTTGAAAATAGAGTTTTCGGCGTTGATCTGCTTTTACAACTTTACCGCCTTGTGTGTTATTTAGAAAGTAAAACATAGGCACTTGCAAAGCAGTAGCAATTTTTTGCAAGGAATTTAATGAAGGTGATACTTGATCGTTCTCGACCTGACTAAGAAAGCCTGCTGTTACACCTGCTTTTTTGCCAAGCTCTCTTAAACTCAAGCCCATTTCTTTGCGTCTAATACGCAGTTGCTTGCCGACATTCATAAAGTTTCCTTAATTACATGGGAAGCTGACAGGTCATGATGACCTGTCAGCTTTGGTACAATTGTGTTTAGGCCGAGAAAATGCTGGGAAAAGAACACCCAAGCTCAAATTAAGTTCGTCTCGGTGTATTTAATCCGAAAAAAAGTGTTGTGTACGCTGAATCCTATCACGAAACAGCTATCCTTCCAAAATTTCCATTGCTTTATCAATAGAAACATCATCGTGAATGAGCGCAGCGACTGCGGCGGTCATCTTTTCGGGGTCGTCGGCTTGGAAAATATTGCGACCAATCGCAACGCCGACTGCACCAACATCCAGCGCGGCGCGGATATTCTCGAGCATAACGCGCTCGCTACCTTTTTTCGCGCCACCCAAAATCACGGCGGGGACATAGCAGCCAGCGGTGACTTCTTCAAAACCCTCAGCGTAGGGGATTTTCATCCAATCGGAGCCGAGTTCTGCGCCAACACGAGCGGCGATGGAGACGCTTTCGGCGGTGCGCATATGGTCGGGACTATCGAAGCCGCCGGGAACCATTTCGCCCATCACGGGGACACCCCAAGCGTGTGCCTGACCGATGACTTCTGCCAAGCGTCCGAGCGTTTCGGCTTCATCGGGTGCGCCAGGGAAAGCTGAAACGGCAACGGCATCTGCGCCTGCGCGGAGGGCATCTTCAACGGTGTAGAAAAGACCGCCTTGTCCCATTTCGCCTAGTTTTGTGCCGCCACCATCGAGGCGTAAAATCAATCCCAGCGAGGAGATTTCTTTGGCGAAACGAGTTGCCATCCCGTAAGATGTGAGCATGGCATCTGCGCCACCAGCAACGATTTTTTCAATGGTTGCTGCGGGTTGTTCCATGCCTTTGGCGGGACCGTCGATCATGCCATGATCAAAGGCTACGATTAAGGCGCGTCCGTCTGGACGAAAAATACGATTTAAACGACGAGTTGTTGTTGACATTTTAGGAAATCCTTTCGAATAGTTCGGGGGTAATTTTATAAACGGCTTCTTCTTTTGCAAAGAAACGACGTAATTCTTCAACGGCTAGTTCGCCCATGCGATTGCAGTTTTCGATACAGCCTGCAATATGGGGCGTGACAACCACATTATCCAAAGTGCGGAGCGGGCTGTCGGCTGCGGGGGGTTCTGGATCGGTCACATCCAAAAAGGCAAAGAAACGACCTTTTTGCAATTCTTTGATTAAGGCGGGTTCGTCAATCAATGTGCCGCGCCCTGTGTTGACGATCAATGCTTCATCTTTCATGGATACCAATCCCTCGGCATTGAGCATCTGGTAGGTATGTTCGTTGGCAGGTGCGTGCAAGGAAACGACATCAGAGCGGCGGAGTAATTCATCTAACTCTAGTTTTTCTACGCCCAATTTGGCAGCTTCTTCTTCTGATACAAAGGGATCATATAGTAAGACTTTTGCGTCAAAAGGTTTGAGCAACTCAATCACATATCGCCCAACATTGCTGGCGCCGATGATGCCCACTTCTTTGCGGAAAAGTTCACGGGAGAACCATTTATCCCACGCGGGCGAATCGCGCCAGCCACCTTCACGGACGTGTTGTCCTAAAGGCCAGATACGTTTTTGCCCAACGATCATCAATCCGAGTGTTGTTTCGGCAACATCTCTGGCAAGGGTGATCCCTGCGCTGGTCAGGTGCATCCCGCGTTCCCAGAAAGCATCCGAGACAAAGCGTTTGACGCTACTGCCCATGTGCGCCATTGCTTTCAAGTTCGGCGCGGCATTCATCACATCTGCGTCTAATGTTGCCACACCCCAAGAGGTGATGACGGCATCTGCATCGGGCAAGAGCGCAATCAACTCTTCTTTCGTGGTCGGTTCTTGCCCCTCGTGGTGGACGACATTTGCAAATTCTGCCAGCGCATCAAATGCGGCTTGGCTGAACATGCGTGCGTAATGTTCTTGTCCAATTGCTATAACTACTGTTGGTTTGGTCATAAAAAATCCTTTCTTTTTTTGTACACGGATTTTACGGATTACACGGAGAAAATTTAAACACTAAGGTCACGAAGAAGGCACAAAGGAAAAACCTTTTTTGCTTTTCCTTAGAGAACCTTGGTGGGCTTTGTGTTTAAAATATCCATGCTATTCGTGTTTTCCATGCACAAAATACTTCTAGTTCTATCGGGCGGGGAATGCTTTTCGATAACCTTTATAACGCTCAAAAAGATCATCGTAATATACCCGCAACGCTTCAATCGGCGCAACTTTACGCACCGGTTTCTCAAAATTTTTCAAAGCATCTTCGACACTGTCGAATAGCCCAGCCCCAACCCCTGCCAGTACAGCCGCGCCCAGCGCAGGCCAATTATCATATTGCGGCAAAGAAATCGAGATGCCCGTGACTGTCGCCAAAATCTCTACCCACTGCGTGCTCTCTGCCGCGCCACCCAGCATCCACAACTCTTCAATCTCCAGCCCCGCTTCTTGGATTGCCCAACGCAGTTCAAACGCCGCAGATTCCATCACAGCCTGTGCCATATTAGCACGATTATGACTTAATTGCAGACCAATAAATCCACCGCCTTTACTTGTGGATGGATTATCATGCCCGCCTGTGAGCGGCAGGAAGAACAACGGCTGCGAACTTGAATTTGGGCTTGCTTTCGTTAACTCAGCATCTAGCGACGTGAACATCTCACTGCGAGACGCGGACGCGCGCCCATCTACGCCTTGCCAAGCCTGATTGAGCCACCACTCCAGCGATGCGCCCAGCCCCCCCAGCGATTGAGAGATAATCCAGCGATCCTTTAGCGGATGAAAATTCCAGTCCAGCACGGCGGGGATGTTGTCTATATCTACAGCATCGGTCACGCCGCTAATCACCCAAGCTGTGCCACACGCCAACAAGAATTTGCCAGGGTCGTTGATGCCCAACCCCAGCGCGGAGATGGCTTGGTCGTGCCCACCGTTAATGAGAATCGTTTGGGTTGAGAGACCAGTGGCAGAAGATGCCTCAGCCGAGATTTTGCTTATTGGGGTGCCAGCAAGTTGAATACGCGAGAGTGCCGTTGGCGTGATCCCAGCCAACGCGCAGAGATATTCATCCCATTCTCCTGTATGCAGATTAAGGAGCTGCATCCCTCCTGCATTCGATGGGTTTGTGACAAATTCTCCCGTGAGGCGATGGGTGATGAAGTCATTAACGGAAAAATAATGCTCGGCGGGGACGTTTGATTCGAGCCAGGCAATGGTTGGCAGGCATTGACCTGTGTTGAGCGCCCAGCCATTGATGGATTTGATTTTTTTCTGCAAGCCTTCTGCACGCCATTTTTGTACCAATGCTTCGGTGCGCCCATCCATCCAGGTGATGAGATTATAAATCGGCTCACCTTGACGGTTGGCGGGGATGAGCGACCCACTTTGTGCGGCGATGCTGAGGGCAAGAATTTCTGTATCTGGTTCTGGTGGAGCTTTTTCGATTGCGCCACGAATGGCGGTGACGACAGCTTGCCAAATTTCTTCGGGGTCTTGCTCAACCCAGCCAGGTTGAGGAATTTTATTTGTATATGCGGGGGAGTTTGCCCGCGAAAGTTCTACGCCAGATGTGTCGAAAAGAACAGCCTTTGTGGATGTTGTGCCGATGTCTACACCTAGAAGTGCTGTCTGCATTATTTTATTTCTTCTCTAATTCCATATGCGCGTAACGCTCGCCGCCGTCGACCGTAATGACTTCGCCCGTAATGAAGTTGGAGCGGACGAGAAAAAGTACTGTGTTGGCAATATCTTCTCGCTTGCCCCAACGCTTGAAAAGGGTTTCGCTGGCGGTTTTTGCGAGTTTTTCTTCATCATAATGCGGAGGCGGGAGAATGGGTCCTGGTGCAATGGCATTGACGCTGATTTTTGGAGCAAGCTCTAAGGCTAATTGGCGGGTCAAGCCCAGTAGGGCAGATTTCCCAACACTATGCGCTGTAAAATCAGGTTTGGGGAGGAAGGCAGTTTCGTCAATAATGTTGATGATTGCACCTTCGCCTTTTTCTAACATCATAGGAGCAATGGCATTTGCGCAATAAAATGAACCGTTGATTAGGGTATTGATCACGAGATGCCAATCGTCCAGATTCTCTGTGGGAAAGGGGGTATTATTCCATGGAGATGCACTGTTGACGAGAATATCTACGCTCTCGAATTTCTCTTTTGCCTGCTCGACCATCATTTCAACTGCTTCATGATCGCTGATATTTGCTTGAACCGCTAGAGCATCTACACCAAATGCGCGGGCTTCTTCGACCGTTTTCTGTGCTTTTTCGGCAGAAGAGTTGTAATTAATGACAACATTGGCGCCAGCTTGGGCTAACCCGAGGGTGATGGCTTTGCCAAGCCGATGGGCACCACCGGTGATGAGAGCTGTTTTTGATTTTGGGTTCATTCTAGCTACCTAATACTTTTATTCCAAAAGGTGATTGAGTAGCTCCGAATGCTTTTAGAGGAGTGTATCGAAACTACAAAACGGGCATTTTTTCAGCTAATATTGGTTTCGATACGGCGAAAAGCATCGCCTACTCAACCAACGACACATTATTCAACCACAACACCCGCACGCTCAAATAAAGTAGCGCAGGTTTTCCGCGCTCTCTTCAGCAATGCTTTTTCATCAAGGAAGAGAATTTCTTTATCTTGCATCAAAATTTTCCCATCCACAATGACGGTATCCACATCTCGATTACTGAGGTTATAAACCAGCGCAGAGGGGACACGGTGAACGGGCATCGCCATTGGGGTATCCATATCCACCAAAATAATATCTGCTTTTTTGCCAACTTCCAGCGAACCGATTTGGTCGGGCATCCCAAACGCTTCTGCGCCACCCCGACAAGCCATCTGCAAAACATCTTCGGGGAGTAGAATGGTGGCATTGAGAGTATCCACTTTATGCAATAAGGCTGTCGTTTTCAATAGTTCCATCATATCCTGATTATTATTGCTACCAGGGCCATCAGTCGCCAGAGCAACTCTGATTCCACGCTCCCGCATTTCGGGGACGCGCGCCACGCCAGAAGCCAGATACATATTGCTCACCGGGCAGTGGACAACAATCGCATCGTGTTTTTCTATCAAATCAAGCTCATTATCTTCGAGCCAAACGCTGTGAACCAATTGCATTTTCGAGTTCAATACACCGATTTCGGCCAGCCATTCGATATGACGACTGCCGCGTTTTTCGAGATTAATATCCACTTCTGTTTTTGTTTCTGCAACGTGGATATGTGTACCGCTTCCCCAAGTTTGTGAAATCTCGTGGGTGTTGCACATCGTCTCTTTGGTGCATCCCCACGGGATCAAAGGCGCGAATTCGACTTGAATCCGTCCGTTAGCATTATCTCCGAGTTGCCATTTATCCCGCAACCGCGTCGTTTCGCTGATAATTTGCTCTTGCTCTTCCATAAAAGCTGGGAAATAATCCTGATCTGTCCAGCCGCGTGCCAACATAAAGCGGACTCCTGCTTCATCAGCTGCTCGACAAACGCCGTCATCGTTGCCTGGTTCTGTGTGGATATATTGATGGTCAATAATGGATGTTGCCCCACCCCGAATATTCTCCACCATCCCGACCATTGCCGCGACGTAGGCTTCTTCTTCTGTCAACGCTTGGGCTACAGGCCAAATGGCGGCTTTTAACCAATCAAGGAGGGGTTTATCATCAGCTAATCCACGAATAAAAGTTTGGAAGAGATGCGTATGGGCATTGATCATGCCGGGCATGACAGCCATCAAACTTGCATCAATGATTTTATTGGCATCGTTATATTGAGCAGGAGCATCACCTTCGCCAACTGCCATAATTAGATCATCTTCGATATAGACATATCCGATTTTGTAAACTTGGTCTGAGTCATTGACTGTAACGATAGAACCATTCTTAATTAAAATTGAACTCATAGATTCCTGCCTTAGACGACGCGATATTCGAGTGGTGCGCCATTGATATGATGGATGATATTGGTGTAATTACTGGCTCGTTCTTTTTGGGGATTATTAATTGTCCCAGCGGCGATATGGGGAGTCAGCAGCACATTCTGTTTTTCTTTGGCTAAAGCAATTAGCGGATTATCTGCCTTGATGGGTTCCCACTCAAAAGTATCTAATGCAGCACCTTTCAATTTGCCACTTTTGATCGCATCAGCTAGCGCGTATTCGTCGATTACGCTCCCGCTGCCGCAACTGACGAAGCAAGCTCCATCCTTCATCTTGGCAAAGGTTTCTGCTTTGAGTAGCATGTCTGTATTTGAGAAATAGGGCAGCAAATTAGCAACATAGTCACTTTGAGTCAAAAACGTGTCCATATCAACATAGGTTAGACCCAAGTCAATTTCAACACTTTCAGGCAGTCGACGGCGTTTGTTGTAGAGCAGATTGCATCCCCATCCCTGTAGGCGACGAGCTAATTCTGCGCCAATTTCGCCAAATCCCAGAATGCCGACAGTTTGCTTCCAGAGACCGCCAACATTCTCTTGTTTTGACCAGTTATAAGCAAAGGTGTCTTCGTTGGTGCGTTTGCTCTCGCCCCATTCTGTGCTTGCAGCCAAAGCCGCATCTTCGCTTGAGTGTACTTTTTTGCTGAGAGCTAATAGCTGCAATACCAAATATTCGGCAACACGGATGACTGGTTTTACGGGTGAATAACAGACAGCAATCCCGGCTTCTTTTGCTGCGACAAGGTCAATATCATAAAAGAGCGACCCAAGCCGCACAATGAGTTTCAGGTTTGGGGCAGATTGAATTATCTGGGCATCAATCACACCTGTCCGCTCTGAAACAAGATATTCTGCCTCTGCCAAATGTGCGAGTAATGTCTCTTTATCGGGTTGTCGCAGCATGGTGATAGAAAGTGGCTCTGGTGCAGCAGATAAAGCGACTTCTTGATGTCGAAGTCCACGCTCGGTGGTGAAGATGGTTTTGTAGTTTTTTTTCATAATAAAAGATAGAGAAGGAGAATGTTGAAATTCTTGTCTTTACCTCAACGTTCTGCATCGGGATAAGGACTGTAACAAAGCGCAACGCAGAGCGTTGCTTTTAGGAATGAGTACTAAGTCTTTTCTGCCACCCGAAGCCGACCGTCCAGTTTTGCTCCACCAGCTTCTGTGATGCCGCCTTGCTCTCGAATATAATCAACCAGTAACTTCCTTAAAAAAACAGATGTTTTTTTATGCGCTATTTTTTGTAATTTACTCAGAGAAATGCCACTTTCTTTTTCTTTTGCATTTTCCCATTTACCCGCTAACTCGCGAGTGAAAATGCTGGTTGCAACATTAAAAACAGATTTTTGTTTATTTTCAATCGGTGTTCCATTGATATAAATTTCTTTGGCAGATACTTCGCCTAAATCAATGGTGTAGCGTATCTCTTTGCCAAATTGCAAAAAACCACGTTCTTTTTCGCCATTTTCGGCACGATTCATACGAAGGGCGTTGTCTTTTAGTAAATCTTCTAATTCTTTTCCTGTGATTTGATAAATTCGAATCGTATCTGCAAAAGGCATCACTTTGAACCAATCACCAAAAGTCAAATCATCACCAATAGGAATACCGCTAACCATGCTGGATGAATCTATGGTTGAGAAATCTATTTCATAGCCTTTTTTTCTTAATTGTGTAGTGATACCTTCAGTGATGAAATTTGCCAAAGCCGATTCGCCAAGTGCAAAATTCTTTTTTGCCACATCCGTGCCGAGTTGAGGGTTATCAGCAACTTTTCCTAAAATTGTGTTTTCAATTTTTTCTACACCAACGATAAGTTGTTTGAGTTCAGCTTCTTCAAAGGTATAGTCTGGGGATAAATTTTCTATTTTCTTTAGGCATGTGCCAATGACAGAAGCGCCCTTTTTCTCTATTTCAATCTCAACTTCGCCTATATATTCGCCAAAGCCGCCCGCTTGCACAATCGGAATTCCATTTATGAAATTCTCAGCACACAAACTATTTTCGTTGAGGGCATTATGCGAGTGCCCACCTACGATCAAATCTACGCTGCCAGTGGGCAAGGTTTCTGCTAATTCCACATCACCAACTTCAGGAGAAGCAACCAAGCGCGCTTTTTTGCTATATCCTAGATGGCTCAAAATGATGAGTACATCGCATATCGGACGCATGGCAGCGACCAGATTTTGGGCAACCGGCACGGGGTCTGTAATCTCTAAATTAGAGTGAAGCGGATAACGAATTTGTGCTTGTGTGCTTAGACCAATGATGCCAATTCGTATGCCATTTTTCTCATATAAAAGAGCGGGGGAATATAGCCCCTTCAAGTTCTTAGAATGTTTAAGGTTCGCCGATAAAACAGGGAAGCTCGCATCCTGCCGAATGCCTTTTGCCAATGCTTCTGTCCCATAATCAAAATCATGGTTGCCTAAGACTACCGCATCTACGCCGACTGCCGAATAAAGTCGATAAGCGGGATTTACCCTCCCGAGCAATTCGTCAAAAGGCGTGCCGACCATATCATCTCCACCAGCCAGCGTTAGGAGGGTGGTGTTGGGGTGGGTACGTAATTCGTTGATGCGGCCTGCGATGCGGGAGAAATCGCGTAAGCGTCCATGCAGGTCGTTGAAGTGCAAAACTGTCAGTTTGGTAGATGTTGGCAAAGCCTCAGCAAGTTGAAACGCGTGCGTCCCCTCCGAATCCCAAATATCTTCTGGGATTGGATTAGTGGCATCTCCGACAAGGAGAAATAATCCTTTTTTAGATGAGGATGGGATAATTTGCATAGGGTTTTGCGATACACGCGTGAATTTAGGCTGGCTTCCGTTTAATGGGCGTGAGTATTATCCCTTAACCGCGCCTTCAACCATTGCGCTAAGGAAAGTACGGCGCGTGAAGAGGAAAAGAACCACGATTGGTAAGGCGATGAGAATACAAACCGCAGCAACAACTTGCAAATTGATGAGATTTACTGATATGAAATCGTAGATGCCGAACATGGCGGTTTTATTTTCGTTTTTGGTGATGAGCAAATAGCCTGCGATGAACTCGTTCCAGACATTCACAAAGGTGAGCAGGAAAACTGCTCCCAAACCAGGTGCTGCAAGTGGCATAACAACGCGCATGAGCGCACCGAGAGGGCTACAGCCATCTATGAGGGCGGCTTCTTCTAACTCTTTAGGGATAGCATCAAAGAAGCCTTTGGCAATCCAGACGCTGAGTGGCAAAAAGAATCCAACGTAGATAAAAATGATGAAAAAACGATCATCAAATGGAAGCCCAGATTTGCGGATTTTAACTCCCATTTGGTAAAGAGCCAATACATTGGTGAGCAAAGGCACACCTGTAATGGCGAGAATACCAGACATTAAGGCTTTGTTGCCGCGAAATTTAAAGCGTGAAAAGGCATAACCCGATGTACCTGCTAAAAGCACAACAAGTAGCGAAGCAATTGTTGCGTATAAAATTGTATTGGGCAGGTATGTGCGTACCATATTCCCTGTAAATTCGATGCCGGTGATGGATGTTTCTGAAGGCTTGGGTGCTAAAACTCGCTCGTAACCTTGTACTACCCAACGGCAGGCACTTGGGTCAAAGTCATCTGTTTCTGTATCACAAGGAAATATAACGGGAGGGTTGCGCGTAATATCAGCTTGTTCTTTAAATGAAATTAACAGAGTCGTTAGGATAGGGAAAAGTGCCATAATAGTAATTATGATGAGCGTAAAATGTGTGAGGAACTTCCCTATTCGTTTGCGAGCGAGCGCGGACAGAAATTTTTTATCGGACATCTTCTTCACCTGTACCTGTCTTGGTTATTCTCATAGTGCCTGTAATCAATACCCAGTTTATGGCTGCCATTAGTAGGGCTAATGCGGCGGCTCTGCCAAATCGTAGTTGCCCCCAACCAATTGTGTAGAGTAGATAACTCAACACTTGTGTATTTGTGCCAGGACCGCCACCAGTAAGGCTAAAGACCATCCCAACGCCGTTTATGCCGCTCAAAGTGAGACTAAAAATGGCGACAACCAAAGTGGGCATAATGAGGGGGAGCATGATATATCTGATGCGTTGCCAAGCGTTTGCTCCGTCAATTCGACTACTTTCAATGACTTGTGTAGGAATTGTCTGAATGGCAGCTAATAAAAGAAGCATCACAAAAGGTAAGGCGCGCCAAGTTGAAGCCAGAATAAGAAAAATCATCGCTGGCGAGGGTGGGAAGGGGAAATCTCCGAACCATGGTGCTGGACGAACAGCTGTCAAGACAGATAGTCCATCTGGTGGAAAGAGCTCGGGGTTACCAAAGATACCTGATAATAAGCCGTAGTTTGGCACAACTAAGAGACGGAAAACTAAGCCAACAATGATTTGGGCAATAACCCAAGGTATAAAAAGTAAAGTAATATAGCCCCCAGAAAATTTTATTTTTTTGCTTAACAAAAAAGCAATAAAAAAACCAATAATTAAAGTCAACCCCACATAACCAACTAGATAAATAATTGTATGCCCGATACTTTCATTGAAGATACTCATTGCAAAGAGGCGTTCAAAATTCTTTGCGCCTACAAATTCCCAGCCATCGGGACTTCGCTCTTGAAAACTAAGCCAGATCGTGTAGAAGGCTGGGTAGACTTGGACAATCAATAAGGCGATGATTGTAGGAAGAATAAGCCAAAAGGGAAAGGAGTTTCTTACCCATTTGCTGTTTTTCCAACGAGTTAGTATTTTTTGCATCGTAGTACCTGCTTTTTGAAAATTGGAAAGGGTGATGCGTGTTGCTTAAGGCCGTCGAGTAAATAATTTAATAAAGCGACAAGGCGGTTTTTCTCCTTGCCGCTTTATATTAGGGTTATAGACTATTGCAGCGTATTATGTATTGCGTAATACGCTGCAATAAAGACTAGTTCCCTGCGTTATATTCTGCTTCAGTTTCCGCTAATGCTTCGGCGATATCTGCGCTGGTATCTTCTTTTACCAGATTATAGATAGTTGCCATTGCGAGCATTTGTGCATCTCCAGGACGTTCTAAGGAACCATACCATGGAGAGCAAGAGCTGGCGGTAATGGCTTCAGCTGATTGTTGGAAGAAAGGTTCGCTGAATGCTTCAGAAGATTGAGTTGCGCCCATAACGGGGAATCCGCCACCAGGACCGACAACCCAATTTGAGTTCTGTTCAGGAGCCATGACCCAGTTGATATAATCATGAGCGGCATCAACGTTTGCTGCGCCTGCGGGGATACCAAAACCAGCAGTACCTGTATCACAAGTGGGGACTTGTCCTTCAACAGCAAAGACGGGGGACATAATCATGTCGCCAGCGGCAACAGCAGCTTCTACGGTTTCATAAGCTGTTCCGTTCGGGGCCACGAGGGGATTCAAGTAACGATAACCGTTCAGGCCAGAGGGAATTGAACCAGCTGTTCCATCTTTGAAAGGTTCTTCTTCTTGGAAACCACCAGCAAAGGTAACTTCAGGAACGTAACCTTCAACAGTGAGTGTGCGCAAGAATTCGATAGCCGCGATATTTTCAGCGGTATTAAGGAGCATATTGCCATTGCCATCATCAAAACCACCACCGAAAGCGGTGATAACTGAGTTTGTGGCACGTTTAATAGCTTTGCCGCCTTTGTCGTTGGCACCGTAATAAGTCATTGCATAAATGCCTTCTGCTTTGAGAGCTTCAGCTTGTACAAGGAATTCTGCAGGAGTAGCGGGGTAGCCATCGGGGAAGTGGTCTGTCCAAACATAAACAATTTGCGGACGTTGTGAAATCGGGATACAGTAAAGACCGCCATCGGGACCTGTGCAAGCACCTAATGCGCTGGCATCCATGTCAGCATACCAGGGTTGCTGTTTTGCCCATTCACCCATATCTTGTAATGTGCCATTTCGATAAAAAGCGTTGAGTTGATCACTGTTCATTTCATAAAGATCAGGAACTTCTCCACTGGCTTGTACTGCTGCAACTAATTCTGCTGCCATTTTGTCATAGGCTTTGGGGGTGTTTACCCAATTCCAAGTACCAGCGAAAGCTTCGTTGAATTGGGGCATAGTGTCGCGCAGATAGGCGTTGCCTACGTGTTCGTTGCTGGCAGGGTCTTCATTCTTTTCATCATATTGATACCAGGTAACGAAATCTTGCATTTCTGCAGGAGCTTCTTCTGCGGGGGCTTCCTCAGCGGGAGGTTCTTCTGCAGGAGCAGCTTCTTCAGGGGCGGCTTCTTCTACTGGAGCAGCTGCTTCTGGAGCGGCAGGGGCACAGGCACCTAGAGATAGTACCAATAGCGCAAAAATTAGCGCAAAAAACAGGGTTTTTTTAGTATTCATTCTTTCTTTTCTCCTTAATTATTTGGGTTAAGAATTTGCTTCTAATAAAACAAAGTTGTACCGTATATTGAGAGTAGGCCTCCTTTCGCTAAGGATACTGTAGCTTATAACGCGAGATTTATTTCGCACTCTTAATAAAAATGCGAGACAAACCTCGCGTTACAAGTTTTTAAAATAAAATCACCCAAGCAGATAGACTAAAACCAGCTTGGGCGATTATCATACGATTTGGGGAATTGGGGAACGAAGGTTGCATATTACTTTCGGTTTTTCTGAGATGAAGCTTGCGCCTAGATCTATGAGTTCAGGGAAAATGTCAACTATCAATTAGATTTGTTTACTAACCATTAACATTATGCACTTTTTTTATCTTTTTGTCAACTACTACTAAACAACCTTTATCTTAGCTTGACAAAAAGAAATATTTCGTTAGAATGAAAAAGAGTTTAGCGATAAAAAATATTTCTCCAAAGAAACGCTCACCAGTGGCACTCAAGCCAAAATCAAGTTCAATACGTCAAATCCATAAAAAGGAAAAAATAATGAACGGGACTCTCATTCTGCCCCAATTTTTAATCCAAAAATCCGGTCAAACGCCAAAAGAAGATTGGGGCGTGCGCGTTCTTGGGGGCAGGATTGATGCCGTTGGATCGAATCAGGCGTTGCGTGAACAGTATCCCGAAGACAAAATTGTGGATGCGCCCAACAGCGTTCTTTCTCCCGGATTTGTAAATGCGCACGTTCATTTATACGGCGTGCTGGCTCATGGCATCCCGCTGACGAATGCGCCCTCCGATTTTTGGGCATTTCTCGATGATTTTTGGTGGCCCCTCGTAGAAAACGCGCTCGATAGCAAAATGATCGCCGCCGCCACTGATTTCGGTTGCGCGGAGATGCTGCGCGGCGGCACAACAAGTTTTTACGATTGCCTTGAAGCTCCTTTCGCCATCCCGGATGCTTTGCTGGTGCAAAAAGAAATTGTAGAAAAACACGGCTTACGGGGGACGCTCTCCTTTGAAGCGACTGAGCGTGTGAGCAAAGAAAATGGTCAGCTTGGTTTGCAGGAAAACACAAAATTTATTGACCTGTGCCAAAAAGAAAGCGGTTTGGTGCAGGGCTTGATGTGCTTTCACACCTCCTTCACCTGCTCGGAAGAATTTATCAGACAAGCCTTTTCGTTGGGGGCTGATCGTGGCGTGTTGACGCATATGCACTGCAACGAAGGCGTCCACGAGCCAGAATACGCACTCAAACATTTTGGCAAACGCACGCTGGAGTATTATGACGAACTCGGTGTTACGGGCGCGGGCATGTTGGCTTCGCAGTGTGTGCAACTCTCTGAGCGCGAGCGCGCCATCATCGCCGAGAAAAATATCAAGGTCACTCACATGCCCCTCAGCAATTGCGAAGTCGGCGGCGGCATCGCGCCCGTCCCAGAGCTGGTTGCAAATGGCGTCACGCTTGGGCTGGGTTCGGATGGATATATCAACGACTTTTTTGAAGTCATGCGCGGCGCATTTTTGATTCATAAAGCGAACCAATTGGATCCGCAGGTGATGCCCGCGAAAAACATTTGGTACTTGGCGACAGAAGGCGGGGCGCGTGCAATGGGATTAAAAAACGTAGGCAGACTTGCCCCAGGCTGGGTTGCCGATCTACAACTAATTGATGCGGCATTTAACACCCCGACTAAAGCCCATAACCTATACGATCAACTCGTGCTCTGGCGTAATCAGCATCATGTAAAAAACGTGATGGTCAACGGAAAATGGCGCGTTCGCAATGGCATCGTGCTGGATGCCGATCTAGGCGCAATGCGTGCCAGAGTGCATGAAAGTGCAGAAAGAATGTGGAGAAAAGCGCAATGACGATAAAGAAAGAAGCTCTAACACAATTTGCTCAAAAGTTAATTCAAACACAAAGCGTAACGGGCAATGAAAAGCAGGTTGTAGAAGTTGTTCTCAGCGAAATGCGCTCTCTCGGCTTTGACCGCGCCTGGGCAGATGAAAATGGCTCGGCAATTGGCACTATAGAAGGAAAAGAAAGTGGCCCAACGATATTACTAGATGCACACTGTGATACAGTCGGCATCGCCCCCGGTTCCACGTGGACTTATGATCCCTTTGCCGGAGAAATAGCCGATGGCTACATCTACGGGCGCGGTGCGGCAGATATGAAAGGGGCTTTAGCCGCCATGATCTATGCTGTTGCTGATATAAACCGCAGTCAATTAGCCGGCAGCATCGCCATCAGCGCAACCGTTCATGAAGAAGTCATGGAAGGGGTTACATTAGCGACAGTTGTTGAAGAAGTTCAACCCGATTGTGTCATCATCGGCGAAGCGACTGAGCTAAATCTAAATCGCGGCGGGCGTGGCAGAGCAGAGATTCACCTGGAGACGATAGGGAAACCAGCTCATTCATCTAATCCAAAGCTAGGCATAAATGCCGTACACGAAATGTATAAAGCAATCAATGCCATAGAAGGGATTGAGCTAGAAAATCATCCTTTGCTGGGGCCCGCAATTATGGCACTCACCGATATTATCTCTGATCCCTACCCTGGCTACTCCGTTGTTCCTAGTCGCTGCCGAGTTACCTATGATCGCCGCTTACTCACCAGAGAAACGCAAGAAAGTGTCATCGCAGAGATTAAGTCTTTATCTGGTTTAGACGATGTGGACTTAAAAGTCTATATTGCCGAAGGCGAACATACAACTTATACAGGTAGCAAATTGCACGCCCCCAAATTCTTCCCCGCTTGGGAGTTCGCTGAAACACATCCATTTATAGAAAAATCACTTGCTGGTTTACAAAGTGCAGATTTATCCCCTGAAATAAAAGCCTATCGTTTTTGCACAAATGGTGCTTTTTGCGCGGGCGTTGCCAATATCCCCACCATCGGATTTGGTCCCGGTGCAGAAGGCGATGCGCATGTTGTCAATGAACGCGTTTCCATAGATGACTTATATTTTGCAGCGAAAGGTTATCAAGGCATCATCAAAGCTGTACTTGGCTAATCGTTTGATTTTATCTATGTTTTTAACGCGAATGTTCGCAAATGCGCAAAAGACGCGAACAAAAACAACATTATTAATAATTTTATGAATAAAAAGAACCGTTTTTTTGACGCTGTTCGTAAACACCTAGCATATACGCTTTCATTGCCCGAGCGAACGATACGTTCTATGGCGGCCTTAGCTGGCGGTACCAGCACCTTGCTGACTGAAACATTATTCCCTGAAGCATTGCGTGGAAGCACCACATATACCGTCACCATTGGTATGATGCAGCAATTTGTGATCGAACGAATAGCTGGAATGGAAAGCGAGATGGACGGTAACCAAGTCGAACTCGGTGATGATTATGTCCAGCGAAAGATGGCTGGCACAGCATTGGAAGCTATGGGTCTGCTGACTATGAGCGCATCACCTCTGTGGATTTTTGCCATTGCTGGCGATGCGGCTGGCGGGAGCAAGGTCTTTCTCAACCGGCTTGTTGAGCATCTCAAGGAGAACGACATTCTCACTGAGCACGTCAATCCTTCTGAATTGGTTGACGTGCTGGAGGCTGTCCAGAATGCAACTAATAAGAGTGCCATAGCCATTGATGCACCGCCTCTCTCTCAGGAAGAATTATCTGAATTAGCTGACGAGATGAAGGTTAGCTATGGCAAGGTTTTTGCAAATACACCCAATTTAGTGCTTCTTCTCAACGATATTTGGGAACGCATGGAGCAATTGGCAAGCCGAGACAATATCTCTCTCGAACGATTGGGAGGCATCATGACAATAGATGCTGTACCGTGGAAAAAAAAGGGAGTGGGCACAATGCGTGCCGCCAGCCGTGCAGGTGTTGAGTTATTTGATGAAAATATACTGGACAGTTACAAAAAGACCTTATCTATAATCTCAGAGCAAGGTGTAGACAAGTATATGAGCGAACACCTGAAACCCTTTCTCAAATCTGCCAAATCTCACTTTGCCCCCAGTAAAAAAACTTGGACAGAATCAAAATTGAATGAGATGGACAACACATCGAATAACAGTTGAAACGCTTATTAAACGGTAGCAAGCTAAAATTCGCGTGCGTCTTGATTTCTCCTAATCCTATTGAAAAATTGAAAAACTTATGAAAATATCATTCACCCTCAACAGTAACGCTACAAAAGTAGACGTCCCTCCCAAAACAACACTATTAAAAATCCTGCGAAATGAAATGGGATTAACAGGCACCAAAGCTGGTTGTGAAATTGGCTCTTGTGGAGCTTGCACCGTCATCATTAATGGCGAGAAGAAAAAATCTTGTATCTTTCCAGCCGATAAGCTCGAAGGTTGCGACGTGACCACAATCGAGGGTGTAAGCGCACCCGATAACAAGCCCAACGATTTGCAGGAATCTTTCCTCGAACATGGCGCAACTCAATGCGGTTATTGCCTGCCGGGAATGATTATGGCGGGGGAAGTCTTGCTCGCCAAAAACGCAACGCCCAGCAGACCAGAAATTAAAGAGGCAATTGCGGATAATCTCTGCCGTTGTATTGGCTATATACAAATTGTAGATGCGATTGAAGCTACGGCAGAGAAACGTGCCAAAGGGAAAGGTGCCGCATGAAAGACAACCTAAAATACGTCGGAGACCCAAAAGCCCAACCCGTAGACGGTTTGGATAAAGTACTCGGTCGTGCCAAATATGTTGGGGATATGTCTTTGGCAGGGATGTTGCACGCAAAAATACTCACCAGCCCCGTCCCCCACGCTAAAATCCTGAAACTGGATACCAGCCCCGCGCTAGATGTCCCCGGTGTTCTTGCCGTTATCACCAGCGATGATTTTGTAGAGAATGGGCCTTTAGGTTTCCCGATCAAAGATGCTTTCGTTTTGGCGCATAAAAAAGTCCGTTATGCGGGCGACCCGATTGCGACAGTCGCGGCAGAAACCCTCGAAGCCGCCGAAGCTGGGATTAAAGCCATCATCCTTGAATTGGAAGAATTGCCGACTATCACCACTCCCGAAGACGCACTAAAAGAAGATGCTCCCCTCATTCCGCTCGAAGCCCCGCAGAAAAAAGGTAATCTTTGTGATTTTCTGATTGTCCGCAACGGCAATCCCGATCCAGTTTTGGATGTATCTGAACACAAGTTCAACCAAAGCTATTATTTTCAACATCAAGAACACGCCTATCTCGAAACAGAAGGTGCGTTAGCCATCCCAGAACCAGGCGGTGGCGTGACTGTTTTTGCGAACGACCAAAGCCCGCATATTAACCGTTTTAATACCGCCTCTGTTTTGGGGTTGCCCCCCGAGCAAGTCCGTATTATTCAGCCTCCCGTTGGCGGCTCTTTTGGCGGAAAAGACGATATTGGCTACCAACTCACTGCTCAAGTTGCGCGGCTGGCATTGAACACCAATTGCCCTGTTCGATTAATTCTTTCACGCGAAGAATCAATTCTAATTTCCTATAAACGAGCAGCGATGTCCGTTCAGCTCAATATCGGCATGGATGCGGCTGGCAACATCCGCGCAGGCAAAGCCAAAATGGTCATGGACAGCGGCGCGTACGCGTCCATGTCTCCGCTCGCGGCTTGGCGCACCACCATGCACGCGCTCGGCGTTTATAAATATGAAGCGGGGCATGTCGATACCCAGGTCGTCTACACCAACAACGGCTACTCCGGCGCATTTCGTGGATTTGGTAGTCCCCAAGCCGCAGCCGCATCTGAAATTGCGATTGATGAGTTAGCCCACTTAGCAAAGACCGACCCGATTGAATTCCGACTAAAAAATATCATTCGCAAAGGCGATGTTGCTTTTACGGGAAATAAAATCACTTACGAATCTGGATTGGAAAAATGTCTAGAGTGGGTGCGAGATGCTTCGGATTGGAATCAAAAAAAGGATGCCTACCCCCAAGCAGATGCGGAGACGCTTCGCGGCGTGGGTGTGGCTTGCTATTTTCATGGATCCGGGTTGGGCGGCGAGGGGCTGGATTACGCCAGAACGACCATCAAAATCGAAAAAGATCATTCCATCACCCTCCAATCAGGGATGACGGATTATGGTCAGGGGAGCCGGACGGTATTTACGCTTATCGCCGCCGAGACGCTTGGGGTGCAGCCAGCACGTGTACACATGCTGCGTCCCGATACGCAAACAGCCGAAGAAACGGGACCCACTGTCGCATCCCGCACCACGATGGTTGGCGGCAACGCGACAAAAGTCGCATCCCAAAAAATCACTCAACTGCTCAATTTAGCTGCATCCGATTTGCTGGATTGCAATCCCAACCAACTCCTACGTGATGGCGAAGACTTTATTGGTCCCGATGAAACGCCCATAAAATTTGACGAAATTGTTGACCACGCTTTCGAGATGGGATTGCAACTCTCTGCGCTGGGATACTGGCAACTGCCCGAAATTCACTGGGATTTCAAAACCGGCACAGGCACGCCCTACACGACCTACGCTTACGGCGCGCAAGTTGCGGATGTGAGCGTGAGCCGCGAGACGGGCGCGGTGGTGGTGAATAAGGTTTGGGCGGCGCATGATGCGAGCAAAATCATCTACCCGAACGGTGCAAAGGGGCAATTGATTGGCGGCATCGCGCAGGGATTGGGCTACGCTCTGATGGAAGGTTTCACCTTCAAAGACGGTTACCCTGAGAAGAAAAATCTCTTCCAATATAAAATCCCCACCGCGCTGGATATGCCCGAAGTGGAAGTAAACTTAATCGAGACGAATTTCCCAGACGGTCCCTTTGGTGCAAAAAACATCGCAGAACCTGCCTTAATTGCGACCCTCCCCGCGATTGCGAACGCCATTTTCCATGCGACGGGTTTGCGCTGTAGAGAATTCCCAATTTCAGCGAAGTGGCTAAAAGAAAAAATTTAACCACAAAGAGCACGAAGGAACACAAAGAAAAACTTTTTTGCTTTTCCCTTCGTACCCCTTCGCGTCCTTCGTGGTAAAAAGGAAAAAATATGCTCAAAACAAAACTATTCGATATTGATCTCCCCAGCCCCTTCATTCTCGCATCAGGGCCTCGCTCCTACGGTGCAGAAAGTGTTTGGGAGGCATTTAACGCTGGGGCAGGCGGCGTTGTCACCAAAACGATTTGCCCAAAATTGCCCAATAACCCTACCCCGCATATTGTCCAATTCCCCGCAAGAGAATTACGCAACACCCTCTTCAACGCCGAAGAATGGTCAGATATATCTTGGGAAGATTGGGTCTATGACGAATTCCCTAAACTCGTAGGGCATCCTGGCGTTTTGATCGCCAGCGTAGGGCACGATGCCGAAGGGATTGCTGGCTTCATAGAAGAAGTCGTTTCAAGTAAAGGTGTAGACATCATCGAATGTGTCTCCTACGCAGGCAAATCTCTAGCCCCACTTGTCGCAGCCGTCAGAGCCAAAACCGACCTTCCCATCCTCGCCAAATTGAGCTTTAACTGGGGCGAAGAACTCATGTCCATCGCCGAAGATGCGCTAAATGCAGGGTGTAGCGGCTTCACCGCCATCGACTCTATCGGGCCTGCCTTAAAAATTGACATCGAAACGGGTCTCCCCGATCTCGCCAGCGAAAGGGGAAAAGGCTGGGTTTCAGGCGCGGCAATCAAACCAGTCGCCATGTCAATTGTTGCCGATCTCAAGACAAAATTCGGCAAACCTGTTGTTGGCACAGGCGGTGTTTACGCCGCAAAAGACGCCATAGAAATGACAATGGTCGGTGCCGATGCCATCGGCGTTTGCTCCGCCCCCACAGTTCACGGCAACACGTGGTTCACTAAAACAATAAAAACAACAGAAAAATGGCTCACAGACCACGACTATGCCAGCCTAAAAGAAATTGTCGGATACGCCCTCCCCAACCTGATGCCCACCAAATTCTCAGGTGGGCTAGACTTCCACTTCGCCCCGCTCAAATGCACCCTCTGCAACCAATGCGTAGTCGTCTGCCCCTACGATGCTCGCCATATGGAAGGAGAAATCCGCAAAGACGAAAGCATCGTCATGCTCCTCGATCGCGAAGCCTGTAGAGATTGCGGATTATGCACCTCCGCCTGCCCAGTAGATTCGCTGACAAGTACTCTTGCTTTGGGATAAAGTGCCGCTTGGCACTTGTTTTTGGCTTGCTACCGTTTAATTGACAGTCTCTGAGCGGAAACGGAGCGAAGCGTACTTGCAGACGAAGAGCGACGTTTGCAAATCCATCCTTCGTCTACAGGCTCAAAAGCTGTCGCCTTCCGCTCAGGAGCTGACATATTTTTCCCCCATGAACCTTGACCTCGTAATCACCAACGGAACCCTAATCACCGCCTCCGACACTTTCCGCGCCGATATTGGCATTGTCGGCGAAAAAATCGCCGTTATCGGGCAAAACTTGCGCGGCAAACGAACGATTGACGCCACAGGGAAATATGTACTTCCAGGCGCGGTTGATCCCCATGTCCACTTGGAGATGCCGCAAGGTGAATACATTTCCAGCGATGATTTTGAGAGCGGAACCATCGCCGCAGCCTGTGGCGGGACAACAACCATCATCGATTTCGTTGAACCTGGAGAAAATGAATCTTTGCTGGATGCACTAAAATCCCGACGTGCACAAGCCGATGGCCACGCGGTCATTGACTATGGCTTGCACATGACCCTCCCCAATGCCGATGAAGCCACACTTGCCCAAATCCCTGCGGTGGTGGATGCGGGAGTCTCCACATTTAAGATGTATACAATTTACGGGGGCTTTGCACTTGAAGACAACGAGATGCTCAGGGCGTTTGAAACTGTTCAATTAAACGGTGGCATGCCCATCGTCCACGCGGAGAATCGGCATATCGTCAAATATCTACAAGAAAAATATCTAAGCGATGGAAAAACAGCGCCGCGCTTCCACCCCAAATCCCGCCCGCCGATTGTAGAAGGGGAAGCGATTGAAAGGGTTTTAGCATTAGCTGCAATCGCTCAAAGCTCCGCCTATATCGTCCATGTCTCAACAGCGTTGGGTGCAAAAGCTATTCAACGAGCCAAAGAGCGCGGGCAAATTGCCTTTGGGGAAACCTGCCCGCAATACCTGCTGCTCACCGATGCAGAATATGACCGCCCCAATTTTGAAGGTGCAAAATATATTTGCTCCCCGCCCCTGCGCCCAGATGACAATCCGCCTGCATTGTGGGATGCGTTAAAAAACGGATATTTGCAAAGCGTGGGTACTGACCACTGTCCATTTTTTTTCGAGGGGCAAAAAGACCGCATCCGCTCAGTCTTCACCAAAATCCCAGGCGGGATGCCGGGGATAGAAAGCCGTTTGGCCTTGCTCTACACTTTTGGTGTTGCGCAAGGGAAAATCTCTCTTAATCAGTGGGTAGAATTATGCTGCACAATGCCCGCTAAAATTTTCGGCATATATCCCCAAAAAGGAATGCTCACCCCCGGAGTAGATGCGGATATTGTCCTTTTTGACCCTGAAAAAGAAATCACCCTTTCTCAAGATATGCTCCACGAGCATGTAGATTACACACCTTATGAAGGATTTGCCTTGCGTGGCTATCCGGTAACAACTATCAGACGTGGGCAGGTTCTCTATCAGGATGCGGAGTTTGTGGGGGAGAAAGGTGGGGGTAGATTCTTAGCTCGAGGTGTTATTTCTTAAATGCTATAGGAAGGATGTGCGAGTAAGCAACGTTTTATTATCTATAGCATGTAAAATCGAAGAAGCCCTCGATATGCCCCGCATCATACCATCAGCCACGCTGGATTGGTGGGCGGCGGCAATTGGCCCCGCCTGGGCGAGATTCCCCTCGCGCATCGCGGTGTGCTATTTTTAGATGAATTCCCTGAGTTCGGCTCGCGCGTCCTTGAAGTAATGCGCCAACCAATGGAAGATAAAGAAGTGACTATTAGTAGAGCACAAGGTTCGCTAACTTTCCCCGCCAATTTTCAACTGATAGCGGCGATGAACCCATGTCCTTAGGGTTACATATAACCGACCCTTTTATTCCTAAACCTCCCCCGCCGTTTCCAATATCAACAATTCCATCGTCATTAAATAGGTACTGCCCTCGAAGCACTCCTTGAATTTCAAAGGTGCTTGCGTTGGCATCCAAGATGATTTTATCTACTATCGTCGTGATAATATTTTTCTGGACATCGAAGGGCGCATCAAAGACCAACCCACTCTTTTTAGCATTTTGGCAGATCATATAAATCTCTTGCTTCTTTTCTTCCAACTCTTCAGGCGACATCAATTTCTCAGTTAATTTTCTCGCTTCATCCTGCAGTTTATATAACCGATCTTTCAACGCACTTCTATGCTCAGAATACTCATCGGCGTCAAAAGCGTCCATGAGATAAGCCTTGTACATCTTCTCATCTTCTTGTTTTGCTTCCCGTATTTGTCTTTCGAGAAAGTCAATCTGTGCGCGGAGCTGATTATTTGTCTCTCCCTGATATTCCCTTTCCAAGGCATCAATCATGATTTCAGGATGGAGAAGAACTTCATAAATTGCCGTCCATACAGATTCGTCCAGTCTTCTCATAGAAGTCTGCTTCTGACCGCAGCCAATCTTCTCTCTTACCGCTTTTACACGACTTGCTCTGCCTGCGCAGCGGTAATTGGTTAGCACATACTCTTTCTCCTCACGTCTTTCTACTTTACGTCTACCAATATATTGATAACCACAGGTTGCGCAAATAACCAAGCCTGTCAACAAGAAAGGGTGTTTTGGCTTTCTTCGCCCTATATTATTTACAACGAGCTGATTTGCTTTCTCCCAATCTTCCAAGGAAACAATCGCAGGCACAGGGACAACAATCCATTCATCCCTAGGACGTTGTACCCGCTTTGCAACCAGCTTTTCAGTTGCCTCTGTCATATTGTCTGGCTGTTTCTTTGCAGGCACCTTTATTTCCATCATCTGATGGGCAATAAATTTCCCTTTATACAAAGGTTTCTTGACAATTTTGGCAACCATTTTCGGTTCCCAATGCTTAAAGCGTTTGGGCGGCGGGCACTTGCCTTCAAGCATTACAGCAATCCGCCGCATGGGATAACCTTCGATCACTTTTCGATAGATATAGCGGATAGGCTCGGCTTCGTCCTCACGAATAGCGTAGTGTGTATCTCGTTTGGCAGCTGGTCCTTCCTGTCCCATTGAGTCGACAAACTTATAGCCATAAGCTGCGACTTTTGCAGTTACACGGCCACTGCGCGCTTTATGTAGATTCCCTTCCATCATGCGCTGCTTGGCTTTTTCCATATCATCCTGAGCAATTGCCCCCATGACAGCCTGCTCAATACGGGATGAAAAGGTTTTCCAAAAGACCACCTTCAGTCCGAACTGCTTCATCTCATCCAGTAAGAAGCCCTGATGCCAGTCGGCATTTCTGGACAGACGATCGAGGTGTTCAATCACCACAGCATGCGCCCTGTGTTCAGGATTGCGATACTCCTGTCTTAAACGGGAAAGATCAGGGCGATGAACAAAATCAAAGCCCGAATCATCATCAGCAAACACATAGCCCCAGGGAATTCTCAATCGTTGCTTGGATGCGATTTCGTGAAGGTGGGCTACTTGGCGAGGCAGCCCAGAGCGCCCATCCTCTGCCTGCCCGGAAGATGAGACCCGTAAATACCCATAGGCTATTTCACCATTCGGGTGTCCAAGCGCGTCGTTAACTGAAAGGGCGTCAAAGACTGACTTGAAAAAATCATGAATAGGCATCTTGTTCTCCTTCCTAAAGATCAGGACTTACTTTTCCAAGAGGCTTTTGGGGGTAGTGGATATCGCCCTTTAATAATCCCGTCCAATTCGAACCAGCGCTCAACGGTATCCAGGGTAACTTTATTGACGACCGTCTTGATGATCCGCTTCTGGATTTCAAAAGGCGCATCTTCGGCTAAGCCATTCTTTTGGGCGGTCTGACAGATCAGCAAGATGGTCTGTTTTCTAGCTTCAAAGTTCTCCGGGCTGATCAGGCTTCCGTTGAGTTGGGCGAGTTCCTGTTTGAGTTTCTCTGCCTTTTTTTTGATCAGCTTCCTGCGCTCTGCAAATTCAATTTCATCAAAGACGCCGGCCATATAGGCTTTGTAGAGTTTCTCGTCCTCGTTCTCTGTCGAGCGGATCTGACTTTCCAGAAAATCGATCTGGCGAGAAGTTTGCTCGTTGCGTTTTCCCATGAATTCCTTCTCCAAAGCAGTTAGCAGAATTTGGGGATCGAGCAAGACTTGATAGACAATATTCCAGATAGCCGGATCCAATACCTTGGAGGAAATTTGACTGCTGTCACACTGAACCCTTTCTCTAAAAGCTGGTGCTCGGGACGATTTGGCATTGCAACCATATCCACTGGTAATCGTCTTCTCACCATCCTTGCGATGATATATCTTCCTGCGCCCCGAGTAGCTATAGCCACATCTGGCACAGCGAGTGAAACCAGTCAGCAGGTAATGGGATTTAGAACTGCGCTTGTTCGTCTTTTTATTTGCTGTAAGGGTATTATTTGCCAGGTCCCATTCCTCCACTGAAACAATCGTGGGCACTGGCACAATGATCCATTCCTCTTTTGGACGTGCAACTCTTTTCTTGACCATCTTCACTACAGGTCCAGTCAGACTGCCCGTATTAACGGTTACAGGGACCTTCACTTCTGTTCTACGGTTGGCAGCAAATTCACCTTTGTAGGCAGGGTTTTTGATCATGTTATACAAGGCGCGCCCTTCCCAATTCGCTGCGTTTCTAGGTGGGGGATATTTTTCCTGGAGCATAATTGCCAGACCGCGTAGCGGGTAGCCCTGGATGATTTTTTTGTAGATCTGCCGCACGATCTGAGCTTCCTCTTCGAGGATTGCATAATGGCTATCTTTCTTCGCGGTCTCTCCTTCATGCCCTTTGGAATCCACAAGTTTATATCCATAGGCCGGAACCCTGGCGGTCACACGCCCGCTTTTGGCTTTGTGGATATTGCCTTCTGCCATGCGGCGTTTTGCCTGTTCCATCCCGTCTTGCGCGATCGCACCCATAACGGCACGCTCGATACGGGAGGAAAACTTCTTCCAAAAAAGCGGCTCGACCCCGTATTGCTTCATCTCATCCAGCAAGAAGCCCTGATGCCAGTCTGCGTTTCTGGAAAGGCGATCCAGGTCTTCGATGACAACAGCATGGGCAAGGCGTGCTGTTGATTTATAAGCCGTGCGTAGGCGGGAGAGGTTGGGACGGTTCGCAAATTCAAAGCCTGAATTATCATCGGCAAAGATATGCTGCCAGGAGATCTTCAGGCCATGCTCAAAGGCAATTTCGTGGATGTGCTTCATCTGGCGTGGCAGCCCGGAACGCCCTTCATCTGCTTGCCCAGCGGATGAAACCCGTAGATAGCCAAAGGCAGGCTGCCCTTGGGGATGACCGATCACGCCATTTTTTGCCAGAGCATTAAATTCTGTTTTGAAAAATTGTGGAATAGACACCAGGGCTCCTTTTTAGAACATCTGTGCCGTTATTATAATATATAAACAATAATATTGACACAAGAAATCCATAGAGAAAAAACGAAAAGGAATTTGCTTTTGCTTATTTATTCAGATGACGATAGATCGTACGGATGGAAACCTTGAAACGCTCTGCCAGGGCTTCGGGTGGTTGCCCCTCTTGTGCCAGGCGGCGGATAAGCTTGCTCTGGTCTTCCGTGAGCTTGTAGTTCCCCTGAGGACGTTTTTCAAACTTTTCCAGGTCGGCTGGCAGGATTAGCCAGTCTCGTCCAGCCTTGGTCGCGGGCAGACGATCCGCCTGGATCAGGGCCAAGACCCGTTGCCGGCTGACAGCCAGTTTTTTTGCAACATCCTGTGTGGTGAGATAGTCCATGAGGGAAATCATAGCATAAATTCAGGATTTCTTTGGGGTCTGTTGCCCGCTGGCGGCAAGCAGGTAATCGACCAGGATCATTACCGCAGTATCCAGACGCATACGATCCTGGGGGCTGAGTTGAGCGACGTCGGGTAAGCAAACCTTTACCTGCGCAGGGGTTTCTTTTTCTTGAGGTGGAGATTGAGTGGTAGTGGACATCCGTATCCTTTCTTGTAAAAAAGAAGTGCTGCCCTATTTTTACTTGCCGCGATGCAAGAAAAAGGCGATTTTGATTTGTAGAAATACGGTAATAAATCAGGAAGCGCGGTTTTCATTTGTTTGGAATGGCTGGTAAAATACCACCATATGGAAAAAAAGCTTTGATCCGTAAAGAATATGGACGCACCCAAAAGTGGGCTTTATATGGCATGCTGAGTTTCAGTTTTCTCTGGACAGGGTATGCTTTATTCTGGTTCTATGAAAAGTTGTACCGGGCGGCAGGTGTTGAAATTGCTCAGGTGGTGTTGACAATAGGCTTTGCTCTCGTTCTCTTTTTAGTCTCTGTTGGCTTTCGCTTGGGGCATCGAATAGACCGGATGATCCAACAGGATCGCCTGCCCCTTCATACGGTTGCCAGTACGCGTTGGTTGAATTTCATTATCCAGATGTGGAAGTACGAAAGAAAATACCTGGATGGTAAAGAAGCGGAGCCAGAAGCCATTCGTCAAGAAATTTCCCCGGATGAAATCCTACCTGAGTCCATCCCTACCATTGAGGAAATAAAAATAAAGGAAGATACTATCTCTATAGAGAGGGAGAATATCCGACTGGCTAAGTCAAAAAAACGCCGGCGTGGTCGCCCGCCTACCTTTCCCGTGGGGCGCTGGGTGCCGGTTGCCCTCAAGTGGGAAAGCTCTGATCCATTCTGGGATGAGTACTCTTTGGGTGATGTGATCAGTGAATATCTCGGGGTAGCGGCCGACGGGTCGCCAATCCTGTCTGACCAGGTCTACTATAAAAAATGGCGCGATGCTGCACTGGAAGAGGTAGAGCGCATGATAAAAAGCGGCGAAATGACAGACCCCAATCTGCTCAAGCTCTTAAAGAAGTTTTATGAAAAGAAATCAAGGGAAGGATAAAAGCGACAGGCGCTTCTCTTGCGAGTAGTTTTTTGATCTGCTCGGTTCGTCTATTAAAGTAAACGTCACACCATCGGACAGGTACGCTCACCGCTAATATGGGGGAATGATGCGGGGCAGAAAATTTGCCTAAAAAAATGGTGCATACTTTCCTCCAGTTATAGAAATTTTCCATTCCTGACAGAGCACACCTCAACCTTTTCAGCTTTCTGTTAAAAGCCGACGCTTTTCCCCTTTTGCTGCCTGAATTCTAAACTTAATCTGGGGGGGAATCCATTTATTACCCTATTCCTACCAATCAAATTAACCTGTTTTTCTAACCCCGCCTGTTAAAAGAGTCCTTGCACGGCTCTTTTTTTAATTCTACACAAGCGAGGTACACATGACAAAACTGATCATCTATTTGCGCGAAGAAGAATTCTCCGCACTTAGCAATCTGGCCCAGCGTGAATACCGCGTGATCAAGGCACAAGCATCTCTGATCATCCGGATAGAGTTGGAGCGCCTCGGATTGCTGCATCAAAAAGACCCCAAGTCCACCACTCCTGTGCCTCTTACGGAGAGGCCGCCCAATCTAGGGGATTGATATGCTGGCATCCATCTTTATTGGCCTTTCTATCTTTCTGGGTTCCATTCTGTTCGGCGTGCTGGTTTATCGTCTGTTTTTCTGATTTCTTCATCTCATTTTCATAAGGATTATTATGGCTGTAAAAATCATTTGTATTGCAAACCAAAAAGGCGGGGTGGGTAAAACCACCACTGCCGTTTCTTTGGCGCATGGACTGGCGCTGCGTGGGAAGCAAGTCCTGCTTATTGATCTCGATCCGCAAGGGCAGTCTGCCACAGCCTTGGGACGCAGCCCGGAGTCTGGTGTCTTCTACCTGCTCACGATGGGCAATTCGCCGCAGGAAAGCAGCTTTGTGCAATCCTGGGTGCGTTCATCCGGCAGGGATGGTCTCTACCTTTATCCAGGTGACCAGCAGACGATGGCAGCCCAAACGGTGCTGAATGCCCAGAATCAACCTGTATCGTCGATCCGTACTGCGCTAAAGCCTTTCCTGAAGGAAGGACTTCATTACATCATCTTCGATACCGCGCCCAGTG
>Ga0209249_1001051_pt1 | contig 29035 bp, 25 predicted proteins | sample SaaInlV_200m_DNA_4_FD_184653 | JGI IMG/M metagenome (GOLD analysis project Ga0209249, IMG submission 184653) | Marine microbial communities from expanding oxygen minimum zones in the Saanich Inlet - SI037_S3LV_200m_DNA (SPAdes) (version 2) | ecosystem: Environmental > Aquatic > Marine >...
TTGAGATATTTCCCCGCCTTTAGAAGGAGGGGATTAAGGGGTGGTCTCCATTATTGGCTGGAATTTTCTTTGACTGTCTTACCAGGGTTTTGTACTATCAAAGGCTATGACCTCTGGTTCGGTTTCTCGAATAATAAGAAAACTAGACTGGCCGCTGTTTATTGTAACCATGCTGCTGCTTGTTTTTGGGTTGGCGTCTTTGTTTAGTCTTACGCTGAATCAAGATGCAATAGCGATCGATAGATTCGAAAAACAACTTGTTATTACACTTGTTGGTACTGTTATAATGCTGGGTATGAGTGTGTTAGATTTTAGATATTTAAAAGATTTATCGTGGATATGGTATGTGTTAGGGCTGCTTTTGCTTGGTGCGGTATTGTTGTGGGGGGTAACGCAGCGGGGGACAACCGGTTGGTTGGTGTTAGGGCCGTTTACTTTTCAGCCGGTAGAATTTGTAAAGATTGTGTTTGTTATTTTTCTTTCAAAATTTTTGGCGGATTCGTATTATCATTTAATAGATGTACATAGGCTTATTTTGTTTATTGTTTTTGTTTCTTTGCCAGTTGGGTTGGTTATTTTACAGCCAGATTTTGGCTCGGCATTTGTTTTGATGGCATGTGCTTTAGGCTATTTATTTTTTATAAAGACCCGAAAAAGTTTGTTAATAGGAATGATAATCGCAATGATAGGCCTGGCATTGGTTTCTTGGTTTTTCTTGTTTCAAGATTTTCAGAAAGAGCGGATTCTAACGTTTATAGACCCTGCTCGTGATCCGCTTGGAAGGGGGTATCATGTAACCCAGTCTATGATAGCCGTTGGTTCTGGCCAGTTTTTTGGTAGAGGTTTAGGCCAGGGGACACAGAGCCAGCTAAAATTTTTACCCGAGCGCGAGACAGATTTTATTTTTGCGGTAATAGCCGAGCAGCTGGGGTTTGTGGGGGTGGTGTTGGTGATGGCGTTTTTAGCTTTTTTGCTTTATAGATTAATTGTTATTTCTTTGCGCGCGACAGATCCGTTTGGGAGTTTGTTTTGTTTAGGGTTGGTGTTAATTATCGCATTACATATTTTAATTAATATTGGTATGAATATTGGAATAGCTCCGGTGACAGGTTTACCGCTGCCTTTGGTGAGCTATGGGAGGAGTTCTGTGTTGTCTATTTTAATTGCATTAGGGATAGCGCAATCTATCGCCAGCCATAGACCGAATGTTGGGATAGAGGAGAAGTAATTTATTAAAAGAAGGCAATACCGCCCCCTAACCCCCTTCCATTCGACTGCGCTCAGGACAGGCTCTACATTAGGAGGGGGGATAGGTAATCTCCCCCTCTTTGCATAAGAGGGGGTGGGGGGAGACGCAAACCAGAGGTTGTCTGATAGGCATCTCCCCGCAAAAGGAAGGTTAGAGCACTCGTTGGAACGCATTCACGTCTAGTTTCCACACAGGAACTCCGCAGAATCTGTCACCTTCTGGGCAGTACGGCGTGGTGCCTGGTGTCTCCATCCGGAACCAGCAAGGGGCGTGCATGTATTTGCCGACTGTCGGGTGGATTCTTGAAACCTGGGTCACTTCATCCATTGTTGCGTGCCAGATTTCTTCTTGTGCTGTGTAGCACAGGCGTGTTCGCCATTTGTGGTGAAGTCCCATGAGTGAGCCGGACTCGACCATGCGGATAGAGTACGCGTTTGGCAATAGGTAGAAGGCGTATTCGTCCGGCACGCCTGCGTCGAGGAGGCGGTTAATGTTCTCGAAAGCGACTGCGTTGGCGTCGTCGAAGGCCTCCTGAGCCGCGTCGTTCATCATGATGAGCTTGGGAGTTACTGTGTCCGAGGCGCCGGAGTACACCGCACTTAGAACGGGTCGGGACGCCGGAACCATCCGATGCCGCTGGTCCTGCGAATCCGCGGTGTGGCTGAGCTTCTTCGCGAATGTGTAGGTTACGTGGTTCATCGCCCGCGATATCTTCGTGAGCGTGTGGACGTTCATCGTCTCGGTGTAGTACGCGTTCCGCGACGGGTCCAGCAGCAATGCCAGTGCCTCTTTGTCTGACAAGATGCTTTCTGGCGCACCCAATGTGGCGCGCACTGCATCTGCCATTATCCTTTCGGCATGCTCATCCCATCCGATCAGGACGGATGTGCGGTCACCCAGCCGGTGGTCAAATTCCTGAGCGAACTCCGTGGCATGCTCACGCTGAACAGTGCTGTCGATGCCAGTAAGGTATGCGTATTCCGGTGTTTGTTCGAGCGGAATCGGGTCGTTGAGCTCGCGGGGGAATAGCTCGTCCTTTGCGACAACGGCCGCGACCATGGCGTCGATGAGGGCTCGCTGTTCTGTTGGGGCATCGAAGAACGACGCAAGACGCGCGTAGCGCATCAAGGTGAGTGCGCTAACGGTGTGGTACAAGTAGGTGTACGTTGCGATCGGCAGTACGTATCTGGCGATCTCGTATGCCTTTCGCTCGAGGAATCTCTCCCAGCGATCTGGCCGGTTGGCGCGAGCTGGGAACAGCGCGTGGAATTCGTCTCGTATGGTCGGTCCGAGCAGTTTTATCAGTAGCTGGTACGCCTCTATCTGCATCTGAACCGTTGCGCCGTAGACGGCATCAGCATGAGGTTCCAGTTTTGGCACCACGTAGGTGCCTGGCTGAACCTCTACATACCTCTGGCTGACTTGCTCGGAGTTGTAGAACGGATGGCCGTGCAAGAACGACCAGACCGCTGCACGCGAGACCTTGTCGATTCCGAAAATGAAGGTAGCATGCTGGCGTGTGGTTAGGTGCCCGGCCGTAAGTGTGCTGCTGGCAATTCTGTCCCGAACAGTTCGAGCTTTGCGTGTGCCAGAGACTTGATCTGGAAGTACGATGCCATTCGCGGAGTAGCATGTTCGAGCAGCAGCTACAGCGGTATCGTACGGCTTATCCGTAGCGTCGATCAACGTAACCTCGGGCGGACCGCTCAGGAATGGGGAATCCATGAGGTGATTCCTGTTGGCGAGTGGGGTTGGGTGGAAGGAACACGACCGAAATCGTTTAACCTACCTTAAAAGAGTAGGCAATTATAGTCAATAGTTTTTGTAATAAAAAAATCTCACATTACTGTGAGAAAGGGGTAGGGTAGTGTTGTTCTCCGTTTCAGTCGTTCTCTGAAACTTGGGCGAAATTGTGGAGTGATGCCTCCTCACATTATCCCCAACACTACCCATCAATGTGCTTACGAACCCGCTGTTCGCAAGGCTGGTGGCCGATCCTCGTTGCGGCTCTACTCGTACTGCGGGTCACTTGTTTGCCCGCAAGTATATAATACTTTCCTCGTGTCAGAACGTCAATTGTAGCTGTGGATAAAAACAGTAAGCCCACGCGCTCGTTCTACGCATGGGCTCGAAAAGGAAGAGAACGCCGTTCGTCGTGCTCACCCAGCGGGGACTCGGTGGGTGGGTGGTGGTTGAGGAGGAGGCAGGATGATGAGGCGGTCCGGAATTTGGTCAGTCGGCGGCCTCCTTGGTTTTCTGTTTGCTGGTCCACCTGGTTGGGTTGGCGGGGTCCAGTTAGGCCATTGTGAAGGGAGTGGAGAGTTCGGGCTAGTCGGGTTTCCGTCGGGCATGATGCTCCTTTCAAGCATTTACCGTTGATTTATTTAAAGTAGTAAGAATTTGGGTAAATGTCAATTTTTTGTAATAAAAAAACCTCACATTGCTGTGAGAAGAGTGGGCGCGGGACCTTCGGTGCTTTGAGGTTGTATCTCTTAGCGGTGAAGGCCCCTCGCAGGGGTCAGCTGTCGGCAGCTAGTGTCAGCCGGCGACAGCTCGTAGCGCGGCTACCATCGGAGCGGGCGCTGGTAGCTCGCGGCGTCCTGGTCCGGCGGCTGGCTTGTCTCGCTGTTATCGACGGTTTTGCTGACTTGTTTGCGCATGGGAAGTGTACTCCATGTATACGCGTCGTAGCTGACGGGAGTGATAGTTGACAGAGCAGACTGTTCTGGTTTTTTTACCAAAAGCTGTATGTTCGTTTTCCTCGTGGTATACACATGCTGGCCTATAGGAAGGGGCCCTGTGTATTAGGTATCACATAGCTTTCGGTAGTCCAATCAGAAGGTTCTACTCTTGGGGCTCTGTACAGTTCAGAGCAGTTCGACCGGTCAGTAGCTGTCGAACATTCTGCGACAAGGATGCCACAGAGTCTCCTTTCGAAGTTGTGGGATCCGCACCCGCCTGTGTCGATGAGCGCAGTGCATAGCCCTGTTCGGTCAAAGAAAGATTAAAGGAAGATGAGTTTTATGTCAATAGGGAGTTGGAAGTTCTCATTGAGAGGGCGGGGATGTGTTATGCCTTACACCTTCCGTCGCCTACGGCGCCACCTTCCTTCAAGGAAGGGACTCTGCAGAGCTCCCCTCTATCAAGAGGGGTGGTCCGAAGGACCGGGGTGTGTTGTGCAGTTAAAAAAGAAGAAATTATAAGCAAAGAAAAAACCCCTCTTCGAAAGCGACTATGTTCGTAGTGTTCGCTTAATCGATGAGAGGGGTTTTGGGTTCTGTTCCTGTTGGGGTGGACAGGGGAGGGATTGGTATACCATCTTAAGCAAGGCCCGAAGGCTTGATGCGAGCTTGGATGTCTCTACCGAATCCCTCTTGTTCCTGTCCCCGCCTATTCCCACGCCGTTGCCGTGGGTGGATTTCTGTGTGCGCCAGACCCCGTTGAGAGGGCCGGTCCTACCACTGGATGTGCACACTACCGAGGCGGTTGTGGAGCAATGGAGGCTGGAGGTCGAGCCGAGCTCGTCGTCCTCTCTTGTCAGCAAGCACCGACAAGGCCAGCCGCGCCGGGGCGCTCATTGCTCCTGTACCTCCTGAAACGCCGCCGCCGTCGTCGCCAGGGCGGGTGTCGGGGGCGTCCAGGAGAGTTGAGATCTTTACAGGTGTTTGCCTTCTCTTTGTCAGGAGGGCAGGGGTCGCTCGTCCTCGAGGGAAGGGCGAACATCTGTGGTAGATCTCTCGGAAATTGGGGGCCAAGGAGGAAGGGATTGTCGTATTTTCCATGCTAGGCTGGGGGGGCGTCCACCCGCTTTCGCTCTGGAGAATACTCAGCTCCCTCCTCTCTGATTCCTTGGCCTTCCGCCTTTTGGTGGGCATCTCTACCGTCTCTCGCGGTACATCGTGCTCCGCGATATTGACGTAGGCCGCACGGGATACTCGACATCGGATGTCGTCCACGCGCGCGCTATGCTCGCCACCTCTGGCGGTTGTTGAGGAAATCTATTCAGGTGTGCTCGATGCCGGAGTAGAAGTAATATCGTGACCTTCCGTTCTCCAGCGGCTTCCTGTGTAAGATCTCCTCGGTGAAGGATCTGTTCTAATGGCGGTGAAGGGGCCTTCCGCTCCGTCGCGGAATGCCTCTTCGATAAGTATATGCCCTCCTTGCGCGCTTCGCTATCAACCTATGGCGCGTAGGAGTTTTAGAACAACAGATCCTTTTTTGGAACCCTTTTCCCGTAGTACGCTCTTTTCGATGCGGCGGCCGCATCGCGATAGGCGTGCCGCCAAGCTCCGCGCATGTAAGAGAGCGGGCTTAGAGCGTTTGTGCGCGGCCGTGGGGACCGCGTATGGGAAGGATTCCACGTTCGTACATTCTAGCCCGCTGCGCGCTAGAATGCAAGAAATTCATGATCGATTCTACTTTAGCTTCTGAGTCTGTCCATTATCGTGTGGCTTGGTGCGCCTGGGACTTTTAGCTTTAGTAGTTTCTCTCATATACTGCAGTGCGTCCCCAGTTTCGCTGAGTAGCTTATCTGGCCCCTGCAGAGGCCTATAGTTCGAGTCGAATTGTCAAGGAGTAACCCTCATTTCTAGGGAGGTGAGATCATCGTGGAGTCGTCGGACGCGGAGTCGCTGGACGCGGCTGACGAAGTCAGCGCGCCGCGGCGCCGGTGCCGTCGGAGTCGTCGATGTCGCGGAATTTCAATAATAGTCCGTGGCACGAACCGTTCCGACCGATGCGCTCTTTGCGCCGTCGGTATCCGCTCGTCAGTGGGTCCATTGCTGGGCCCTCCATTTCGGGGTTACGACACACGAGATGTACTTCGCGTATTCTCCCACAGTGGGAGATGTCTTGTGGCTGTGTAATCGCTCGAGTGCAACTTCCCAATCCCCACATGACTGCAAACATTATCACAGCACGTTAATATTGTCAACCCCTCGGTTCTTAGCGGAAAAGCACAACACATTCTTCAACACACCAGGAAACACCTTCCTTTAAGGAAGGTGCTGCAGAACTCCCCTCTATTAAGAGGGGTGGTCCGAAGGACCGGGGTGTGTATGCTGAAAAAGTGCTTGTTTTAGCAAAAAGCTCCCCCTAGCCCCCTCTTATGCAAAGAGGGGGGAGTCGATCCTAAATGCCTGTTTTAGCAAAAAAAAGGTCCCCTTGCCACGCGTATGCGACAAGAGGGGGGCGAGAAAATAACTAACCTACTTAGTTCCTATCGGGTGTAGCTATGGCTACTCCTTTTCGTTCTCTCGGTATTTGAACCGAGAGTTGGTACTTTTGCACTTATTGTGCCACTTATATTGATAGTATTCTAGCATTATTAACGCATTAAGTCAAGTGTTTTGGTGTGTTTTGACCTACAATTAGCAAAATAGTGCATGTTGCAATAATTGTAGAAATGTGTTTTTATATATGTAACCCAACAAAGAAAGGGGAGACAATGCCCAAAAAGGGTAGAATGCACGTAGTTCAGCCGAGAAAGGCTGATTCGCGCTCGTTCACCGTCGAGCGACCAAAGGAGCGAGGACCCGGCGTAAGGGCTCGCATAGTGTTCCAGCCGAAGCACAGGGACGCGAAGCGCGCCCGTCAGCAGTGGAATAAGCTCAAGGCCACCCGAAACAACGATGTTGAAAGTGGTTAGACCTATTGACGGAATCGTAAAACAGTGGTATTGTGCTGTTTATGTAAAGAAAGGAGGGGCAATTTGGAGGCTCAACAGCCCAAAAAGGCTCCAAATGCAGCAACTGTACGTCGAGCTGCGTATGCTACGGTCGCTGTTCAACTAGATTTAGCAATTCGCCAGCGCGAAAAAAACCGCCGCAAAAAGGGGCGGGGGCGTAACCGGCGCGATTGTACCACTCGGCGGGCACCATGATTTTACGCATGGCGACCCGCTTTTCGTTTATCTTTTTAATTCACAAATTCAGTGGAAGCCAATCGAGAAGGTGTTTTTATAAGGGCTTGTAAATTTCTAGGGACATGAGCAGTTTTTGCTTTTCGTCTATAACCTGGAGTGCTTTTTACTTGATTAAGTTTATGGGTAGTAGCGGAATAGTTTTTTATAGCGTTCCAAAGGGAGTTAGAAATTAAGTCAGAATCTTCTTTAGAAATTTCTGGGTCATTTTCTATTAGCAGGGTATCTATTTTTTTGAGTGTTTCTTTGGTAACTCCTGTTCTTAATATATTATCTGCAAGCTCTTGGGAATCACTATCGTAATCTCCATTTTGAGAAAGAAATATTTCTAGCGCTTTCGTGAATAATCTTACGTCTTTATCTGGTGATTTTTTTAATATGGCTACATTGTCTAAGTCGAACGTTTCTGAAAGCATTCCTATTTCGTATGCCAACTGAGACCTTATTTGCATAAAAACAGTTGCTTCTACATATTCGTCTTTAAAGGTGTGTGGTGATCCATTTTCCAAGCCGCCTTTCATTTCTCTGTAGGGTTCACGTGGTAAAAATACTGCTACTCCTGGTACCGATTCTTCTTGACCTGTAGAGCCATCGGCTGATTTAAAATATTTTATTGTTCGAAGGTCGTAAAATTCTAATGATCTTGCGATATTTTCTATTTTCTCCCTTAGAGTCTCTATATTTTCGCCAATGGTAACATCTATACTTAAAACGCATGCTTCGCCAGATAAAGGGTCTTTCCATTCAATATAAAGGTCGGTCCCGCCACCGTCGTCATGCTCGGTGGCATGTTCTATATATTCATTTGGAAGCCATTGTTTAAGAGCTTCCATAACAATTGCCTCTGCTTGCCGGCCTCTTGATTCAACTTTTTTTGCGGCTTTATGTCCGCCTCTCATTTCTTGCGCTGTCCATGCTTTTTTAGAATCTAGTCGAGATGCTCTGGTTGAAGCATCTTTCATTACTTCTGAAGGAGAGACATGAGGAAAGAGAGTCGCGTCCATTGGAAGAGGTGCATTTTCTTTTTCAACTTTGCCAAGCATCGAGCCTGGAAGTTCTGGTCTTCCTCTGTTGGTTTCTCCTGGTATGTATCTCATAGAATAAGAAAATTATACCTTTCTAGTATACCTTTTTTTCCTTAAAGTGTTAAAAGTAATTATTGACCAAAACAGTCTGAAATTGCTACAGTACGTATATATGGAAGAAGGATATAGCCAAAACCCGTTGGAGAATTTTAAGCTGGTGGCATTTTGTCCGTTATGCAACGCTCAGTATCACCCGCATCAGGCATCTGTTTTAGAACAAAAAGAAGATGCTCATTTAGTATACGTAAAATGCGAGCAATGTGGGTCTGCTATAATAGCGCTGGTGGTAACCGGCTTAATGGGGATTAGCTCGGTAGGATTAGTAACAGATTTAACAGAAAAAGATATCCGCAAATTCCAGAATGCATCGGCTGTTACATCGGACGATATATTAGATTTTCACCATGGATTACGCCGCGAAAAGACGGTAAAGGCGTTTTTAGATGGTGAATAATTCTAAAACCAGAATTCTGTGTACACGCTTGACGTGTGTATTTTTTTCTTGTATTATATTCTTGTTTTTGACTCAACTTAATGAGCAGCCCAAGGCTTGGTCTTGCGGTATATTCTAAATAATAAATGTATGGCATCAGTAAAACTCAGTGCAGTTGCTCGATCGGAAGAGAAGACTCCAGCTGAATTAAGACGAGAAGGCATGATTCCAGGGGTTGTGTATGGAAAAAAGGTAAAACCATACTCAGTAGCTGTAGAAGAAATTCCATTTAATAAAGTATTAAAAAAAGCCGGTGAAAGCACGTTGGTAGATTTTGCATTTGCGGATAACGAATCGGTGAATGTGCTTATTCAAGATGTGCAGCGACATGCAGTTCGTGAAGATGTTATGCATGTAGATTTTTATCAGGTAGACATGAAAGAAAAAATTACCGCAAATATTCCATTAGAATTTGTTGGAGAGGCACTTGCTGTAGACGATTTAGGTGGTTTGCTGGTAAAAACAATAGATACACTTTCTGTTCAGTGTTTACCAGGAGATTTAGTACACGAAATTAAAGTAGATATTTCCGTATTAAAAACATTTGAAGATTCACTTAGAATAAAAGATATTCAATTGCCAGAAGGGCTCGAAATTTCGATCGACCCAGAGGCGAGTGTGGTTTCTGTTGAAGAGCCAAAATCTGAAGAAGAGCTCGACGCTGAACTTGCAGAAGCAGTAAGCGAAGAAGACGCTATCGCAGGAATCGAAGATGTTGAAGGCGAAGAAGGAGAGGAAGGCGAAGCTGCTGAAGGAGAAGAAGGCGCACCAGTTGAGGCGAAAGAAGGTGGTGAGGCTGCCGAAGGAGCAGGTGATGCTGCAGAAAAGAAAGAATAATAAAGATATTTAAAAGAGGCAGCTTTTACAGCTGTCTCTTTTGATTGAACGGGTCGAGTGCTATACTACTATTTATGAAGAAGAAATTCGACTATAAAAAAATATTGTTTGTGCCGTTTCAAGAGGTCCGTATTCCTGCATGGGCCTTGTTGCTTGTAGTGGTTGCAATTGTTGTCGGTGGCGTGCTTGCAACGCAGCCCAGAGAAAGTGTTGTTGTGGAGGAGCCGGTGGTTGTGGTAGAAGAACCAGAAGAGGTGTATTTTTCTTGGCTCGATGGAAGAGAGCAAGAGAGTGAGGAGTCGGTTGTTCCGTATGCAATAATGATAGACCATGCCTTAGATAGTGGATTACCAATAGGAATAGACCAAGCGCCAGTAGTTTTTGAAACATTGGTAGAGGGTGGGGTAACGCGGTTAATGGCGTTGTTTGACCCACGAGATAACATTGAATATATTGGGCCGGTTCGGTCTGCGCGACCGTATTTTGTTGATTGGGCGCAAGGATTTGGAGCAGTATACGCTCATGCAGGCGGAAGCCCGACCGCATTGAGTTTAATAAAAGATATTATTATAAAAGATATTAATGAAATAGGCTCTGATGGAAAATATTTTTGGAGAAGTAAAAATAGAGAAGCTCCTCATAACTTGTTTACTTCTAGCGAACTCATGAATGAAGCTTTTGCAGTAAAGGAATGGGAGCTGACACGAGACGAACAGCTGTTGCCATGGGAATGGCAGGAATCTGTCGAAGGGGTAGAGGAAGAGCAAAATGCTTTAAGTGTGTTAATAGATTTTTCTCGAACCTCGTATACCGTAGCTTGGGAATATAATTTAGAAGATAGTGCATACCAGCGGTATCGCTCTGGGAAGCTTGCGCAAACAAGCGATGGGACGAATTTGGTTGCCAAGAATGTTGTAGTGCAGTTTGTTGATATTGGGTTAGAAGACGAGTTGCGGTTAACAATGGAAACGCTTGGAGATGGCGATGCGGTGGTGTGTTCTTTAGGAATATGTAAAGAAGGCGAATGGAAGCGAGCAGCCACAAATGAACCAACTCAGTTTTTTGTAGAAAATGAGCTTGTAGTGTTGGTGCCAGGTAATACGTGGATTGCTGTGGTGCCAAATGGAAGAAGTGTTACCTGGGAATAGTGCTTTGTCATTGCGCGTGTCCCGTACCGAATGGTTACTGGGGAGCCATGCGAAGCAATCTATACAAGAAAATAACACGAGATTGCTTCGGCAAGCAGCCTCGCAATGACAGGTTTTAGAGGCTGTGTTGTGCGTGTCCGCCTCTGGCGGAAGCCGTTAAAAAGAGAGGGTGAATATACGATCTTTTTTTGAAAGATCTTTTTTTATTTTTGCTAAAGGAAATTGTTTTTTAAGAATAGCGGATTGTCGAGGATCTATTTCTGCTATAAGCGTAACGGTTCGTTTTTTTTCGTCATCCTGAACGGAAGGTGAAGGATCTCTGTTTTGATCGAGATTCTTCGCATGCAGCTCTGAATGACGAGAGGAAAGATTTTTTATTTGCTGTATTAATTCTGTTAAATGGTCGAGCCCTTCTTCTCCAGAATAAAGAGCAGTTGCTGGCTCGAACTTAGTAATGTCTTTTGCAATTGTTTTACTATCAGATTGTGGTAAATAGGGGAGATTGGCTAGAATAAGAATGTGCTCTTGATCCCATGTTTTAGATGGAATGTTTTTGAGAAGGTCAGATTTAATAAATGTTATTGGAATCTGAGGGCAAAGTTTTTTGTGATTTTTTTTGGCAATTTTGAGCGCTTTTTTTGAAATATCTACAGCAGTGTAAGTAGGCAGTAAACTCCCCCCACCCCCTCTTATGCAAAGAGGGGGTGATGCAGCTACCTCCCCCCTTAAAGTAAGGGGGGAGTGAGGGGGGATATTCATCGCAACACTTAAAATAATATTTCCACTACCAGTGCCAATATCTATAACCTGTAGAGACGTGGCCCTGCCGCGTCTTTCGGAGACGCCCCTGGGGGTCGTCTCTACAATATGCGTAATTGCCTCATCTACTAATTCTTCTGTCTCTGGGCGGGGGATAAGTGTGGCTTTGGTAACAAAAAAAGGCTGGCCATAAAATTCTTTGGTGCCAGTAATATAGGCGATTGGCTCGTGTTTTTTTCTTCTCTCTATAGCTTTGTTAAAAGCTCTGTATTCAAAATTTGAAAGTTTATAGTCTGGATGAGTTAACACCCATTCTTTGTTTTTTTGCAAAACCCAAGCAAGCAATACTTCTTTATCTAAATTTGTAGTGCCATTGACTTCTTTTGAAATATGTGTTAATTGTTTCATACGGGCTCGTAGACTGACACGCAGGAAAGGCATTCGTATGTACATGCAAGATGCAGACGGCGAATACACGGAGTGGACGACTTTTTGGCCTCGTGACTCGATTTTGCGTCGTGACAGGCCATCCGGCGAGGTCGAGATCAAGTTTCTGAGACGCGGAAAAGAGCTTCGTGTTCGCCCAGGAGAGGAAGTAATGATCTTTCCCTCTCCAGAAGCGTGTGACCTTGCTTTAGAATTACTAAAAGCAGGGTTTCCAGCTGGGCTCACATGGGCGTATCCTGGTTCGTCTGATCCTGAAGGCTGGACACGTAGTAGACTTGAAGAACCCAGAGGCCGGCTCCCTCGGACAACATAAGAGGTATTAGTGGCTCTCCAACTTTCGGCATATTCTCTCGCTTGGCATCGGCTGGGCGGGAGGATCTTTTATTTTACGTCAGAATTTTGTTCTCTCTCAGCTGCTTTAAGGGCTTCTATAATAGGGTCTATGTTGCCATCTAGAAAGCTACTTATTTGGTTGAAGTTTTTAGAAATTCTATGGTCGGTTATTCTGTCTTGCGGAAAGTTATAGGTGCGGATTTTTTCTGATCTGTCTCCTGTTCCAATCTGAGATTTACGCATTTCGGAATCTTCTTTTATTTTTCTTTCTTGCTCTAATTGAAAAAGCCTTGAGCGTAAAATTTGTAAAGCGCGTTCTTTGTTTTGCTGCTGAGATCTTTCATCCTGACAATACACCATAACTCCAGTAGGCAGATGGGTAATACGAACTGCGGAATAGGTAGTATTTACTGATTGGCCGCCACTGCCAGTAGAGGTTGTTCGCTCTATATTTAACTCTTCTGGTTTTAATTCTATATCTATTTCTTCTGCCTCGGGCATAATTGCAACGGTGGTAGTGGAGGTATGAACCCGACCGCTTTTTTCTGTTTCAGGCACTCGCTGTACCCGATGAACGCCGCTTTCATATTTTAATCGAGAATAAACGCTTTTACCGACAACCTCGAAAATAATTTCTTTTAACCCGCCAATCCCTATTCTGCTGGAAGAGAGCACTTGGGTTTTCCAGCCGTTGTTTTCTGCGTAATGGGTATACATTCTAAAAAGTTCAGACGCAAATAAAGCTGATTCATCGCCACCGGCCCCGGCCCTAATTTCTACAATAGTATTCTTTTTATCTAACGGATCAGCTGGATGGAAATATTCTTCTATATCTCGCTGAACAGCGATTATGTTTTTTTCTGTTTCTGCTAATTCCTCCTTGGCCATTTCTACAATATCAGCATCGTCTGATTTACTTTCTTCTTCTAACTCTTTTTTTGTTTTCTTTAACGACTCAAATTCTTCTATTTGGGTAAGAATACCATCTACCTCGCTATATTCTTGCGACAGCTTTTTAAGCTTGTTTGGGTCGTTTGCAATATCAGAAGCAGAGAGCTTTTCTTGGAGCTCTTTTTTTGTTTCTAAAAGTTGGTCGGTATTATATGTCATATATACATAATAAAAGAGCCAGGCAAAAAATGCCATGGCTCTCTTATTTTTTTGAAATAGTTATTTTTTTGTCTCTGCGAGCTTCTTTTTAATAGCCTCTCCTTGGGCTTTTATGTTTCGCGATGCTTTTGCAGCTACTTTCCGCTCTTCGGTAGATCTTTTGGCTTTTTTATCGGTGGTTTTTTTCTTTGCTGCAACACGTTTTTTAAATCGGTCAACACGACCTGCTGTGTCTATTAACTTTTGTCCTCCGCCAGTATAAAAAGGATGGCAGGCAGAACATTGCTCTACTTGAATGTTATCGACAGTAGCGCCAAGTGTAAGTTTTGCGCCACATGAGCATACAACCTTTGCTTCGGCATTATATTTTGGGTGGATTCCTTTTTTCATATATATCTTAAATTATCAGCCATCAGATAATACCAGAGGAACCTTTTTTTGGCAAGTGTGCGGGGTTTCCCCCTCTTTGCATAAGAGGGGGTAGGGGGAGTTATTTCAGAATGCAATAAACCCTCCCCAGCCCTCCCTTATGCAAAGAGAGGGAGTTGAGGTGCCTCTTTTTTAGCGATTATTTAGAAAGATGGTTGACTCATTTAACATTTTGGTGTTATATACACGTGCTTAATCGTTATATTTATCACACATACGCCTTTCTTATTAGGTGGCCCTCATTTCGCTTGTTATAGCTTAGTGAATGGCCTATGGGCGTAGACGTCGTAACCTATATGTCAGTAAAAATTCCCTCAGTAGAGGAACTCTTAAAAGCAGGTGTTCATTTTGGACACAACGAATCACGGTGGCATCCACGAATGGAGCCGTATATTTATACCACACGAGCGGGGACGCATATTATTCATTTAGAAAAAACCCGCGAAATGCTTAATGCTGCAGCTGAATTTGCTGCTGGTGTTGCAGCAAAAGGTGGTGTTGTTTTGTTTTTAGGAACAAAAAGACAAGCAAAAGCTATTGTAGAAGCAAAAGCAAAAGAATGCGGAGCGCCAGTTATCACCGGAAAATGGATTGGTGGGTTGCTTACAAACTGGCCGACAGTATCACTAAAAATTAAAAGCTTACGAAAACTTAAAGACCAGAGAGAAAAAGGCGAACTTAAGAAATATACAAAAAGAGAACAGCTTACAATAGAAAGAGAAATTGCCAAGCTTACCGATGAAGTTGGTGGTATCGAGTCTATGACGAAACCTCCAGAGGCATTGTTTATTATTGATATTAAAGAAGAAAAAACAGCCTTAAAAGAAGCGGGTAGAATGAATATTCCTGTAATAGCGTTAGTAGATACCAATACAAATCCAGACAAAGCAGATTATCCTATTCCTGCTAACGACGATGCTGTTAAATCTTTAGACCTTATTATAGGAAGTATCTCTCAGGCAATCGCAGCTGCCAAAGCAGCAGCTCCAAAGGAAGAAAAAGCAGAATCTTCGCAAAAGAAACCAGCAGCAAAACCTGCGACACCAAAGGCAGCGGAGCCTAAAAAAACTGAAACCAAAGAAACTAAATAATTATTAAAACGTAATATGATAAAAGCAACCGACGTTAAAGATTTACGAGATAAAACGGGTGCTGGAATGATGGATGCAAAAAAAGCACTCGAAGAATCTGGTGGAGATTTAGAAAAAGCAATTGAATGGCTTCGAAAGAAAGGCCAGCAAGTTGCTGCAAAAAAACAATCAGAACGAACAGCCCACGAAGGAATGATAGAAAGCTACATTCATGGCAATAGTAGGGTTGGAGTTTTACTTGAGCTTAATTGCGAAACAGATTTTGTTGCCAGAAACGAAGAATTTAAAGCATTGGCACACGATATTGCAATGCATATCGCAGCCATGAGCCCTGAATATATATCAGCAGAAGATATTCCTGCAGATGTGATAGAAAAAGAAAAAGAGATCGAAGCAGAAAAGTTAAAGACCGAAGGCAAACCAGAAGAAATGATAGAAAAAATTCTTGAAGGCAAGGTAAAGAAGTTTGCTGGCGAGGTATGTTTGCTTGATCAAGTATTTGTAAAAGATGACAAAACAACTGTTGAAGATGTTGTAAATAATGCAACTCAAAAGCTTGGAGAAAAAATTGTTATCCGAAGATTTGTTCGCTATTCATTAGAAGGCGACCCTATTATGTGCTCGATTAAAGAATAATAAAATTTAAAGCTCCCCGAAAGGGGAGTTTTTTTGTCAGATTCTCGTCATTCTGAATGACCTCTGTGAAATGAAGAATCTCGATGAAGACAGAGATCCTTTGCAAAGACTTTATAGATGTCATTCTGATCCTGCCTCAGGAGAAGAATCTTCCATACAGGTGTGCAGCCTATTGGGAAGATCCTTCCCCTGCAGTCAGGATGACAATTTTAAAAATTATCCTTCGGATAATTAAGTGAAACGCAAATACCCGAGAAGTGTCATTTCGAGAAGGCTTTGCGACGAGAAACCTGTTAATGACCGGAATAGTTTATGTTCGACTACGGATTTCTCGTCGCAGCTTCAGTGCAGCTCCGTCCCCCACATGGTCGGGACATCGCGAAATGACAGAAAAAACGGATATTTTTGATATGCTATACTATTTGTAATATGAAAGATTCTTATAAACGAATATTGTTAAAAGTTTCCGGGGAGTTTTTTGGGGATTCAGAGTCGTGTATTTCTGTTCCCAAGGTAGAAGAATTAGTAGCAGGAATAAAAGTGCTTTTAAAAGAGGGGATTCAGGTAGGAGTTGTTGTTGGTGGCGGAAATATATTTCGGAAACGGTTTGTAGAGGGCACAACTGTTGACCCAATGATAGCCGACTACATGGGAATAACCGGTACTATTATTAATGCGCTTATTTTAAACGAGAGGTTAAATGCTGTAGACGTGGTAAGTGTTGTTCAGTCTGCGTGGCCTATAAAAGATATTGTAGATGGTGTTGATCCTCATAGTGCGCAGGGAATAGTAATGAAAGGCGGGGTGGTGGTGTTTGCTGCTGGAACAGGAAAGCCAAATGTTACAACCGACACTGGAGTAGTAGAGAGGGCAATAGATTTAAAAGCCGAGGTAATTGTAAAAGCAACAAAAGTGGATGGTGTGTATACTAAAGATCCGGAGAAATTTTCGAATGCGCAAAAAATAGAATCTATGACATTAGACGAGGCCTTAGAGAGAGGAGTGCAGATTATGGATACGGAGGCTCTTGTAAAAGCAAAAGAGCATTCTATTGCGATTCATGTTATTAAATTCTCTCCAGAAAATTTACAGACGCTAGCGCAAGGGAAGGAGATTGGGACGGTAGTTTCTGTTTGAATTTGGTTTGGAGTTAATTTGGGATAGGACTGATTTTTATTTCGTCATCCCGGGCCCCGACCCGGGATGACAGAGTAGCCTTAGTAGAGTTGAGATAAAAAACAAATAAGCCAACCGGTTGGCTTATTTATTTTTTTAAAGGAAACCTTGGACATTTTTGCTGAAGATCGCTAAAATAGAGTTGAATTGAATAGGTTTGTATTAATACATTATTTTATGGCAGAAAAAAATGTAAACGTCGCCATTAATGGCTTCGGAAGAATTGGTAGGAATGCTTTTAAGATTGCAATGGAGAAAGAAAATATTACCATTGTTGCAATTAACGATTTAACAGATAACGCAACTCTGGCGCATTTGTTAACCTACGATACTGTGTACGGCAAATACGACAAGTCGGTAGAGGTAACAGACGAAGGTTTTAAAATAGACGGAAAAGAAATTCCGGTTTTAAGTGAGAAAGACCCAGGAAAATTACCGTGGAAAGATTTAAACGTAGATGTGGTAATCGAAAGCACTGGAGTATTTAGAACCGAAGAGAAAGCTCAACCTCATATAGACGCTGGTGCAAAGAACGTGATTATTTCTGCTCCTGGCAAAGGCGGCAATGTTGGAACGTTTGTTCGAGGAGTAAATAGTGAAGATGCTAAGGATGCCTCAAGCAATATTCATTCAAATGCTTCGTGTACAACAAACTGTATCGCACCAGTCATGAATATTTTGCATTCTAGCTTTGGCGTAAAGAAAGCCATGATGACAACTATTCATGGCTATACTGCAGACCAGAGTTTACAAGACGGGCCTCATAAAGATTTACGAAGAGCACGTGCAGCAGCAGTCAATATTATTCCAACAACCACCGGAGCTGCTATTGCAACCACTGAAACAATCCCAGATTTAAAAGATAAATTCGACGGCATGGCAATTCGTGTGCCAGTACCCGTTGTTTCTATTTCGGACATTACACTTATATTAGATAAAGAAACATCGGCAGAAGAAGTAAACGAGGTATTTGCTAAAGCCAGTAAGAATGTGTTGTACGATGGTATTTTAGATGTAACAGAAGAGCCGCTTGTTTCTGCTGACTTTATTAAGAATGCCCATTCAGCGATTATAGATGTATCGCTTACAAAAGTTGTAGACGGCGATATGGTAAAAGTTATTGCCTGGTACGATAATGAATGGGGGTATTCGAATCGGTTAATAGAATTTGTAGCAGAAGTTTAGAAAAATTAAGAAACATCTGTCATTGCGCCTGCCCGCCTTTGGAGGGATCCCTCTCTGAGGGAGAAGCAATCTCTGTATTTTTCGTCTCTAGATTGCTTCGCATGACTCGCAATGACACTTAAAAGGGATCCTGATCCGCGGGATCTTTTTTTGTTAATAAAAAACGCGGCAGTAAAGAGGGTTGGACTCTTCTACTGCCGCGACGGATAACCATTCACCTGTTTCCTTAAGTCTTCTTCGCGGAGAAAACTAGGAAGCAGGGGATAATAATGCGAACTGCAAACGCGGTTGCAGCCAACATTACCACCATAATCATCCCGAGCTGTTGGATGGGCTCGAAGCGAGCGAACATGAGTGGTGCAAAGAGCAAGGCGTTTATAGCCGCGTCCTTCATTACCACCGAGCCGCTTTCATCGAGCGCACTGAGTGCTGCTTTTCTTCTGTCTCCAGTTCCATGGTAGGAGTCGATAAAGCTCTCGACTGGGAAGAGCATGAAGTCGGCGCTGGCGTTTATGGCGAATGCCATTATCACTGCAACAGCCTGGTTAAAGTCTATTCCAAGCGTTACGAGCGCGATTACGATAACCGCACTTGCAAACAACAGCGGAATAACCAGTATAGCGCCAACAATATGCCACCTGATTGCTGGGGTTTCTTTCCGTTTCCGGTCGAACACCCTGGCAATAGCAGCAGCCCAGATAAGAACTAAGGCAAAATCGAGAATCGTATTCTTTATCTTGCCGTCTCTTATCTGTTGCTCTTGCAACGCCCAGTTGACCGTTTTCCCACCTGGGTAGGTGGTAAGCCCGTGAGTTTCTGTGAGTGTATGGATTTCTCCGATAAACGCAGATAACGCACGAGATTCAAACGCCTGGTTCGTAAAGACGCTCACTTTTATCATCTCAGTGGAAAGCGAGTCAGGCTTATTGAGGATCCGAAGGTTGTCGACAAGGATCGGGTTAACCACTCCCTCGTATTCTTGATACCCAACGGATTGTTCTATTGCTAAAATACTAGCGCGAAGAGCGCCAGCGTCCTCGGGAATACCGCCCTCGTTTTGATCTCGGATGACGTCTACAATAGAGGACGTTTCGGTTGTTCCAGGAAGAGCTTCTACGCTCTCGATAAATCTAACAACTCTGCGAAAGTTCTCGTAACCTTTATCGCTATTGCGCTTGCGAAGGATCTCGCTAGCTTCAAGGTCATCGCCGGGTGCTAGGTCTATCTTTATCCCAACTTCTGCGGCATCGTTGCCTGGTTTCCCTTCTTCGTTAAGCCACTCCATGGTTTGGTGCATTCCTGTGCCTTTAAGGAAGGCCAAGGATTGCGTGTTAACCACAACTCTGTCTTGCAGCACGAATGCAGACGCAATTGCTATTATCCCAATGGTAAGGACGGAAATAGCTGCTAGAGCTGTTCGGCTGGTGACGAGCTTTTCATCGAGCTCATCAACGAGGTCGAGAACGAAGTTTACTGCTCTTTCCAGAGGAGTTCCTGCGGAAAAAGATAACAGGTCGTTTGGCAGTTCTTTAGCAGCTTCGGTTGAGCACATTCGCATGTGCAACTGTGGTAGTACGTACATTGCAAGAACATACGTATACACAATTCCAAGCGCTGCCAGTGGGCCTAGCTCTCGTATAACCCGAACCTCAAAGGTAACGAGTGACACAAGAGTAAGCACCGAGATAACCAGTATCCCGTTAAGGATTGGCCCGATATCTTTAGCGCTATCTTTCCATGCCTGTGCAGTGCTTTTTCTACCAGTGCTAGCGCGGTTAAACGCGTGGAACCGGTGAATAGTAAAACTCGATCCTTGCACTAACCATATGCTTGCAGCCACGAGAATATAGGAATTCTCGGTGGTAGGAAGCCACGACGCATGAAAGTTTAGCCACTCGCTCAAGAAAGCAATAACGCTAATGCTGCCCCGTGTCCACACAAGAACACATAGCATAAGCATTACCATCACCAAAGATCGTCGCCATGATCCCAAGAGGAATACTCCGGCAAGGAATGCCAGGATTAATCCAAAGGGAATAATGGTAACGACATCGTGGGTGAGGGATATGTCGAGTGTTTCTCGTGCAGCAGCCCAGCCTGCAACCTGCCAATGTTGCCATTGCTCTTTAGGGGTGATGGTATTTTTGAAATACCGCCAGAGAGTTGAGGTAGGCTTGCCTTCGAGGAGCTCGACTGAATCCCAATACACTTCGTGTTGAGAATGATCCGGCGCAAGAAGCACCGCAACAATTGCCCATTCGAAGTTTTCGCCGAAGATCTTTCCTCTATAGGAATCGTTTGCCGAAACAAACGCGATCCATTCCTTTAGATAGAGATCGTTGTTTTCTAGCTCCCAAAGATCACCTTCACTGAGAGCTGGGTCGTAATTAGGGTTCCAGATCTCATTCCCTGCTTCATCGCGACCTCGAGAGACGATAGGTATGGTTGTTGGGCCAGCAACACGGCTTGTAGTGCGACCGTTGATTGTCTCCTGTGCCCAAGATAATTCCTCTACTTCCGCAGAGAAATCTGCTATATGTTTAAGGTGATCGTAGGTAAGAGAGTCTCTTCCGGGCAAGGGAAGAAAGAAGATGAGCCGGTCGTTCGAACGGAATTGTTGAAGAACTTGATCGTTTAAGTACTCTTGCGAGTTCTTGTTTACGATCGTGTTATCTACAACTCCGCTTCGCCTTACATACACGTTCATCGCGCAGAGGAATATGGTTATCGCAGTAAAGATAACCAGTGTTTGCCGCTTCATTGGCTTTCCAATCTGGTTTCTTTACCCGAAACGTTTGGTGGCGTGCGATGTCAAAGGACAGAACAGTAGAGTTAACTATAAAAAACTTGTTTCGTCAATATGGACATAGTGGGTATTGTCTGGTATTTTTGCATGTTGCAAGTGCGACGAAGTTGTCTTGCTAAAGTGCCGGAAGAAGTGCAGAGTCTCTTTCCTTGAACAAAGGCAATGAGATGTTTACACTTAACAGTACCTTCACAAAGAGAGGAGGTAAGTATATGGACGTTTTTTCTGGTCGTCCTAAAGAAACAGAACAAAAGTCTTTTGTGCCGCCTCCTCGGGCGCGCATTCGGCTTTTGGTTGTGATGGTGCACTATCTTGCGCTATTTCTGTACCATGCAGTAGCGCGGCCTCTTGATTACTGGTCGTTTAGGTTGCTCCATCGATTGCCTATTCCTGCGCTCAAGAAAAAGCATTACGTTTACCGCTGGTTAGCAAAGCTTTTTCTTAACACAGCATACACTCTCTCTATTCGTGAGGGGAAAGGCGGTGTTGGTGCACTTTCTTCTATGTATGGAGACCCAACGACGTTCTACGCAGGTCGAGAAGCCTCTAGATCCGAGAGAGCATGGGCTTGGATCTGGGATAGCGTTTTCTGGAATTCACCGGCTCTTCGAGATCGCTTAATGTTTACTACCGATCTTTTAGATTGGGTGGTAAACGAGAGTGGTGTGGAGGCTGCAATCACTCCTGGGCGTTTAGGGTTTGTTGCTAGCGTAGGGGCTGGAAGTGCTCGCGCAGCAGCGTCTGCTGCTACTTCGAGTAAATATCCTGTCGGTGTTATCGCTATCGACAAGGATCCTGACGCTCTCGAGTTAACCAAGAAAACTGCTATAGAACTCGGTCATCAAGCGCCGCTCGTATGCATATCCGGCGACGCGACGAAAGTAGTGAGTTCTCTCGCTACAAGAGTTAGAGGGCAGGAAGCGGAAACAGCTCAAAACAGGGCTTTGTCGTTTCTGGGCAATGGTGCAGCCGTGGTAACTGCGGAAAGCATTACAACTGTTGTGCCATATGAAGCATCTGGGGAAATTCTAGGGGATGTTATCGTCGTAGAAGTAGTCGGTCTGCTGGATTACTTTACTGACGGGAAGATACGCTCCCTTCTTTCTCAGATTCGAAAGCTTCTTGTACCTGGTGGGTATGTTGTGTGGAGCTGTGTGGGCAAAACACTTGAATCTCACCCAGTAAGAAACGTGGTTCGCTGGCCACGGATGTTCTATCGTACGCCAGCGGAAGTCGAGGAACTAACTTTGAAGGCTGGTTTTGAAAGCGTAACAGTACATAACCGCTTCGGTGGTTACCACAATGTTGCTGTCGCCAAAACACCGGTCGAGTGAACCTTTAGGCGGTCTTATGATATACTTAACAGTATTGAGTAAGGCTCCTAAGGGTTTTGTTTTTTATGGATCTGCAAAATTGGTTTTTGCTTGCAGTCGCATTTTTGAATTTAATTTTAGGAAGCGTCATTGTAAGTAAAAATCACCGCTCACCAATTGCACTCTCGTACGGCGTGTTTGTGTTTTTTGTTGCCTTGTGGTCGTTGGGACTTGTTATGTTCCGCTTAACAGCAGACACGACAATAGCGTTGTTGTGGGCGAAATTTTATTATATTAGCGCCGCCTATATTGGCGCCTCTTTTTTATATTTTTCGTTGGTGTTTCCAGATAAACGAAGCCCTACAAAAAAGCAAACCTACTTGCTTTTGCTAAGTGCCATTATTATGGGTGGGCTGGTAGCATTACCAGGATTTTTAACCAAAGAGGTTGCAGTAAGAGACTGGGGGAAAGAAGTTATTTTAGGCAATGGCGCATATCTTTTATTCTCGCTTTATTTTGTTGGGATGTTTGGAACTGCTTTGTATAGAATGTTTCGGTTATACCTTTCACGACAAGGGCTTATACGGTCGCAGGCAGTGTATATTTTTTGGGGAGTATTTATACCTGGAGTATTTGGGGTTTATTTTAATTTGTATTTGCCATGGGTTGGGAACTATAAATTTATTTGGGGTGGGCCGTTGTTTACGGTTATTATGATAGCGTGTATTGGATACGCTATTGCTCGGTATAGGCTACTCGATATTCGGTTTATTATTTCTCGTGGTATTTTGTATACCATTTTGGTTGCAGTTGTGTCTGGTGCTTTTGGAATAGTAACGATTGTTGCAAGTGCCATGTTCCAGGAAACAACGAATTTTCAGGCTTGGTCGGTGTTAGTGGTGGCTTCCATTTTACTCGTTGTGTTGATAGATCCATTAAAAGCGATTTTATCTGCTGTTACTGACAGCTTTTTTTACAAAAAGAAAATAGACTATGGAAAGGTATTAAGAAATATTTCTCAGTCGATTGCCAGAGAAATAGAATTAAAGCCTCTTTTAAAAACATTTACCGAAGAGATAGAAAAGAGGTTAAGAATTTCTGAAGTAGATGTTGTTCATTACAACGAAGAAAAGAAAACATTTGCTTCCGAAAAACACAAAGAACTTCCTCAGCAAGAATTGTTCGAAATACTTCAAGCCCACCGTGCGGCGATTATTATAGACGAGCTTAAAAATGAAAACCAAATTAAAGGCAACCGAGAACACAGAGAAATTACAGATTGGTTGGAGGAACAAGAAATTCATGTGGTTATTCCTGTACAGTTGGAGGCGAGAATTATTGGGGCGTTATTTGTTTCTGCTAAAAAATCTCGAGATGCATTTACCCAAGAAGAAGTAGAGTCTTTAGAGTTGCTTACTTCTCAGTTTGCTGTTGCACTGGAGAAGGCAAAGCTGTTTGCCGAGGTACAAACATTTAACATTAAACTCCAAGAGGAAGTAAAAAAAGCGACTGGGGAATTACAAGAAGCAAACGAACATTTGCAACAACTCGATAAAGCGAAATCTGAATTTTTGTCTATTGCTGCGCATCAACTACGCACACCGCTAACAGGGATTAAGGGCTATTTAAGTATGATAGAAGCTGGCGAGATAGAGCAGAAAGATCAGATGGGGATTATTCACGATTTATACGGCCAGGCAGATAGGCTTTCTCGGGTGGTGAATGTATTTTTGAATGTTTCTCGCATAGAAGCAGGGAGATTAAAATTAGACTTCACAGAAATGAAATTAGAAGAAGTGGTAGATTCGGTTATGATGGAGCTAAACGCAATAGCAAAGAAAAAGAAGGTAACCGTTACCTTTAAAAAACCAGAAAAAGCAACACCAACGTTGTTTATGGATCAAGACAAAATTCACGATGTGGTAATGAATTTGGTAGATAATGCGATTAAATATAATAAAGAAAATGGGCATGTAGATGTAACGTTAAAGGTAGACGATTCGCATGTCACCTTTACAACCCAAGACGATGGTATTGGAATGAACAAAAACGACATTACTCGCGTGTTCGAAAAATTTGCACGAGGAGAGGAAGGCTTTAAATCTCACACCGAGGGTACTGGGTTAGGGTTGTTTGTTGCAAAGAGGGTGGTAGAGGTTCATGGCGGTGATATTTGGGCAGAGAGTGATGGGCCGGGTAAAGGTTCTCGGTTTATCTTTACACTTCCGCTTACACTAAAAGAAAAGCCAAAAGAAAGCGGAATGGAAACACTGGTGAAAAAAGAGTTAGAAAAGGCAGATAACCTTGAAGAAAAAAAATAATCAACGTAGGATAGGTAAGATAGGTGGAGCATTTTTTTACCGAACAATAACGTATACGGTCTATGATGAAGTCAGGTCAATGTCCACCAGTGGTGCTTGCTATTATTGATGGTTGGGGGATTGGAGCACCAGATAAAGGCAATGCTATTGCACAAGCTCATACTCCTGCATTTGATGCGCTTAATAAACAACCAGGCTATATTGAAATAGGCGCCTCTGGAGCTGCTGTTGGTTTGCCAGAGGATCAAAACGGTAATTCCGAAGCCGGTCATATGAATATTGGAGCAGGCAGAGTTGTAAAGCAGGACGATGTTGTTATTTTAGATTCGATAGAGAAAGACACTTTTTTTGAAAACAAAACATTTACCGAGGCAGCAGAGCATGTAAAGCGTTGGGGAACGCAACTTCACTTAATGGGGTTGCTAACAGATGTTCAGAGTGCGCACTCTGACCCTCGTCATTTATGGGCGTTGCTCGATTTATGTGCTGCTCATAAGTTGCCGCAAGTGTGGTTACATTTGTTTACTGATGGCAGAGATAGCCCACCGCAGCATGCACCGACATTATTAAAACAACTCCGAGAGCACATGCACGAAGGCCAACAGATAGCCAGTCTGGTTGGTAGGTTTTATGGCATGGATAGAAAAAAGGAATGGAAGAATACCGAGAAAGCATATAATTTAATTGCCCTTGGAGATGGGATTGCATTTAAGACTCCAGAAGAGGCTGTTGCTCATGGGTATAGCACCAACAAAACAGACGAGTTTATAGACCCGTCTATTATGATTAAAGACGACGGCACTCCTCTTACCACTGTTCAGGATAACGATTCAATGGTGTTTTTTAATATTCGATCAGACCGTGCCCGCCAGCTTACGAAAGCGTTTGTGCAGAAAGATTTCGAGAAAATGAATCCAGGTTCTTTTAAGAGAAGTAAAGTTATTCAGAATATTCGGTTTGTGGGAATGACTCATTTTGGTCCTTCGCTCGATTCGACAATGTTTGCTTTTCCGCCTAAGCCAGTAGAAGACACCTTACCGATGGTGTTAAGAGAGTTTCGGCAATTGTATTTGTCTGAATCGGAAAAATTTGCTCATGTAACTTTTTTCTTAAATGGCGGGCATGCTCATCCGGTTGGAGGCGAAGAACGACAGGTGATTCCATCTCCCAAGCTCGATCATTACGAAGAACAACCAGAAATGGCGACAGAGGAGTTAATAGATATTGTTGTCGATGGTATTGCTAAAAAAAGATTCGATTTTTTTGTTGTAAATATTGCCGCCCCAGATATGATAGCTCACACCGGGAATTTAGAGGCAACAATGAAAGCGGTAGAGAAAACAGACACCGAAATTGCTCGATTGCTCGCAGAGGTAGCAAAAGTAAATGGCCATATTATTATTACGGCAGATCATGGGAATGCAGAAAAAGTTCAGCATATCGAGACCGGTGCTATGGATACCGAGCATTCGGCAGTAAAAGTCCCGTGCTATCTGGTTTCTCCTACCCATAAGCTCGATCTTTCTAAAAAAGACGCCGTACTTGGAGATATAGCACCTACAATTTGCGAGATTTTAGAGGTGCAAAAACCAGATGCAATGACCGGCCAAAGTTTGCTGGCAAAAAACGAATAAAAAAAAGTGGAATGTATGGAAAATAATTCACCACCTGTGGCGCCGAATGCTTATCGACCCCGGCCATTTGTATTAGCTATTCTTGATGGTTTTGGTATTGCGGCAAAAAATTCAGCAAATGCAATCGCGCAAGCAAAAACTCCGAATATCGATACCTTTGTGCAGGAATATACTGCCAAAGCTATTCAGTCGAGTGGAGAATCTGTTGGGTTGCCAATGGGGGAGATGGGGAATTCAGAAACAGGGCATTTAAACCTTGGAGCAGGTAAAATTGTGTATCAAGATTTACCTCGTATTAATCGTGCGATATTGGACAAAAGTTTTTTTGCAAGTAAAGCATTAATAGAGTCTATTGATCGTGCAAAGGCCAATAAAAAAACACTGCATTTAATGGGATTGGTTTCATCTGGTGGTGTACACAGTTATTTAGAACATTTATATGCGCTTTTAGATTTATGTAAGCAAAAAGATATTTCGAATGTGTATATCCATGCTTTTTTAGACGGCCGAGATACACCGTTTAATAGTGCTCGTGGGTTTATAGAAAGTTTAGAGACACGGCTTGCTACATTAGGGGTCGGGCAGATAGCAACGATAGCTGGAAGATTTTATGCAATGGATAGAGACAACCATTGGGAAAGGATAGAGAAGTCTTATAATGCGATGGTAAAAGGCGAATCAGAACACAAGGCGTTATCTGCGATAGAGGCGATAGATTCGTGGTATACCAAAAAAATATACGACGAAGAAATCCCGCCAACGGTATTAGAGAAGGACGGGGCACCAATTGCAACAATCCAAGATGGAGATAGTGTTGTGTTTTTTAATTTTAGGCCAGACCGTGCGAGAGAGCTTACAAAGGCGTTTGTATTACCAAGTTTGGAATCTTTTACCCGACAATCGCTTCAGAATGTATATTTTGTAACCATGACAGAATACGAGGCAAAGCTGCCGGTTCAGATTGCATTTCCTCCAGAGTTTATTGAATGCCCTTTGTCGTGTTTGCTTTCGCGTGCAGGTTTAAAGCAGCTGCATATTGCAGAGACAGAAAAATATGCGCATGTAACGTATTTTATGAACGGCGGAAAAGAAACACCGTTTAGTGGCGAAAAGCACGAACTTATCCCTTCTCCTCGAATTGCTTCGTATGCAGAGAAACCAGAAATGTCTGCCCATGAAATTACAAAAAAAATAGAAGCCGCGATTCAGGCAGGTACGTACGATGTTATTATTACCAATTTTGCGAACCCAGATATGGTAGCTCATACGGGTGATATGAAAGCCACTATAAAGGCCATAGAGGTTGTAGACGAATGTTTAGGCAGAATATTTAATGCCATGGGTCCAGAAGGCGCTATGCTTGTTACTGCCGATCATGGGAATGCAGAATTAATGTTCGATGTTCAGACCGGGCACATGAATAAACAACATACAGCCTCTCCAATTCCAGTTTTGATTGTAGGCGAGAAATTTAAAAATCCAGATTCTTTACGAGAGTTGTATGGGCTTGTTCCGTCGGGGGTGCTGGCAGATATCGCGCCAACAGTGTTGTCTGTTCTTGGGATTGCTCAACCGCCAGAAATGACTGGCGAACCACTTAATTAATAAATGTCATTCTTTCGCTAATCACTCAGGACGGGCTCTGAGCCTGTCGAAGGATCTTCTTTATAGGCTCTATTGCTCGTAGTTTTTCTATATTATGGATATATTCATTCTTCATGCAGTAAACAATCTTTCAGCTTCCTCTGTAGGTTCCGTTGTGAGTATTGCGTTGGCCCAATGGCTTATTTGGGTGCTACTTGCAGTAGTAGTTGGATTAATGTTTAAGAAAAACGGAGCGCGTGCGCTTTTAAAACAGTTAGTGGTAGGGGTTGTTTTGTTGGCGATAGTATTTGGGGTTGTGAATGTTATAAAAATGTTAGTGCAAAGAGACCGCCCTTTTATTGATCAATCAATCGAGCTGGTTATTTCTGCACCTACCACAGCAGGTTCTTTTCCTTCTTCTCATGCTGCCTTGGCTGTAGCAATAGTTTCTCTTTTATATATATTTCGGATACACGTTTCAAAACAAACAATCGGGGTGTTAGTTGTGTTGGCGCTATTGGTTGGAGTTGGAAGAATTATGGTGGGAGTACATTTTCCTTCTGATGTGTTGGTTGGGTTTGTTGTTGGCGCAATTATTCCATTTGCCGCAAAAAAGTTTTTGTAGTTATTCCCCCCCTCTTCCGCCTTATCGGCGGATAAATTGCATAAGCATGTCCTGCCGTGCCCCGTCCTTGTGACGGGGAGTGATTAGCGAATGAAGGGGGTAGGGGGGGAGTTTATTGTCATTGCGAGGAGCCAGGTGACGAAGCAATCTCGTGAGATCGCCACGTTGGCATGCAGCTCTCTCCCTCCAAAGGCGGGCAAGCGTGATGACAGCAAGAAAGTCTCTCAGAAATACTGAGCGATTTTTTTATTTTGATCAAAAAAAAGGCTTTGTTTGGCATCTGTTGACACTTTTCCAATAGCTAGCTAAGATGTGTTTGGTGTGGGAAGTAGGAATGCAAGGAGATGGATAACGGACATAACGGCTGGAGCGGATGAAAATGGCTGGGCCGCATAACCCATGAGTCAAGTTCTACGTTGCTGGCGTGTGACGCCAGTGGTTAAAAAAACTTGCCGAGCAGTGGGCCGTTGTCGCATGCCTACTTTCTACATCTCCAAAAATGGTCTTGTAACTCAAGTGTAGAGTCCTGTTCTCGAATTTACATCTGCAGGTTGGGGGAACAGGAGATGGTCTTCAAACACCCGGGACCACCAGCTTAATTCGTTCTTTCAAGTGGGGGGCATGACTGGGTTCAATCCTCGTCGGCTCCATCACAATTTCTTGTTGCCAGGTAGCCTAATGGTAGGGCAAGAGGCTCTGAACCTCTGGACTGAGGGTTCGAGTCCCTCCCTGGCAACCACTATATCAGCTTAACTTGAAACTTCTAATCCAGTTTGTACCCTCGTGGCCAAGATCTTGGTAAGGGCGCCTAACTGTCAATTAGGAGATCGCGGGTTCGAGTCCCGCCGGGGGAG